>JAABUZ0100001626.1_pt1 | contig 41582 bp, 37 predicted proteins | sample 5562091 | NCBI WGS metagenome assembly JAABUZ01 (sample SAMN12813069, study PRJNA571459) | rock metagenome | isolation source: Antarctica rocks | place: Antarctica: Victoria Land, Linnaeus Terrace sud | collected 2015-12-21
GCTCAAACAGTGGCGCGGCGTCGCCACCCGCTACGACAAGTACGCCCTGACCTACCTCGGCGGCATCACCCTGGCCGCCATCGTCATCCACCACCGCGTCCGCAATTAACAGACACGCTCTAGGCGAGGGGCAGAATTGGTGGGGTGTTGAACACCGATACGTCGCCGCGCCTTCCGGGCGCCGAGCAGGTCGAGCTCCGCGGTGGCGTGCAGCCAGCCGTAGCTGGGGGCCTGGATGAGACCGAAGGCCCGCGCGGTGATCGAGGCGCTGGCGAGCAGCAGACCGCTGCGCTGTTGCATCGGCCGCGGTGCCCTTCCCGCGTTACGCGCTACGCCCCGGCGACTGCTCGGCCGCTACCGGGGAGTCGATAGCGGGCGCTGCTCCCGCGGGCGACGCCGCGCCGACACCTTAACCGGCTGGGTCGCCCAAGCGATGGCCCAGCACGCCGCCCGCAGCGCCACCATCCGGGCCAAGCTCGCCCGGAACAAATGCTCGGTGATACTGGATAATCGGCGTTCGCCCAGGTCGGCCGGGTCGCAGAACGCCCCGCAAGGCCTGTCCGCAGGAATTCCCGATGACGGGGTCCTACGGAGCTTAATGCTGGTGCCCGGGCGATTGGAGCCGCAAGGCCGGCGAAGGCTGGAGAGCCCCTCGGACCCTCGGATACGTTTGTCCCGTGCTGCACCAGACTCTCCGCAGACCGCGACGGAAGTAGAGGGGGCTTGGGCCGAGCACGATGGTCGGGCAACCGGCGCGAGTTCCGGAACGGCCTCTGGCCGGTTTGGGCAGTTGTCGCGGTGTTGGCGTGGGTAAGCGTTGTCTTGCAGCTGACGCACTCCGGAGCGGTGGGGGCGACTCTGATTCCCGCGGCGACGGCGGTGGGGGCGACCGCTCTGGCACTGGCAGGGGCACGCGGCAAGTTTCCAGATCGGCGGCGCGACCAGCGGTAGCTCGGAGCCCCCAGGCGGCTGATCCTGCACCTCGATGGTCTCCTCAAGCTCGCGGTTGCGCTTCTTCAGCTCACGGATCTCCGCAGCAGTCTCGGTGCTGACACCGTCACGCTGCCCGGCATCGACCTGCTGCTGACGAATCCAGTTCCGCATCGTCGCTCAATGAAGACCAAGAATCGATGGCACACACCTCTTGCACCGTGGTCACGTTTCAATAACGTCGAAAGGTCAAGGAAAGGTAATGTTGGTTAGCTTTTTGCGGTGATGTCGCTGCATAAGCTGACGGCGGGGGATGGGTATACGTACCTGACTCGGCAGGTCGCGGTGGCCGACAGCACCGAGCGGGGCTCGACCAGCTTGGGCGAATACTACACCGAGAAGGGCGAGTCGCCGGGCCGCTGGATGGGATCCGGTCTGGCCGGGTTCAACGCCGACCGTGCCGGACTCGACAGCGTCGTTGCGGGCAGTGATGTGTCCGAGGCGCAGATGCGGGCGTTGTTCGGCGAGGGCCGCCATCCGAATGCCGGCGCGATCGAAGAGCGGTTGGTCGCGGAGGGCAAGCATCCGTCGGAGGTGTTGGTGGCTACCCGGTTGGGCACCCCGTATGCCGTGTATAAGGGTGCGACCGGGTTCCGTCGGGTGGTGGCGCAGCGGTTCGTGGCCCACAACGTGGCCGCGGGACGCAAGGGGAACACGGCGATCGAGGACGAGGTGCGGGCCCGGATCCGCACCGAGGTGGCCCACGAGCTGCTCGCCCAGAAGTACGGGCGGCCATCGGTCGGTGAGCGGGAGTTGTCCGGCTTCATCGCCCGCGGCTCCCGACAATCCACCACCGCAGTCGCCGGCTACGACTTGACGTTTTCTCCGGTAAAGAGTGTGTCCACGCTGTGGGCGGTGGCCCCGCGGGAGGTGTCGGCTGAGATCGAGGCGGCGCACCTGGCGGCGGTCGCGGATGTGATCGGCTGGTTGGATACCCATGCCGCCTACACCCGGCTGGGAGCGCACGGCGTCCGCCAGGTCGAGACCCACGGGTTGATCGGGGCGGCGTTCACCCACCGGGACTCACGCGCCGGGGACCCCGACCTGCACACCCACGTCGCCATCTCCAACAAGGTGCAGACCATTGACATCGACGGCACCCGACGGTGGTTGGCCTTGGACGGGCGGACGGTTCATAAGACCGCGGTGGCCGCCTCGGAGCGCTACAACACCCGGTTGGAAGCGCACCTGGTGGACCGACTCGGAGTTGCCTTTGCCGAGCGGACCACCACGGACGCGGGCAAGCGGGCGGTACGGGAAATCGTGGGTGTCGACGAGAAACTGTTGGGGGTGTGGTCGGCGCGCCGCGCCAGCATCGAGGTACGCCGCGGGCAGCTCGCTACCGCGTTTCAGGTCGCGCACGGGCGGACCCCGTCGGCGGTGGAATCGCTGGCGTTGGCCCAGCAGGCGACTCTGGAAACCCGCGACGCCAAACACGAACCCCGCTCCCACGCGGAGCAACGCCAGGCGTGGTGGCAGCGAGCGGTCGCCGTGCTCGACGGGGAGCAGGGGGTGGCGGCGATGATTCACGCGGCGGTCCCCGGCACCAAACCTCACGCCGGGGCCACCGTCGATGGGCAGTGGATCAGTCAGACGGCCGCGGCGGTGGTGAGCACCATTTCCCGGTCTCGCGCCACCTGGCAACCCGACCACATCCGAGCTGAAGCCGAGCGCGCCGCCCGCACGGCGGGGGTGCGACTGGTCGAGCTGGACACCACCGTCGACGCGATCGTGTTGACGGCGTTGGGTTCTGGTGAGTCGGTGCGGCTGTCCGCGCCGGCGCTCGTCGGCGCCGGGGAGCCGGAGGTGTTGCGGCGCACCGATGGTGCCTCGGTGTATACCGTGGCCCGGACCCAGCTCTACACCTCGCGGAAGGTGATGGAGGCCGAGGCCCGGCTGCTGGCCGCCGCCGAGCGCACCGACGGCCGGATCATTGCACGTCAGGCCGTGGAGATGGCGTTGCTGGAAACCGCGGCGAACGGAGTGGAACTCAACCCGGGCCAGATCGGCATGGTCCGTGAGCTCGCCGGCTCGGGTGCCCGCCTGCAGGTCGCGTTGGCCCCGGCCGGGACGGGGAAGACCACCGCCCTGCGGGTGCTGGCCCGGGCCTGGGGCGGGGACGGGGGCAGCGTGATCGGGTTGGCTCCGACCGCGGCCGCCGCCGCGGTGTTGGGTGCGGAGCTGCACGCACCGACGGACACGCTCGACAAACTCGTCCACACCATCACCGAATTGAACAATCCCGCCGACGCCGACACCCCGGTGCGCGTGCCGCCGTGGGTGGCCGCCATCGGGCCAGGAACCCTGGTGATCGTCGATGAGGCGGGGATGGCGGGCACTCCAGGCTTGGATGCCGTCGTGGCCTACGTCGTGGGTCGCGGGGGCTGTGTCCGATTGGTCGGCGACGACCAGCAGCTGGCGTCGGTCAGTGCCGGTGGGGTCGTCCGGGATATCGCCGAAACCGTGGGTGCGGTCACTTTGTCGGAGGTGGTGCGCTTCGCCGACCCCGCCGAGGGGGCGGCGTCCCTAGCGATCCGTGCCGGCGACCCGGCCGGCATCGGCTTCTACCTCGACAATGACCGGGTGCACGTGGGGGACAGCGCGACCGTGGTGGAACAGTGCTACGCCGGGTGGGCGGCCGACCGTTCGGCCGGGGTCGATGCGGTGATGTTGGCCCCGACTCGGGAGATGGCGGCCGCCCTGAACGCCCGGGCCCGCACCGACCGCCTCGCCACCCACGACGGTCCGATCGGACGGGAGGTGGCCCTGCGCGGGGGCGTCGCGGCGAGTGTCGGTGATGTGATCACCACCCGACGCAACGACCGCCGGCTGGCCCTCACGGCGAACGACTGGGTGCGCAACGGGGATCGGTTCACCATCTGCGCCGTCCACCCCAACGGGTCACTGCGCGTGCAGCACCGGGGCACCGATCGAATGATCTCCCTGCCCGCTGGCTACGTCACCAGTGACGTGGATCTCGGCTACGCCCGCACGGTGCACGCCGCCCAGGGGCTGACCACCGACACCACGCACACCGTGGCCACCGGCGCGGTGTCCCGCCAACTGTTGTATGTGGCGATGACCCGCGGACGCCTCACCAATCAGCTGTATGTGCAGACCGTCGGCGACGGTGACCCGCACAGGGCGATCACCCGCGACCACCTGCTGCCGCCAACTGCGGTGGACGTGCTGACCCGGATGGTCGGTTACGACGGCACCCAGCACTCGGCGAGCACCACTGGGCGGGAGCTTGCTGACCCTGCCGCCCAGCTCGCCCACGCCACCGAGACCTATACCGATGCGCTCGGCGTGGCCGCGGAATCCTTGGTCGCCCCCGCGGTCCTCGTCGCCATCGACACCGCCGCCGAGAAGATCCGGACCGGGTTGCCCACGCAACCGGCGTATCCGACGCTGCGAGCACACCTGGCGATCCTCACGCTCGGTGGGTCCGACCCCGCCGAGGCTCTCCGGTCTGCCGCCGACTACCGGGAGCTCGACACCGCCGAGGACCCCGCCGCAGTCCTGGACTGGCGTTTGGACACCACCGGGCGACACTCAGGCCGAATCGGTCCATTGCCGTGGCTGCCGGGACTGCCGACCGAGATCCGAACCCACCCGCAATGGGGGCCCTACCTGTCCGCGCGAGAGCAAGCAGTCACCCACACCGCCACCGCCGTGCGCACCCAAGCGCAGCGGTTCACCCCAACCTCAGCGCCGTTGTGGGCCCGGTCCCTGGCCGGGGAGCGACCCGAACTCCTGGGCGCCCTGGCCGTGTGGCGGGCCGCCACCGGGGTCGAGTCCACCGACCGACGACCCACCGGCCCCGAGGCCCTGCAGGTCACGGTGCGCCGCTACCAGCACCAGCTCGACACCCAGGTCCGGGCGGAACTTGGTGATCCCCACGCCGCCGCCGCCCAATGGCGCCCGTTGGCGAACAGTATCGATGCGCGGGTGGTGGGCGACCCGTACTGGCCGATACTCGCCGACCGCCTCATGGCCGCGGACCGCGCCGGCATCGACATCGCCACCCTCGCCGTCGCCGCTACCCGGAATCGGCCGTTGCCTGATGAGTTGCCGGCCGCCGCCCTGTGGTGGCGACTGGCCCGGCACCTGGCCCCCTCCGTTCTGGATGCCGCCGATACCGGCGCCCCACACCCGCTGCTTCCGCATTGGAATTCCGCGGTGAGCCAAGTGCTCGGCGACACCCTCGCCCGGCGGGTGCGGTCCGACCCGGCGTGGCCGGCGCTGGTCACCGCCGTCACCCACGCCGCCTACACCGGATGGGAACCCGCCCAGATGCTGGCCACCGCCCACGAGCTGCTGGTCGCGGGTCAGGACGAGGACACCGTGCTGCGCCCCGCGGACGTGGCGCCCGCCCTGGTGGCCCGGGTACACGCCCTCGTCCAGCACGCCCACCAGACAGCGGCCGGTGACGCTGCGGTGCCGTTGCCCGAATGGGCACCGACCGATCCCGACGCGGAGGAGGGAGCTGCCGCCCGGGCCCACCTTCCGTCCGGGGAGGGCCGAGCCACCGACCGGCCCGCGGGAAGCCTGGGGCAGTACCGGGAGGATGACCGTGCTGCGGTTACCTCCACCGATCCTGCCGACGATCCCGACACACCCGGGCACGCCATGGAGGTCAGCAGCGACGGGGACAGGACATTGCTCAGCGAGTTGCCCAGCAGCGAGACAGCCCGTTACGCCGCCGAAGCCCGCCTAGCCGCGCTGCGGGAACTCGGCAAACGGGCGGAGGAGCAACAGCGTGCGCAACATGAGGGCGTCACCGACGAGCACGGTTACGGCCACGAGCGGGGCTATACCAATCGCCACGGACAACGGCCGGGATCAGGCATCGGCTACTGACCGCGTACGCCGACGTGGTGGCTAAACCGGGGTGTTCTCGTACGTAAAGAGGTGTCCCCACACCAAGGAGCCACCTCGTGCGTACAACCCTGAACCCGACCGCCTCCTCGGCGCTTCCCGTGGATTTCCCCGCGGTCCTGGCCGCCCTGCAGGACCAGATCGACGACCTCACCGCCGCCGTCGAGGCTCACCATCGGCAGCTCGTCGAACTGAGCGGCACGGGCTCGGCCACCGCCGAGCGGTGAGCAGGCCGTGGCGAGTCAGTACCGGCGGCCGAGCACGCCGGAGCAACGGGACAAGGCCGCGCATGTCAGGGAGGCGAAACTCGCCGCGCTGCACCAGACGCTGACCGACGAGGTCGCCGCGCTGGCCAGCGGGCCGCAGTGGCGGGCCTGGCTGCAGGTGGCGGCGCGCTTCCACAACTACAGCTTCAACAACACCATCCTGTTGGCCGCGCAGAAACCCGACGCAACCCAGGTCGCCGGCTACAACCTGTGGCAGGAACTCGGCCGTCAGGTCGCCAAGGGGGAGAAGGGGCTGATGATCCTGGCCCCCGTCACCCGCAAAGCCGACGACACCGCGCCCACCGACCCAGCACCCACCGACGCCGGACGAACAGTGCTGGCCGCGGCCGGTGATCCCACGAGCACACCGGCATCGCCCGCTGGCAGCGTCACGCCACGACGGGTGGTGGGTTTCCGCCCGGCCTACGTGTGGGATATTTCCCAGACCACCGGCGGGGAACTGCCGAGTCCTCCGATGCCGCACTTGCTCGCCGGTCAGGCCCCCCTCGGCCTGTGGGACGCGCTGGCCGCGCAGTGCCGCGCCGCGGGTTTTACCGTGGACCGCCTCCCGATCCATGGCGACGCCGGCCCCAACGGGTACACCGCCTACACCACCCATGCGGTGGTCGTGCGCTCCGACGTGGACGACGCGCAAGCAGTGAAGACCCTCGCCCACGAGCTTGGCCACGTCCTGATGCACGACCCGTCGCAGTTCACCGACGGACACACCGGTCGATGCCGCGGCGTCCGCGAGGTGGAAGCCGAGTCGGTGGCCTACCTGGTGGCCGCCGACCACGGCTTGGAGACCGCCGAATACACCTTTGCCTACGTCGCCGGGTGGGCCGCCCACACCGGTGACGTCAATGCCACCATCACCGAATCCGGTACCCGGGTGCTGAGCACCGCGCACCGGGTATTGGACACGTCCCACACCCACGGGATGGACACCACCGACAGCGACGCCGCAACGCTGGATGCCGGCGCGCAGCTGGCCGGCCGGGCGGTAGCCGGTGCGCAGCGCACCGCGGCGCTGCGCACCACGGCAACGGCACCACCGGTGCATCGCGATCTGGCCCGGGAACGGTTGCTGGCCGCCAACGAGGCGGCGATGGCCTATTTCCGCGAGCGGTACCCGGCCTCCTGGGCGCCGGCCTACCTCGCCGAACGGCTCGGCACACCCGAGCCTGCAGGGGAGCTGCCGCGAGTCGGATACGCGCCCGCCGGGTGGACCACCCTGACCGCGCACCTACGGGGTACCGGGTTCACCGACGAGGATGTCCTGGGTGCCGGCCTGGGGACCCGCGCCTCCACCGGGAGGATCGTCGACCGTTTCCGGGACCGCCTGGTGTTCCCCATCCGTGCCGATGGGGAGGACGGCCCCCGCGTGGTCGGCTTCGTCGGGCGCCGCAACCCGGCGCAGGACACCACCGCCGATGCCCGCAACCCCAAGTACCTCAACACCAGCCAGACCATGCTCTACACCAAGGGCCAGCACCTGTTCGGCCTGACCGAAGCCGCCGACGCCCTGCACCGGGGCGGACTCGCGGTAGTGGTGGAGGGACCGATCGACGCCCTCGCCGTCGACGCGACCTCCGGCGGGCGCATGGCCGGCGTCGCCCCCTTGGGCACCGCCATGACCGACACCCACGCCGCCCAACTGCGGGCCGCACTCGGTGCCGAGTCAGACCGGGTGGTGATTGCCACCGACGCCGACCCGGCCGGCCACCAGGCCGCAAACCGCGCCTACACCCTGCTGTGCGCACACCGCCTCGACCCCCGGGGCGCGGCACTCCCGCCAGGACTGGACCCGGCCGCCACCGCACAGCTGCACAGCCCGGACGCCCTGGTCTCCCGCATTGCCACCGCGCAACCCCTGGGCCGCCAGCTCGTTGACCAGGCTCTGGCCGAACGCACGCTGGACACCCCCGAAGCCCGGGTGACGGCGGCGCGCGTGGCCGCCGACGTCATCGGGCAAGCCCCCGCCGACACCTGGCGGCGCGAAATTGAGGCCGTCACAGACCACACCGGTTTGGATGCCGGGTTGGTGCAGAACGCGGTGGTCGAGACGATCGCCACGGACACCGATCGGCGCGACGACCTCCACCCCGTCCACCCCGCCGCAGTCAGCACTACCCAGAACGCCGGAGGCTCCTCTTGGAGGCCGGCCGCCGCAGCGGCGGCTAACGGCACTGGCCCCACCACGGTAACGAGCTGCCGCGTGGACCACGACGTCATGACCGATGACAGCGGATACGGATACGGCCGGAGCTACACCGACCGCCACCACGGTGCGAGGAGCAGCTACAAGGCTGCCTACTGAGCGGGCCTGTCATCGACCACCACCCCCGCCGGGTAGCTTCCAGAGGAACCATCGCGGCTTTCGCGGGCATATTGACTTAAGGCACCACGGGCGCCGCCGTACACACGCGCATCATGCTGGCCTGCATGCCGCAACACCGACTAGGGGTAGGCGTGTACGCCGCCCCGGACCTGGGGATCGCGGGCCGGGAGTTCGAGGATGCACACGATGACCCCTTCATTGGCCCAGCCTCATGAGGCTGGACCAAGCGCACTGCCGGTGAAGCGATGCTCGCGGGCGGGGGAGGCGCAGGTCGACGAGGTGCTGGTCGCTGCTGCACGGTGCCCACGCGCGTAGGCGCTCGGCGAACCCTGGTCGCCACCGGTCGTGCCAGTTCTGCGCCCCGACTGGGTCGGCGCCAGGACCGACAAAGGAGGCCCGCCACGAGGCGGCGAGGGTGGCGATCTCCGCCGCGAGGCCCGGGTGGTGCAGCCAGCACCCGGGGATCGCCCGATTGTGGTCGTCACCGCTGCTGCTGGTGGTCGTCACATAGGTGGCGTTGTAGAACTCCACCCACAGCGCCAGCGTCGCAGGCGGGCGCTCGGTGCTTTCCGGCGGGGGAAACCACGCCCACTCCGCCGGGGCCTGCGCCGCTGTTTTCGTCTGCGGCACCAGTTCGGCGACGGTCGCATCCAGGGTGATGACGTGCTGAGTCAGGCCCTCTACCTGCGCCGTGAGTTCCACGACCGTGGGGATGAGATCGTGCGTGGGGTCGTTGGTGTCGGTGATGTGGTCGGTCATCGCCGCCTCCGTGCCAGGGCGATCACTTGGGCATCCTTATGGAGTCGCTGTCGGTCGCCGAGGGGTTCCACGGGCTCGGGGTGCTGGTCGAGATCCCGTCCCAGGTCCTCTTCGTCGCGGAACCCACTGCGCAGCTCCTTGTGGTGGTGCAAGGGGTAACCGGTGGTGTCGACGATCGGCTGCGGTGCGCGCAGCGCCGCCCGGTCCGCGAGGAGCTCACGCGCATCGGAACGGTCGGAGACGTCGGTGGTGCACGCCAAGATCGGGGCCATATGCCGGAAGATGATCAGCGCCCGGTCACGGGGCACCTCGCGGATGTCGGCGGGTTGGTACTTGGGCAGCCGCTGCAGCGACGTCGTCGTCTGTCCGGTAGCGGAAAACAGGCCACCGCTGGAGCGGGAGGTGCGGATCACGTCATGGTCTCCGCACAGCTTCGACAGCCAGCTGAGCGTCTTCTCGTCCTTGATGCCACCGAAGATCACCAAGGCGGTGGTGTTCTCCACCAACGACCGTGCCCCTTCCTGGCCGTAAATCTCCTCGAGCTGGGCGCGGGACTGTGCCGCCCAGTGAATGAGCACCCCGCGCCCGGCGGAGTCCGCGCAGGTTGCCGGCAGCGAGGGCACCGGGGTTGCGGTGGGCAATTCGTCGAGGAAAACGCTGAACGCCGGGTCCAGCCGTTCGGCGGCAGAGGACGCCGCCAGGTCGCGGGCGGTGGTGATGACATGGTCGACCAAGGCGGTCAGCACCGGCGCTACATCGGCGGCGGTCTCCTCGCCGGCGATCAGGTACAGCGCGCCCCCGGAGCGGATGAACCCCGCCGCGTCGAATCCGGAGCCGCACGGTGGAGAACACAGCTGTTGGATGCGGGGCTGCAGGAACGGCTCGATGGCCTTGCGCACACTCATCCACACCGCGTCCCTCGTTTCGGCGACCATCTTCAGTTCCGAGCGCAGGTTCTTCGACAACTGCGGAAACCGCTCGGCCAGAATGCGCACTGGATGGTCATCCATCGCTGCCGCCCAGTCCACCAGGGTGGCGACCGGGTCCCCGTTGATGGCCGCGGCCACCAGGTAGGAGCGGATCACCCCGTAGGCGCGGGTGCGGAACGTCTTCTCGTTTCCCATTGGCACGGTGCCCAGATCCACGGCGGCGGCGTCGACCAGAGCCTTCGCGCGGCGCATCGCCCGCGTCGGGTCTTCGCATCCTTCGATGGGTGACCAGCGCACCTGCGCCGGCCAAGCCACCGTGCCGGTGACGTCGAACAACAGCACCGGCACCCCCCGGCGCACCCCCCGCATCGCCGTCCACAGAAACAGCTCCGGCTTCGTGGTCGACACCAGCATCCCGCCGGGGGCGGCGAGGATCTTCGGGACTAGGTCGCGGCGTGACTTCCCGGACTGGGTGGGGGCGATGACCCCGGTCGGGTTTTCCAGCGGTAGCCACAGCGGGCGGCGGTGCTCGTCGGTGTGCAGCGGAACCGCGACGTCGGTGATCGGGCAGTGCTTGCGGTCGTGTGCGTTCATCTCGGGCCGGGTCCAGGTGGCTGTCGTTCGTGCCCTCTTCGCGGACAGCTCTGCAGCGATGTCCGCGCGGCTCGCGTGCCCGGCAGTGGTGGGGGCGAACCGTCTGACGGCCCAGATCCCGGCGAGGGTCAGCGGGAAGCCGGCCACGGCGAAAAGGAGGGAGGCGACCACGGTCACCGCCACCTCGTGTTCGCTGGCGGTGACGAGGAGCTGCGTCGGGGCCACCGCGGCACTGCCACCGTGCGCCAGGCTGACGAGGTCGACGGCAACCCACACCGAGCCGAGCGTGATTCCGGCGACGGCGAGGGACACCCCGAGCGCGGTGTAGAGACGCTGATCCTGTGCGGTGATCGCCGGGCCACGGGCACCGGGGTTCCGTGTGCTGCTGGTGCTCATGACCGGTGTCCGCCCGATCGTGGCCGACTGAGGGGAATCAAGTCGGGGGGCAAGGTCATCGAGCGTCCCGTAGCGGTGCGGTGCAGCGCGAAGGACCGCAACTCGGCGTTGGTGAGAACGGTGCCGTGGGGGTCGTAGGCGCGTCCGGCCCACACCACGCCCTGCGGGCCTTGGTCGCGTTGGCCGACGTCGGGGTAGAGGCGGAGGAGGTGCTTCGCGCATTCCTGCAGGAGCGGGCACCTGCGGCATTCGGACAGGGCATCGAGCCATTCCGGGTAGGTGCCCACGTCCAGGTCCCAGCGCCACATCTCATGCTGACAGGGCGCTGTCGGGGTGTCATTCCTCTCGGCCCTCATCAGGGTCCCTCCTTGAGTGGGGCGCTCACCGGGGATTGGTGCCGCCGGGCGGCGGATCCCGACGATCTGGTTCTGCCAGCGGGCCACCGTGTCCAGACGGATAGGCACGCCCGGCTCGGAGGCGTTGACGAGCTGGCCGTGGCCGATGTACATGCCCACGTGACCGGGATCGGCTGCGGTGCCATCGGAGCCGGGAATGAAGATCAGATCCCCGGGCTGCATATCCGCAATGCCCGCGACCGGGGCACCGGAGCGGGACTGGGTCCCCGAGGTGCGGGGGATGCTCACTCCGGCGGCCTGCCACGCGCGCAGCATCAGCCCGGAGCAGTCGAACGCCTCCGGCCCCGTCGCCCCGTACACATACGGTTTGCCCAGCTGGGCCAACGCAAACCCGACCGCGGCGGCTTGCTGCGGATCGGACGGCGCCGTGTAGCCAGCGGGCAGCCCGGCGACCGCCGTCGGCGGGGGTGGTGGGGTGAACTGCAAAGCAGCGTCGAGGAAAGCCAGCGTGGGAGCGTTGGCATCGGCGGTGTAGGCGGTGGCGTGCCGCTCGCCAGGAAACACCGTGGTGCTCACCGCGTCGCCGGCCGACTGCAGGACACCGGCCAGCTCGGTCAGCTGGGCCAGCGGCACCAGCTCCGTCGCGGAGTTCACCAGCATTACCGCCGGTGCGCCGGGGGTGAGGGACAGGGCGGGGGAGGCTCGGCGGTACACCTGGGAGCACACCACCTGTGGGCAGCCCAGGTACATCGCCGGGTCGGCCACGGCCGCAACCTTCTGGTAGGCGTCACCACCTCCGGCCAACTGCGCAGGCAGGGACAGGAAGTCATACGCCCCGGACCAGGACACCACCGCCTGCACCCCGGTGTGATCACCCGTCAGGGCAGCTTCGGTGACCAGGGTGCCCCCGGCGGAGTCGCCCCACAGGGCGATCCGGGCAGGGTCGATACCGTAGGTGGGTGCCGAGGAGCGGGCGAACGCCACGGCGGCCCGGACCTGATCCAGTTCCCGCGTCCACCGCGGAGCGGCGAGGTCGTAGTCAATGTTGAGGACGAGGTACCCGTGGTCGGCGCCGGCTTTCGCGGCGGCGCCCAGCTCGGTGTGGTCCCCGAAGTAGAACCCGCCGCCATGGACCATCACGATCGCCGGACGGGCAGACGTGCCCGGTCCGGCCCCGACGGGGGTGGAGATCTCCACCGGTTGCGTTCCCCCGCCGGGGACCGGGTAGGCGGTAGTGAGCACTGTCGTCTGACCGCCGGTGCCGGGGCAGCCGACCGCCCCGGCCGAGCCCCCCGCCGCAGCGGTGGTGTTCGCCGCCAGCTCCACCGACGGCGCGCTACCCCCGGCCCGGGTACCGGCGGCCCAAAAGCGGTTCACCATGGCGGTGGCAGGGCCCTCGAAGCGGGCGTAGACGTTCGGGTCCTGGTTGACCTGCACGGTGTGCGCCACCTGGGTGAGCGGCAGGGATTCCCACCCGGGCACGGTGACCATCCGCCGCAGGAACAGCCTGGTGGAGGTGGCGGGGTCCATCCGCTGCGCCAACGTGCCCCAGGAATCGCGTTGCTGAAACAACCCCCGCGAGTCCGGACCGGCCACGTCGCCGTGATCGACCACGATCAACGACGACTCGTCCATCGCCGTGGCCAACGGCGATCGTCGCTGCCCGCGGGGACAAGCCCAGGTGCGCGGTCGTGAGCACAATGGTCTGTGCGTTGGCCGTGGCGTCCGCGGAGGTGAACGATCCGGCGTTGTCACCGGTGCTGGATAAGGTTGCACCGCCACCATGGCAGGTTTGGGCGGCGGCTCCGGCCAGGGTGATCATGACGGCCACCACAACGAGCAGCACTACCTCCACCACGAGCATCACCACGGCCCCGATGGCCACCGCGACCGTGGTGGTGGCGCTGCGCTGCTCCTCGGCCACGACGCTCAGCTCCGGACGGCGGTGGGGACGGCGGGGCGGCGCAGCTGGGCGTTGGTGTCGAAGATCTGCCGCTCGACCGGGGTGAGCAGGGTCTGCACCTTGAACGAGCGGTTCTGCATCTTCCACAACGCCCGCCCGGGGCGGGCATTGGCCCACCCCAGCACCGCGTCCTGCTCCTCGGGGCGCAGCCGCAGGTCGGCGGCCAGCTGCTCACCCACCCGGGTGGTCTGGCCGAGCAGGACCCGGGTGCCGCACAACGGCAGGAAGTCCTTAGCGATGGTGACGGCTTGACTGCCCGCGTCACCCACGGCGTCGAGGTCGCCGGGCTTGTGGCAGGCCAGGACCTCGATCTTCTGGGTGGACCGGGACAGCCGCAGGTCCGAGTCCAGGGCCTTAATCATCGACACACCCAGGCGCATCTGCCGCCACACCTCGTCGCGGACCACGCACCGGATGTCGCCGCTGCGCCGCAGATCGGTGGCGGTGGAGGACCAGGACCCCAAACACGTCATCGCCACCGCCACGGCATCGTCGCCCGCGCTGTCCAGGTGGGACAGGTCCATCGACTGGATCGGGGCGTCCCAGTCGATGGCGAAGTTCGTCTCGGTGTCGAACAGGCCCCGCAGCGGCCCGGTGATCAACCCGGACAACCCATCGGTCGCCCGGCGCACGTCATCGAAAAAGTCCTGCCGACTGGCGTAGAGACATTCTCGCCAGAACTGCTCGGAGGGGTTTTCCAAGGCGTGATGCAGCTGCGGGATAGTGATCGGGCGGGGCCGGGAGTTGCCGTCGGCCATCCCCGTGAGCAACCGCAACGCCTTGCTGATCACCTTCATGTCGGTGACGTTGAGTTCGTAACCTTGGGTGGCCACCAACGCCTTGAGCAGCGCCCGCCACTTGTTGAGCAGCCCGTTCAGCGCCGCTGTGGCGTCGTCGGTGGCCAACTGATCCCACACCGCGGCCAGGGGTCCCAGGTCCAGCGGGTTGAGCCGATTGCCCAACCCGTAGCCGATGTCGATCGGGGAGTACCCCAACGCCCGGAGCACGGGGGAGTACTCGCCTTTGGTGTCCCCGGCGATCAACGTCTTGACGCCGAACTCCATCATCCGCAGGAAGAAGGCGACGATCGTGGAGGACTTCCCGGTCCCGGGCTCGCCGAAGAAGATCAGGTTAGGGTTGCTGACGATCTTCTCCGCACACATCACCCACTCGATCGGTGAGCAGTAAAACGCCCCACCCGAGAGGGTGTCGTAGCCCAGCAACGCCCCCCACGGCGGCAGACCGGACGAGGCCAGGAACGGGTACAAACACCCCAGGTCGTAGGAAGGCACCCGGTAGGTCGCCAACGGGGCCTCCGCCGCGGACCATCCGTGCCCGCGCCGGCGCACCCCGTGCCGGCCAGCGATGCGACCGTTGACCCGCTCCTTCGGTGGGCGCACCGGGGCGACCCGCTCGGGAACCTGATGCCCGAAGGTCGCCATCAGCTCCGCCGCAGAACGGCCTGGTGGCAGACTCCGCCGGCTCATCGCACACCCGCAGCGGACACCAGGTGCGCCCCCGTGAGGGCGAACACGACAGTGAGCAACGCGGCACCCCAGACAAATCCTGCCCAGAACCATTGACCGACGAGCAACCGATACGCGACACATGGCGCGGTGATCCCAAGCAGACTCACGCCTGCGGCGATCAGGACAGCGATGAGGACGCAGCACAGGACGGCACGCGCCCCACCCCAATACAGCCAGTCCCCGAGCGTGCGGACGGTATCGCTGCACGCGTCCCCAATCGCCATCGGCACCATGAGCGCCGGTAGCAGAGCCGCGGTCGCGAGGACGACGGCAGTGACAGACACGGGGGCAGGCACGGGGCGTGGTGAGGGCTCAGCGATCTCGACCATGCGATGACCCTTCTCGGGAACCGGTATGGCAGTTCAGAACTCGCCGCGGACGTTGTGCAGCCCGACGCCCAGGGGGATGGCCGCGGCGACGAACGCGGAATCCTGCACCAGGTCCTGGCGCAGCGGGACGAAGCGGGCGACGATGTCGTTGTGCAGCCCATCGGCGTGCTCTTCGACTTTCCAGTCGGCGGGCACCGTGGTTGACACCGCCACCGCGGCCCGCAGCAGGGCATGCCCGGAGGCCACAGCGGTCTCCTGGCGTTGCGCCGAGTGCATTGCCTCGGTGTCTTCGGCAGTGACGCCGAAACCCTTGGAATGTTTGAAGGTGCGCATCCCGGTGGTGTGCTGCCGTTCCCGTTTGGCGATGCTGCGTGCCTTGCGGGCGTCGATGACCTCGAAGTGCACCGCCACGCAGCGGCGTTCCCCGGCGGTGCGGACCGTCATCAGCGGGGCCAGCGCCCCGAACGGCAAGCTGAGCCCGGACATCATCACCGTGTAAGTGACGGTGGCATACCCGTCATGGAGGTAGACCCGCTCGCTGTTGACCGCCCGGTTCGGCCCGGCAGCCGCCAGCGGCAAACCGCCCTCGTCGGCGAGGTGGCGGCGGGCGACAGCGCCGGCATCGGCGGGGCAGAACCCGGTGCGCAACGCCTCGGCGATCCCTTCCCCGGTCAGCCATTGCGGTGCGTCGACGCCCATCGCGGCCAGCGGTTCGGTTAATCCCGTGAGGGATGGATATAGGGCGTACCCCCGACCAGCGACTCCACCGCCGCCGTCTTTGGCCCGGGCGGCGAGGGTGGATTCGGTAGCGGAGACGTGGAGGAACGCTTCGGTGAGCACCGAGGCAGCCCCGGTCATCCGGGACATCTGCTCCGCGGACGTGGCCACCAAATCGGGGACGTCGGCGACCCGGTGGTTCTGCCGGTAAGCGGCGTAGCGGGTGCCGTCATCGGGCACGGTGCGCAGATACAGCGAGAGCCGGTTGACCCGCCGTGACGCATTCAGTCCGACCGCCAGTGCGCCCATTGCCTCCCCGAGGACGGTGCACTCGGCGGTGGAGATGAGCCCTACGCCGCTGAAGGTCAGCCGTGCGGTGGCCCCCCAGCGGTCGTCGACGGTGTCGTGGGTGAGGCACACCCGTCCCCCTTCTCCGAGGATGGGGCCATCCAGGAGCTGAAGCCGGGTCAGGACACCAGGTAGGTCCGGGTCTTGCGGGCTCACCGGGAACCCGCCGGCGGCCTTCGACTCCCAGGTCGACCAGCCCGCGGCCGTGCCGGTGGTGTGCCGTACCCAGTGGGTCAGCCAGGTCACCGCCACCCGACCCTTAATCGGGACCGTGGCCAACAGGACGATGAGCACCGCGATCGGCAACCACATGAGGGCGAATCGGTATTTCTGGGCGCTCATCGCACCCACGACTGGTACCCAGGCCGCGGTGCACACCGCCAGCTGCACCGCCGAGAGCCCGAACACCCACCCGAGGCGTTCCTTACGAAAATCCGCTGCTGCGGTCATTCCCGTTGTCCTCCTATTTCTTTGTGGTGCTGTGTGGGCCAGGGAGCTGCGTGTCCCTGCCGCCGTGGCGTCTAGACAGCGGCGGCGGCCGCCGTGGCGCCCGCACCTTCCCCACTAACAGCGCCGCCCGCGCCGTCGGGCAGTGAGGGGGTGGCGCCGCCGCCGGGTAAATGGGGCGCCGGAGTCGGCGCGGGCGCCTCGTTGCTCGAGCTGCCGGACGTGCCGGGAACGTCCCCTGCGCCGTTGCCGCTGGTGGGGCCATGGTCGCCGCCACCTGCTTGGACCGGCGCCGGCGTCTCCTGCTGGCCAGCACCGTCGGCCGGCGGCTGTCGGACCTTGGTGGTGGTGTCCGGCGTCTGTTGCGGAACCGCGGAGGGTTGCCCGGGTGCGCCTGCGGGGGCGGCGGACGCCTCGACCTCGCTGTGCTTCGGTGCGGGCGCCTCGACGGTGCCGTCGGCGTCGTCCGTGGATTTCGCGCGGCCGCTGTTGGTGTGTTGCGGGCGGTTGATGTCCTTGGCTTGGCTGTCCTCATTCGCCCCGGTGGCGGGCGTCCCGTAAGCGATATTCGCCATCTCGGTCGCACCCGCAGCCGACGCGCCGGTCCCAGCGCCGTGCCCGCTGCCCGCCGCTTTGTCCGTGGAAGTCGCCGCGTCGCCGTAGCGGGCATCGGTGCTGAACTCCATCGATGACGTGCTTTGCGAGCCGCTGGCCATCGACGTCACCTTGTCGGTGGCGCCACTGAGGGCGTCGGCCCCGCCGCTGGTGTTCCAGCCGCCCTTGACGGCGTCGGTGGCCTTCTCGGAACTGAACGCGAACAACCGGAAGAGGGCCAGGGGGGCGAACAGTGCGACGAAGAGCACGGCAAGGCCGACGATCAACGCGGCCAGGCCTTGGCCACCGCCGGCGATGCCGACGCCGAGGGCCAGGGCGAGGGCCATCACCGGTTTCATGGCGATGGCGGCCATCATCCAGTGCGACGTTTTCCAGTACCAGCTGCTGGTGTTGCCCGAAAGCAGGCCGGCGGCGGTAATCGGGATCACCGCCAACAGCAGGTAGATGGTGGCGGCGCGCATGACGTTTTCGAATGCGAAGCCCACGCCGATGGGGATCACCCCGAACAGCGACATCAGGGCCAGCGCGCCGCCCTTGACGGCGTTGGCGGTGGTGTCGGAGAACCCGGTATGGGAGAAGGCCTGCTCAAAATTGGACGAGGACAACCCCTTAACCAGGATGAAGGTGGTAAACGCGTCGGACACTGCCACCAAGGACGCGAAGGCGGCGGCCGACCCGGCCAGGGTCACCCCGAACTGGCCGATGCCCGATACCGCGCGCAGCAGTCCCCCTCGTCCCCGCAACGGAACGGTGGCCAGGGCGAAGTAGAAGGTGCAGCCGGCGATGGCCAGCCCGATGGGCAGGGTCACCGACCACACTGCGGCCATCGGCCCGGAGTGCACGTCGAGGTTCACGGTACCGAATTTGTCGGCCAACCCCACCCCGACTTTGAGGATGTCCAGACCCGCGGACCACAGCCATTGGGACAACTCGTTGAACACGCCGCCGGCCAGGTCTTTGAGTCCGCCGCCCAACAGGTCACCGAGCCCGCCGAACACGTCAGGCACCGGAAACCACCGCCCGGTACCCGGCGATCACCGCTTCCTCGGTGCCCGGCCAGCCGCAGGCGGCGGCACTGGGCAGCGCGGTCGGACTGATCCGCCACCGTCCTCCGACCCAGCGCATGGCCTGGCAGTCACCCACGCCAGCGCGGCGCGCCGCGTTGGTGGTGATGACGCTGAGCTCGCCCAGCACGCACGGCACCACGAAGTTCCCGTCATCGGCAGTGCCCTTGATCAATCCGGCGTCGACTTGGTAGGTGGAGATCAACCCGTCCACCGGGCCGGTAGGGTCCAGCCGGCCCGTGCTCCGGGCCGCGCTCGCCGCGCGGACCAAGCCGACCCCGGAGGATGCCGGGGCCCCGGGTAGGGCCAGCTCCTGCCAGGCCAGGTCGTAGGCGGCGGGGTCGAGGCCCTGCATCCCGGTCTCGTCGAGGGCCTTCAGCTGCGCCAACGCGCCCTCCGGGGTGCGCGGGAATCCTTGAGCCACCAGGCTGGTCCGGATCATGGACGCGGGCAGGGGAATTGGCGCTCCCGCGGTGCGGGGGCTCAGGGTGTGCGGTTGGGAGGCTTCGACCGAAAACACCACCATCGGCCTACGGGCGAGCGCGGCTTCGGCGGTCACGTCCCAGGCGCCGCCCTCGCTCTCGGCGGTGGCAGGCGTCTTTGAACCCGGCGTCTGCGGTGGTGATGCGGTCGAAGGTGCGCCCGACGGTGTGCTGTTGTGCGTGCCGCCGCCGTTCAGGGCGACCGCGGCGACCGCCGCCACCACGAACAGGACCGCGACCACGATCACCGCGCCGACCGCCAACTTGGTGACGGCCCGGTTGCGGGAGTTGTCCTTCGCGGGGTGCGCGCCGTTGCTCATGTCGGTCTCCGATTCCGGCAGTGCCCTCGGGGCTTCACGTGCCGCTGGCGAATGCGTTGAGCAAGGTCACCCCGGTGCCGGAGAGGATCGCCACGCCGACCGAGGAGAACATCAGGCCGATGCCGATCTTGTGGGCGCCGCGGTGATCGAGCAGGCGGCCACCGGCCAGGCAGCACAGGCCCCCGAAGAAGGCGGCGGAGCATCCGTAGATGGCGATCCACTTGAGCATTCCGCCGATCTTCAGCAGCTCGTTGCCGCCGGTGGGCTGGGTGGGCGTGAAGTCAGGAACCTGGGCGTAGGCCGCGACCGCCCACCCGAACAGCAACGCCACGGTGACGGTCACGGTCACCGCAACCAGCACGGCGCAGCGGATCAGCCGGGATCTTGCGGGTGGGCGATCGGGGGAAGCCGAACTGGCGACCGTCATGGTGTGGCGCCTCCCGGTGGTTGTGGTCGCCGGCGCAGCAGCGACCTTCGTGACACCGCCGGTGCGGCTGTCGTGGTGAGCAGCCCCCAGCGGGCGAGCAGCGGGTGCACCGCCTGCTGCGCGGCAGCCGGGGTCGGCTGGGCGGTGACGCCCCGCTGCGCGAGGCCTTGGTCTTCGGGCACGCACACCGCGGAGGCCATCAGCGGGGTGAGCGCAGCGCCCGCGGCGGCCCACAGCGCGGGAGGCATCCTCTTCGCGCCCATCACGGCGACCACGCCAATCGCGGTGACGCCCCCGCCCTCAGTCCAGGGCATGAGCCGGCTCAGGAGCTGCTCGGTATGCCGGGCCGCGGGCAAACTCGGACGCAGCGCCAGCACCGGACGCGGAGTTGGGGTGCCGCACCGCAGCCACCCACCCGGACCCTGCAGCGGCATCGCGGCCAGCGCCCAGGCGTCCCAGCCGATGTCGACGACGGTCACGTCCACCGGGCCACCGGGGCTGGTCCAATACTGCGGGGCGGGCACCATCCCCGGTGAGCGCACCGGGGTGGCGTCGAACTCCAGCCGGGCGCAACGGCTCGGCCCGCGCCGCGCCTGGCGCACGCGTACGGCCCGGTGCGGGCCGACACGGCTGAGGCCGTCCGTGGTGGTCGCGTCGGCCAACCCGCTGCGCGACGGATCGGCGGCGTCGATCAGCAGCACTGGGTGGCCCTGCGCGGCCACGGCATCGGCCAGCACCGCAGCCAGCACGGAGGCACCGCCCCCGGCGTGCCCGGCCAGGACCGGGATCACCGTCCCGAACACCGCCCAGTCGGCCGGTTCACGCGACAGCGGCAGCAGCGCCGTGCGGGTGCACGCGGCGATGCAGTCCGCCGTCTCGGTCATGGCCGCCTCTGCCGCGCGCCCTGCCTCAGTATCATCGTCGGTGCGGAGTCGGACCCGGGCCCGGGTCAGCCCGCCCGCCGCGGACGCTGCGACCCCATCGGCGGCGAATACATCGGGGGACATCACGGAAACCGGGGGCCGCACCAGGGGCGGATCCCCGTGTTCCCGTGGCTCGCCAACCGGAGGCGAGAAGGTGGCAGCAGGTGCGGGGAGAGTGGTGACGTGCTCGGTGAGGAGCTGCTCCAAATAGGAGCCCCGGCGAACCGTGCCACGCGAGGCGACCGCGGCCGGGCGGGTTACGGCGGGCGCTCGGCTCATGACGTAGTCCGGCAAGACCCGGCGGGTGAAGTCCCGTTTCGGGTCACGGCGTCGGGCGTGCCAGCCAGCACCTCCGCGATCCGCTCGCATTCCCCAGCCGCTGACGGGCCACACAGCGCATCGAGGGCGTCACACGCGCGCCACGCCGGGCCCTCCAGAAACGCGGCGAGCTCGGCGTAGGTGCCGCGGTCGATCGGCTCCGCCGCCAGCGCCTCGGTGAGGTGCGCGACGCGAATACGGGTTAACGCGACGGTCCGCTCGGCGCCGCTCAACGCATGTGGATTTCGCAGGGTCATCCTGGCTCCCTCTGCCGGGTACCTCTCTCTACGTACGAGAGGCCTTGGGTCTAGCCACCTGGGGAGGAAGAAGGTCCTCCTAGGCCACCGCGGCCCGCCGGACTGCGGCAGCGAGGGCGAGCTCGGCCTGCATGCAGCGGCGGGCGACCGTGCGCTGGGGGAGTCCCCACTGCTCGCCCAGGACCCGGGTGGGCACCGGATCGGTACCGCTGGCCCACCGGGCCAGCAGAAGGTCGGACTGAGCGCGGCTGACATGCTGGGCGGTCACCGCCCAGGACAACAGCCGCACCAACTCCTCCGACGCCTGCCGGCCAGGACTCTCGGGGCAGCCCAGCTCAGCCGGGTCCACGGGTACGGCCCGGCCGGTGCAACGGGGATGGCAGTCGTGAATCCGCAAGCTCTGCGCCAGTACCTCGGCGGCGAGGTTCGCCGCGATGCGGTGCCGGCGCCCGAGGGGGAAGGTGCGCGCCTGCTCCCACAGGCACCCGGCCACCGTGGTGTGCGCGTCCGCGACCGTCACGGCCCGGCCGCAGCGCCGTGCCGCGGTCAACAGCTGCCCGACGATGCGCCCCGCCGCCGGCACCATCCTGGCGGCGACCAGGTGTGCGGCCACCCAAGCCGGTGAACCACCAAGCCCAGCGCGACTCATCAGCGCGTGCAGCAACTCGTCACTGCTGGCGTAGTCGCCGTCGGTGTCGGACCGGTCCAGCTCGCAGACCAGTTCGGCCACCGACCCAAATCCCGCGAGGCACGGGTCGTGCTCGGCCCAATGGGCGAGAGCGACGTCAGCGGCTCCGGACGCGCACAGGCGAGCCCAGTCGGCGGCGAAGGACTGCAACACAGTGGTGGACATAGCGGGTGCTCCCAACGGTCCGGCGGTTGGCCATGCCGACACGCTGCAGGGGAGCCCATTATCGAAACATGCCTCGAATCGTTGATCCCCATAATCACTTCACGAACCTTCTTGTCCGGCCTGTCCTACCCCGGCCCAGCGGGCTCGTCGACGACGTTCACCCGCAGGTCAGAGGTCGCAAACGCGTCGGTTCGTGGTGCGTACGGACATCCGCGTCGGCCACACTGTGGATGGATCCATCCACGACCCTTGGCGCGGAGGTGAAGGCTCGTGCCGGACGTTTCACCCGCACGTCAGCGGCATGAGCGGCTGCGCCAGCGCCGGAGAACACGGCCGCGGATTCGGGTATCCGCCCGCACCCAGTAGATGGCAGGCAGGGTGGCCGGGCATTCCCCTTCTCCCCCTCGGTCACAACGCGCCAGTTCGCGCCTTGTAGTGGAGAGGCGCACAAGGCAGGCAAAAGATGCATCGGGACGCGCCCCATCAGCGCAGCAGTACAAAGAGTCCAGGGAACCTTGAATCACTATGCAAATACTAGGGACCGGCGGATCTGGAAACCTCCTGGGAACAGGGTAAGTGACTCTTGTTGTGGCACTTGAAGTGGATGCGTCACCCTGCAGTTGTCAGCCCCCCGACCTGGTGCAGCGTGGCACTGCCCCCCGGTCATTTCGATGGATGGAGTCTTTGGCGGGTGTGTCAGCGCTGCGGCATCGCGAGGTACACCGCGAGCACCGCACCGAGCATCAGCCATGGTCCTAAGGCGGTGCCGCTCAGGCCGCTGGGATGGCCCGTCCTGCGGGCGCCGGCGCAGCCGAGGGCCCACAACAGATGAGTGACGGCGCTGATCGCGATTGCGGCGGTGAGTGCGGGTAGCGACGTCCACCCAAGCACGATGCCGAGTCCGATGGCGAGTTTAATGTCGCCTAGGCCGAGGGCGGTGCCCGATGGTGCGTCGACGCCACCGGCCTCCGCGCGTCGAGGATGACCGGTCGGGGTGAGTATGGCGATGGTCAACAACACCGCCGGGTAGGCGAGCCCGCACAGCACCGCGAGCACCGGGTGGCCGGGGACACCGCACGCGGCGAGGATCCCTACCGCCGCGGTGGAGGTGCCCGTCAGTCCGTAGGTCAGTGTGTCAGGCAGGCGTAGTTCGCGGGCATCGATGACGGCGGCGGGTACACCGAACACCACCAGCAGCAGGGCCGGCACCCGTGCGGGATTGAAGCCGAAGGCGAGCAGTGCGAAGACCGGGACCGCGAGCAGCACCACGCACACCGGCAGTGACCAGGTGGTCGGGACTCGGCGGGAACGGTTCCATCCCGGCCGCGGCGTGTCTGCCAGACCGCGGATCATCGCCCACATCAGTACGGCCGTCGCCACGCTCACCGCGGCGGCCACCGCTAACCCGACGGGCGTGGGGTTCATGGGGCGGCGGCGCGGGCGGCACGGTGGCGTGGGTCAAGGAGCTGCGCCAGCAGCTCCACGGTCGCGGGTTGCATATCGACGCCGAGGTCGTCGGTGATCCGCCGCAGCCGGTTCGCCGCGCTGCGCACACCCTCGAGGTTGCCGCTGGCGTACTCGGCGCGAAACAGGTCCCGGTAGAGAACCTCGTTGGCGGGGTCGCACCGTAGCCCGCGCAGCACCGCATCTCGGGCGTGGCGGGGGTCGCCGGGCAGATGCCCGATCGCGGCGGCGTGGGCGACGTCAGCAATGCGGTTGATCATCTCCCGTCGCTCGATGTCCCCCCACCGGTAGGCGTCATGGGGTGCCCCGGAGAACGGGATGCCCCGGACCAGGGCCAGGGAGGCGTCCAGCCACATCAGACCGGCGGGGCCTGGCGCCAGGCCGCGGGCGACGAGCGTCTGAAACCGTTGCCAGTCCGAGCGGATCGTCGGCGCCAACCGGTAACGCGCTCCGCGCCCGACCTTGGGAACGTAGTCCGCGCCGGAGGAATCCGAGCCCCACCAGGTCCGGAGCTGGGACATGCGGGAGCGGCGGGTGCCATCGGCCCACGGTCGGCCTTCGTCCCCAAGGTCGCGGGAGACCTCCACCGCCCTGCGGCACGGGTTCAGCGCGAGGTACACCCCGAGCTCGAGGACCTTGCTGGCTCCTTTGGCGTCGGGTGGATAGGGCGGGACCCCGGCGATGTGGATGGGGCCGAGGACCTGAACTTCCGGGGCGCCGGGGTCCAGGTGCAGCAGCGTCGCCAGCTCGGTGCGCTCGGCTTCCGAGGGCTCAGGGACCGCCTCGGTGTCCGTGTCGTCACCGTCCCACGGGGCCCGGGCCGCCACCCCGGCAGGTTCGGGGGGAATGGCCTCGGCATCGGGTCCGGGCACCTGGTCGTCGGAGTCGTTGGCCGCGAAATCCGCGATCAACATGTTGCGGTCGGCGGTGCTCAACCGCTGCAACGTCACCACCTGCTCCAGCACCGGCACCGGGGTTGAGCCCGTCTGAGGCACGGTCACCACGCATGGTCCAGGCAGTGCGGCGTCGGCCCCGTCAGCGGCGGTGATGACCGCCGCCAGGTTGGTGTCGGCGGTCGTAGCCGCAGCCAGGCGGCGAATCTGCTCCTCGGTGATTGGCTGGGCGGTGAGCACCAACTCAGGAATCCATGCCTGCTCGGCGACGCTCCGCACCCGGGCGTCGACCGGTGAGGTCGCGGCGTCCTCACCGAGGGCGTCCACCATCTCGGTGTGGTGGCGTTCCAGCCGGTGAGGACCTCATCGAGGCTGCTGGCATCGTGTAGCCGACCTGCGCCGAGATAGCGGACAAGGTCGTTGGACAGGCCCACCACGGTCACGTCGAGGTGATCGGCCAACCGGGACCCGGCCAGCTCGATCGCCATCGCCGACAGCACGCCGCGCACGTCGTCGGACTCCCCGGCCAGGGTCATCGCCCCGGCCCGCTCCAGGTCGATCAGCACGAGGTCACCGTCGTTGTTGCGCCCAAGAGTCACCAGGGTGGGGAAGGGTGCCGGGACGTCGGTGTCGTGTTCCACCGTGTCGGCGGGGTCAAGGATCCAGTGGGTGGGTGCAGGCCCGGTTATAAAGGGGGACGACGGCGTGGCGGGTTCGGTGAGCAGCAACGTGATCGTGGCGCCGAGCACGGCCCCGATGACGTCGGGCAGATCCGCGTCGGGCGAGCGGACCGCCCAGGTTCGCAGGGCCGCGTCCAGCAGGTCCGCCGTCGGCGGGTCCTCGGCGGTGCGCAGGGCCAGCTCAATGTCGCTGAACTCGGTCGGACTGGTCAGGCGTTGCCCGGGCCGGCGGCGACGGGACTGCACCAGGCGGCGTGTTCCCAGGGCGGCGAGTACCCCCGCCGCCAGCAGACCCCCGACCGCGCCGTAGGTGGACAGGGTGGCCCACCCGGCGTTTACCGGGGTGGCGCTCACCGGCGTCGCCTGTCGTGCCGGGGGTGTCTCAGGCCCGGGCGCGGGTGCGCGCTGCGGCGTCGGCGCTGCCGGGGGCTGCTGTACGGAGGGCGGCGGCGCGGGGGGAGTGGTCGGCGGGGCAGGGGGTGCCGGGGCGGCGGTGGGTGCAGCGCTGGGTATGGCGACCGTCCAGCCCACCTGCAGCTGGTTGGGGTTGGACAGGTGCTGCCCGTCGGGTTGGGTGATGGGCACGGTGGCCGCGGCCACCGTGGGCCACAGGCCGGCGTCACCGAGATGGGCTCGAGCCAGCTCGGACAGGGTGTCGCCGGGTCGGGCTACCACCTCCTTCACATCGGGTGCGCCGACGGTCGCCTGCGGGATGTTGGTGGCGTCAGCGGGCAGTCGGAGTTGCCAATCGGGCATGATCGGCTTGTCCACCTGCAGGTGCCCGCCGTCGGGTTGGGTGCGGCCGATGTTGAGGTCGGCGATCTCCTTCCAGCGCATGCCATCGCCCAGGTGGTGCTGCGCCAGCTGCCACAGGGTGTCCCCGCGCACCGTGGTGATCGTCGGCAACGCCGCCGGGGTGGTCTGCGTCGCGTCGGGCGGTATCGCGCTCGGCAGGGGAGCGCTTGTCGTTTTCTGAGTAGCGGATCGGGCGGCGGGGAGTTGGTCGGGCACCGTGGACACCGACTGGGCGGTGCTCACCGGGCGGGAAGGTGGTGATGCGGAGCTGGTGAGAGCACGCGCGGTGCCGCTGGTCGACGGGGAGCTCGCGATGATGAGCCCGAGCAGGACCGCGGCGAGACCTTGTGCCCAGCCGAGCCCAGAGACGTGCGGGGCGGGGAACTTCCCGACGCGGGCCACCACCTCGAGCACCACCGACACCGCGAAGCTCATCCAGAGAACCAGCCCAGCGGCCACCGCGAGGACCAGCACCAGGTGGATTGCGTCGGTGGTGCTGATCTCCTGCCACAGGCTCACGGGCCCGGTAGCTGTCGGGACGAACGAGCGCCCGGCGACCAATAGTCCAGCAGGAAGTCCGATCAGCGCAGCGAGCAGCACGACCACACCCAGCAGGGCACGGAAGGCACGCAGCAGGAAGTTCACGTCAGTTCCCCGCGTAGACGATGCGGGCGTCGGCGGAGCCGGTGGCGGTGAAGTCGCTGATCCCGACCATGGCCAGCACCTTGGTGGGTTCGGTGAGGGTGACGGTGACGTGGATGCTGTCGGTGCCGGCGGGCGTCGCACTGCCGGGTACTCCGGCCGCGGACAGGTAGGACTGCGCCGCGGCGATGGCCGGACCGATGTCCAAGGTGCCCCCGCCGCCGGTGGTGGTGGCGGCTTGGGCGCCCGCCCGTGCTGCTTCCTGGGCGGTGGCATCGGCCCGATTCAGCGCCGTGGCTTTCGCCCCGCCGTCGATGACGAGGCCGAGGAGAGCGGCGGCGGCCAGCATCAAACCCGCCGTCAGCACGGAGATCGATGCTCCGCACTCCGGTCGCCGCAGCAGGTCGTGCCACCGTCCGCTCACAGCGCACTCCCGCTGGCGTCAGGTGATGCGGTGGCCTCGGGATCCGCGAGCCCGAGGACTCGTTCCCGGTTCGGGTCCACCGGGGAGGTGAAGGTGGCGGTGAGGGTGCGGTCACCGGGGATGCCGGGGAAGGCGATGTCGGACAGCGAGGCCACACAGCTCACGGTCGCGGTCACCGTGGAGGGTTGCCCCACCGGGGCGGTAAGCCCGGCGGTGTCCACCGCCACCGACACCGACGCGCAGTGCAGACCTTGGCTGGTCAGCTCGGTGGTGGCCGCGGTGGTGGCGGTGGCGTGCGCGGTGGTCGGGTCGCGTTGAATCGACGCGATCCGTGAGGCCGCTCGGGCGGCTTGATCGGTGGCGTCATGGGCGTTGGACACCCGCCCACCGGCGACGACGGCGAGAAGCGCCAGCATGATCACCGGGAACAGTTGTGCCGCCTGGGTGGATGGCGCACCGCCGGCCTCCGGGCGCGCGGCAAGGATTCGGAGGCGGTTCATCGGGTGCGCTGCTCAATCGCACCGGTCGACGATTGGGTGACGTGCATCGTCAACCCCGGTACGAGGGTGATCACCTCGGCGTCCACGGTGACGGTCATGCTGGACCCGTTCGTTGAAGCCGACGCGCTCGGTGCGCTGAGGACCCCGTGCGCGGTGTCGCTCAAGAAAGTTTCGGCGTGGGTTTGGGCGGCGGTCGGGTTGCCGGTGCCGTAGGTGCGGCCGGTGTCGACACCGGAGCGGGCGGCGGAGAGCGCCAGGTCGCGGCCGTAGAACCACAGGCCCGCCTGCAGCAGCGTCATGAACGTGATCAGGATCAGCGAAAACAGGATCGCGACCTGCACGTTTGTGGCGCTGCCACGCTCTCCGCCGCCTACCGGCCCGCCGGTCATGGTTAGTGCAGGGCGCCCATCTTGGTGGTGATGAACGCGATCACCGCGGCGCCGATCGCCCCGGCGGCTACGGCCCCGAAACCGATGTGAAATCCCTCGTCGGTGTTGCGGCCACCGCCGAACTCGGGGTCTTCGGACAGGGCCGCCATCCGCGACTGGGCGGTGATTGCCGCCAGGTTGGCGCGTTGGCGCAACGTCAACGGGTTACTCATGCTGGTCTCCTTTATTGGGGTGATGCTGGTTTTCTCTTGGTTCCCTACTGCACGAGCAGGGAAATCATGGGATAGCCGACCCAGATGGCGATGACCCACACAATCGCCACCGAGGGGGAGCTCATCCTGTCGCTGGCCTTGTTCTGCGCGGCCCGCTGTTCGGTCTGCATCTGCGCGGTGAGGCTGTCGGCCCGCTCGATCAGCGTCGAGACGACCGCGGCCCCGTCGGCCCCGGCGCCGGCGGCGATGTCGGACAGATCCCGCAGCTCGTCGACGTCGACTTCCTCCCCGAAGCGACGCAACCCCTCCCACGGTTGTTCCCCGCCGCGGCGGGCCAGATCGAGTTGGGCGCGGATCCGGCCGAATGCCCACGAGGAGGTGTTCAACGTGGTGGGCCGGGTCAACGCGGACACCACTCCGGCCCCGGACTGGCTCAACAACGCCACTTGCCGCAGATACGACACGGTGGCGTGCCGCATCTCCAACCTGGCGGCGGTAGCGCGGCGGGCCACGGTGGAGGCGGTGGAGGCAAACCCCAACCCGGCGCCGAGTCCGATGCCCACCAGAGGAACCCACAGCGGCAGGGCCACCCCGACGATAGCGGTCAAGATGCCCACCCCGGGACCGAGAACCGCCGCGAACTGCACCATGGTCGTGAGGCGGGTCACCAAGAATCGTTCCCGGCTCCACCCGATGACCCGCAGGTCAGCCTCGGGCACGGTGCCGGGCAGACGCAACGCCAACCCGGCCCACTGCCTTTGCAGCTGTCGGCGCCATCCCGGGGCCGTGCTCACCGGGCTCTGCCAGGGCCGGCCCACCGCTTTGCGCTCGTCCAGCCGGTCCAAGGCTTCCCCGAGGCGCACCACCGGGGAAGGGGCGAACGCCGCCAGGGCAGCGGTCACGGCCAGGCCGCCGAGCACACCAACGCCGAGGAGAATCAGCACGCCGGCGGTCATTTCGTCGCCCCACCGGCCAGGAAGCGGGGGGCGGGTTTGCCCAATGCGAGGGTCCGCATCCGCAGCAGCATCACCGCCGCGACGGCCAGCAGCGCGGCCATCACCAGCTGCCCGGCGAAACTGGAGTAGGCCCGGGTGATCGGGGGCACGAACCCCGACGCCACGATCAGCACGCCGAGCATCATCAGCAGCATCCGCATGGCCTGGCGGGGTTGGGCGCGTTCGGCTTCCACCTCGTCGGCGGAGCGCACCTCGCGGGCGACCTGGGCGGCGAGACGACGCAGCACATCGGCCACTCCCGCGCCCTGACGGTCCAGGGCCAGCATTAACGCGGCGGCCACGTCGTCGCCGGTGGGGTCGTCGAGGTCGTCGGCGAACGCTTGTAGGGCGGCGGTGTAGCCCCAGTCCATGCTCGCCAGGCGCTGCGCCAGGGTCCGAACCTCGGCAGCGATGGGTTCCGGGGCGCGGCGGGTGGACTCGGTGATGCACTGCACCAGCCCGGTGGCCCCACCCCCGGCGAGGCGGTCGGCCATGCCGCGACACCACACCTCCAGGGCCTCAACCCGGTCCAGGCGGTGGTTGATCACCGCGTTGGAGCCCAGCAGCCACGGCAACGCCACAATGGCCGCCCCGCAGGCCAGTGCGGCTACGGGGAACCCCGTCAACGCCCAAACCGCCGCGGTGACGGCGACGGCCGCCAGGGCACGCCGCGGGGTGGGGCGCACCCCAACCTGGCCGACGCCGGGCTGCGCCAGCAACTGCCGCACCCGCCGCGCCGCCCGGCCGCCGAACACTTGCGGGTCGGTGCCCGCCCCTCGCCACAGCGCCACCAGAGCAACCACTGCAGCGGCGAACAGGGCCCCGCCGACGGCGGGCACCACCAGGCGCAGGGCGTCGCTCATCCCAGTTGTCCCAACAGCAGGGCCTCGGGCCACCCGTCGCCGGCGTCGATGCTGCGCAGGTCGAACCCGATGCGGGTGAACGGCATCTTGTCCTGCACCGGGGAGCTGCGCACCCCGCGAGGGTCGGTGTTCCCCTCGGCGGTGCTGGGCTCGTATATCCGGTTCATCAGCACCTGACCGGTCGGGCCGACCCCGGTGATTTCCGCGATCTGTGCGCAGAACCGGGCCGTGCCGCCGCCGATGTCGGTGTGGTCGAGGTGTTCCATGTGGACCACGTAGTTCACGGCCTGGGTGGCCAAACGGGTGAGGTATTCCGGGGTCATGCCCGGTGCGCCCTCCATGGCGGCGGTGACGAGGCGGTCCATGGCGTCGTTCGCGGAGTTGGCGTGCAGGGTGGTCATCGACCCCGGCAGTCCGGCGTTCGCGCCCTTGAGGAACGCATACGCCTCGCCGCCGCGGATCTCCCCGTACACCGCCAGAGTCACCGAGTGCCGCAGCGTCGGGGGCAGCAGGTTTTCCAGGGTGATCTCCCCGATCGGGCGCCCGGCCCCGTCCAATTCTACCGACCCCGACCGGCCTTCGAAGGGCACCAACAACGGGAACAGGCCCGGAAGTTTGTGCAACCCGAGTTCGAACTCGGTCTCCAGGGTGGCGAAGCGCACGTAGTCATCGAGCTCACGGGCCAGCGCGCGGAGCATCACCGTCTTGCCGGCCTTGGGCATGCCGGTGACCACCATGGTCTGCCGGGCCCGCACGCAGGCTCCGAGGAAGCGGCGCATCGAGGCGGTGATGCTGCCCATCGCGACGAGGTCGTCCAGGGTGACGTCGACGTAGGGGTGTTTGCGGATCGTGACCACCGGCCACGGCGACAGGTCACACGCCGCCGCCAACCGCGATCCGTCCGGCAACGGCATGTCCAGAAACGGGTGGGCGGGGGTGAAGGCCCGTTCGCGGCTGCCGTGATAGGACGCCACGAACTGCACCTGTGCGAACAGGTCCTCCGGGGTGTCGGCGATCGGGTCGGAGACCAGCACTCGTTGATCGGCCATCCGCAGCACCACCGGGGCATCCCCGCGGAGGTAGATGTCTTCGACGTCGGCGATGTCGAGCAAGGTCTGCAACCGGCCGACCCCGTTGATCGCGTTGTCCACCGCCCGGGCCAGGGCCAGCTCGGCGTCCACCCCCAACGCCGGCAGCCCGGCGTCGGCGCGGCGCCGGGCCTCGGCCACCAGAGCGGCTTGGATCAGCGCCTGCGTCAGCTGCCGCAGATCGGCCACCCCCATCTGCGGAGTGCGCGTCTTGTCGTAGGCGCCCAGGACAGCGTCCCGGATCCGCAGCACGACCGCGTTGTCCACCTCGGTGTCCGTCGGTGCACTGCTCATGACTCGCCTCCCGCCGACTGGACCGCACTGAGTCGCCGGGCGGAGCGGGGCATCTCCCGCAACCCCACCCCCGGGGCCTGTGTGGGACGCGGCGCCGGTACCGGCCGCACCGCCGCATCCTCGCCGGTGTCCTGCGCGCGCAGGACACCCGTTCTGGTGCTCAGGGCGCGCCGGGCTTCGGCGAGCTGGCCGACGGTGCGGACCACCGGGCGGAGCCCCCGCATCAACGCCGCCCGGTCCAGGTGCCGGGGCGGGTCCGCACCGTCGGAGAACACCGCGGCGGTGCGCGGATCGACGGGCAACTCACCGAGCACCTCAATCCTCAACCGCTCGCCGATTTCGGCGGGGGCGTAGGGGCCCTGGTCGGTGACGACAAGCAACCCCAGGGCACCGGCCCCGGGCACCCCCCGGTCCAGCTCCTCGCGGATCAGCGGCAGCACCCGCTCGGCGCGGCGCACCGCCCGCAACTGGGTCCGCACCACCAGCAGCACCACATCACAGGCCCGCAGCAGCGGCGTCGGTAGATACGGCATCACCCAGCGCCCCAGATCGACCACCACGTCACGATGACTAACTGCACTCAGTTCTTCGGCCAGTGACGCCCACGGCACTCCGGCGGCTTGGCCGGGGTGGCCCAACCCCGCCACTACCGGGGTGCCCGAGGGGAGCAGGCTGATCTGGGACTCCAGCACGTCCAGCAAGCGCCCTGGCCGACCCAACCGGACCAGTTCCAACACGTTGCGTTCGGCCGGGATCACCCCACCCGCCCCGGCCAAAATGTCCCCACCGGAGGGGTCGGCATCCATCACTACCACCGGGTCGGGCCACATCCTGCCCATCGCGACCGCCGTGGTGCTCACGCCCGGGGACCCGCCCGCGGAAAGCAAACCAATCATCATGGCGCTCACCGCCTCGGCTGCAGGACGAGAGCGGCCTGTCCCGCCGCGGACAGCCGGGCCACCGTGTCCGCATTGGCATCGGCGACCACCACATCCACCACCGTGGTCCCGCCCGTGTCGGCCGGGGCGATCGAATACACCTTCGCGGTGATCGACGGCGTCGAGGTCACCGGCGGTGTGATGCCCGCGGTGGCCGCAGTGCTGCCACCGGGTGCCGTCTGCACGGCGACCACCCGCACCGTGCTCCCCGCCGCGAGCTCCCCGGCGGGCAACAAGCCACGTTTCACCGCGACCCCCACCACCGAAGTCCCCGGTAGCGGGGTCAGCGCCGCGGCCACCGACCCCGCGGGCAGCAGTTGGCCAGGCTGCAGATCGGTCACCGCGTACTGCCCAATCACGGATCCCCGCTGCGCCCAGTCGATGGAGTTCAACGGGCCGCCGTTCGGGACGGACACCTCCACCAAATCGCCCGCGGTGATCTGCTGCCCATACCCGATGGCGTGGGCGGTGCCCACCGCCGGTCTGGTCGCGGAGAAGTAATTGAACGCGGCCACGTTACCGACCGCGAACAGCACGATCAGCGCCGCCGCCAACGCCAGGAACCCACGCTTGCGTTGCCGCCTCGGCGGCGGGGTAGCGCCCGGTGTCAGGACCGATGGTGGACTCGAGTTCATCACCTGGGCCTTGCGGGGCATTTCCGTCGTCGCCATCAGCTCCCACTTCCTGGTGCTACGAAGACCGCCTGCAGTTCACCGACTTCGACTGCCGTCGCCGCGGTCAGGTTCAGACCTTGCCCCCCGGCCTGGCCACCGCCGAACCAAGTGATGGTCCACACCGCCGTCGCGGTCACCGGCCACTTGCCTGTTCCCCCGGTGCGTTCCGGCAGCGACCGCAACGTGTAGGAGTACCCGCAGTCCGGCGAGGTGTTGCCCCGGAAGATCGCTCCCGCCGGGGCGGGCGTTCCCGGCCCGGTACAGGACACGACCGCACCCGGCGGCCCCATCGACCAGTCAACCTGGGCCACGCTGGCGACCGCGGTGACCGTCGTCGCCCCCGCTGTCGCGGTTGTCGACACCGGCCCCGTCGTGCGGGGCGACCGGTCCACCCACATCCACACCGGCAACCCCACCGCCGTGTTCGGGTTCGCCGACACATGCGGCGTCGCCGCGGTGAGATTCAGCTGGCTGATCGCTATCTGTGCCACCACCGCCGGAGACGGCGGCGGTGGTGGCGCCGGTGCTGGCGCTACGGGTGCACCCGGTGCGGCAGGAGCAGTGGGTGCACCCGGGGTCGGGCACGCCGCGGCAGTACCCAGCCCACACAGCACCTTGGCGGAGGCGTTCAGGAAACTCGTTGGATCGGGCACGGCGCTTCCACCGAGCAGATTCGTACACGTCGACCCGGCACCGTTGCTGCAGAACGCGCTGCCATACCCATCCAAGGCCGGCCCCGCCGAGGCGGTAGGACTGCTCGCGGTAGCCGAACCATCTCCGCCACCCGAACCAGCGGGGGACAACGAGTTCGCACCACCTCTGCCACCGGAGCCGGCGGGAGACGCAGAATCACCGCCGGAGCCACCACCGCCACTGGAACCCGGGGAGGAACTTCCTGGGGATCCCGGCGACGTCGCCGTCACGGTGATGAATCCATTCGCGCCACCACCGCCCACTACCACGGGCGGTGGTGCGGGGTCCGCAGCTGCAGACGGTGCGACGAGCACGCCACCCGTTAAAACAATCCCGGCAAGCATCGCCGCCACAGTGAGACCAAGGGCTCGCATCCGCCGGCTTGTCTCAGCCATCGTGGCCGCCCCGACCTGTCGCCCTCATGAGCTGGTCACGACGGGTCGCAGGGTGTCGTGGACGGTTCGACAGTGCTCACGCGCCATGCGGCAGCATTGGCCGGGGTGGCATTGGTCAACGTGAGCACTGTCTGGGTCTGCGGACCGCGCTTCGGATCGACCACAGATTTGCCGTCGGGCGTGCTCCCGGTAACGGACGAGACATCGTTGCAGGACTTCACGGTGGCCGTCGCCGGGCTCGAAGCGACAGGCGGGTTTGGTGTAAGGCTCATTACCGTTACCCGCAGCACCTTCAGTGCACCGCCAACAATCAGGTGCTGGTCGGCGACCTGCTTCGCCTGGGATCGCAACGAGTCCGCCCCTTGGCCGGTGGCAACCGTGTCGACGACACTGAGATCCTGGCGTGGACTGACGTTGACGGAGCTGTAAACCATGGAGTAGCGGGTTACAGCGTCGTTGAGCTGTTGATCGATCGTCGGGGGTGGGGGGAGGGTGACCTCCTGCGTGGATCTCGGGGGTGCCGACGCGGGTGGCGAACCGCATCCAGCCGTGGCGACGCTTGCGAAAGCCGCCAGCGCGAGGGCGGCCAGCCGAGGTGGGCCAACTTGCATCACAGGAAACCTTCTCTCTGCGGTTCCTCGTTGCAGCGCGCACCATCTGCTTGTGCTGCATGCGATCGAGCCGAGTTCGCATCGATGGCCCTAGTCTTCGAACCCCACAGCTCGTGTGCGATCGCCTGCGTCCAATCAATCCCGCACCACGTCCCCGTGCTGGAAAGCACCACGCCACGGTGACCTCTGACGCATAGTGCGTAAGAAGCGAACCTGGGGCAGATTTCACGGACCCACGTTGCCGACCAGCAGGTGTTTGGCCTACCACCTCTACGGCTGTCTCGCAAGGGCGGAAGTGCAGTTCGTCGAACTTCTGCTTTATCGCACCTTCGTCCGTTCTGCACGATCTACGCCGAGAGCGGTCAGCAGCCCGGGCGACCGGCGCGACGTAGCGTCTCCCTAGCCGCGCAGTAGCGGAACGGGATAGTCGTCCCGCGCTGCGAGCAGGTAGCCGCTGTTGCGACCGATGCCAAGAACCTGGCTCGCGGTGGAGAGATCCGTTCGCACGCCCAGCGACCGCACCTCTTCTGGTGTCCGCGTATCCATCACGCGCTCCTCACCTGCCGAAATAAACGCAACTGAAGCGATGCTCGCGTTGCAACTACCAAGTCTGTCACGTCGAGTCGAGTGCCGCAAGCACCATCTATGATGCGTTGCATGCCGCAGGACGATTGGGCCACCGAGTTGACGACTCGCATCGCCGCCGAGATCAGAAGACTCAGGGGTAACCGCTCCGCCCAGTGGTTATCCGACAACACCGCCGAGCTGGGCTATCGCGTTGCGCGCTCACGCATCTCCGATCTGGAAGTCGGGCGGCGAACCCGGATTGACTTAGCGGAGCTGCTCGTACTGGCCCGCGCACTCGGGGTGTCACCGGCGCTGCTGGCGATGCCGTTGGGGCGAGAAGAGGTCGTCGAGGTGCTGCCAGGTCAGGAGCTTGAAACATGGTCTGCCGTCAAGTGGTTTGCGGGCATGGACATCTTCCCCGGAGACTCTCCCGATGGCGATGTGCCAGCGATAGGGGAAGACTTCCGAGCGTGGCAGCTCGCCACCGCTCCCGTCTACTACTTTCAACAGCACCAAGATGCGGTCGCTGACTGGCTAATTGGCACGGCGGAGAGCCCAAACGAATTGGCTCGTACCGTCCCTGCACTGCGGTGGCTCAGAAACTCGATGCGCCGAGCCGGGCTCCATCCGCCAGCCCTCGATCCTGAGCTGGAGCGAATCTTGCATGTGCCAACGCACGGGCCCGCGGCAGATCCGAGGCGCCGAGGATCCCTCGCGGAACCCCACGATGCCGTCTCTGATGAGTACGAAGCCGAGGACCGTCCTGCTGGAGGCGCATCGTGAGAGATGGACGAAAGTCGTGTCGGACCTTGGATCCTTCCCGAGCTCGCTGATGCTGAGTCGTGATGGCTAAGCCGCGCGCTGTCCGTACGTAGAGAGGTGTCCCCTAGCGAGCGGAGCCACCTGTGACCCGTGGAATCCATCGGCACACCTTGAGAGGACAAGCACTGCAAGGCTCTCAGTCGAGCGCTGCGACCCGTACCGACGATTCGCCGGAACCGGGTACGGCACTCCTCGATCCGAATGGCCAAAGAGATGGGTGGCGGCAACCCAGTGCTCGCGCCCGTCGAGCCCCTAGCACGCAGCAGAGCACGGAGACCCGAGGCAGGGCTGGCGGGGCAAAGGATGCGGGCCTATTACCCTCGACGCTTGACCAACGAAGGCTTCGCTGTCGGGACGCTGAGCTGCCACTGAGTTGCCCGCACGCGCGGTCACGGGACGGTGAAGGCGAACGCACGGAGCGCCGCCGCGCAGGTGAAAATACCCATAATCGAGTCACCGATGCCGGTCTGCCGAGACAACAACGCGAATACGAAGATCAGTACATTGCTGGATACATCGCCAAACTCGTTGATGCGGCACCACGGCTAACCGATGCACAACGGAATCGTATCGCGGCCGTGTTGCAAGCAGGAAATGCTTTATGACGACAGGCTTCGACAGACTCATTTCGGGTTCGCGTTGCTTCCCGAGGAGCAGATCAGGCCGGGACTCGCCGTATTAATCAGGCCTTCCAAGTTATCTCAACAGTATCAGGGTTGAACCTTCTCCGCCCCTTGCCTACTGGGTGAATTCGCACCGTCATGAGTGTGTCAAGTACGGCACGCTTGCTCGGGGTCTTTAGGCCGCTCCATTGTTTTCTGATGTCGCCAGACCGTACAAGTGGTGCAACTAAGTCTTTGCGGCCGGCTTCGGATATTTGAGCCTCGAACTCCGCTACGCGACGCTTCAGTATCTGTGTAAGCGTACGCAATTGGCTGGCGGTAAGTATTCCGTCTGCAAACTCGGCCGCGACCGAATCAAGGCATAAACGAGCAGCATTCAACTCGTCGATCAGCGGTGCCACGTCCCGATGTACTCGCGGAGCAAACTCTTTGAGTGCGTCTGGCGCGCTCAGTCTTGCCACTGCGACGGCCTCAACATAGTCGTCCACAGGGTCACTCTTGCGGACCACGTGCGCACCGGATCGGCACCGATAGCTGCGATTGCCGTGCGAACCCGCGCCACCGTGGACCGTCAGCCCACATACACCGCAAACTGCGATGCCAGTCAGGAGCTTTCGTCCACCCTTCACGGGGTGCCAGCGACTCGGGTCGCAGAGAATCGCAACACTCGCCCGCCACATGTCTTCGGAGACGACAGCGGGCCATACGGCTTTTCCTGTGATGCCAAGCGTTGGGTCTTGCCGTATCGCTGCGCGCTCAACAGTGGCCCTGTACCGCCGTAGCCCTGCGTAGCGAGGGTTCGTCAGGACGTCCCGTGCATTCGCGTGGTCCCAGGACTTCGAGGCGCCGTCCCGCCTACCCTGCGGAGTATTCGCGCCCGCGGCATTCCAGGTCCGTGCTATATCGGCCATTGACGCACCGTTCAACACCTCTCGGTATCCTTGGCGAATCAAATTCGCCTCATTATGTCGGATGGTCACCCCATCGCGCTCGTAGCCAAACGCTCTACGGCCGCCAACCCATCGACCTTGCTGCGCCGCTTGGGCGGCAGCGGAACGTTGTCGAGCGGATTTCCGTTCCATCTCACCTTGGCCGACGCTCGCGAGTATGCGAACAACCAACCGTCCACCGTCGGTCGAAGTGTCTACGCCGTCGGATGCTGTGACCACAGCCACCTTGTGTGGCTCGCATCGCTTCAGCACGTCTTCAAGTTCGGAGAGCCTACGAAGTAGGCGATCCACGTGCCGCGCTGCGATCACATCCACCTCGCCCGCGTCGACGGCCCGCATCAATTCGACGAACGCCGGACGTGGCTTCGCCGAGGTGGCACTCACATCGTTGTCAACGTACTCGTGGTGGACGGTCCACCCGCGTGCTCGAATCAGCCGATGCACGTCCTCGCGCTGCCGGTCAACGCCAAGTTGTTCGCCTGACCGATCCTGGCTCTGCCTCAGATAGACGGCTACACGCATAAGCGCAAAGATAGCATGCAAGCGGTGTCCTGGACGCTCGCTGATCTGGCCGGAGTGGATCGGCCAGGGCGAGTGGAGGTCGCCTCGGCGCTGGAGTTCCGGGATCGGAGGGCGGCATGAGCGGGCTCGGGCTCAGCACGCGCGCTCACCCGCAGCGGATGCGGGACTGGGCGTACTTGTCGAAGGTGGCCGAAGCTCCGTGTGCGGCTTTGGCGGCCTTGATCGGCGAGGTCGGTCCGCAGGACGCGGCTCGAGTGATCCGGGAGCGGGTGCTGCCACCGGCACTGGATCGGCCGACGCAGAGCCGACGGCACATCGACACCTCCGCGGCCGACCTGGACTTGCTGCACTCGCTCGGTGGTCGCCTGCTCACCCCCGACGATGAAGACTGGCCGGCGTGGCGGATGCTGCCCTTTGCCACCGCGACCGGGGCGGGAGTCCGCGATGCGGTGGCGCCGATTGCGCTGTGGGTGCTCGGAACGGGTTCTGTGCGCGAACTGACATCCCGGGCGGTGGCGGTGGTCGGTACACGCGCGGCAAGCGCCTACGGCGAGCACGTCACCGCCGAGCTGTCCCACGAGCTGGCATCCGACCGGTGGACGATCGTCTCCGGCGCGGCCTACGGCATCGATGGTGCAGCGCACCGGGCCGCGCTGGCCGCCGGGGGGACCACGGTGGCCGTGCTGGCGTGCGGAGTCGACCGTTGCTACCCCAGCGGCCACGCGGCCTTGCTCCGCCACATCGCCCGCCGAGGGCTGGTGATCAGCGAGTACCCACCGGGCACCACTCCGGCCAAGCATCGCTTTCTCGCCCGCAACCGGCTGGTGGCCGCCCTCAGCGATGCCACCGTCGTCGTGGAGGCCGGTTGGCGCAGCGGCGCGCGCAGCACGGCAACGTGGGCGCGGAACCTGGGATCACCGGTGTTGGCGGTGCCGGGACCGGTCACCGCACTGAGCTCGGCCGGCTGCCACCGGATGATCCGCACCCGGGAGGCCACCCTGGTCACCTCGGCGGCGGAAATCGCCGAGGAGGCCGGGCGCATTGGCGAGCTCGCCCCCGATGCGGTACCGGACAGTGCTCGCCGGCCCACCGATGGGCTGGACCCGGTCTCCGCCCAGGTGCAGGGGGCGCTGCCCTTCTCCGGAGGTGCCGACGAGCGTCAGCTGGCGGAGAAATCCGGGTTGCCGGTCGGGGAGGTGCGGGGGGCGTTGCCGATGCTGGAGATGGCGGGCCTGGTGTGTTGGGAACAGGACGGCTGGCACCGGGTGCGCACCCGGCCACGCCCCTGAATCCGCCGGTCCGGGGCACGGCCCGCGCGGCGGCTTGACCGCCCTGCGGCGGTACCGCACGGTGGGCAGATGCGAGCACCTGCGGCGGGGGACACCACCGCGCTGGCCGCAGCACTTCGCGAGCACGTTGCCGCCTTCGCCGAGCACCTGGTGCTGGAGCGCGGCCGATCCGAGCACACGGTGCGCGCCTACACCGGGGATGTTCGCGCACTGCTGGAGCACTGGACCCGCACGGACCCGAATGCCGCCGACCTCGATGCTCTGACCCTGGCCGTGCTGCGTTCGTGGCTGGCTGCGCAAGCGTCTGCCGGCGTCGCGCGCACGACTCTGGCGCGGCGCACCGCGGCGGTACGCTGCTTCACCGGCTGGGCGCTGCGCACCGCCCGCATCAGCACCGACCCCGGCGCCCGGCTGGCCGCTCCACGGGCCCATCGCACCCTGCCCGCCGTGCTGCGCTCCGATCAGGCTCGAGAGGCCCTCGACGCCGCCGCCCTCGGCGCGGTGCAACGCGACCCCCAGGCCCTGCGCGATCACCTGGTGATGGAGCTGCTCTACGCCTCGGGCATCCGGGTGGGAGAGTTGTGCGGATTGGACCTGAGCTCCGTTGACTACGAACGACGGCTGATCCGGGTACTGGGCAAGGGCGGAACCGAACGCGTGGTGCCCTTCGGGCTGCCCGCCGAACGGGCGCTGCAGGAGTGGCTCGCGCACGGCCGGCCCCGGCTGGTGAAGGCGGCGAGCGGCCAGGCCCTGCTGCTGGGGTCGCGGGGCGGGCGCCTGGACCCACGGGCGGTTCGCCGCACGGTGCACCAGGTGGTCGCCACGGTGGCCGGGGCGCCGGACCTCGCCCCGCACGGACTCCGGCACTCCGCGGCTACGCATCTCCTCGAGGGCGGCGCCGACCTGCGCGTCGTGCAGGAACTGCTCGGACACTCCACCTTGGCTACCACCCAGCTCTACACCCACGTGACGGTGGAACGGCTGCGCGCGGTTCACGAGCAGGCGCACCCGCGGGCCTGACCAGCCTGCTCAGTCCTCCCAGGGTTTGAGTCGCACCTGCCATCGGCCGAGCAGGCGCAACGGATCGAGATAGTCCTCTCCGCGTCGCACGCCCCAGTGCAGACATGCCTGCGCCGGGCAGCCCTCGTGACCGGCCTGCAGCACGCCGATCAGCTGCCCGCGACGCACCACCGCGCCGGGTGGCACCGCCGCCAGCACGGGCTCGTAGGTGGTGCGCAGACCACTGGCGTGCTGCACCGACACCACACCGCGTCCCGCGAGCTCGCCGGCGAAGACCACGGTGCCGTCCCCGGCCGCGAGCACCGGCGAGTTCACCGCGGCGATCAGGTCGACGCCTCGATGGCCGGGCCCGTAGCGGCTCAGTGGAGGCTGGAACGGCCGGCTCACCCTCGGCCAGCCGGCCACCGGCCAGTCGTAGTCCCCGCGGGGCGCCGACTGCTGCGTGGTGACAATGGGCTGTGTGGCGAGAATGCCCGGTGCCAGCACGCTTGCCTCCGCGGGGCCCGCGACGCGGACAGCGCCGACGAACCCACCCAGTCCCATGACGACGCCGAGCACCAGCAACTGTCGACCGATCACTCGCCCAGCCTGGACCACCCCGAGCGCGCGGGACGGCCGAACGGGTCCAACTGGGGACAACCCGACGGCTGTCCACAGCCCGAACCGGCGACCCAGCACCCCGGCGACCTGAACCATGCGGCGCGGTGGTGGGGCGGCGTCCGTGCAGGTCGTACACTGTGCCTGCGGCCCGTGCGTGCATGGGTCGACTTCGCGCACCTGAGCCCCACCCGTTGTCCAGGTGGACGGTCGTCGGCGGTCCCACTCGTGGGTCCGGCGTCCCGCCCAGGTGCCAGGGCGTTGGTCACCACGGCCAACGCGACAACCGGCCGCACACCGGTGGAGGAAGCCTCCTCGGCGTGCACATAAGAAAGAGAGGACGAGGGCTCGCCCTCGACCACACCATGGCAGTCGTCACCATGAAGCAGCTGCTCGACAGCGGCGCGCACTTCGGGCACCAGACCCGTCGTTGGAACCCCAAGATGAAGCGGTTCATCTTCACCGACCGCAACGGCATCTACATCATCGACCTGCAGCAGACCCTGGTCTTTATCGACCGGGCGTTCGAGTTCGTCAA
>JAABUZ0100001627.1_pt1 | contig 41569 bp, 50 predicted proteins | sample 5562091 | NCBI WGS metagenome assembly JAABUZ01 (sample SAMN12813069, study PRJNA571459) | rock metagenome | isolation source: Antarctica rocks | place: Antarctica: Victoria Land, Linnaeus Terrace sud | collected 2015-12-21
ACGCGGCGAGGCGAACGACGTCGTGTCGGGCAAATCCCATGACCACCAGCGGGCAACTCTCATGTCCGCCGGCGGGCAGCTACATGGCCGTCTCCGGGCAGCCTCTCGCGGCCGTCGTCACCTACCGCGTCCGATGATGCGGGGATGGCCGATCTGGTCGTGCGGGCTCGGGCGGTGACGCGAGCGGCGGGCGCGGCCGGTGCCGAGGCCCGGTGGACCGAGGGTGCGGCCCGTCTCGACCGGACGGTGGTGCGACCGCTGGTGGCCCTCGGCGTGCTCGAAGAGCGGACGTTGCACGATCGGTCCCGGCACGATCCCGCCGTGTGTGACGAGCCGGCTTCGCCGACCGCACGTGCGGTGTCCACGGCGATACTGGAGCTGGCCGAGGCTGTCGTCGCCGCGTGTGGCGAAGACTCGCGTCCGGAGCTGTTGGAAGCCTGCGCGGGGGTACTGCGCCTGGTCGCCGACGATGCGGAGCCGGAGCTTGCCGACGAGGTGGCCCGGGTGTGGGCGCGGGCGGCGTCGATACCGGCCGGGCCGTGTGGACGGGTGACCGTGGCGACCGACGGCCCCTATCTGGTGGTCGGACCGGCGGCGACGAACCTGGAGTCGTGGCTGGGTGAGCCGCTGGACCCGCCGCCGGTGGTGGCGTTGTGCCGCTGTGGTGGCTCGGCGTCCAAGCCGTGGTGCGACGGCAGCCACGCCGAGAACGGGTTCTCCGGGGCGAAGCGCGCCGACCGGGTGCCCGACGCGCTCGAGGTGTACCAGGCCCGCCAGTTTGCGATCACCGACAACCGCGGGTTGTGCGCGCACTCCGCGCGCTGCAGCGACGCCGTGCCGACGGTGTTCCGGACGGGGACCGAGCCGTTCGTCGCCCCTGCCGGCGGGCGCGCCGACGACATCCTGCGCGCGGTGCAGGCCTGCCCTTCGGGGGCGTTGGGAGCGGCGTTGGAGGGCCGGCGCGCCGACGAGCTCGCCGACACCCGCCGCGACCCGATGATCGAGGTGTCCAAGGACGGGCCCTACCGGCTCACCGGCGGCATCGAGGTCCTCGACCCCGAGGGAGCCCCGGTCCCGCGGCCGACGGGTGCTTCCCCGGAGCACGCCAGCCTGTGCCGCTGCGGGCACTCGAGCAACAAGCCGTTCTGCTCCGGCGCGCACTGGTACACCGACTTCACCGATCCGGTGGTGGACCCGGGCGCCGAGCCGACGCTGTTCGCCTGGGCCGGGGGCTATCCGGCGCTGCTGCGGATGACCACGTTGTTCTACGAGCGCCACGTCCCCACCGACGACCTGCTCGCGCCGCTGTTCGCCCGCATGGAGCCCGACCACCCCGACCGGGTCGCCTGTTGGCTCTCGGAGGTCTTCGGCGGCCCGGACCTGTACTCGCGGCGGTTCGGGGGCTACTCGCGGATGATCTCCCAGCACATCGGCAAGCACCTGCGGGAGGACCAGCGTGCCCGCTGGGTCGCGCTGCTCGCGCGCAGCGCCGACGAAGCCGGGCTGCCCACCGACCCCGAGTTCCGGGCCGCATTCACCGCCTACCTCGAATGGGGCTCGCGGATCGCGGTGGAGAACTCCGGCGACGGCGCCCAACCCCCCCGCGGCATGCCGGTACCGCGCTGGTGGTGGGTCTGCAACGCCACCCCCGCGGCCCGTCCGTCTGCCCAACCCGCCGCAGCGCCCGACCCCACACCCGGGTTCGAGACCCCGGCCCCGGACGACGCGGTCAGCTTCGAGCGCCATATCCGTGGGCTGTTCCGGTCCCGCGATCGCGGCTCGATGCGGTTCGTGTTCGACCTGTGGTCGGTCGACGACGTCCGTGAACACGCTGACGCGATCCTCGCCCGGCTACGCAACGGCAGCATGCCCTGCGACGGCGCCTGGCCGGCCGAGAAGATCGACGTCTTCGTGCGGTGGGTCGAGTCCGGCACCAGCACCTGAAGCCGTCCGCGACCGCTCGCCGCGGCCGGGTCAGCCGGACGCGGCGAACCTGATGGCCGCCACCCCGAAGGCCAGCTGGCCGTGGGTGAAGACGCTGCTGCACTCGGTCTACGACCAGCCCGACGCCACCAGCGTGCACGCCCAGTTCGACCGGGTCCTCGACGCCCTGAGCGAGAATGGCCGCGCACCTCGACGGTGCCCGCGCCGACGTCCTCGCGTTCACCGTGTTCCCCCAGGAGCGGCTCAACCGCGAGATCCGCCGCCGCACCGACGTCGTCGGCATCTTCCCCGACCGCGACGGACTGATCCGCCTCGTCGGCGCCGTCCTCGCCGAACAACACGACGAGTGGACCGAGGGACGCCGCTACCTCGGGCTCGATGCCCTCGCCCGAGCCCGCGCCGCCATCACCCCACCGACACCACCGAGGAGGCCGTCACCGACACCACCGTCCCGGCGCTCAGCGCCTGACCCACAACAACAGAGGATCACGCAACCGCGCTACACCACGCCCACGGGCTTGACCCTGTCCTCGCCCGGCTCCGCAACGGCAGCATGAACCGTACTGGGATCGCGAGAGGCCGGGGTTCGCCGACGGTGCCGTCGAGTGGCGGCCCACGATCAAGCATCCACGCTTGGTCAGCGGCCGCCGGCGCGAGGATCATCTTCCGCCAGCCGACCAGCCCTACGCTCAGCGTGTGTACGGCGGGTCCGACTTTGGAAGGTCGCCCCTGGTCGTTCGACACCCGAACCTGAACCGCCCGCCGTCGCGTCCCGCAACAGGATGCTCAATCGGACGGCTGGTCTCGATCTCAGGCCCCCAGTGTTAGGTCGCTGCGTGGGCCGTCGCCCGGTCGCCGGGGTTGATCGCGGTGTCCAGGCGGCGGCGCCACATCTCGATCAGGACGGCGCCGAGGACCGTGGGCGCGAGCCAGGGCACCAGTTGCGCGATGCCGGTGACGGGCCCGTCGACGGTCAGCGCCACCACGATGAACGCGGTGGACAGCGCGATGTAGGAACCGCCCTGACCGTGGACGTAACCGTGGCTCCACCCGCGGAAGCGGCGCCCGGCGGATTCGCGGGCGAGGACGGCGAGCGCGTAGGTCAGCGCGGAGATCGGGATCAGCCACCACAGCTCGGGACGGTGCTCGACGACCAGGGCCACCGCCGAGAGACAGACAGCGAGAACCACCAGGCGGTAGGCCCCACTGGCGCGGCCGGTGCTGCGCTGGCCGGCGATGAACCGTCGGGTGTCCTGGTGCATCGCGATCGGGCCGAGCAGCAGCCCGAGGGTGCCGACGGTGACGTGGGCGATGAGGAGCACGGTGTGGATCACCTCCGGCCGCCATCGACAGCCCAGTGTTCGGCCGACTCGCCTCTGTCGCGCTCGGGACGAGGCGCGCGGGTAGGCGCGGGCGCCTCGTCGACCTCGTCCCTGTCGGGCCGGCTCCTTAACCCGTCCTCCCGGTAAGGAGGTTCCCCGGGTCCTGGGTCGCGACGGGTGCGGCGCAGCAGCAGCACCCCCATCAGCACGACCCACGCGGTGATGACGGTGGGGAAGATGATCGTCAAAGTCTGCGTCAGCCCGGTGGACTCGCCGAGATAACCCTGGACGACACCGACGATGATCGACCCCGCCCCGGCGACGACCACGACCCATCCCAGGATCGCGGGGTAGGCCCGGCTGCGGACCACGGCCAAGCCGAACAAGATGAAGGTGACCCCGGCGAAGAGGATGTTGAACAGACCGACGAGGGCGAAGTTGATGCTTTCCTCGACCACGACCAGGCCCAGGGCGACCGCCCGACCGTCGGGCGGGGCCACCACCGCGGCGTCGGCGAGGTGTTTCGCCGACAGCCCGTCGAGGATCACCAGGACCAACCCGACCGTGATCCCGCAGACCGCCGCGATGTAGCCGAGCCGGGCAAGCGCCCGGGCCGGTTCGGCGGTGATCGCGTCATAGATGGCGACCAGACCCCCGAGCATGAGAATCAGCCCGAACACGATCGTGAGATGGACCGGCATCCAGATAGCGCTGCCCGCGATCGCCTCGGCCACGCCGAGGGGATCGCCGGTGGGGGTCTGCGGGTGCAGGAGGTTTCCCACCATCGCCAACAGCGAGCCGGCGATGCCCGCGATCGCGCCGATCCGGACCAACCGGCGGTCTGGGGGCCGGTGCTCTGTCATGCTCTGTCCCCTTCGCCCCGGTGGGCCCGGCGACGACCAGCCGGTGGGTCGCCTTCTCGAGCAGCGCTGCTCGATCGTCGCTCAACGAGAGCGAGCAACTTGTCATTGCAACATAGCATGATAATGTCGGGTTGTGACGGGTGATCTGAGCTTCGAGCTGCACGCCCTGACGACCCGGCTGGACCGGGCCGCCGACCGCATCCTGCGGGCCGAGCACGGCGTGTCCTACCGCCGCTTCCTGACCCTGCTGACCGTCGGCGAGCTGGGCGCGGCCACCCAGCGGGCCCTTGCCGACCGGTTGGGGATCTCCGAGCCCTCGGTCAGCCGGATGACCGGCGTCCTGGCCGAGACCGGGCTGCTCGACGCGCCGCCGGACCCGGCCGGCGGCAACCGCCGGCAGCTGACCCTGACCCTGGCGGGCAAGGACTTGGTGGAGCAGTGCCGCGAGCTGCTCGAGCACCGCTTCACCGACCTGGTGCAACGCAGCGGCGTCTCCTACACCGATTACGCCCGAGACACCCGACTTCTCATCAACGCCCTGAGCGCCCCGCGCGCCCGCGCACACCGATGACCGGAAGGGCCTCCCGTGGCTGAGCGCCGTCGGCCGGTCAACGCTCGAGCATCACCACGGGGATCACCCGGTCGGTCTTCGTCTCGTAGTCGGCGAACCCGGGGTACTTCTGCTTCTGGGTCTCCCAGATCGGGTCGCGCTCGGAGCGGGGCAGGTCGCGGGCGTGCACCGGCACGGTGTCGGTACCGACCTCGATCGAGATGTCGGGACCGTCGACGATGTTGAGGTACCAGTCGGGGTGCTTGTCGGCCCCGGCCGCGGAGGCGAACACCGCCCATCCGTCACCCACCGGCTGGTACATCATCGGGTTGATCCGGTCGGCCCCGCTCTTGCGCCCGCGGTGATGCAGAAGCAGCAACGGCGCGCCCTCGAACTGCCCGCCGACGCGACCGCCGTTCGCGCGGAACTCTTCGATGACCTGCTGGTTCCAATCGTGGATATCAGTCACGGCAGGAGAGTCAACCGCATCAGAACGGCCGGCGTCGCGTGGCGGACGCCGTCTCCCCCTGAGCGCGTTGCCCGGCGTGACGCAGGGTCTCCGCCTGGCGGTCGCCGTTCGTCCGGCCCGTGGCCGGATCGAAACGGTCGAAGACCAGCGGGTTCGGGTGCGGGGCGCGGGAGACGGTGGCTGTCGCGAGCCGCCCCGGGACCCCACCCGACCGGACGAGGCGGTCCCAGGCCTTCGCGGCGGGCTTGCCGAGCAGGACGACCTCGCGGGGGACGGCGTCGGCGAGGCTGAGCAGCTCGGCGAGATAGGGCCGCGCCCGCACCACCTCGCGCATCAACGACCGCGGTGCCATCGCCGGGTTCGACACCCACCACGGCACGACGTTCCACTGCAATGTCGAGGAGTGCTCGAGCTTGGCGCGGTCAGCGGCCCGGTAGAGGTTCGCCGACACGGCGTCGTTGGAGAAGCGGCTGACGAACCCGGAGCCGTCCTCGGAGTCGGCCGCCGGCTCGTGGAGCAGGACGAGGACCCGGACGCCGTCGGACGCCGCGGTCGGGTCGAGGTAGGGGATGTTCTCCAGCGTCGTGTTGCGCAGGTGGTCGACCCAGCGGTTGAGCCGTCCCGCCTCGCCGTCGTGGCGGCGGGCCCACCAGTAGGCGTGGCGCTCGGGAGCGAGCTCGCGGCTGAACAGCTCCCCGCGGCGTTCGGCGAGCTTGTTCCACACCATCGCCATTGCGGGCTCCTCTCCTCGGTGCCCGTCCGACGATAGGTCAGCAGGGCGCCGTCAGTACCTGTCGACCGTCGCGGGGATGCCGCCGACGGCTCCGTCGACGAAGCGGTCGCGGACGACGTAGTCGCAGACGAAGAGCCGCGGAGACCGCTCCCAGGGCCGCGGCTTCCGGGCGTCCGACGTGATGTCGATCAGGTAGGTGACGGTCGCGCCCTCGTGGTCGACGCAGAGGACCGCGCGGTCGCCGGCGCGGGTGAGCCGGTCGCACGCCCACCAGTGGCGGCCTCGCACCTGCATCCCGGGCGCGACGGACGGGAGGTCCCGCCCCGTGCGGTCCAGGCACCGGTCGGGTTGAGCGACCCACAGCCAGTACCGAGGTTCGACGTCGTCCATGGGGTGCTCCGGGGTTCGACCGAGGTGACGTGTCGCTCAACGTGACGGATCGCCGGCCTTCCCGTGACGCAGCGTGTCAGTCATCCGGTGGAACGAACCGTGCGGAGACGGCACGTGGGTCGCGCCCGGTGCGGGGGACTCGGTGCGGGAGACGCCGTCGCCTACCGGCTCGCTGTGCGCCGGTACTGGGCGTTGGCGAGGGGCGCGAAGACGGAGATGATGATCACGACCCAGACGAGCGTGTAGAGCTGCGGATGCTGGAGCGACCACGCGGTGGAGACGTAGGCGTTCGGGTTGGGGTCGACGTTGCCGAACAGATCGCGGGCGGCCTGGGCGACGGCCGAGACGGGGTTCCACTCGGCGAAGACCCGCACCGGGCCGGGGAGCGTGCCGAGGGGGACGAAGGTGTTCGCCACGAAGGTCAGCGGGAAGATCACGATGAACGAGGCGTTGTTGATCACCTCCGGGCTGGGGATGAGCAGCCCGACGAATGCCATGACCCACGAGATGGCGTAGGCGAAGATCAGCAGCAGCAGGAAGCCCCACAGCGCCTCGGGCACGGAGGTGCTGATCCTCCAGCCCACGATCAGCCCGGTCAGCGACATCACGACGAGCACGATGACGTTGTTGACCACGTCGGAGAGCGTGCGGCCGGTCAGGACCGCCGAGGGCGACATCGGAAGGGAGCGGAAGCGGTCGACGATGCCCTTCTGGACGTCCTCGGCCAGTCCGGCACCGGTGTTGGTGGCCCCGAAGATGACGGTCTGGGCGAAGATGCCGGCGATGAGGAACTCGCGGTAGCCCGCGCCGCCCCCGCTCGGGTCGATCGCCCCGCCGAAGACGTAGGCGAACAGCAGCACGAACATGATCGGCGAGAGCGTGGTGAAAACCAGCAGGTCCGGCACCCGCTTGATCTTGATGAGGTTGCGCTTGGCGACGACCGCCGAGTCGGAGACCACGTCGAGGACACTCATCGCGACACCTGCTGCGCGGCCGGTACCGGGAGACCGCCCGCCCCGTCGCGGTCTGCCCCGTTGTCCTCGGTTCCCTTCCCGGTGAGGGTCAGGAAGACGTCGTCGAGCGTCGGCCGCCTCACCCCGGCGTCGTCGACGGCAAGGGTCGCGCCGTCGAGACGGTCCAGCGCGTCCCGCAGCACGCCGACGCCCCCGGAGATCGGCATCGTCAGCGACCGCCGGTTGCGGTCGAGCGTGGGGGCGTTGACCCCCAGCGGCGTCACCAGGCGGCTCGCGTCCTCCAGCTGGGCCGGGTCGGTCACGGTGAGCTCCAGGCGTTCCCCGCCGATCTGGGCCTTGAGCTGGTCGGAGGTCCCGCGGGCGATGACCCGGCCGCGGTCGATCACGGCGATGTCGTCGGCGAGGACGTCGGCCTCCTCCAGGTACTGCGTCGTCAGCAGCAGCGTCGTGCCGTCGGCGACGAGCTGCTGGATCACCGCCCACATGTCGGTGCGGCTGCGCGGGTCGAGACCGGTGGTCGGTTCGTCGAGGAAGAGCACCGGCGGGGCCGCGACGAGGGCGCCCGCGAGGTCGAGCCGGCGGCGCATACCGCCCGAGTAGGTCTTGGCCGGGCGGTCGCCGGCGTCGGTGAGGTCGAACTGGGCGAGCAGCTCGTGGGCCCGTTCCCGGCTCTTGCGGCGTCCCAGGTGGTAGAGACGCCCGATCATGTCGAGGTTCTCGAAGCCGGTGAGGTAGGCGTCGACCGCGGCGTACTGGCCCGACAGACCGAGCCGGCGGCGGACCCGGCGAGGGTCGGCGAGCACGTCCACCCCCGCGATGGTGGCACTGCCCTCGTCCGGCTTCAGCAGCGTCGTCAGGATGCGGACGATCGTGGTCTTCCCGGCGCCGTTCGGCCCGAGCAGGCCCAGCACCGTGCCCTCTGCGACCTCGAGGTCGACGCCGTCGAGGGCCGTGACGTCTCTGTAGCGCTTGACCAGGCCGGTGGCCCGGATCGCGATCGACATCCGTGGGGCTCCCCTGTCGTGGTGGCGCGGGCAGGTAACCAGCGTCCCCGCCCCCACGCAACGCGAATCCACGTCGACCACCCGGGGTTCGTGGGTCGGTACCCTTCCGCGCGTGGATCCCGCGCGCACCCTCGCCGGCCGCGACGGGCTGCACGACGCCGCGGCGGCCAACGACGTCGACGCGGTCCGCCGCCACCTGGCCGCGGGCGTGCCGGTCGACCCCCTCGACGCCGACCGCTGCACGCCCCTGCACGCCGCCGTGCGGGCCGGAGCCCTCGACGCGGCCGGCGTGCTCGTGCAGGCGGGTGCGGACATCGAGGCCCGGGGTCGGCGCGAGCTGCGCACGCCGCTGCAGCAGGCCGCGTTCTCGTGGCGACAGTCACCGGACGGCGCGATGATCGCCCTCCTGCGCGGCTACGACGCCGATCCCGCCGCCCGCGACGCCCACGGTCTCACCGCGGCGGACGTCGGGTACCGGCACGCCGGTCTCCCACCCGCCCTCGCCGCGATGCTGCGCTGAGCCCTCCCTGACGGTAGGTGCCGTGGAACCTCCGATCCGTCCGACGGTGTCCTCGAGGCTCTCGGCGTGGGGAGCGGGGTTGTGCTGCGGTCAGCCGTGGGCCCCCCGGGCCGCGACGGCCCAGCGGTCGACGATCCGCCCCTGACACATGACGACCAGCTCGTCGGCGAGGTTGACCGCGGAGCACACGTGGTTGGGGACGACCCGAAGGATGTCGCCGGGCGCGAAGGTGTGTCCGGCCCCGACCGTCACCGTGGCGTGGTGCTCGGAGAGCGCGACGACGCGGGCGTCGGGGTGGTCGGGCAGCCGTCCGGCGCCGGTGGTCCACGACGGTTGGTCGGCTCCGAGGACCTTGCTCCCGGCGTCGAGGACGACCCGGTCGGTGGAGCGGCTCACGACGGTGGCGACGGCGGAGAGCGCGACCCGCTGCCAGCCGCAGACGCCGAGCTCTACCTGCTGGGCGTCGTGGAAGACGTAGACCCTGGGCCGCAGCTGGCGCGACTCGACCGCGTCGCTGACGCGGCCCTTGTCGTCGAGAAACTGGCGCCCGGTCGACGGGACGCCGACGGTCTGCGCAGATCCGAGCCCGTGTGGCGGGCCAGGAACCCAGTCGATCTCGTGCTGCAGGACGATGCCGGCGCCCTGGCCCGGCCTGGCCCGGCCCGGCCCGGCCGGGGACGCGACGCCCGAGCCCGGGCGACAGACGTCGTCACCGAGGTCGCGCTCGGGGGAGGCGACGACGTGGAATACCGTCTGAACGCGACCGGCCGTCGAGCTCCTCGAGTTCCCAGCCGAGGTGCACCGCCGCTCCGTCGTCGCACGGGAGGACGCTCCAGGTGTGGCGGGTCCAGCGGAAGATCGCGTCCTGGCCCCACGTCGCGCCGAGGCGCAGGGCCTGCTCGTCGGAGAGGCCTTCGGCGACGACGCTGGTCTCCTGGTGGGAGCCGTCAGCCGCACCGGTGACGGCGACCCACCACTCGACCTCGCCCGGGAGCTCGGCGACGAGGCTGTCCTGACGGCGCTGGTTCTCGTCCGGGCTCAGGCGCTCCGGGCCGGGGTCGAACGCCGTGATGACGTGCACCGCATCCGCGGCGAAGGGAAAGCGGCCCTGACCGCCCGGCTCGGGGCGCGGTCGCAGCAGGAGCCCGCGACCGTCGACGTCGGCGATACACAGCTGAGCCTGCGCGTACTCGTCGTTGCGGGCATCGCGGTCCTGCTGGGTCATGGGGTTTCTCCCCACCGATCGTATCGGGCGGCGCCGCGTCGGCGGGCGGTGCGACGATGGCCGAATGGTGGGTCCGGCGGAGGGGCTGACCCGACTCCGTGCGGCCGCGGAGGCGGGTGAGCTCGACGCGTTCTGTGCACGTCACCGGGTCCGGTTGCTCACGGTGTTCGGCAGCGCCGGCCGGGGCGAGCCCGACGCCCGGGATCTCGACGTCGGTGTGATGTTCGAGCGTGGTGCTCACGTCGACCTGCTCTCGGTCGTCGCCGACCTCGGCGCGCTGACCGGGGCCGAGGTGGACGTGGCCCATCTGAACCGGGCCGGCCCGGTGCTGCGGGAGCGGGCACTCGTCGGCTCGGTCGGCCTGTTCGAGAGCGAGGCCGGCGCGCTGGCGACCTCGGCGTCGGCGGCGACCGGGGAACGCATCGACACCGACCCGATGCGGCGCCTCGACCTGGAGCTGCTGTCCGAATGACCCCTCGAACGCTGGACTGGCGCTCGGTCCGGCCGAAACTGCGGAAGATCGACGAGCTGCTGGGGTTGCTCGAGGACTTCGGGCAGGTCGACGCCGCACTCCTGGACACCGACACGAGGACGGCGCTGGCCGTCGAGCGTGTTCTGTCCCTCCTGGTGGAGCTCGCCTTCTCGGTGAACAGCCACGTCGCCGCAGCCCGGCTGCAGCAGACCCCGGACAGTTACGCCGAGTCGTTCACCCTCGCCGCCCGCGCGGGAACGATCGCGCCCGAACTCGCACGACGGTTGACCCCCTCCGCCGGGATGCGCAATGTCCTCGTTCACGCGTACCTGGACATCGACCATGAGATCGTGGCCGCCGCGGTCCCGCGCGCCATCGCCGAGTACGCGGAGTACACCCGCCAGGTCGCCCGGTGGTTCAGCGACCTCCCGCAGGAGTGACCCCCGGAACGGGTGGGTCGACGTAGATCGTCTGGGCGTGGCCACCCAGTCCGAGAGCTCCGCGCGACGCCGAAGCGGCTCGGGCAACGGTTTGTCGGGGGTGCCCCCTACCCTCACGCCAGGCCCGTCGAGACCCGAGGGAGGCGCGGTGCACACCGCCGAGCACGAGGGCTTCATCTATCTCACCGTTCCCCATCAGGGCTCTACCGACGGATCATGCTTGCCTTCGTCGCGGCGGAACGCCGGTTCACCGTGCACCTGCGGCCCGAGGATGTGGCCGAGGTGCTCGAGCCCGTGGTCGACGCCGAGACCGTGGCCGACGCGCTGAAGCAGCTCGAGGCGTGGGGCAATCTCCGGTCCGACCCCGACACCAGCCGCGTCACCACCGTCGAGGACTTCCACCGTGCCCGGTTCCTCTACCAGCTCACGCGGATCGGGGAGGCAGTAGAGGAGGCGCTCGCCGCCTACGACGAGGCCCTCGGTCGTCGCGGGGCGTTGCAGGCCGTCGCCCTCACCGACATCGCGACCCAGCTCCGGGCTCTGCACGGACTCGCCGGGCAGGACGCGCCGGGGTTCAGGTGTCGTGCGGTCGGGCGAAGGCGTGCAGCCGTTGGCGCACTCCGCGGGCCAGGCCGGCTCCCACCGATGGGTGGCGTGGTGGTGTGCCGGGGCGGCGGGCGTAGCGGGGGGGCATGCCGAGCGCCACGAATCGCTGGAGGTAGTACGGCGTCTGCGGGGTCGGGTGTCCGGCGGCCAGGGCGTCGAAGGTGCCCACGTCGAGGTGTTCACCGGCCGAGGTGAACGTGATCATCAGCGAGTTCTCGAACGCATACCAGGTGGAGGGGTAGGAGAACACGAGGTGGATGTCGTCGCCGTCCCGCTCGACGGTGTAGATCGGGTTGATGCGCAGCTCGCCCGCGCCGTGGGGCAGCGTCGTGAACTCGCCGTCATCGCGGAACAGGGTGGTGTCGATGGTGGTGATCAGCGACAACCACTTGTTCTCGCTGAACTCGGCGGGATCGCGCGGGGTTGCGAGTCGGGGGCCATGGCCCGCGCGATATCCGGCGACGAGCTCGTCCTCGCTCACGAGCCGGAAGGGCGCACCGCGCACGAGGTCGACGTAGCCCTGCGGGTCGCGCTCGTGCTCGCTGTCGGTGGGCTCGAGGTTGGCGTTGCCCACCCGGTCGAGCAGCACCGTGTCCGCGGCCGCGACGCGGCGCAGCTCGTCCATGCACTGCTGCTGGACGTCGAAGAGATGGAAGGCGTCGGTGCACACCGCGGCCGAGAACGTGTCGTCGGCGAAGGGGAGGTCATCGAGGCGGTCGGCGCAGACGAACGTTTGCCGTGGGGCGATGTAACGTCGACCGACCCACAGCTGGAAGAAGTTGCGGTCCAGCCCGACCGAGGTCACCGGGTTCTCCCGGACCCCAAGGTGATACATGAGGTGGCCGAAGCCGCAGGCGAGGTCGAGAACCGGTCGGTCATCGTGAGGGAGCGCCCGGAGGAACGAGAGCGAGGACAGGTATCGGGGCTGGCCGTAACGGATGTAGAAGTACGGGAAGAGCTCGGCGCTGATCCGCTCCGAGGAGCGCTGGTAGCACAGCTCCATCCAGTCCTGCGCGGTCAGCGCGTCGATCTCGGTGAGCATCGCGGTGACCTCACCCCGGCGGGCTTCCAGTGCCATCCGCGGCCACAGTCCGCGAGTGAACGGCAGGCGGAGGCCGGCCTTGTCGGCGAGCCCGAACGGCACCGGCGGGGGGAAGGCCAGCATCTCCACGAGCGCATCGACCCCACGGTCGGCCCGCAGCAGCCCGACCAGGGCAGCGACGTCGGGGCCGGCGACCTCCGCGCGGCCCGTCATGTGGTCCTGAACGTCGACATGACCGCGGCGTAGCACCGGGACACCGTCGAGCACGGGGTAGGCGCTGCACCCGCACACGAGGACACCGAACATGCCCTCGTCGAGAGGCTGGGTCGGAGTCGGCTCGAACCTCAGGACCGCCCGACAGCTTGGGCACCGCAGCTGCACTGAACAGAAACCGCCAGAACCCGAACGGTCAACATCAGATGACTCGGTCATATGACCCCTAACACACAAATCACACGGCGTTCTCGCGTTCTGGTCAAGGAACGTAGACCTCCCCGACCCAGGCTGGCTGCGGTCGGGGCTGCCGCTGCCGCCGACCACATCAGCGTGACCCGCGATGCCCCTGCGCCAGCTCCGGACGAGCACGTCCGGACGCCCGTGGACGGGCCCACCGGTCACGGACCCGACGGCCGAGGCGGGTGGCGAGGAGGCGGCTGCGCACGACCGACACCAGCGCCCCGATCGCCAGGCGCACCGGGCTGGGCCCGGCCCCCGGCACCGGTGCGGTGCCCGTCCGCGCGGCCTCGTCGACGGACGCCGCGAACTGTTCGAACACCCGTCGCGACACGTCGCCGGCGAGGGCACGGCCGAACTGGGCGACGCGCCCGGAGAGGTGGACGTCGGCGTCGGCGGACAGGGTCGTGCCGCCGTCGTCCCGGCCCTGGGCGGCCAGACGGATGACGGCCTGCGTGCTCGAGCCGCCGGTGTCGGTGCCCTGCGCGAGGACCCGCATGCGGTACCCGGTCGGGTCGTGCTCCACGACGTGCGCGAGACCCTCGAACGAGAGGGACACCGGTCCGAGCGCCACCGTGGCGCGCCCGCGGTAGCGGTCGTCGCCGAGGTCGGCGGTCATCTGCGCGCCGGGCAGGCAGGCGGCGAGCTGGTCGAAGTCGGCGAGCACGGCCCACACGTCCTCGACGGGCGAGGTCAGCTCGCTGGTGACCTCGACGGTGACGGTCGGCGGCCCAAGAGGCGCGGTCACCTCGACGGGGAGGTCGGCCTCGGGGGCTGTGGTTCCGTGCGGCGAGCCGGTCCCGGTGGCGGTGCCGGAGCGCCCGAGCAGGGTGCGCGGTCCGCAGGCCCGCAGAGGGGGGACGCCGTCGGGATGGGTCCGGGCGACGTCCGCGACCGCAGCGAGGATGCCGCGGTAGCCGGTGCACCGGCACAGGACGCCGGACATGTCCTCGGCGAGGGTCTCCTCCCGGTAGGTGCCACCGGCGAGCAGGTCGTAGGAGCTCATCAGCATCCCCGGCGTGCAGAAGCCGCACTGCAGCCCGTGGTGATGCGAGAACGCCTGTTGCAGTGGGTGCTGGTCGGCGGCGGAACCGAGGCCCTCGACGGTGGCGATCTCGGCGCCCTCGCACTGCACGGCGAACAGCAGGCAGGCCCGGGCGGCGTCGCCGTCAACGAGCACCGTGCACATCCCGCACACGCCGTGCTCGCACCCGACGTGGGTGCCGGTGAGCCCGAGGCGGTCCCGCAGGACGTCCGACAGCGTGGTCCGCGGGGCGAGCGACAGGGTGACGGGGCTGCCGTTGACGGTCATGGAGACGTCGACGGTGGCGTCGGCGGCGACCCGCAGTCCGGTGTGCGCGGTGCGTCCGGTCGTGGTCATCGTGCGGCCTCCCAGGCCCGGACGAGCTCGCGGGCGGCAAGCACCCCCAGCAGTCGGGCGCGGTATCCGGTGGAGCCGTGGGAGTCCCCGGAGGTGTCGACGAGCTCGGCTGCGAGCCGGTCGGCGGCCGGGCGCAGCCCCGCCTCGGTCGAGCCGGTGGCGTCGAGGCCCTCGCTCAGCAGGTGGGTGACGTCGCGGACGACGGGGCGGTCGGAGACGCCGAAGGCGACCAGCCGGGCGTCGGACAGCGTCCCCCTGGTGCACCGCACCCGGGTCACGACCCCGGCGAGGGCGAAGTCCCCGTGCCGGCGGGCGATCTCGGCGAACCCGAATCCCTCCCCGGGCCCGGAGACCGGGAGCCGCACGGCGGCGAGCAGCTCGTCGGCACCGACCACTGTGGTCATCGCGCCGGCGAAGAACTCCGTCGCGGGGACTTCCCGCGGCCCGGACGGCGCCGCGACCTCGAGGACGGCGTCCAGGCAGGCGGCGACGGCCGGCAGCTCGGCGGCGGGGTCGGCGTGGGCGAGGCTTCCGCAGACCGTGCCGCGGCTGCGCAGCTCGCGGTGTCCGACGAAAGGCATCGCCCGTCCGATCAGCGGGACCGACGCGGCCTCCGAGCAGCGTTCGACGCGGCGCTGGCGCACCGCGGCGCCGATGCGGAGCTCGCCCCCGGTGACCTCCAGCGCGTCGAGACCCGGCAGGGCCGTGATGTCGACGAGCGTCCCGGGCCGGCCCAGGCGCATGGCCAGCACGGGCACGAGCGACTGGCCGCCGGCGAGGACCTTGGCGTCACCCTCGGCGAGGACCGACACCGCCTCGTGCACCGAGGCGGGCCGGCAGTAGGCGAACGGTGCGGCCTTCACGCGGTCACCGTCCGGTGAACGTCGGGGGGCGCCTCTCGGCGAACGCGGCCACGCCCTCGGCGAAGTCGTGGCTCGAGCGCAGCATCGAGTAGGCCTTGCGCTCGAGCTCGATGCCCGAGTAGAGCGGGGCGTCGATCCCGCGGTCGAGGACCTCCTTCGCGGTGCGCTGCGCCAGCGGGGAGAAGCCGGCGAGCTTGGCGACCATGGCCTCGAGGGCCTCGTCGAGCGCCTCCGCGTCGGGGTGGCACTCGGCGACCAGGCCCCAGTCGGTGGCCTCGACGGCCGTGATCCGCTTCGCGGTAAGCACGTGGTGCTTGGCGCGCGAGAGCCCGATCAGCCGCGCCAGGCGCTGCGTGCCCCCCGAGCCGGGGATCATGCCGAGGTTCATCTCCGGCAGCGCGAACCGGCTGCGCTCGGTCGCGAGGCGGATGTCGCAGGACAGCGCGAGCTCGAGTCCGACGCCGAAGCAGTAGCCGTCGATCGCCGCGAGGACCGTCTTCGGGCTGCGCGACGCGGCGGTGATGTTGTGACCGAGGTCGGTGAAGTCGACCGGGTCGACCTCCATGAACCCGGCGATGTCGCCGCCGGAGGAGAAGTGCTCCCCGTCGGAGCGGATCACCACGACCTGCACGTCGGGGTCGCGGTCGATCTCGGCGAACCGCTGCGCGACGAGCTCGCGCATCTCCCACGTGATCACCGTGTAGGGGCCGTGAGCGAGCGTCAAAGAGGCGACCGCTCCGTCGTGGCCGCGGTCGAGCCGGACCTCGCCTCCGGTCAGTGCCATGGGCTCAGTTCCCTTCGGTGAGGAGCTGGTGCAGGACGTCGCCGTGCAGCGGCAAGGAGTCGATCGCCACCCCGGAGGGTGCGAGGGCGTCGGCGATCGCGTTGGCGAACGCGACCGGCAGGCTCATCGAGCTGCCCTCGCCGCACCCCTTCGCCCCCAGCGGGGTGAGCGGGGACGGGGACTCGACGTGGTCCGAGACCAGGTCGAACGCGGTCTCGGCGCTGGTAGGGCACAGGTAGTCGAGGAACGTCGCGGACACGGGCTGGCCCGCGCTCGAGTAGCGGAACTCCTCGTACATCGCGCCGCCGAGCCCGTGCACGAGCGCCCCGAGCACCTGTCCCTCGAGGAGCACCGGGTCGAGCACGGTGCCCGCGTCGTGCACCGTGGCAACGCGGTCGAGGGTGATCTCCAGGGTGTCCGGATCGATCCGGACACCGACCATCTCGGCCACGAAGCCGTAGCAGAGGCTGGAGTTGATCCTGTCCTCCGCGGTGGCGGCCACGGCCTCCGGCGGGCGGAACTCGCCCTCGGTGGCGAGCCGGGCGGGAACGCCAGCCGGCAGGGCGCCCGGATCCCAGTGCACCAGCCCGGCGGCGTGGCGGAACGCCACCGACGCCCCCGAGCGCGGGTCCCGCACCTTGCCGTCGGTCAGCTCGAGCGCCTCGGCGTCGTCGGGGTCGAGACCGAGCAGGACCGTGGCCGCCCCGCGGACGGTCTCGGCGATGCGGTCCACGGCGGCGATCACCGCGCTGGTCACCAGCGGCGCGAAGCGCGAGGAGTAGCTGCCGGAGGTCACCGTCCAGGGTGTCGACGCCGTGTCCATGTCGACGGTGGCGCGGACCTGCTCCAGTGGGAGCCCCAGACGCCGGGCCGCGACGCGCCGCGCGACCGTCGCGTGACCCTGGCCCTGGGGGACCGAGCCGAGCATGACGGTGAGGACGCCCTGCACGTCGACCGAGGCGCGTGCGATCTCCGTGGACCCGGACTTGTCGCGGCCCGGCCTGCGGTCCTCGGCCGGGGTGGCGAGGCCGACGTAGCCGATGTTGGTCCCGGACGGGTCGACGACCAGCGCGATCCCGATGCCGTAGTGGGCGCCGGCGTCGCGGGCCTCGCGCTGGCGCGCTCGGAGCTCGTCGTAGCCGCCCTTCTGCGTCATCGTCTCCAGCGCCGCGACGTAGTCGCCGGAGTCGTAGAGCCCGCCGGTGGGGGTGCGGTGCGGGAACTCCCGGACGAGGTTGCGGCGGCGGACCTCGACGACGTCGAGCCCGGTCCGCGCCGCGATCGCGTCCATCAGCCGCTCGAGCCCGAAGTAGAGCTGCTGCCCGCCGAAACCGCGGTTGAGGCCGGTGGGGGCGCGGTTGGTGACGGCGGCGCGGGCGCGGATCGCGACGGCCGGGATGTTGTAGGCGCCGGTGATGTTGCCGAAGCAGCGGTAGAGGGTGCTGGGCTCCGGGGGGCGCAGGTAGGCGCCGACGTCGTCGATCAGGTCGGTCCGCAGCGCCCGCACCGAGCCGTCGTCGTCGACGGCCGCTTCGAACGCCATCACCCGGCCCGCGCCCGAGGAGCTGGCCAGCAGGTGCTCGATGCGGTCTCGGTCCAGCGCACCGGTCGCCCGGAATGCTTGCTGGCCAGGGCCATGAGCACGACGTAGGGGTAGATGCCGGACTTGATGCCGAAGCTGCCGCCGATGTCGGCGGGCACGTGCAGCCGGAACCGCGACGTCGGGATGCCCAGGGCGCCCGCCGCGACGGGGACCATGGTGAACGGGCCGTGGAAGTTCGCCCACGCCTCCACGGCGGGACCGTCGGCCTGCTCGCTCCATTGCGCCAGGACGCCGTAGCACTCCATCGGCACTGAGGAGTAGCGCGGGAACGTGTACTCCCCGCACACCACGTGGGCCGCCGTGTCGAAGGCGGCATTGACCTCGCCGAAGGAGAAGGTGCGGTCGGTCGCGACGTTGGAGTCCGCGTCCTCGTGCAGGCGCACCGCGTCGTCGGCGAGGGCCGCGCGGGTGTCGACGACGAGGTCGAGCGGCTCGTAGTCGACCGTCACGAGCTCGGCCGCGTCCTCGGCGACGTAGCGGTCGGTGGCGACGACGACCGCCACCGGCTCACCCACGTAACGGACCCTGTCCACCGCGGACGGCAGGTAGGGCATGGGCGCCGACGTGGACAGCGGGAAGGCGCGGACCGCGGCGCGGACCTCCTCGGGCCCGATCACGGCGGCAACCCCCGGGTGGGCGCGGGCGCGGGCGAGGTCGACGCTCCGGATGCGCGCGTGCGGGTGCGGGCTGCGCACGACCGCGGCGACGAGCGTGCCGGGCAGCGGGTCGAGGTCGTCGACGAACCGGCCGGCCCCGGCGAGCAGCGCGGCGTCCTCGTCGCGCGACGGCGTCCAGGTCACGGGGCGGCCTCCCGGGTGGCGGAGCTGTCGGCGAGCGGCTCGTAGTCGCCGGCGGTGAGGGTGCGGCGCAGGGTCTTGCCCACCGCCGAGCGCGGCACGGCGGGCACCGCGACCACCCGCTTCGGGCGCTTGAGCGAGGGCAGGGCGGCCTCGGCGCGGGCCCACGCGTCGGTGGCGGCGACGGCCTCGTCGGGGCCGACGCCGGCGGCCGGGACGACGAATGCGGTCACCGCGTGGCCCCAGCGCTCGTGGGGCAGCCCGACGACGACGACGTCGTCGAGGGCCGGGCAGCGCACCAGCGCGGCCTCGATCTCGTCGGGATAGATGTTCTCCCCACCGGAATTGATCATGTCGTCGATGCGGCCGGCCACCCAGAGGTCGCCGTCGTCGTCGGTCACGGCGAGGTCCCCGGTGAAGTACCACCCGTGGCGGACCGACTTCGACGTCGCGTCCGGCCGCTGCCAGTAGCCGCCGAATGCCTCCGGGCTGGACATGGAGACGATGACCTGGCCCTGCTCGTGCTTGCCCACCATGTCGTCGGCCGTGGCGTCGGGTGTCGGCTCGACCAGCCGGACGCGGCTGAACACTCCCGCTCGCCCGGCGCACCCCGGCTTCGCGGCGACGTCCGGCCCGATCGTGAACGTGTAGATCTCGGTTGATCCGAAGTGGTTGACGAAGGACTCCGGGGCCACGGACTCGACCAGCTGCTCGGCGAGCGCCGGGGCCATCGCGGCCCCCGCGTAGGCGAGGCGCCGGACGCTGCGCAGCCGGGCCGGGTCGCTCTCGCGCAGCAGCGACCAGTACATCGTCGGGACGAGGTAGAGCGAGGAGATCCTCTCGGTGGCGATGAGCTCGGCGGCCTCCTCGGCGTCGAACCGCGGCTGGGCACCCACGTCCCGCCGCTCACCACCGCGGCCACCAGCGTGCGCAGGCCCATCGTGTGGAAGAGGGGCATGACGCCGAGGACGGCGTCGCGGGGCGCCCGCCGGTCTGCAGCAGGTGCGCGACGGAGGAGGCGTGCTCGGCGCGGTGCGTGCGGGGCACGCCCTTCGGGCGCCCGGTGGTGCCTGAGGTGTAGAGCATCACGCTGACATCCCCGTCGGTGGGTCCGGGCGCCTCCGGGAGGGAGTCCGCCTCGTCGGCGGCCCGGCGGTCCAGGTCGTCGACGTCGAGATGTACGAGCGGACGCACCCGTGGATCGGCGACGGCGGACGCGATCCGCTCGCCGGTCCACCGGTCGAACACCACGACGGCGGGCGCGGAGTCAGCGAGGCAGTAGGCGAGCTCCTCGGCCCCGAACCGCGACGAGAGCGGCACCGCGACCGCGCCGATCCGTTGCACGGCCAGGTGCAGCGACGCCGCGGGCTCGCCCCCGGCCAGGACCAGGGCGACCCGGTCGCCGCGGCGGACTCCGAGGGCGACCAGGGCGCGGCCGAGCCGCGCGGTGCGGGCGTCCCACTCGGCGTAGGTCAGGGGGTGGGGACCTCCGACGGCCCGCCGTCCCGGACAGCGCTCCACGGTCCAGGCCCACGCCGTCGCCACGTCCACGCTCGGCCTCCGATCGTGCTCGCCGCACACCGTCTGATTCGGACCGTATGGTCCTGACCCCGGAAGGGCAAGTGGGTCGGTAGGGTTCGGCCTCGTGGCCGACCGGCTGTCCCCGACCTCCTACGTCGTGCTCGGCACGATCGCGCTGCGCGGACCGTCGACCTCCTACGACCTCAAGCGCGCGGTGGGCCGGTCGATCGGCTACTTCTGGCACTTCCCCCACGCGCAGCTCTACTCGGAGCCGGTACGCCTGGCCGAACTCGGGCTGTTGAAGGCCGAGACCGAGAACGGGGGCCGCCGACGCCGCACGTTCCACCTCACCGAGACCGGGCGTGACGAGCTCCGGGAATGGCTGGCGGAGCCGACGCCCGAGCACTTCCAGATGCGCGACATCGCAGAGCTCAAGCTGTTCTTCAACGAGGTCGGCGAGCCGGACGACGTCGTTCGCCTCGCCCGCGAGCAGGTACAGGCGCACCGCGAGCGGATCGCTGTCTACGAGGACATGCAGAAGCGCTACGACGAGATCGACGCCGTCGCGCGCCGCATGGTCACCCTGCGCCTCGGTCTCGAGATGGAGCACGCCGCGCTGCGCTTCTGGTCCTCGCTGCTGGAGCCTGGACTGGACGCCCGCCCCCGAGTGAGGAGTGCGCGGTCTCCCCGTCGGTCAGGAGTCGGTCGCGAAGGCGTCGACGAGCATCATGAAGGACGCCGAAGAGGCCCCAGGTGACCGCGGTCAGCCGTCCACGCCGCCGTCCCGACGGGGTCAGGCCCCAGGACGCCACCCCGATCCCGCCGAGCGTGACGAGGACCGAGAAGAGGGCGACGACGCCTCCGGCGCATGCCGCGGAGCTGGTGCTGCACGCCCCGAAGTTCGAGCCTGCTCCGCGCTTCAGGTCGCCGAGGGCGTGGCGGGCCGCCTCCGCGAGGTCCCCGGCCCGCTCGAACCGCCGGCCCGGGTCCTTCGTCAGGGCCGCGGCGATCACAGCGTCGAACGGGTGAACGTCCGCTCATGGTGCGACGGCCGGAGAGGCGCGGCGTTGAGGTGCTGGCACATGAGGCTGACGAGGCTGGCCCGGCGGAAATGGGCCTCGGTTCGCCGGTCATCTCCGCCGGGAGGCGCTTGAGCGCGACCCTGCGCGACTTGCGGGTGTCGATGGCGCGGAAGACCTCGCCCGTCCCCCACGCCCGAGCGCCTCGAGTTCGTACGGACGCCCGCGGCGTTCCGCCGTGCCGGTCTCGTGCGTAGCGTGCACCGGGAGCCAGCCGACGCACGACACGACGAGGTGATCCCGTGACCGACGATCTCCGCGTCCCGGACTACGCGAGCTGGGCCGCAGTCCGCGAGCGGGTCCGTTCGGCGGTGCCCGAGGCGTTCGCCGAGGACGGCCCGACGAACCTCGTTGACGGCGAGTGGCGCTCGGTCGGGCGGGCGAGCGAGCAGGTCACGCCGGTCGACCGGTCGGTGCTGGGCCACACGCGCAAGGTCGACGCCTCGACGGCGAGCGACGCGGTGAAGCGCGCCGCCGCGGCCCACCGCGAGTGGGCGACGGTCGACCTCGATGAACGCCGTCGTCGGGTGGCCGCGGCGATCGACGCGATGGCCGACGTGCGTGACGACCTCGCGCTGCTGCTGTGCTGGGAGATCGGCAAGCCGTGGAAAGCGGCGTGCTCGGACGTCGACCGCTGCCTGGAGGGCGGGCGCTGGTACGTCGACGTCGTCGAGGACATGCTCTCCCGCGACGTCGAGGGCGCCCCCTACTCTCGAACCCCGCTCGAGGGCCCGGTGAGCAACATCGCCAGCTGGAACTACCCGATGAGCGTGCTCGTGCACGCCGAGCTGGTTCAGCTGCTGGCGGGCAATGCCGTCGTGGCCAAGACGCCGTCGCAGGGCGGCGCCGTCTGCCTCACCGTCGCCCACGCGCTGATGGCCCGCGCGGGCCTCCCGGTGACGCTGCTCTCCGGGGACGGCTCGGAGCTCTCCGACGCCCTGATCCGCTCGCCGGAGATCGGGGCGCTCGCCTTCGTCGGTGGCCGCTCCAACGGCGGTAAGGTCGCCGCGCAGCTCGCCGACACCGGCAAGCGGCACATGCTTGAGCAGGAGGGCCTCAACACCCTCGGTGTCTGGGAGTTCTCCGACTGGAAGACCCTCGGCGGGCTGCTCACCAAGGGCTTCGAGTACGCCAAGCAACGGTGCACCGCGTACCCGCGTTTCGTCGTGCAGCGCGAGCTCGTCGACGCCTTCCTGGCCACCTACCTACCGGTAGTGCAGGGCATCCGGTTCGGGCACCCGCTGGCGACGGCGACCGAGGAGCTCCCGACGCTGGACTTCGGGCCGCTGATCTCCGCGGCGAAGGCGGCCGAGCTCGACGACAGCGTCCAGGACGCGCTGCGGCACGGGGCGGTCCCCCTCTACCGGGGCGGCACCGGGTCGGGAACCTTCCTGCCGGGTCAGGACACCTCCGCCTACCACGCGCCCGTTGCGATGCTGGCTCCGCCGGGAGCCTCGCGGCTGATGCACGAAGAGCCGTTCGGACCCGTCGACTCGATCATCGTGGTGGACACCGAGGCCGAGCTGCTCGCCCAGATGAACGCCTCCAACGGAGCGCTCGTGGCCACCATCGCCAACGACGACGAGGCGTCGGCGACCCGGATGGCCGAGCAGGTGCAGGCGTTCAAGGTCGGCATCAACAGGTTGCGGTCGCGCGGAGACCGCGAGGAGGCCTTCGGCGGCTACGGCGCCTCGTGGAAGGGCGCGTTCGTGGGCGGCGAGTACGTCGTGCACGCGGTCACCCAAGGACCGCCCGGGGAGATCCTCTACGGGAACTTCCCCGGCTACACCCGCTACCCGAAGGGCGGCGCCTGAGCTCTCGGACGAGTGGCCCGCCCCGTTCCTCCCTCGTCACGACTGCTCCTCGGACACGACCTCGTACCAGGTCGTCTCGTTCGAGCCCTCCTGCAGGCCGTTCATCCGTTCCCGGGTCTCCCGGAACGTCTCGTCTTCGTGCCAGGCCTCCCACGCGGCGCGTGTCGTCCACGTGCCGACGACGGTGCGCTGGTGGGGCGCCTCGAGCGGGATGAGGAGCTGGTTGCTGATCCAGCCTTCCCGCTCGGGGGCCGAGTCGAGCCGCTCACGCATCGCGGCGTCCCACTCGGGTTCGGAGCCCTGCTTCAGCGTGATGTGCGTGATCACGGTCATCATGAGCATCCGGTTACCCCGTGGGGACGCACAGGGACACGTGCGCGATGTGGGTCGAACCGTCGGGCCGGTTCGGTGAAGGCTGGACGCACGAGGAACTCGTCACGCACGCTCCTCGGGTGCTCGTGTCGTGAGGAGAGGTCGATGCTGCTACCCCTCGGCACGACGCAGGGGCGGTCGACCTGGACCGTCACCGCGCCGGACGGGCGAACCTTCGCGGTGTTCCTGCTGCCCGGCGGGACGCTACGGGTGACCGACGCCCAGTGCCCGCATCGCCGTGGTCCCCTCGCCGAGGGACGGCTCCGCGGGCCGGACCGGTTCGCCTCGGCCGATACCATCACCTGCCCGTGGCACGGGTATCGGTTCTCGCTCGAGACGGGAGCGTGCCTGACGACCCCGCGGTACACGCTGGCGGTGCATCCCGTGGTGGACGTCGCCGGCGAACCGCGTGCCGACGTCGGGGAGCCCGGGTGAGCCCCTGAGGTCCTACGGATCCGCGCGCCGACGACTACCAAGGCGCCACCGTCGGGGTCGACGCCGCGCGGATGTGGCCGACTGGAGCGGTGGGGCGGCGAGGGGTCGTGGCGGGTCTCGTCGTCGCTGTTCTGGTCGCTCTCGTCCTCGTCGGAATGCGTCCCTCGTCGACGCTGGCGGTGCCACCGCTCGCGGTGTCTGCCTCCCCGACGACGGCAGTGGAGAGGGCGACGGGGTCGGCGCCCGGCTGGATGGTGGGCGCGCATCCGCTACCGCTGCGTCCCGACGGCTACGGGCAGGTGCTGCCGACCCCGGTGGACCTTGTGGACCGCCGGTTCCCCACACGGGATCTCCTACTGGATTGCGTCCAGGGAGCGCAGGGTCGGGCTCTCGAACGCCGCAGCGCTCGCGCGGACGACGTCGTCGATCTCGAACCGGTAGAGCCGGGCAAGGAGCCCCGGGAGTCTCGGGAGCAGCGCCGGCTCGCTGCGGCGCATTCCCGCGCGAGCTCGACCTCGCACAGGGTCGACGACGCCCACGGCGTCTCCGAGCGCTGCCCCAGCCAAGCGACGAGGGCCTCGGACTCGGTCTCCCGCCGCACGAGCTTCACGAGGGCGACCGTGTCCAGGTAGATCATCAGACTCGCCCCTCCTCGCGCATCCGCTGGAGGAGTTCCCCCGCCTCGCGGTCGTCGCGCACCGGGCCCGACGGGACCGGGAGCGTGCCGGAGATCGATGGTGGCTTCACGCGTCCCGCCGCGACGAGCTCGGCGAGCGGAGCGGGGACGATCGGTGACAAGTGGGCGATGGCCTGCCCGCGCTCGGTGATGACGACGTGCTCGCCCTTCTTGACCCGTGCGAGCAAGATCGCCGCCACCGTCCACCACGGATCCCCTCGTCACCGGGCACGATCACCCGACCCCACGGAAAGGCCGACGATGACCGTCCTCCCCGCCCTGATCGACGCCCTGCGCAGCGGTGCGGTCGAGGTCGTCGACCTCACCGCGCCGCTGACCGAGACCACCCCGGTGCTCGAGCTGCCGGAGCCGTTCGCCAACACCAGCCGGTTCCGGCTCACCGAGCTCAGCCGCTACGACGACCGCGGCCCCGCCTGGTACTGGAACGACATCCACACCGGCGAGCACACCGGCACCCACCTCGACGCGCCCAACCACTGGGTCACCGGCCGCGACGGCCTCGACGTCTCCCGGGCGCCGTTGCGCACGCTCGTCGCCCCGGCCGTCGTCGTCGACAAGAGCGCCGATGTCGCCGAGAACCCGGACTTCCTGCTCGAGGTCGCCGACGTCGAGGCCTGGGTCGCCGAGCACGGCCCGCTGCCCGACGGTGGCTGGCTGCTCTACCGCACGGGCTGGGATGCCCGCAGCGCCGACCAGGAGTCCTTCACCAACGCCGACGCCGACGGCCCGCACACCCCGGGCGTGTCCGCGGAGTGCGCGCGCTGGCTGGCGCAGGAGGCGCCGGTCGCGGGGTTCGGCACCGAGACGGTCGGCACCGATGCGGGCGCCGCCGGCGGGTTCGACCCGCCGTTCTCCTGCCACCATTTCCTCATGGGCGCCGGCAAGTGGGGTCTGACCAGCCTGCAGAACCTGGCGACGCTGCCGGCGACCGGCGCGCTCGTCCTGGTGTCGCCGCTGCCGATCGTTGGGGGCTCGGGGAGCCCGGCCCGGGTGCTCGCGCTGGTGGAGCGATGACGGTGTCGGCGGGCCGGACCGTCGCCGAGGCGGTCGGGGAGACCCTCGCCGCGCTCGGCGTCGCCCACGCCTACGGCGTCGTCGGCAGCGGCAACTTCGCGGTCACCAACGCCCTGCGCGCCGCCGGGGTCGGGTTCACCGCCGCCCGCCACGAGGGCGGGGCCGCGACCATGGCCGACGCCCACGCCCGCACCTCGGGGGCGGTCGCGGTGCTGAGCGTGCACCAGGGGTGCGGGCTGACCAACGCGATGACCGGGATCGGGGAGGCCCCGAAGAGCCGGACGCCCCTCGTCGTGCTGGCCGCCGACGTCGCCGGCTCCGCGGTCCGCTCGAACTTCCGCGTCGACCAGGACGCGCTGGTCCGCGCCGTCGGCGCCGTTCCGGAGCGCATCCACGCGGCCGATTCCGCCGTCGCGACACCGTCCGGGCCTTCCGCGTCGCGCGTCAGCAGCGACGGACCGTGGTGTTGAACCTGCCGCTGGACGTCCAGGCCCAGGAGTGTTCGACGACGGTGCCGACGACGGCGATCGAGCCGTGGGGCCCGACCAGGCCCGACACCGCGTCGGTCGCCTCCCTCGCCGCGTTGCTCGACGGGGCCGGGCGGCCGGTGTTCGTGGCCGGTCGCGGTGCCCGGGACGCGGGTCCGGAGCTGGTGGCGCTGGCCGCGTCGTGCGGGGCGCTGCTGGCGACGTCGGCGGTAGTGCACGGGCTGTTCACGGGGGAGGAGTGGTCGCTGGGGATCTGCGGCGGGTTCGCCACGCCGCGGGTGGCGACGCTGGTGGCCGAGGCTGACCTCGTCGTGGCCTGGGGTGCGTCGTTGACGATGTGGACGACGCGGCACGGCGCGCTGATCGGCGACGACGCGACCGTCGTGCAGGTCGACGACGACCCCGCTGCTCTCGGCGCGAACGGGCCGATCGACCTCGGGGTGCACGGCGACGTCGGGGAGGTCGCCCGCGACGTCGCCGCCGCCGTCACGGGGTCGTTGCCGGGCTACCGGACCGTGGAGGTCGGCAAGCGCTTGGCGGCCGAGGGCCGGTGGGGCACGCCCGCCGACGACACCTCCGGGCCCGGGGGCATCGACCCCCGGGTGCTGTCGGCGCGGCTCGACGCGCTACTCCCGCAGGAGCGGACCGTCGCCGTCGACTCCGGGAACTTCATGGGCTACCCGGCGGCCTACCTCGCGGTGCCGGACGCGGCGGGGTTCTGCTTCACCCAGGGGTTCCAGTCGGTCGGGCTGGGGTTGTCGACGGCGATCGGGGCGGCGATCGCCCGGCCGGACCGGCTGACGGTGGCGGCGCTGGGCGACGGGGGCTTCCTCATGGGGATCTCGGAGCTGGAGACCGCGGCCCGGCTCGGGCTGGGGTTGCTGGTGGTGGTCTACGACGACGCCGCGTACGGCGCCGAGGTGCACCACTTCGGCGGCGCCGACCACACGACGGTGACGTTCCCGGACCGGGACCTGGCGGCCGTCGGGCGGGGGTTCGGGTGCGACGGGCTGGTCGTCCGCTCGGTCGAGGACCTCGACGGGATCACGAGCTGGCTCGACGGCCCACGCGACCGGCCGCTCGTGGTCGACGCGAAGGTCGTCTCCGACGAGCCCGCGTGGTGGCTGGCGGAGGCGTTCCGCGGTCACTGACCAGGGCGTGCCGTACTACATCGGTACGACGTCTGCGGCGGCTGCGGCTGTCGGCCGGCACCGACGGATCCGACCCGTTTCGTCGACCACCTCGAGGCGCTCGGGGCGGTCGTGCCGGGAGACACCCTCGTCCTCGAGGAAGCGGCCGAGGTCGTCCCGGGTCAGGCTCTGCACCCACCCCGGGGCGAGGACGACCAGCGCGCACGGTGGTCTCGATGCTCATGGCGACGTCCTTGTCAGCTCATGGTGAGGCCGCCGCTGACGCTGAGGGTCTGCCCGGTGATGTAGGAGGCCTCGTCGGAGGCGAGAAAGGCGACGGCGTGGGCCACGTCGGACGGCTCGGCGAGCCGACGGAACGGGATGGCCCGGGTCAGCCCCTCGCGCAGCTTCGGGTTGTCGCCGCCCATCGAGGCGAACAGCGCGGTGTCGGTGGGGCCGGGGCAGACGCAGTTGGCGTTGACCTGGTGTCGCGCCATCTCGCGGGCGATGGTCTTGGTGAAGGCGATGATCCCGCCCTTGGCCGCGGAGTAGACCGATTCGCCGGACGACCCGACCCGTCCCGCGTCGGACCCCAGGTTCACGACCGACCCGGACCCCTGCTCGACCATCACCGGCAGCACGGCGTGGCACACGTGCAGGACGCCGTAGAGGTTGATCGCGATGACCTTGTCCCAGTCGGCCGGGTCGGAGTCGACGAAGGGGCTTGCGACGTCCCACCCGGCGTTGTTGACCAGGACGTCGATCCGCCCGAACCGCTCGAGGACCTGCGCGACCATCGCGTCCACCGACTCCCGCGACGTCACGTCGGCGGGCAGCCCGACGGCGGCGTCGCCCAGCGCGTCGGCGGTCTCCTTCGCAGTCACCTCGTGGACGTCGGTGACGGCCACCGTCGCCCCCTCGGCGACGAGCTTGGCGGTGATGGCGCGGCCGATGCCCTGGCCGGCACCGGTCACGATCACGATCTTGTCGTCCAGCTTTCCCACGGATGTCCTCTCTGGGCTCGACGCGGCGAACGTGCGGTCGGCGTCGCGGTCCTCACGATGGAGGGCGGTGGATCCTCAGTGGTGCGTGACGTGGGCGGCGAAGTCGGGCTCGCGCTTCTCGGCGAAGGCGTTCGCGCCCTCGATCCCCTCCGGCGACACCGCGTAGAGGTCGAGGGCGGACATGGCGAGGTTCGACAGGCCGGCCTGGTGGTCGGTGTCGGCGTTGAACGACTGCTTGAGGAAGCGCAGCGCCGTCGGACTCTTCGCGCCGATCTCCGCGCCCCAGGCCTTGGCCTCGTCGAGGAGGCGCTCGGCGGGGACGACAACGTTGACCAGGCCCCAGCGTTCGGCGGTCGCGGCGTCGTAGAGGCGGCAGAAGTACCACATCTCGCGGGCGCGCTTCTCGCCGATGACCCGCGCGAGGTAGGCCGAGCCGAAGCCGGCGTCGAACGAGCCGACACGCGGCCCGGCCTGGCCGAAGCGCGCGGTCTCGGAGGCGATCGATACGTCGCAGAGCACGTGCAGCACGTGCCCGCCCCCGACCGCGAGCCCGTTGACCGCGGCGATGACGGGCTTGGGGACATCGCGGATCAGCTTGTGCAGGTTGCCGATCTCGAACATGCCGCTCTCCGTCGGCCCGTAGTCGCCGGTCTCGGCGCGCTGTTTGACGTCGCCGCCGGTGCAGAACGCCTTCTCGCCCGCGCCGGTGAGGACGATCGCCTGCACGGCGTGGTCGGCCCAAGCGCTGCGGAACGCCTTGATCAGCTCGTCGACGGTGCGGCCGCGGAAGGCGTTGTACCGCGCGGGCCGGTTGATGGTGATGACGGCCGTGGTGCCCTCGACCGCGTAGTCGACGTCCTCGGAGTCGCTCATGGCGGTGACCGTGCTCGCCCTTGACCCAGGGGTCAATCGTCGAAGGAGGCCCTCGGGACTGCGTCGGAAACGGCTGCGAGCGTTGTCCACCTCGCCGTTCGGGTGGCGCACGCGGATAGGTGTCCTCCATGCCCGGGTCGACGATCTCCTAGCCTGGTGACTCGGGGCAGGGCGTCGGGTAGACCCGGGTCGTCGGCTGACGGCTCAGACACATCCCCGTCGAGCTATAGGAGTACCCGTGAGCGCGGTGCATTCCCGCCGGACCGCCGGCGAGACGGTGAGCCGAGCAGGACAGCGCCGCGCCGCGTCCAGGGACGCGGCCCGAGCGGTGCTGCCGCTGACGGTGCTCGCGCCGGTGGTGCTCGTCGTCGGCTTCGTGGTCGCGCAGGGCGCGCAGCTGCGGGCCTACGACCCGATCGAGCAGACCGTGAGCACGTTGGCGGGCCGCGGCGCCGCCGACCGGTGGATCATGACGATAGTCCTGCTGGTCACGGGCACGATCTACCTCGTGGTCGCGTCGGGCCTGCGGCCCCTGGGGGTGATCGCCCGGCTCCTGCTCGGCCTCGGCGGAGCCATGGTGCTCGCTGCCGCTCTCGCGCCGCAGCCCGCGGCCGGGAGCTCGGCGGTGCACATGACGAGCGCGACGATCGCCTGGGCCGCGTTCGCAAGCTGGCCTCTCGCCGCGGCGGCCGGCTCGGGCCTCCGCCGCGGGCTGCGGCTCGGCTCACTCGTCGCCAGTGGCGTCCTGGTCGTGTTGATGGGCTGGTTCTGTGCGCAGCTGTGGAGCGACGGGACGTGGCTCGGCGTGGCCGAGCGCGTGCTGCTCGTCGCGCAGACCGTGTGGCCGATCGCGATCGCCGCCTCCCTGCGGGTCAGCCCGCTCCGCGTGAAGCCCGAACCGGTCGCCGAGCCGGTGCCCGTGGCTGACGAGGACGGGTCGTGAGGCTCGCCTACCTCCGCGCAGCCGCCTCTTGCACCCTCCGGTCAACCCGTCGGGAGGCCATGCCGCCGTACCGGCGGAGAGCCTCGACGAAGTAGTAGTCACCGAAGACGAGCCCGGTGTCAGCGTTGCCGTCGGGCGCGTTCTGGGTGCCATGGAGCAGGACCGCCTGGCTGCTGTCGGTGGAGAGGTAGGCCGGGGACGACAGGCCGGCGAGGAGTCCGCGGGCGCCGTCGAGGTCGCGCCGGCTCCGGGCGGGGTCGGGTTCGAGGCGGCTGAGTTCGACGAGACCGCTCGCGGCGACGGCCGCGGCGGAGGAGTCGCGGGGCTGCCCGGTCGTGGTGGGCAGTGAGAAGTCCCAGTAGGGCACCTGGTCGGCGGGGAGGTGGGCCAGGAAGTAGTCCGCCGCGGTGCGGGCGGTGGCGAGGAACTGCGGGTCGTGGGTGTAGCGGTAGGACGTGGTGAACCCGTGGATCGCCCAGGCCTCGCCGCGTGACCAGGTGGAGTCGTCGGCGTAGCCCTGGGCGGTGTACTTGGAGATCACCGCGCCGGTGCGTTGGTCGTAGTTCACGACGTGCCAGCTGCCGCCGTCGGGGCGGAAGAAGTCTCGGCCGGTGGTGCGGGCGTGGGTGGCTGCCATCTCGGCCCAGCGCGGGTCGCCGCCGTGCTGAGACGCCCAGAACATCAGTTCCAGGTTCATCATGTTGTCCATGATCGTCTGGAACCGGGTGGTGTCGTCCCGGGCGTCCCAGGAGCGGAAGGCGCCGACCGTGGGGTTGTAGCGGGCGGCGAGGGTGGACGCCGCAGTGAGGACGACGTCGCGTGCCCGGGCGTCGCCGGTGAGGTCGGCGTCCTGACCGAAGGTGTCGAGGATCTGGAAGCCGATGTCGTGGCTGGAGTCGTCGGTCTTCGCCGGCTCGATCCCGGCCTGCCGGGTCTCGGCGCGCGCCTGCCACACCGGATCGCGGGTCAGCGCGTACATCTGCCACAGCGAGCCGGGGAAGAAGCCGCTGGTCCAGTCCGTCGGCCCGGTGGTCATCCAGGCGCCGTCCGGGCCGGTTCGGACGGGGTAGGCGGTGGGCGGGAGCCGCTCGGCCGTGGTGACGAGGCGCTGGGCGACGACGTCGAGGTCCCGTCGCACCGTGTCCGCCGAGAGCTCGGGGGCAGCGGCCGCGGGGGTGGCCGGGGGAGTCGGCGCAGTCGATGGAGCGCAGCCCGCCGCGACCGCGACCGCGAGCGCGACGATCGAGAACCGGACGACCCCCCGGCCGGCCGCTCCCGGTACCCGTCCGGTGCTGTTCGTCATCGTTCCCCCCGGATCGTCCCCCGGAGTCGTCCCCGTACGGGTGTCGCGGGGAGACCTGGAATCGGTAGGTGTCAAGTCAAACGTGACAAGATCCTTGGTTGGGTTGGCTCGGGTTGGGGTTGGTTGATCCACGCCTGCTCGGGCAGGCGGGGTGGGTGGGGTCGGCGGTTGAACCGTTCGGGGTGGGCGTCACGGGCCCCGTCGAGGGTGGCCTGGCGCTGGGCGCGGATGTGGTCAGCGGTCCCGTAGTGGACCGAGGGGGGGTGTGCAGCCCGATCCCGGAGTGGCGGTGTTCGTGGTTGTAGGCGGTGAAGAACCGGGCGCACCCGGTCCACGGCAGCGAGCGTGCCACGGCCACCCGGGACTCCGACGACCTCAGCCGAGGTGGAGCACCTGGAACGTGGTGGGGAGGCTGTGTCAGCCGCTGATCTCGTAGGTCGGCACGACCATGGCGCGCCCGAGGGCGTGGGAGAAGAGGCTGAGGCCGAGGAACGCCGGGGTGGCGTCCTCGCCGACCCCGAGGTCGTCGGTGTCGACCGCGTGCACGACGAAGAAGTAGTGGTGCGTTCCGTGCCCCGGCGGCGCCGCCGCCCCGATGTAGCGCCGCGCGCCGGAGTCCCCGACGAGCGTGACGGCACCGTGGGGCAGCAGTCCGGCGTCCGGGTCGCCAGCGTTCGCCGGCAACGATGTGGTCGACACCCCGGCTTGGTCCCTACGCGGCGACGAAGGCGGCCCTGGAGCAGCTCTCCGCGATGGCGTGCCTCGAGCTGGAGGGCACCGGGGTCGTGGTGTCGAACCTGCTGCCCTCGCTCACGCGCACCGACTTCTCGCAGTCGCTGGTGGCCGGGGAGTCGCGCGACCCGTCCGCCCGCCGCCGGACGTTCCCTTCGAGGTGCAGTCGGCCGAGCACGTCGCGGAGCAGATCCTGGCGACGGTGGCGTCGGGCGAGACGCACGTGGTGCTCGGCTATCGGGGACCCTGACTCGACGACCCCGGTGTGCTTCTCACCCGCGGCCGAGACGGGAGGTGAGGAGGCGTCGCTCGGCCTCGTTGTCGGTCGCGGCGAGCGCGTTCTCGAGCGCCTCCCGGGCCTCGGCCGGGCGGCCGATCCGCTCGAGGAGGTCCGCCCGGATCGCGTGGAACAGGTGGTAGCGCGGCAGGTCAATCTCCTCGACCAGTACCAGGGCCGCGGCGGGCCCCGACACCTCGGCGACGGCGACGGCCCGGTTGAGCGCAACCACCGGGCCCGGCGCCACCGCGAGCAACTGGTCGTAGAGCGCGAGGACCTGCGCCCAGTCGGTCGCCCGCGCGTCGACGGAGTCGGTGTGGACCGCGCTGATCGCGGCCTGAATCTGGTAGGGCCCGGGCCGCCCGCGACGCAGGCAGCGGCGCACCAGCTCGTGCCCCTCGGCGATCAGCGCGCCGTCCCAGCGGGCCCGGTCCTGCTCCGCGAGCAGGACGATCGTCCCGCCGACCTCACGGGCGGGCCGGCGGGCGTCAGTGAGCAGCATGAGAGCGAGCAGGCCGAGCGCCTCCGGCTCGTCGGGCATGAGCTCGACGAGCACCCGGCCGAGCCGGATCGCCTCGGCGCACAGATCGGCCCGGGTCAGGTGCTCGCCCGCGCTCGCGGTGTGCCCCTCGGCGAAGACCAGGTAGACCACGGCGAGCACCCCGCCGAGCCGCTCGGGGAGGTCGGCCTCGTACGGCACGCGGTACGGGATGCGAGCACGGGCGATCTTGGCCTTCGCCCGCGCCAGGCGCGCGGCCATCGTCGCCTCGGGGACGAGGAAGGCCCGCGCGATCTCCGCGGTCGACAGCCCGCCGAGCAGCCGCAGGGTCAGCGCGACCCGGGCGGGCGTCGCCAGCGCCGGGTGGCAGCACGTGAAGAGCAGGCGCAGCCGGTCGTCGCGCACGATTCCCTCCTCGGGCGGCTCCGGGTCCTCGGCGGCGAGCAGCCGCATCGCCTCGGCCTGCTTGGTGTCCCGGCGCGACTCGCGACGAAGCCGGTCGAGCGCGCGGCGGCGGCCGGTGGTGACGATCCAGCCGCCCGGGTTCGCGGGGAGGCCGTCGCTGGGCCAACGATCGACGGCGACGCTGACGGCGTCGGCCACCGCGTCCTCGGCGAGGTCGATGTCGCCGAGGACGCGGACCAACGTGGCCACCGAGCGGCCGTACTCCTCGACGAAGATCCTTGCGATCTCCGGCGACGACGGCCCCGTCGGGTGGGTCACCTCAGCCCCAGTGGAAGGGACGGACCTCGACGGGCAGGGTGGTCGCCTGCGTCGAGCGCTTCGCCCACGCCAGCGCGGCGTCGAAGTCGGGCACATGATGGTCAGGCCGCCGAGGTACTCCTTGAGCTCGACGAACGGGCCGTCGGTGACCAGCACGTCGTCGCCCGAGGCCGTGACGACGGTGGCGGTGCTCGGGGCCTCCAGCCCGCCCGCGAACACCCACACCCCGGCGTCGCGCATCTCCCGCTGCACCTTGTCGACGTCGGCCATGATCGACTCGAGCCGCTCGGGCGCGGGCGGGGTTCCGTCGGCGGGGGTCCAGATGCTGAGCAGGTAGTGGGCCATGTCGTCCTCCGTGGATCGGTGTGGAGCGTCCTACACCCTCTCCACGAACGGCCCGACCGCGAATCGACAGCCGACGGCGGGCGCGACCGTCATTTCCTCGTAGACGTCGCGACGGTGACCGAGGACGCGGTCCGGACGCCACTGTCCACGCGTGGTGCTACGTCCGTAGCACTCTGGTTCAAGGACGCTACAGTGCACGCGTGAGCGAGACGATCAGCCAACGGGAGCTCCGCAACGAGAACGCCGCCGTGATGCGTCGCGTGGAGCAGGGCGAGAGCTTCACCATCACGCGCAACGGGCGCCCGGTCGCCGATCTCGTTCCGCGGCCCGCCGAGACGGCGCGGCGGCGGCCCTGGGCGGAGGTCCAACAGCGACTCGTGGCGCTTCCTCCGATGGACGTTGAGCGCTGGTACGCGGAGCGCGCCGAGGCCGACGAGCTACTCGGCTCCGACGACATCCTCGACCAGTGACCACGTCGGTCGGCTTCCTCCTCGACACGTCGGCCGTCATCGCGCCCGGGCGGGTCAGCCTCGGCGACCTGGCCGACGCGGTCCCTGGGGTGAGCTCGGTGACGGTGGCCGAGCTGGCGTTCGGGCTCGACGTCGACGATCCCGTCGAGCGTCGGGCGCGCACCGACCGCTTCTACGCACTGGTCGACGAGGTGGAGGTCCTCGACTTCGACCTCGGAGCCGCCCGGTCCTACGGCACGCTCGCGGCCCTGGTTCGACGCTCCGGACGCAACCCCCGGCCTCGTCGGCTCGACCTGATGATCGCGGCCACTGCGGCACACCGCGGAATCCCGCTCTTGACGCTCAACCCGGCCGATTTCGGAGGGCTCACCGAGGTGCTCACCGTCGTGTCGCCCTGAGCGGGGACCAGCTCGAGTGTCGCGATGCGGCGCTCCCGGGCGGTCGCCCTCGTCGAGAAGAGCGGGCACGATCACCGCCATGCTCCGCACGCCCACGAGTCCCCGGTGACCGTCGGCGATCCCGACGTCGTCGTGGTGGGTCCATCACTTCACGGGTGGCGACCACGCGACGGTGACCTTCCCCGACCGCGACCTCGCGGAGGTCGGGCGCGGGTTCGGTGCGACGGACTGGTCGTGCGGTCCGTGCGGGACCTCGACGGCGTCACGAGCTGGCTCGCCGGTCCGCGCGACCGGCCGCTCGTGGTGGACGCGAAGGTCGTCACCGACGAGCCGGCGTGGTGGCTGGCCGAGGCGTTCCGCGGGCACTGACGACCCACGATCGGACGACCCTCTGCAGCGTCTCGCGCTGCTCCGCGAACTGCGTGACCCGATGGCCGTTCGCGCCCGAGGGGTGGGGCATCCCGGACAGGACCCGGGCCGCGTCGACGCCGGCGAGTGGGAGCGCGGCGGCGACCGCGCGGCCGAGGGGGACCACGAGGGCGTGGGGGACGAGTTCGAGGTGGGCGCGGAGGACCTGCCGAGCGAACGCCGACAGCAACGGGTGCTGGTCGATCCGCGGCCCGGATCCACCGTAGTTGCGACCACCCCGCACGAACACCGGATGGCACACCACCGACGTCGAGGAAACGAGGTCGGTGCGGGCGGTGAAGAGCTCCGCACAGGTGCCGACGCCGAGTGCGTCGGCGACCCCGACGTCGTCGAGCATCGCCACGAGGTGGTGGCGCATCGGCCCCGCGAAGCTGGCCGTCGCCTTCGCCTCGACGAGGGCCTCCTCGAGCTCAACGCCCTCCCCGAGTCGTGTGCGGACGGTCTGCAGGGCCAGGAGCGCCTGCGCGCGGCCGGGCGTGAGCCCGACGAGGAGCAGGCGCGCGGCGGGATTCACGACGTCGAGCGGTGCGAACGCCACCTCGGTCCGGGCCTCACGGTGCAGGAGGAGCTCGGGCCGGGTCACGTCCGCGGGCGTCAGAGTCGCCGGGAGATCGCGGAGCACGTCCACGAGATGCGCGGAGCACCAGCGGGAGTCGACGAGCCCGCCCGCGCCGACTCTCACCGCGCAGCGGTGAGCGTCGAGGCGCCAGCCGGCCTCCATGTCGGCGAGCGCCGACCGAAGGGGCGGGGGCAGCCGCTCAACGCCGGCGTACTCGTCCTCGTGAGCGAACGGCAGGACCTCGAGAAAGCCGGTGGCCACGATGGTGCGCATCGATGCGGTGCCGGTCACGTAGAGGTCGGAGATGACCGCGACGGCGCGTTCGACGTCCGTGGAGTCCGCGCCGTCGTTGGTGAGGCAGCGGACGTACCAGCGACAGACGTCGGCGAGCAGCAGTGTCGAGAGCGGTTCGCCGTGGTCGGCGATGTGCTCAGCGACGAGGTCGGCAGCGGCCCGTGACGACCGGGCGATGGCCCGGGCGACGATCCGCGAGGAGATCTCGTCGATGTCGTTCCCCTCCCTGGAGATCGTGGACGTCGAGGGTCCAGGCTGGTCCCCGTGGCGACGAAGACGGTGCTCGGGGTCGACATCGGGACGTCGTCGACGAAGGGCGTGCTGGTCGACCGGACGGGCCGGGTGCTCGCCCGCGCCGAGGTGGAGCACGCGACCTCGACGCCGCACCCGGGCTGGGTGGAGCACGACGCCGAGCGGGTGTGGTGGGCCGACTTCGTCGCGGTCGTTCGCGAGCTCCTCGACGGCCACGAGCCGCCCGACGCCGTGGGCGTCTCCGGGATCGGCCCGGTCCTGCTGCCCGCGGACCGCGCGGGACGTCCGCTGCGTCCGGCGATCCTCTACGGCGTCGACACCCGCGCGACCCGCGAGATCGAGAAGCTGACCGAGGAGCTCGGCGCCGACGCCATCCTCGCGCGTGGCGGGACACCGTTGTCGAGCCAGGCGGTCGGGCCGAAGTGGCGGTGGCTGCAGCGCCACGAGCCGGAGGTCTGGCACGCCACCGAGCGCTTCCTCATGGCCAGCTCGTTCCTCGTGCACCGCCTGACCGGGGAGTACGTGCTCGACCACCACTCGGCGAGCCAGTGCGACCCGATGTACGACCTCGACGCCGCCGACTGGGCCCGCGACTGGTGCGAGGTCGTTGCCCCCGGGCTGGAGCTGCCGCGGCTGCTCTGGTCCGACGAGATCGCCGGGAGGATCACCGACGAGGCGGCGCGCGACACCGGGCTGGCCGCGGGTACACCGGTGACAGCAGGGACGGTCGACGCGTGGGCCGAGGCCGCGTCGGTGGGGGTCTCTGCCGTGGGCGACACGATGGTCATGTACGGCACCACGATGTTCCTCATCCAGGTCACCGAGGCCGCCGCGCGGCACCGCAACCTGTGGTCGACTCGCGGGGTCTGCGCGGGCAGCCTCACCACGGCGGCGGGGATGGCCACCTCGGGTGCGATCACGGCGTGGCTGCGCGACCTCGTCGCCGGCGACTTCGCCGACCTCGTCGACGCGGCCGCCGACGTCCCGGCTGGATCGCGGGGACTTCTCCTGCTGCCCTACTTCGCCGGAGAGCGGACGCCGATCTTCGATCCCGACGCCCGCGGCGTCGTCGTCGGGCTGACGACGTCGCACGGTCGGGCCGAGCTGTACCGCGCCGCGCTCGAGGGCATCGCGCACGGGGTGCGGCATAACCTCGAGGTGTTCGCCGACGCGGGCGGCCCGGCGTCACCGCGACTCGTCGCCGTCGGCGGCGGCACGCAGGGCGGGCTGTGGACCCGCATCGTCTCCGACGTCAGCGGCCTCGGCCAGGATCTCCCGGCCGAGACGACCGGCGCCGCGTATGGGGACGCCCGCCTCGCGGCCGCCGCGATCGGCGTCGACGACGTCGACTCCTGGAATCCGGTCGTCGACCGCGTCGAGCCCGACCCCGACCGGGCCGCGCTCTACGACGCCTTCCACCCGCACTACCGCGACCTCTACACCGCCACCCGCGACACCGCGCACTTCCTCGCCGACCAGCAGCGACGCGCCGACCCGTGACCGGGCCTCAAGCGTCCCGCGTGACCCACGCAGCGACCGTCTCGACGAACCCGCCGAGGTCGGAGTGGTCCTCGAGGCGCGCGAGGACCACCGTGTCGTCGACGGTGACGTACTCGTGCACGAGGACGTTGCGAAAGCCGACGGCCCGACTCACGGACCGGGCGAGCCCCGGGTCGAGGACGCCGTGGCGAGCCCGGCCCAGCACGGCGTCGGCGTTGGTCGACGGCGGCCCCCAGCCCTCGGAGGCGCACAGGTGCTGTGCGACGTCCACGCACGCCTCGATCGCGGTGACGAACGCGTACTTGACGCCTCGCAGCCACGCGGGGTCGTCGCGGCGCTCCTCTCCGGCGGTCGACTCGTCGTCGAGGAACGCGAGGTCGTCGGCCACGGCCCGCAGCAGACGCTCGATGCGGACTTCATCGACCACGGCGCGCGCTCTCCAGGAACTCACGCCGACTGCGCTCCATCCGGGGCATCTCGTCGGCATAGATCTTGCGGGTGGTCGCCACCCACCGCACGCGCGCGGGCGGATCGTCGTCGAACAACAACTGCCCGTGCGCCGCGATCCGCCCCGCGATCTCGAGCGGGGCACCGTTGAGGACGAGTAGGTCCACCCCTTCGGGCAGGTCGACCTCGAAGGAGGCGGGAGCGGTGCCGGGCCACCAGCCGGCGACGTCGAGGTCGGAGTCCGGACGGTGTGTTCCGGCGGCCCGGCTGCCGTGCACGAACCCGAATGTGGCCCCCGCTGCCCGTAGCGCTTCGACGACGCGGGCGTGCGAGGGTCCCGGGTCGGTCACGGGCGAAGTGTGGCACGACCGGTTGACCCGAGCTGGTCCTCACGCCTCGACAGTGACCACGAGCTTCCCGGCCTCCGAGTCCGTGGGCGCCCTCTTGGCGCCGGGACGGGCGGCGGCGCACGCGAGGGTCAGGGCCGAGACATCGTCGAACGGGTCGGGGGTCACCGCACCTCGGCGAACACACCGTCGAGAGTGTGGCGGCCACATCACGGGGGCGACCCGCTCGCCGGGGTGGACGAGGACGGCCGCGTCGGACCAGAACGCGACGACGCCGAGGCGGTCGCGGCCGAGGTCGCCGGCGATGGCGCCGACGGTGGCCGCCGCGGTGAGGGCCCGCTCGGCGGTCATCGACCCGGGCCGCGGGTTCGCGGCGAAGACCTCGAGGGTCGAGATCGAGATCGAGGTCGTCGCCAGCGCCGTGCGGCTACGCGGTCGCAGCGCACGGTCATCCCCGCTATACGGGCGATCTCGGTGTGTGGCTGCTTGTTGGCTCCGAGAACTCTATGCGGCTTCTTCGCGCTCTCGAAGACTTCGGCTTCGGAGCGGTGGGCTTGACCGTCGACGACTTCATGCGGTCCGGTCGTGTCGTTCAGCTCGGATATCCGCCGTTTCGCATCGACCTCTTGACCTCTGCCGACGGCGTGCAATTCGACGACTGCTGGGACGAGCGCCTCGAGATCGTGGTCGACGGCGTCCCCGTGCCCTTCATCGGCCTCGAGGATCTTCGCCGTAACAAGACGGCGACCGGGCGGCCCCAGGACGTCGCCGACCTGGCGGCGCTCGATGACTGAGCGCTCCATACGGTCCGAGAACGTGGCAGCCGCCGACACCGGGTGATTCCCCGCGAATGCGTCAGCTCGACACGAGTCGATCAACGGTCCGTACGACGACGGCAAGTTCCTCCTCGAGTCCGCGCGTCGGTACGTCGCGGTGCACCTTGGCCACCTCGCTGGCCGTCTACGCCCAGGCCCGCGCCACCCCGATGAGATCGTCGACCTCCGCACCGGCGACCAGGAGGAGGTCAGCGGTGTGCCCGTGGCGTCGAGGACGACGACGTCGACGGTCACGTCCTCGAGGTCGACCGCCGAGGTCAGCGTGAGCTGCTGGACCGGGGAGATGCCGCTCCACGCCATCGCGAGGTTGACGAAGTCGAGATGCGCGACCTCCACCGCGACCGGCAGCGTCCCGTCGTCCACGGAAGCCCTCTCTCGCGTTGTCCCGGCCCACGACATTCCACACGACGTCCGTGACAGCTCGGATACCCGGCGTCACTCGTGAGTACTTTCAGTGACAGCCCTTGGCGCACATCTACCATGGTCGCTCTGGTTGTCTACCATGAAGGAATGTCTCTCAACATCAAGAACGAGGAGACGCACGCCCTCGTCCGCGAGCTCTCCGACCTCACGGGCGAGAACCTGACGACGGCGATCACCGTCGCCGTGCGGGAGCGGTTGGAACGGCTCCGTCTGCACGAGGGCGCGACCGCGGCGCGCGCCGAGGCGCTCCTCGCGATCGGGTGCGACGCCGCCGGCCGGCTCGACGAGGCGGCCCGGACGGTTGACCACGGCGAGCTGCTCTACGACGACGGTGGGCTCCCCCGATGATCGTGGACACCTCGGCTCTCGTCGCCATCCTCCGCGCCGAGTCCGACGCCGCGACCTATGCCGCCGCGCTGGCAGGGACGACCTCGGCCCGCATCTCGGCGGCGAACTACCTCGAGACGGCGGTCGTCATCGACGGCGCGCGCGACCCAGTTGCGAGCCGGCGTGTCGACGACCTCCTCAGCGTGGCGGGACTGGTCGTCGAACCCGTGACGGCGGAGCACGCCGTCATCGCCCGCGCCGCCTACCGGGACTTCGGCCGCGGAAGCGGGCACCCCGCGAGGCTCAATTTCGGCGACTGCTTCGCCTACGCGCTCGCCCGGGCCACCGGGGAGGAGCTGCTGTTCAAGGGCGACGACTTCGTCCACACCGATATCCGGGCGGCGGTGACGGCTCCCTGATGGCCGTTCAGCTGCCGCGGATCCGCGCCGCGAGGTCGGCGGCGCGGTGGTCGGGCGGGCAGCCCTCGACGATGATCAAAGCCCCGGCGGCCGCGCGCCGGCGGTGTCCGGCGACGGCCTGATGGGCCTCGGAGGTGTACCAGCGTCGGGCCGTGGCGGCGTCGGGGAAGGCGATGACGGTGAGGTTCGCGTCCCAGCTGCCTTCGAGTACATCGGGCGGGCCGCCACCGTGGATGACGAACTGGGCGCCGTGGGGGCGCAGGGTCTCGTCGACCTCCTGCCGACCTCGACGGATTGAGCTGCCGCCGCGTCGACGGTCGGGCGCATCTCGGGGATCGCGCGCGTGTCGGGGGCGACCCGTGGTGTCGCGCCCGTGACCATCGTCCGGCACAGGGACATGGACCAGGGGTCACCGCCCACATGCCCATCGGAGCCACCCGGGCCGATTAGTCCACGACCATCCGGCTGGCGGCGTCGAACGCCCTCGGTGGCTGCAGTCTCTCCGCGACCGCGACACCACGGGGACTCGTCGAGATCATGTCGTCCTCCAGCCGGTCCGCGAGGGGCCGAGGGGGCCACTTGACGCGGAGGGCGCCCGACCCTTCCCCACGGAGGCCGAGTGTGCCCATCCGGCGTAGCGGTGAACACTGCGTGCAAAGATGTCACCGATCGTGACAAGCGCTCCCGGGCCGACCCGACCCCCAGGCCCACCGGACGGATGGACGCCACGGAGCGGGGCGCGACCTGCCCGCACCGATGCCGGAGCCCACCGGCGTGCGCGGAGTCGGGGAGGGGGCACGCTCGCCCGGCGACCGTGTGGGAGGCCCTGCGGTCGAGAGGAGAGCCGTGATCCGCCGCCGCATGATCGGGGACGCCCCCGCGTTGGTCGCCGTCGTCGAGATCGACCGCCACAAGCGGCGAAATGCCCTCGACGTCGCCCACCTCGAGGAGCTGCACGACGCCGTGGTCGGCGCGCACCTCGAGGGCGCCCGCACCCTTGTCGTCACGGGGCTCGGCAGCGGCTTCTGCGCCGGTGCCGACCTCGGCACCGGCGACGGGGTCTACGGCGACGGCTTCCGCGACGCGCTCTACCGCACCCTGAGCGCGATCACCGAGCTGCCGGTGCCCGTCGTCGCCGCGGTCAACGGCCCCGCCATCGGGGCGGGAACCCAGCTGGCCATCGC
>JAABUZ0100001628.1_pt1 | contig 41530 bp, 42 predicted proteins | sample 5562091 | NCBI WGS metagenome assembly JAABUZ01 (sample SAMN12813069, study PRJNA571459) | rock metagenome | isolation source: Antarctica rocks | place: Antarctica: Victoria Land, Linnaeus Terrace sud | collected 2015-12-21
TCTTCAAGAGACCGGCGTAGATCGTGTTCGCGTTATTCGTTGCGGCGATCTGGCCGGAGTTGTAGGCGAGGTTGTTGCCCGTCTCATCCCAGGCGAAGGCATTTTCGGCCAGTGAATCCTTGAAGTATGTCTGAAAGAAGGTCAGGCAGTCCATCATCTCTTTCGAGTTGATCGCGACCGTCTTGCCGTCCGCCTCAAACTCCTTGGCGCCGAAACTCCACATCAGCGAGTAGTTGTGTGTCGCTCCGTCGGTGACGGCGTGGCCCAGGGTATGGCCAATCGGCGTCCCGGCCGCTTTCAGCTTCTTACCCGCCTGGTGAAAATCCTCATAGGTCTTCGGGAATTCCGTGATGCCCGCCTTCTGGAAGAGGTCCTGGCGATAGATCCAGTACTGGCCGTAGATCGCCGCCGGAAGCGCCTTCCACTTGCCGTCCCCGCGAATGCAGACACTCTTTGGCCCGTCGTACCAGCCGCCGACTACTGTATTGAGTTGCCCCGAAAGGTCGGAAATGTCCATCATGACATTCTCATTCGTCGCGACGTGCTGAGCGTACATACTAACAAGGTCCGCGCCCTGCTTGGTTTGCGCGTTGGTTGCCAGTTTCGCGTCCCACTGATCGAGCGCGACGGTATCCTTGGTTAGTTTGACGCCCGCGCCCTTTGCCCAGTCATCCATGTTCTTTTCCTGGATGTCCGCCGCCGCCTGAATAGATGGGGCCATCCAGAGGATCGTGATTTCCGTACCCTTGATTGGCTTGCCGGTGAATGCACTGGCGGGCGCTTGTGTCGCGGTCGTGCCGACGGCAGCGGCCGATGCACTCCCCGCCGCCGTCGGCGCTGGGGCAGTCGTCCCGGTTGTCCCCCCGGTAGGCTTCGGCGTGTCGGTCGCACTGCCACCCCCGCCACAGGCCGCAAGCACGCCACCGAGGGCGATCGTGCTGCTCGCCGCGAGGAATCGCCGCCGGGTAATCTTTGTGCGTGCGCCGAATTGTGTACCCATCTCCCGTTCAGTCATCTGTTTCCCTTTCCACTGGCTCTCATGTTGGCATATTTCCACTGCCATTCGTCCCAGGTAATTCTCGCGTCGCTCGTCAGGATGCAGACACGAACGCCTCCTCCGTGTGGGAGCCATCCGGTTCGTGCAGGGAGCCGATGACACGCTCATACGACCCTCGGAGGTGATCCTCAATCAGCGCAATCGCGCGCGCCTCGTCGCGATCTTCGAGGGCATCGAGGATGATCGCGTGCGCTGACCCTGTGATAACGCGGAAATCGGCGTTCGCGACATTACGGCTGAGCAGGAGGATATGAATCTGCCTCCGCAGGTTCACCCAGCAATCGTAGAGCCGCGTGTGGTCACTCGCCTGATAGAGCAGTTCGTGGAACTGTACATCGAGTTCGGCCGCTTCCTGCTCGGTGATCCCTCGCTCCGTGTACACATTCATTGTTTCGACAACGTGCCGCATTGCCGCGAATTGGCTGGGCGCGGCGTGCCGGATCGTCCGCTGGACGGCCAGCCGCTCCAGCACGCGCCGAAGGCTGTAAATCTCCTCCGCGTCCTCCCGCGTCAGCCGCGCAACGAACGTCCCCCGGTTCCGCTGAATGACCACTAACCCCTCACGCTCCAACTGACTAAGCGCCTCCCGCACGGGACCACGGCTAACACCCAATGACTTCGCCAGCGCTTCCTCGCGCAGCCGCTCGCCGGGGCCAAAATAACCGTGGACAATCGCCGTGCGCAGGCGCAAGGCAATATCGGTGGCGAGGCCACGATTGAGCGGCGAAGACAGAATCGCGTCGAGCGCTTCTCCTTGCATCCTCATACTCCCGATGATGGATTGTACGATTGTCTGCTTTTAACTGTTAACAATCATACAATACATGCGCATTCATCGTCTGTCAAGGGCGTGAAAGAACGTGCCGCTTCCTGAAAACGTATGCGATGTACTTGCTCAACGTGGAAAAGGGGCGAATACTACGCGACAGGCGCTGAGCACGACATGCTTTCCGCATCTGCCGCCCCACGCCGTGAAGCGAAAGGAATGCCGCTCATGTCAGTTGCATCGCGCACGACCGAGGCCCGCAAGCGGCCGCTCAAGGTCGGCATTCATCTCCCGATCACGGATTCCTGGGCAGACACACTGGCGATGGCCCAGCGTGCGGCGGCGGTCGGCTTCGATTCGCTCTGGTTGCCGGATCACCTCTCGATGAACCGCGCCCAACTCTGGATTACCGCCGGGAAACCCGTCCCGCCTGGTGTCGAGGCGGAGCTGCCCATCGGCGCGTGGGAGACATGGTCCTTGATTTCCGCCCTCGCGATGGCGGTGCCGCACGTCGAACTCGGCACATTGGTGATGTGTACCGGGTTCCGCAACCCGGCATTGCTCGCCAAGATGGCGGAGACGCTGGACGCGATCAGCGGCGGGCGGCTCATTCTCGGGCTCGGCTCCGGCGATGTCGCACACGAGTTTCACGCCTTTGGCTTCCCATTCGATCACGCGGTCAGCCGCTTCGAGGAAGCATTACAGATCATCACATCGCTCCTGCGCGCGGGGTACTGCGATTTCCACGGCACGTATTACAACGTGAACGACCTCACCCTCGAACCACGCGGCCCGCGCCCGAATGGCCCGCCGATCTTGATTGGCACGCTACTGACCGGCAAGCGGATGCTCCGCCTCACCACACAGTATGCTGACCTCTGGAATGGCTTCTTGTGCTACGGCCGCAACTGGCCCGATGTGCTGCCGTCCCTCCGCGAAGCGATTGATGCCGCCTGCGTCGAGCATGGTCGCGATCCCACCACGCTCGGGCGAACGCTTGGTCTTCGGGTCGCCCTGCTTGGCGAACAGGTTTCGGGTGGCGTCGAGCCCCTGGAAGGCACGTCGGGGCAGATCGCGGACGCCTTCCGCGCATACGCCCGTGGCGGCGTGTCGCATGTGCAGGTCTGGCTCGCGCCGCGCACTCTCGCCGGCATCGAAGCCTTCGCACCGGTGCTGGAGGAGTTGGATCGGGGAATCTAATTCCTGCTTGCGTCCTCGCCCCGTATCGCGCCATACTCCACGCCATTGGGAGAATCAACCGCACGGAAGGAGGAGAAGCACATGCCCGAGACGACCGAGACCCGCGTGCGTCTCTCCGTTCAGTCGCTGATGGACTTCACCGTCCGCGCCTTCCTGCGCGTCGGGCTGACCCAGGTGGACGCTGAGACGATGGCGGATGTCCTGATCGGCGCGGACATCCGGGGGATTGACTCGCACGGCGCGCCCCGACTGCGCATGTACGTCGAGCGGCTGCGCGATGGCCTGACCAATCCGGAGCCGTGTATCGCGACCGTCTCCGAAACGCCGGGAACGCTCGTGCTGGATGGTAACAATGGCTCCGGCCCGATTGTCGGCACGTATGCGATGCGGCGATGCATCGAGAAGGCGCGCGAGAACGGCGTCGCGACGGTGACGATGCGCAACAGCAACCACTACGGCTCGCTCTACTACTATCCCTTGATGGCCGTCGCGGAGCAGATGGCAGGCATGACCATGACGACGACCGACGACGACCGGGCCATTCATCGTGCCGACCTTCGGTGCGGCGGGCATCCTCGGCACGAACCCGATTTGCATCGCCTTTCCCGGCGGTGACACCGAGCGTCCCTTCATGATTGATATGTCCACCAGCGTCGTCGCGGGCGGCAAACTGGAGATCGCGCGCCGCGAGAACCACGACATTCCGAGCGGCTGGGCGCTGGACGAGCATTTCCAGCCGACGACCAATCCCTTCAATGCCAGGTATCTCAACACACTCGGCGGCGACCGCGCGCACGGCAGCCAAAAGGGATATGGCCTCAATGTCGCTGTGGACCTCTTCGCGGGCTTGCTCTCCGGCGGCAAGGTAAGTGCGGAAAACACGCAGATCGAGCGAACAGCGAAAGCGACCCATACCGCGCACATGTTCAGTGCCTGGCGGATTGATGCCTTCGTGCCGTGGGAGCAGTACACCGCCCGCTTCGACGAATACATGCGGATGCTGCATACCTGCCCGCCCGCCCCCGGCCACGACCGCGTCCTCACTCCCGGCGAACCCGAATGGATCGCGGAAGATGACCGCCGCGCCAACGGCATCCCCCTCCATCCCGCCGTCGTCGAGGATTTGCGAAAACTGGCGGAGGAGTTGGACATTCCATTCGCATAACTGCGATCCTAAATGCCGCTCTCACCCCTGAATAATCTGCTACACTCCCAGACACGGAACGGTCACTGCCGGATACGGAAGGAAGGGAATGTACATGGTTGCGACCTGGGAAACGACCGCACTCGTTGAGCAAGACATCGCGCATATGCTCCATCCGGTCACGAATTTGCACCGGCACGCGCAGCAAGGCCCGCTCATCCTGGCCGAGGGCAAGGGCTCGACGCTCTGGGACTCCGAGGGCAAGGAGTACATTGACGGCTTCGCCGGGCTGTGGAATGTCAATGTTGGGCATGGGCGCGCGGAACTGGCTGAGGCAGGCCGCGAGCAACTGGCGCGCCTCGCCTTCCAGCCAACCTTCTTCGGCCTCGCGACGCCGCCGGTGATCGAACTTGCCACCAAGTTAGCGGGGATGCTCCCCGGCCCGATCAACCACTTCCAATTCACCTCCGGCGGCGCGGAATCGAACGAGACGGCCTTCAAGATTGCCCGGTACTACTGGTCTATCGGCGGCCAGCCGGACAAAATGAAGATCATCTCGCGGCAGATGGGCTACCACGGCATCGCGATGGGCACGCTCGCCGCCACTGGCATCCCCGGCTACTGGCAGCACTTCGGCCCGCGCGCCCCCGGCTTCCTCCACGTCTCCGCCCCGTACGCGTACCGGAACGGCGAGGGGATGTCTGAGGCTACATTCGTCCAGTCACTCGTCAAAGAACTCGAAGAGATGATCGAGCGCGAGGGCGCGGAGACAATTGCCGCCTTTATCGGCGAGCCGGTGCAGGGCGCAGGCGGCGTCGTCGTGCCGCCGGACTCCTACTGGCCCGCCATCGCGGCGGTGCTGAAAAAGCATGACATCCTCTTCATTGCCGACGAAGTAATCAACGGCTTCGGTCGCACCGGTACGATGTTCGGCATCCAGCAGTACGGCGTCCAGCCGGACATCGTGGCGATGGCGAAGGGGATTACCTCCGGCTACATCCCGCTCGGCGCGGTCGGTGTGACGGACGCGATCTACGAGCGGATGATCGGGCCGGACACGATGTTCATGCACGGCTTCACCTACTCCGGCCACCCGGTCGCCTGCTTCGTCGCCTTGCGAAACATCGCGATCATCGAGGACGAGGACCTGCCGACGCAGGCGGCGGCGCGCGGCAGGCAACTGCTCGGTGGCCTGCGCGAACTGCAACACCATCCGAACGTCGGCGAAGCGCGTGGCAAGGGGATGATGGCGATTGTCGAACTTGTTGCGGACAAGGCAACCAAAGCGCGCTTCGAGGCGGCGTCGGATGTCGGGAACAAGTTGCAAGCCGCGACGCGCAAGCGGGGCCTGATCGTCCGCTGCTCAGACACCGGCATCGCGATCTCCCCGCCGCTCGTCCTTACCCCCGATGAGACCGACCGTCTTGTCGGCATCGTCGGCGACGCGCTCACGGAAGTGCTGGGATAGGAGAAATGCTGTGATGGGACGTCTGCATCGACATCACGCAGAAGAGCAGCGAAGCCTCGATCCACCCAGAGTTGATGAGCCAATCACGCGGTTTAACTACCTCGCGGCGCACGCGGCTGCCATGCGCGATCCCGGGCGCGAAGCCCATGCGCGCGCGCTGCGCGGGAGGTACGCTGGTCTTATCCCTACAACCGATGAGTATCTGCACGAGAAGCACGAAGAACTGCGACGAGAAGAAGAGTAGACGGATGACCATTGTGTTCGATGCCTGCGCGGTCATCGCCTATCTCAATAATGAGCAAGGTGCGGACAAAGTCGAGGCATACATCCTCGACACGCAACGACCCTGCGTCATCCACGCAGTGAATGCATACGAGGTGCATTACCTGACAATGCGGGCATTGGGACGTCAGATCGCCGACGAAGCTATCCGCAGTATCCAGGATGCCGGTGTCCTTATCCTCGAAGACCTGGACGAGACATTCTGGAAAGACGCCGCCGGGTATAAAGCCCGTGGGCGTCTTTCACCGCCAGATACCTTCGCGATTGCCCTGGCGAATCGCCTCGGCGGCGAGGTCGTTACATGCGACAAGGATTTCGAGGCAGTTCAGCAGTCGGGAACATGCAGTGTCACATTCTTCCGTCCGCCGAGAGCGAGATAAACGACAGTCTCCCCGGTTTCATCCCCGATTCTGGTCGCTGCCAACTGATTTGAGGCCGAGCGTCCAGAGCGTCGGTTGCTCGGGCGATGTGCCGGAACGGGTAGCCTGCCACCAGGCCCGCAATCGCGCGATGAGGAAGCGGAAACGGGCCACTGTCCAGCCGACGATAACGACGACGAGGGCAATCCCGCCCAGTTTCGCCCACATCTCCTGCACCGCGTCTACCGCCGGGACACGCCCGGGTGCCCCTTGGGCAGGTTGCAACGCGGTCACGCCGACGCCGTGATCGTAGACCATCTGACCACCGAAATAGCCCGTCAGGACGATGCAGACGATCAGCACGCCGCCGAGCGCGAGATAGCCAAAGACGCCCGCGCCGTATAACCCGTTGACATTGCCGAGCCGCATCCCAACCATAATCAGGCAGCAGAGTACAATCAGCGCGGCGAACAACTCGTGCCGGTGGAGAATCGTCAGCGAGGCGGCATCCTTCGCCACCTGCTCCGGGCCGGAGAGTACTGCCGCCGTCGCGCCGAGGCTGCCGATAATCAACGTGTAAAACCCTGCCTGCGTCAGGCTCGCCCGCCGGAAGCCGACACCGCATGCGTCCAACATGACGCTGGCGATCAGGAGCGCGATCGGGAAATGGACGATAGCCGGGTGCAGAATCATCTGTTCAGATAATCCAACCCGTCGCGCAGCGATTTTGGCGCGTGGCCGATCAGCGTCGCGGTCGTTGAATGCTTGCTGCTGTTATCGAGCCGCAGCATCTTCAATTGCTCGGGCGTCACCGGCGGCTTAGGCAGCAGTTTGTCGAAGGCGAACGCCGCCGGTTTCAGGAGCATAGCGGGCACCGAAAGCAGCGGGCGGTGTTTGCCGGTGACCGCCATCAGCACCGCGATCATCTCTTTATAGGACATGATCGCCGGGCCACCGAGTTCGTACGTCTTGCCAATCGTCTCTGGGTCAGCGAGCGCGGTGAGAAAGCAATCCACGACATCATCGAGCCAGACAGGTTGAAACTTCGCCACCCCACCATCCGGGAGGACAAACGGCGCGGGCAACTTTGCCAGCCCCGCAAGCGTGGAGAAGAATTGGTCACCGGGGCCAAAGATGAGCGAGGGGCGGAAGATCGTCCAATCGAGACCGCTCGCCTGGACGTATTGCTCAGCGCGATATTTCGTGTCGTGATACGGGAATTGGGGGTCGGGCAGCGCGCCAAGAGCGCTCATCTGCAGGTGACGGCGCACGCCCGCCGACTTCTCAGCATCTATGATATGCACTGTTCCCTGGTAATTGACCGTCTCGAAGGTGCGATCGCCCCGCTCGCGGATAATCGCGACGAGGTGAATCACCGTCTCCACGCCCGCCAATGCCGCCGGGAGGGTTTCCGGTGCGGTCACATCCCCTTGCGCGAATGCGACGCCACGCGGAAATTCCTTCTGTGCCGCTACCGGATCGCGCGCGAGAAGGCGCACATCCTCCCCATGCTCAACCAGTTTCCGCACGAGGCGGGCACCCACATACCCCGTTCCGCCTGTCACGAGTATCATCGCTGCTTGCTCCTCTCAATCAGTAGTCAGTAGCCGGAAGTCAGTAGTCAGAAGGGAACGATCCCGTTCTGATTACCGGCTACTGACTACTCCGTTTATCCCAATCGCACGACGTACCGGACGATCAGCCAGAAGCAGCACGCGCTACCCCCCAACACGAAGAGGTGCCAGAGCGCATGTGCGTCGAACGTGCCAGGGATGAGGTTCGGTCGCTCGAAGATGAAGATGAACGCGCCGACGGTATAGACGGCACCGCCAGCGAGCATCCACATCACGCCTGCGGGCGGGAGGGCGCGAAAGAGCGCGGGCGCGGCCAGCACGCCGACCCAGCCGAGGAGAATGTAGAACGTCGTTGAGGCCCAGCGAGGCGCGTTCATCCAGCGAGTCATCATGATGAGACCGGCGAGGACGAGCCCCCAAATTACACCGAGCAACTCCCAGCGCCAGACGCCATGGAGCGCGAGCAGGCAGACCGGCGTATACGTCCCGGCAATCAGAACGATGACCATCGTGCAATCGAAGCGGAGCAGACGGGCATTGCCGCGCGGTGAGAGCGAGAGCGAGTGGTGGAGTGTACTCGCCGTGTAGAGGGCGATCTGACTGAGACCGAAGATGATGAGGCCGATCAGCGCCAGCACGTTGTCCATCCGGATGCCGATTGCCAGCAGGACGCCCATCGCAATGACCGACAGCAGAACACCGGTCAGGTGGGTCAGGCCATTCGCTGGCTCACGGACTCGCAGCGTTATCGCGCGCATCATTGCTCTGTCCAAGCAACGCGTTGCATGCGATTCGTATCCATGTGCTGATGTCCTTCTTTTTCGTATCGTCAATTCGGCACAATCACTGTCGGGTCGGGGAGTGGGTGGCTCCCCTGCATGACGCGAGCGGAATCGGCAGACACGTCTCGTGCTACGTTTCCATCAGTACTACACCGAGGACGTTTGCGCCCACCTGTTCAAGGATCGCAAGGGCGCGTTGCGCCTGCGGTCGGCGTGTTTTGCCCTGCGCGACGAGGAGCAGGACGCCATCTACGCGCGCGGCAATCGCCCGGCTATCCGCCACATCCGCGACGGGAGGCGCATCAATGAGCACAACGTCTGCCTGGGCACGGAGGGCGGTGAGCAACACACCAAAGGCATCCGCGCCGAGCAGGTCGGCTGGGTTTGTCCCATGCCCGCCCGCAGGCAGAAGCAGAAGGTTCGCCACCCCGGTCTCGACCACTGGCAGGATGATCGTGCGATGCTCCTCGTCGGGACCGAGAATGGCGGTCGCGATTCCCTCCGTCGCGTTCCCCTGCCCAAAGAGCGCGCTCAGACTGCCGGCGTTCGGTGCACCGCGCAGATCGGCGTCCACGATAATGACGCGCACCCCGGCAAGCGCGCACGCGACACCGAGATTCGCGACTACCACCGCACGATCCCCGACACCGCCGGAGTCCGCGAGCAGATAGACGTGCCCGCCATCACCGCCCCCGGCACGCGGATCGAAGCGCAGGTTCGTCCGCAGCGTGCGGTACGCTTCAGCAGCGGCCCCATTCGGCTCCCCAAGCATCACGAGCCGCTCCCGCAGCGCCCCTCCCGGCCCCGCCTTCACTTCAACCACCTCACGCATCACACTCTCCCAACTCGAAAGCGATTGAACCGCAAAGGCGCAAAGAGCGCAAAGAACGCGAAGAACGCAAAGAGAAAGAAATGAAACCTTCTTTCCTCCCTCTTTACGTTCTTTGCGTTCTCTGCGCCTTTGCGGTTCATTTGGTTTCTCCCATTTTCGTCATCGGTTCTCGCCACGGCGGGGGATAGTGGCGACGACGGGCAGGTGGAGGTAGTGTCGCACATCGTCCTGCCCTTTCAGCGAGTCATCGAGCGCCGCCGCACTCATCACAACGATCAGGCCAAGGACGCCACCGAGTACGAGGCCCGCTGCCGCCGTCAGTTTCGTCCGTGGGCCATTCGGCGTGGCGGGTGGTGATGGGCAATTCGGCAACACTGCCTGGCTGAACAGCCCGCCGGACTGGGCAGCGCAATCAAGGCTCGTGACAACGAGGCGCGGCGTCCGTACAGCATTTTGTTGGGACGACTGGCTCAGTCGTTTATCCTCTGCATCCAGCGCAGCGATGTCACCCGTATTTTTATCCACGACGATGTGCGCCAGCGCGCCAACGACCCGCGCCGCGCGCGCCGGGTCCGCATTCGTCACCGCGACGGTCACGGTGCGGTTATCGCGGTTGCTCCGGGTGATAGCGGTATAGGCAAGCGCCGCATCGCCCGCCTGCATATAACCTGTATCAACGGCGGACTGCACCGTATTCGGGTTATGAATATAGGGTTCGAGCGCCTGCGTCCAGTTCGCGGTGAGTTGGTCCGAGAAGTAGTCAATCGGCACGGCGGTGATGGCGAGGCGAGTACTCGCCTCGTAGGTTTTCGCCTTGCCCGCCTGCGAGGCGTAGCCGATGACGCCCGCGATCAGCGCGGCGACCAGGATCACCCACCAGCCTCGCCGGAGGACGCGTAGATAGACGTCGGGGCGCATCAGGCGGCCCGTTCCGATCGCACGCGCCCTGGGATCGCGCCGACAACCGGCAGGCCGAGTTGATCCTCGATCTCCTGACGGTCGTGAAGGCGCGTATCGAAGAGGTCCACAAGGAGCGCGATCACTCCCGCTGCCAGTAGCCCCGCGAGGACGGTTCCCGCCGCAAGGACGCCTCCCTTGAGCGATATCGCTTTCGCCCGTACCGGATAGTCAACGATGCTCAGTTCGACCGGACGACCGGGGAGATAGTTTGGCCCGGTCGCCGCGAGTTCGTCGAGTGCCGCTTGCTCCATTGCGAGGGAACGGCTCGCGTTGCTGGTCGTCACTGTAACGAACAATACACGATAGGCACGCGTCGAGGAGAGCGCGCGATGGACCTCGTCGGCGGAATAGTTCTCTCCTCTTTCCTGGAGCCGTTTCGCGACGGCATCCGCGAAACGGCTGCCAAGGACGACCCGGGTAAAGTCATCACCCGCCGCCTCGCTCGCGAGATCACGGTAGTAGTTCGCATAGCCAACCTGGGGTGACGACTGCGGCGAGAGATCCGTCAGTGTCGCCTCACCGGACGCTGCATACGACTTCGGGGCGCTCAGGTAATTATATCCCGCCAGCACGAGTGCGAGGAGCGGCAAAATCACCAGCACCGGCCATCGTCGTCGCACCACCGCCCAGAAGCGGGGAAGCGTCAAGTGCGGAGTGCCATCTGTCGGTCGTACTAAGTGCTGAGTTTCCATGTGCCCCTATCCTAATATACCCATGATTCAGGATTCGCGAACAACGCGACTTCCCTGATCTGAGCACTCAGCCCTGGTACATAGCAATCTCACCCAAAGGGTGATTGGCTCAGCACTCAGCACTATCCTAGCCGCGTGGCGGCGATACCGCAAACGCTCAGAGGATCGCGATGATCGCCGCAAGCGTGATGATACTGATCAGGGTCGAGAAAAGAACGGTCGCCGTGACGAACGTGGGCAGCAGGTCGTGCTCGAAGGCAATGATCGAGGCGAGGATGGCGGCGGGCATGGCGGATTGGAGGACGCCCGCATCCCGCGAAAGGCTCGTCAGATGGAACGGGATGACGATCAGCGCGGCGAGCGCAGGCCCAATGAGAAGCCGAATCAGGCTCGCGCCAAGCATGTCACTGTCTAGCCGGGGGATGCCCGCGCCCGCCAACTGTACGCCGAGGGCGATCAACATCACGGGCACCATCGCCCCCGCGAGCAGCCCGGCCGGTCGCGCGATGACGAGCGGCGGGTGCGTGCCGAAGAGATTGAACAGCAGTGCGGGCACGACGGCGATCACGGCAGGCGTCTTCAGCACGGCGACCAGCGAGCGGAGATTGCTTCCATGATGCCAGTTCGCGGCGGCAACACCGATAATAAACGAAATCGTGGACATCGCGATAAAGTAGATCGTCGCGGCGATGAGCGCATCCGGCCCGAAGGCGAACTGCACGATCGGCAAGCCGAAATTCCGGTAGTGGGTCAGTTTGACGTTTTTGGCCTTGTCACGACTGGCTCGAATGCTCAAACTGACCCACTACCGAAATTCCCGACGTTTGGGAAGACAGCGATCAGCACATACGCGCCGGTCATTTGCGGTGAACGCTTGAAAAGCCGCGCGATACCAACGGCGACCAGCGCGCATGCCACCTCGACGACGCCGATATAAAGCACCATCCGCCCCGCGATAGCCGCGTCAATCCGTGAGGTCGTCAGCACACTGAAAGTGAATGCCGGGACGAGCACGAAGTAGGCGACGCGCGACAGCGTGCGCGCCTCCAGCCCCAGTCGCGGCCCGACGACATAGCCAATCGCAACGAGCGCGAAGACCGGGATGAGGATGTTCAAATATATCTGCGGCAACTGCCCCACGCGGCACTCCCGATACTCCCGTAATTCCAGCGCACCACTATAGCACGATGGATCGCTCCCCTTCCCTTGAAGGAAGGAGGCCGGAAGGAGAAGTACCGGCATAGCCGCCCGCTCTCTTAGCTATAGAGAGATGCTATACGAAGGACGCAATTCGGTAGGCAATTCCTTTGCTGGCGTTGTGCAGATGCACGGTGGATGGTACGATATGCGGAGTAGGAAATGCTCGGGTTTCGATGGTACGGGGGTTGAGCAGCAATGCAACCCAAGTGGCAGCATCAGATGCACTTCGATAAGGATGACGCGCGGCGCGGGCGAGGTTTTCGTCCGCGTTTTTGTTGCGCGCGTTACGGACGACGATTTGACGGCATGACGAGGAGGCAAGGAGCGGCATGAGTACGACGACGGCAACAGACTTTGTCCTACGGATCGGCGGCGAGTCCGGCGATGGTATGGTGACGATCGGTGACGTCATTACTGCGGTAGCGGCGGATCACGGCGCGTGGGTCCATACCTTCCGCACCTTCCCAGCGGAGATTCGGGGTGGCCCGGTGCTCTTCCAACTGCACGCGGACACGAAGCCGGTTCTCTCGGTCGGCGACCAAGTAGATGTGCTCGTCACGCTGAACAAGGAAGCGTGGACGCTTCATCACAACGACCTGCGGCCAGATGGTGCCCTGATCTTCGACCCCTCCGAATATCAGCCGCCGTCATGGTTCATGGGCACGAAGTATGAGGTGCCCGCTGTCGAGTTAGCGAATAAGGCCGGAGCAAAGCGCGGCAAGAACATCGTTATTATCGGCGCGATCGCCAAACTCTTTGGCTTGGATAAGGACGTCGCCGAAGAGACGATCCGCAAGAAACTCGGCAAGCGCGCCGAACTGTTGCAAGGAAACATTGACTCCTTCGAGGCGGGCTTCGACTATGCAGGTTCGCTGATAAAGGCAGATCGCTTCGGCTTCGTCTTCCCGGAGACGCGCGGCAACGGCAACCGCCTGATTATGAACGGTAACGATGCGATTGTTGCGGGGGCGATCCGGGCGGGCTGCCGCTTCTATGGTGGCTACCCGATCACGCCGGCCTCCGATATTATGGAAAAACTGGCAATTGAACTGCCGGTGATTGGCGGCGCGCTCCTCCAGGGAGAGGACGAAATCGCCTCGATCAATGCCTGTCTCGGCGCATCGTGGGCAGGCGTTAAGTCCATGACCGCGACGGCTGGTCCCGGCCTTTCGCTGATGACCGAAGCGCTCGGTATGGCTTCGATGGCGGAGATCCCCGTCGTCGTCGTGGACGCACAGCGTGGTGGCCCAAGCACCGGCCTGCCGACCAAAACCGAGCAGAGTGATCTCAACCTCGCCGTCTACGGCGCGCACGGCGACACGCCGCGCATGGTCGTCGCCCCAACCGAAGTTGGCGACTGCTTCTCAACGACCGTCCTCGCTTTCAATCTCTCCGAACGGTACCAGATGCCGGTGCTCCTCCTTTCCGATCAGTCGCTCTCCAGCCGGACGGAAAGCATCGCCCGGCCCGACCTTGAGAACGTCGAAGTCTGGGATCGCATCACACCGGAGAATGCAGAAAAGTACGCGGACCTCATTGGCCGCAACGGTCATACTCCGTCCTCCGTCCTCAATCCTCAGCCTACCCCCGAAGAGAGTGAGGGCAACCGCAACGAGATCGCGGAAGATCCGAGCGGCGATCCTGTCTATATCCGCCACGAGACAGCGCTGCTCTCGTATGGTGTGGACCTGACCCATGTGGGCGTTGACCGCTTACCACCGGAGGGCCATTATCTCCGCTACGCGATTACCGAAAGCGGTATCTCGCCGATGTCCATCCCCGGCATGAAGGGCGAATCCCGTTACGTCTCCACCGGTATCGAGCACGACCAGTTGGCCGACCCGAACTACACGCCGGAATACCATACGGTGATGATGAACAAGCGGTTCCGCAAACTGGAAACCGCGAAGCGCGATCTCGGCGACTCGGTGATCCATCGCTACGGCGTGGAAGACCCGGATGTGCTCGTGATCGCCTGGGGCAGCACGGTCGGCCCGGCGCGCGAGGCCGTCGAGTGGGCGGTTGAGGAGGGGCACTCCGTCGGGATGCTCGCGCCGACGCTACTCTGGCCGCTCGTGCCGAGCATTGGCGCGGCGCTGGCGAAGGCGACAAAGATCGTCATCCCCGAAGTCAACTTCGCCGGTCAGTTCGCGCGGCTCCTGCGCGCCGAGTTCGGCGGCGACCGTGACAAGATGATCGAGGTCCATAAGTACACCGGCCTGCCCTTCACAGCGGCTGAAATCGAGAATGTTCTCAAGGAGGCGGTAGCCAGTAGTCAGTAGTCAGTTGGAAACGGGAGCGCCACGCGCATCTGTTTTTCCGCGACTGTTTCCGACTACGCTGGCGTCCTTTCTGACTACCGACTACTGACTACTACGGGAGGAACAATGGTTACAACAGCACCCCTCACTCAGGAACCAAAAACGGTCGCTCATTACCGTTCCAGTCTGCGCCCAATCTGGTGCGCGGGGTGCGGGGACTTCGGCGTTCTCGCCGCATTCTATGAGGCGCTCGTCGCCCTCGACATTGACAAGGACAATCTCTGCGTCATCTCCGGTATTGGCTGCTCCAGCCGCTTCCCCGGCTTCGTGGACGCCTACGGCTATCACGGTCTGCATGGCCGCTCGCTGCCGGTCGCTACGGGCGTCAAGATGGCCCGCCCGGATCAGACCGTCGTTGCCTTCGGTGGGGACGGCGACTACTTCTCCATCGGCGCGGGCCACCTGCCGCACACCGCCCGGCGCGATCTCGACATCACGGCCATCGTGATGGACAACCAGATCTATGGCCTGACGAAGGGGCAAATCTCGCCGACCTCGCCGCAGACGATGCGTACGAAGTCCACGCCGTATGGTTCGCACGACATGCCGATCAACCCGATTGGCTACGCGCTGATGTATGGCGCATCGTTCGTTGCTCGAGCCTTCTCCGCGCAGCGGCAGGTGATGAACAAAATCATGACGCGGGCCATCGCCCACAAGGGCTTCTCATTCATCCAGGTAATGTCCCCCTGCGTCACCTTCCACGACACCTACAAGACCTACAAGGACATTACCCAACCCTTGCCGGACGGATACGACGCCTCTGACCGCGAGGGCGCAATGCATCTAGCGATGACTGAGGAAAAACTCTCTCTCGGCGTCTTCTACGAGGGCGACCGGATGGAGCCTCCCGGCGATTACATCAACGAGCCATACATTGATGTCACGCAGACCGATCCGATGGATCGCCTGAACACCTACCTGAACAAGTTCGCGTAGCGAGCAAAACGATGGCTATGCCGATGCACGGCGCTATGCCACAAAATGACTGAGTGCAGACGAACACACAGAAAGGCTGAACAGATGCCCATCCACACTAACGGTCTTGGCCACATTGCGCTCCGTGTCACCGACCTCGCGCGTGCCAAACAGTTTTACTCCGAAATCCTGGGATTCCCGGTTGTGATGGAGTTCGCGGATGTCGTCCTCGTCAATGCCGGCGGCGTACTGCTCGGCATGCGCGGCGGCAACCCGGAAACCGCGCCAGATGATCGCTTCAATCCGTTGCGTGTCGGCATTGATCATCTCGCGCTGGCGGTCTCCGACCCGGCGGCGCTCGAAGGGTTGCAAAAGCAACTCGACGCAGCAGGCGTGCGCAACAACGGCGTGGAGGACGACACCACGACTGGCGGGCGGTACATCAGTTTCTACGATCCCGACGGCATCGCTTGGGAGTTGTATTACCTTCCTGCCTCGTAGCAAACCGCGTCAGTGGCATCGCCTTCGCGACGATGCCACTGAACATAGTCGCCTGACGAGCAATGAGCGATCATTTAGTGGGGTAGTATTCCTTCGTTGCGTGTTGCGTTATCTTCACCTATCCCTTTGGACACCTGCAGACTATCCCAACGGACGAATCGGGGAAGTGGCTATTCTGATACCCTATGGACAGAAGAAAACGCAGGCTGGCGTACCCTCACAGACGCGCATCCCTTGCGCTTCCCCTGCAAGGGCCTTTTTTGTGAGATCGGAGTTCAAGGATTGTTATTTCGAACTCCAAACCTCGAACCTCGAACCTCGAACTCCGATCCCGAACTTCCCCGCGCGTTGACGCTCCTTGTGGCGCGGCATACAATGTGTATGGAGAGAGTAGCAACGGGCAGCAGATGCCAATCACTCATTGCTGCCCGCCCGAAGGGCATCCGCTCATCGCTCATTGCTTCTGAACGAGGAGGTTCAACCGCGTATGTGGCGATGTAATGTTTGTGGCCATACCACGCAGGACGCGCAACGACCGATAATCTGCGCAGTCTGCGGTTCCGAAGATTCATTCGCGGCGTTCAGCCCACCGAGTGCGACCGATCCACGCAACCAGCGGCATACCCGCTATGCGAGCGTCAGTGTCCCGCAGGAAGAGCAGGCCGTTCGCCCCTCGTACGTCGAGACGCCGAACTGGGCGACCGTTGGTGTTACCGATACGCGGACGCGGGAGACGGGATATGTTCCACCTGAAGGGATCGTCCCGCTCTCCCCTACGCCGAAGACGGGCGCACAGGATTTCACGCTTGGTGTTATGCCTGCCTTCACGTCGAACCAGACACACAGCACCGTCGCGGCGCTTGCCGCCGTGGCGCAGGTGGAGAACGAGGTCGAGGTAGGGCGACGGTTGCGCCTCCTCGCGCTCGTGGACACCAAGATGGAAGCTTCCTACGTCATGCGCTCCGGCAAGAAGTACAACCTCGTCACCGGCGATGGCACATGGTTCGCGGATAATATCCCCTGCGCGGCGGCCTGCCCAGCGCATACGGACATCTCTCGCTATATCGCCTTTATCGCGGATGAAGAATACGCGAACTCTTTCGAACTGAACCGCGAATCCAACGTCTTCCCCGGCTGCCTTGGCCGCGTCTGCGCCCGTCCATGCGAATCCGCCTGCCGCCGGGGCGTGATTGATGAGCCGATTGCGATCTGCTGGCTAAAGCGCGTCGCCTCCGACAACCGGGACGCTACCCGCCGCGAGCGCCCCGCACCATCGTCCGGCAAGTCCGTCGCCATCATTGGCGCGGGGGCGGCTGGTATTACCGCCGCGCGCGGCCTCGCCCGCAAGGGTCACGCCGTCACTGTCTATGATGCCCTGCCCGTCCCCGGTGGCATGTACTGGGGCGGCGTGCCGGAGTGGCGTCTGCCGCGCCACATCATCCAGGACGAAGTGAACCTCGTCGCCGATCTCGGTGTGGACATTCGCCTCGACACCGCTGTCGGCAAGGACGTGATGATCGCCGATTTGATGGCGAACAACGACGCGGTGCTGATCGCGGCGGGTTGCCAGGTGCCGGTCGGCCTCGGCATCCCCGGCGAGGAATTAGACGGTGTCGAGTACGGCCTCACCTGGCTCGAAGACCTGCACATCGCGGACTGGCAGAAACCCCGGCGCGTCGGCACGAAGGTCATCGTCCTCGGCCTCGGCTTCACAGCGATGGACTGCTGCCGCTCCGCTGTCCGCCTCGGCGCGGAGACGGTGCAGGTGCTCTACCGCCGCACCGCCGCCGAATCCACGGTGGAAGAACTCGAACTGCACGAAGCGGAGTACGAGGGGATTGAGTTCCAGTGGCTCGTCACCGCGAAGCGCGTGGTCGGCGACGAGAACGGCAAGGTCATTGGCCTTGAAGTAACGCACAGCGAACTCGGCCCGCTCGATTCGTCCGGTCGCCCGCGCGCCATCCCGATCCCCGGCTCCGAAGAGATCATTCCCTGCGACATGATTTGCGCGGCATACGGCCAGAAGCCGGAATCCGGCTTCCTCACGGGGCTGGAAATGACGCGCCTCGATCGCCGCGGCGTCCCCATCCTCGACGATAACTACATGACTGAGATTCCCGGCCTCTTCGCCTGTGGCGACTACATCATGAACCCAAAGACGTTTATCACCGCCATCGGCGAGGGACATGCCGCCGTGGACGCGCTGCATGTCTACCTGACCGGGGAGCAGCCGATCGCTCAGCAGATGGAAGTCGTAGAACTGGACATTGACCAGGTGCGGGCGCGACGTGGCATCCTCTCGCAGACCGGCGTGGCGAAGTGGACCGAAGAGGCGATGAGCCGCCGTCTTGTCTGGGGCGACAACTACATTGACACCGCGCGGCAGGAGATGCCAACCTTGCCAATGGACCTGCGCTACGATCAGGTGGCGGAGGTCGAGCTTGGCCTGACGGACAACGAGGGATTCGAGGAGGCGAAGCGCTGTTTGCAGTGCCAACTGAACATCTTCATTGACGGCTCGAAGTGCGTCCTTTGCAATGGCTGTGTGGATGTCTGCCCCGAAGAAGTGATCGAGATGGTTTCGCTCGACCGTATCAACGCGATTGACGGGGACAGCGAGATCGTCGAGTTCGCCAAGCGGCAGATGAGTCCTGCCGCCGCCGTGATGATGATGGATGAGGAGCGTTGCATCCGTTGCGGCAACTGCGTCATCTGGTGCCCGACGGACTGCCTGACGATGGGTCACTTCCGCATGACCCCGGACTACAAGATGGACTTCTTAATGGCGGAGGCGGCGGGCGACTAAGAGAATCATCATCCAACCAATCATCGGGAACCCGCTGCCTACACGAGGGCGGCGGTTTCTCTCTAATTGAGGGGGGCTGTTGAATGACGGTAATCGTAGAGCCTGCGTGATCCTCATTGCTGTCGGTTGCCGTCTGGTATACTACGAGCGACTAAAGGAAGCGCAGCAATGCCAATCCAACGTGCTGATGTACTTGCACAAAGGCAACAAATCCAGGAAATTGCGACGAAACATGGCGCGTGACGAGGCAACTATTGTGAGTGACGTTGATATTTCTGTGACAATGACGATGCGAAGAGGTCCATGGTTTCCCATTGGGCTTCAGCGAGACCTCGAAGAACTTCTCCAGGTGCCCGTTCAAGTTGTCACAGACCGAACAGCGTTCGCCCGGATTGTTGAGAAGGACGCGATCCCGCTATGAGGGCGAGGTGCCCGGAGCGTGACATCGAACACTCAGCACGGCAGATCGTTATTGCCGGAGGCGGATTCGCGGGGGTACGGCTGGCGCGGCTGCTGGCGCGAAACGGACCACGGCGAGACGCGGACGGTCGGCCCGTGCAGGTTACGCTGCTCGACCGGCAGCGGGCGTTCACGTATACGCCACTTCTCTATGAAGTCGCGGCGGGCAAAATCGCGCCAGAGCATGCGATGACACCATATCGTGATCTGCTCTGGGATTCCAGCGTCGCGGTACGGCAGACGACTATCACCGGGTTCGACCTTGAACGGCGTGTCGTCCAGACCGAAGGCGACGAAATACCCTACGACCGTCTTGTCCTTGCTGTCGGGGCGGCATCAACATTGCCGCGTGGCAGCAACGGCAGCGGTCTCGCGGCGCACGCCCTCCCGTTCATGAATCTACCGGACGCTGAAGTGATCCGCACGCGGCTCATCGCCCGCTTCCGTGCGGCGGCGCGCGCCGCCGAGGGCGTCACGGTTGTCGTTGCGGGTGGCGGCGCGAAAGGTGTGGAATTGATCTTCGACCTCGCCGATTTCACCGAGCATCGCCTCGCACCGGCATATGGCATCGCGCACGATCAGGTGCGCCTCGCCCTCGTCAATGGTGACGAGCGGCTGATGGCCGATCTCCCGGCGTACTTCGACCGCGCCGCCCGCACCGCGATGCGGCAGCGCGGTATCCGCCTGATTCAGCAGCGCCTGGTCATCGGCGCGGATGATGCGCGCGTTCGCCTCGATGATGGCCGCACCATCGCCGCGCGCACACTGATCTGGACGGCAGGCATCACCGCGCACCCACTCATCCGCGTGCTTGGCCTGCCGCTTACCGATGGCGCGCTCCGCGTCACCCAGAGCCTGCAACTGCCGGGGTTTCCCGCTGTCTATGCCGCAGGCGACTGTGTCTGGATGGATAACAGTGAGGGCGAACGCCACCCCGCGACGGCGAGCCTCGCGCAGCAGCAGGGGCGGTTCCTCGCCCACGCGCTCGCCGCCGACTTCGCCGAAGCGCCGCTCCCCGTTTTTCACGACGCGCCGCGCGGCCAGATCATCAAACTCGGCGACGGCGACGCCGTCGCGCAACTTGGCGGCGGGCCACACGCACCGCACTTCACCGGACGCGCCGCGCATGCCCTCCGTGGCGGGCTTGACCTCCTCGAGGTGCCGGGGTTCGCGCAGAAGCGCGGCGCACTGCGCGATTTCCTACGTCATCAGCCGGCGGGATGATGGCGAAACAGATGCTCCGCGTGCCACGGCTTCGTAGCCAGGTCCAGGGCGAGGTGACGCGCCACGCCAGCTGGCTGGAACTCTTCTTCGATCTGATCTTCGTCGTCGCGATCGCGCAGTTGTCGAGCAGGCTGACGCACGGCATCCGGTTCAGTGGGTTGGTCTCTTTTGTCGCACTTTTCCTGCCCGTCTGGTGGTCATGGATCGGCACGACCTTCTACGCGACGCGCTTCGTCGCCGCCGATGATCTGATCTATCGCCTGCTTGCGGTCGTCGAGATGGCCGGGGTCGCCTCCCTTGCGATCAATGTACGGGACGGTTTCGGTGCGACAGCGACCGGCTTCGCGCTCTCATACGCCGCCGTTCGCGTCGTCCTCGTGGTTCAATATCTCCGCGCAGGCTGGGTCATCCCGGAGGCGCGCCCACTCACAAACTATTTCGCGCGCGGCTTCGGATTGGCGGCCGTGATCTGGAGCGTCTCCATCTTCGTGCCTGGTATCGCGCGCTTTATCCTCTGCGGGGTCGGCCTTGCCGTGGACATCGGCACACCGCTCTTTGCCGGCCGCCTCCAGGCCACTATCCTGCCGGACGATTCCCATTTACCCGAACGTTTCGGGCAGTTCACGCTCATCGTGCTCGGTGAAGGGGCAGCAGCCGTTGTGCTCGGCATCGGCCAGCAGACGCTCACGCTCGCTGCGGCGATCAGCGCCGTCTGCGCGCTGATTATTGCCTTCTGCCTCGCCTGGCTCTACTTTGAGAATCTCGACGGCTCCGCGATCCAGGCGGCGCGGGCCGAGGGGCATATCGCGACCTATCAGGTCTGGCTCTATGCGCATTTCCCGCTTGTCGCCGCGCTGACGGCGCTTGGCCCCAGCGTCCAGTATATCGTGACGAATAAACCGGGAGCCACTCTACCCGATAGCGCCCGGTGGCTGCTCTGCGGCGCACTCGCCGTCTGCCTCGCAACGATCGGTGCCGTCCATTGGACGAGCGCCGCCCCCGCTCAACGCGCCCTCGACCGTGCCCGCACCCGGCTACGGATCGTTGCCAGTCTACTCATTCTGCTCTTTGCGCTCGTTGGCGCCCATCTTTCCCCTATACGTATCATTGGCTTTCTTGCTACTCTCTGTGTGGTGCAAGTGTTGATAGATTTACGCAACGATGGCGAGATCGCCCCACATGGGGAAGCCGAGCTTCCCCGCGAAGGAGTGTAACCAGATGGCAAACGTGACGCGGTATGACGGCATTGTGATTGGCTCGGGGCAGGCAGGTGGGCCGTTGGCAACGACGCTGGCGAGGGCGGGATGGAAGATGGCGCTGATCGAGCGCGAGCATGTCGGCGGCACCTGCGTCAACGATGGGTGTACGCCGACCAAGACGATGGTCGCCAGCGCGCGCATCGCCTACCTAGCCCGCCGCGCCGCCGATTACGGCGTCGAGGCTGGGCCGGTAACGATGGATATGACCGTCGTGCGGCGACGCAAGCGAGACATCGTCAACGAGTTCCGCTCCGGCAGTGAGAAGGGTATCCAGGAAACGCCAAACCTCGACCTGCTGATGGGCGAGGCGCGCTTCAACGGACCGAAGACGCTGACGGTGACGCTAAATGATGGTGGGGAACGGGAGATCACTGCCGAGAAGATTTTCATCAACAGCGGTCAGCGCCCTACGCTGCCGAAGATCGCCGGGCTGGACGACGTTTCCGTCCTCACCTCAACGACGATCATGGAATTGGACAGAGTGCCCGCCCATCTGCTCATCCTCGGCGGTGGCTTCATCGGGCTGGAATTCGCCCAGATGTTCCGACGGTTCGGTAGTGCCGTGACAATCATCCAGCGCGGCACACAGCTCGCCCCGAAGGAGGATGCGGATGTTGGGGAGGAGATCGCGAAGATCTTCCGGGAGGACGGCATTACCGTCCTGCTCGAAACAGAGACCGTCCGCGCGGCGCGGAATACCGATGGCGGCATTGTTCTGACCGTGAAGGACGCAAACGGCGAGCGGACAGTGACCGGCTCGCATCTGCTCGTGGCAGCGGGGCGGATGCCGAATACAGACGTTCTGAATCCCGCTGCCGCCGGGGTGACGATGGACAAACGCGGCTACATCCCCGTCAATGAGCGACTGGAAACAAATGTCCCCGGCATCTACGCGCTCGGCGATGCCAACGGCGGCCCGGCCTTCACGCATATCTCCTACAACGACTTCATCATCCTCCGCACCAACCTGCTGCACAGCGGCACGGAGACGACCACAGGCCGTCTCGTGCCGAACACCGTCTTCATTGACCCGCAACTTGGTCGCGTCGGTCTAAGTGAGCGCGAGGCACGCGCGCAGGGCAAAAAGATTCGCGTTGCCAAACTGCCGATGACGAGCGTCGCGCGAGCATTGGAAATGGACGAGACGCGCGGCTTCATGAAGGCGATCGTGGACGCGGAGAGCGATCAGATCCTCGGCTGCGCCATCCTCGGCGTCGAGGGTGGCGAGATCATGTCTATCATTCAGATGGCGATGATGGGCCGTCTTCCCTCTACGGTCCTCAAGAATGCTGTCCTCGCACACCCGACGCTCGCTGAATCTCTCAACAATCTCTTCTCAACGCTGGAGGAATGAGCACGAACGCACTTTAGAGCGATTTGCGTAGATAGTGGCCCGATGCGAGACTGTGGGGCATGAAAGCCTACCGCCTCGATCGGCGGGAACGCATCGTCCAGGCGGTTGAGCGTGGCATGAGCCAACTCGAGGCCGCCACCCTCTTCCGCGTCGGGGAGCGCACGGTCAAGCGCTCCCTGCATCAGTGGCGCACCACCGGCGCGCTCGCCCCCCGCCCCCGCCCCGGCAGACGCTCCGCCATCCGGCCCGACCAGTACCCCGCCGTGCTCGACTGCGGCATTTCCTCGCGCCGACGCTGACGGCGGGGCGGGTGGTGGTGATGGACAACCGCAATGTCCACACAGCAGGAGCCGTCCGCGCGATCATCCAGGGAGCGGGATGTTGGCTGGTCTACCTACCTGTCTACTCGCCGGTCTTCTCGCCGATCACGGGGGCGGACCGCACGGTGAAGACGCGGGTGCGCCGGGCGGCGAAGCGGACGCAGCCCGCGTTGGCGGCGGTGATCGGCGAGGCGGTGGGAGCGGTGACAGCGCAGGATGCCGCCGGATGGTTCCGCCCCTGCGGATACCATCCCACGGGCCACTACCTATGTCATCTGCTCTAGTATGTACAAGATGATCCGCGAGTTCGCACACGAGCAGTTGGTTACGAACGACAAATCGCAGGAGATTGCGCGGCAGCACGCGACATACTTCCTGACCCTGGTGGAGGAGACGGAGCCGAAACTGACCGGGTCCGCGCAGCAGGGATGGCTGAACCATCTGGAGGCAGAGCACGATAACATCCGTGCCGCTCTCCGCTGGGCGCGCGATACCGGCGCAGTGGAGATAGGGCTACGCCTTGCGGGGGCGCTGTGGAGGTTCTGGGAATCACATGGACACTTCCCTGAGGGGCGCAAGTGGTTGGATTATTGGCTCACCTGCCCCATGGGTGACACAAACGGCGCGCCCATGTGGACACGGGCGAAGGCGCTCAGCGGCGCAGCCCGGCTGGCGGACCGGCAGGGAGCCTACATGCAATCGGAGGAGCTCGCTGCGGAAAGCGTTGCGTTGTACCGGGCAATTGGCGATCACCCCGGGATTGCCCACGCCCTGAACGCCCTGGCAACCGCCGTCGCCGACCAGCACGACTATGTGCGTGCCGAGGCGTGGTTCACCGAGAGTTGGTCCTACGGCGGGAACTCGGCGATCGCCATGACACGGCAGTGACGCTCAGCAACCTCGCCATTGTCGCACGGCTGCAGGGCGACTTCGCACGCGCGACGATGCTCGGCCAGGAGAGTGAGGCCCTGCAACGAGCCAGTGGCGACACCGCAGGACTGGCGATCATTCTCGGTAACCTCGGGCAAATGGCCCGAGACCAGGGTAATCCTACCCGCGCCCTGCCCCTCCTTGAAGAGAGCCTCACCCATTACCGCATGCTGGGCCACGCACGCGGCATCGGTCTTGCCCTCCATCAAATCGCGCTTGTCGCATACGACCGGGGCGACGATACCCGTGCCCACGCACTGTGCGAGGAGAGCTTGGCCCTGCGCAGGGAGGTGGGAGACAAGCAGGGTATTTGTCGCTTGTACTCCAAACGATTGGCGATCTCACGCACCGTTCTGGCGACCGCGCAGGGGCGATGTGTCTGTATCAGGAAAGTATCACGCTCGCGCAGGCGATTGGGACCTCCCTTGAGATGGCGGAGAGCCTTGAGCGGATGGGATGGCTGTGCGGCGACGGAAACGACTGGGAACGAGCAGCGCGGCTGTGGGGTGCGGCGGACGCCCTGCGTGCAGCGATGCATGCGCCGCTTCTCCCTGTGGACCATGCCTGGTACGATGGGGTAGTGGCGGTGGCACGGCGCACATTAGGCGAGGGTGGGTTCGCGGTCGCGCGTGCAGCAGGTGCGCTGCTGGCACGGGAAGAGGACATCACGGAGGCAATTGGACGCTGAAATCGGCGCTACATGGGAATCGCGTCCGCCATGATCGCGCCGATTGTGTTGAGATGCACTGGGGAGAACCGCACGTCGAGCGTGCTGATGAGGGAGCGGATGATGCGCGACGATGCGGCGATGAGTGAGATTGATACGCGGATCTGGGCGCTGGCGCATGCGTCGCCGTTTGGGGAGCGGCCAGACCTTGGGCGGATGCGGCGGCTCCTTGCGCATCTCGGTGATCCGCAGATCGGTCTGCCCGTCCTGCATGTCGGCGGGACGGCGGGGAAAGGCTCAACCGCGACGATTGCCGCCGCATTGCTTACCGCCGCCGGATACCGCACCGCCCTGCACACGAAGCCGCATCTGCGCCGCGTCAACGAGCGGATCGTCGTCAATGGCGCGCCGATCAGCGACACGACCCTCCGCGCGCTGATCGAGGAGGCCGCGCCCGCCGCCCGCGCCGTCCAGCCGACGTGGTACGAGTTCACCGTCGCCCTCGCCTTTCTCTACTTCCGCCGCGTCGCCGTGGATATCGCCGTCATCGAAGTCGGCCTCGGCGGTACGTACGACGGCACGAATGTCGTCCAGCCGCTCGTCGCCGTGCTGACGAATGTCGGGTTGGACCACACAGAAATCCTCGGCGACACCGTGGAAGAGATCGCGCGGGACAAAGTGGCGATCATCAAACCGGGCTGCATCGCGATCACCGGTGTTACGCAGCCGAGCGTACGAGAGATCGTCGAAGATCAAGCAGCGATAACCGGCGTGCCGCTCTGGCAGCTTGGTGATGAGATTCAGATTGATACGTCGGCATATCGTCAGCATGAGAAATTAACCCAATTTGACCTGCGCATGGATGGTCACCGCATCAACCGTCTTCAGGTCGGACTCCCTGGCGACTATCAAATCACGAATGCTGCACTCGCTATTGCGGCTATCGCGGCGCTTGCTTCATTCGGTCTGTCCGTTCCCGACGATGTGATTGAACAGACATTGCCGACTATCCGTATCCCCGGCAGGCTCGAAGTCGTCACGCAGTCTCCGACGATCGTCCTCGATGGCGCGCACAATCCGGACAAGATGAACGCGCTGCTCGCCGCCCTGCCCGAATACTTCACCTACAAGCGATTGATCGTCGTCGCGGCGTTCACGCGGCGGCACGATGTGACGGCGATGCTGGCGCGCCTCGCCCCGGTCGTGGATCATATCGTGCTCACCTCATTCACGATGTATGGCGACTTCGGGCCAGGGCAGGCGATCCCGCCGCATGAACTGGCGGCGCTGTTCGCGACGTTCCAGCCGCGCGGTACATCCGAAGTCGTCCCCGATCCCATCGCGGCCGTTGTAGCGGCACGGGAATGGGCGAACTCGGACGATTGTGTCTGCGTCACCGGCTCGCTCTATCTCGTCGGCGCGGTGCGCGACACATTGCTCAATTTTGGGTAGCGTAGGCTTCAGCCTGCGTTCTGCGGACAGGGACGCAGGCTGAAGCCTACGCTATCGGGATACGAATGATGCTTACTCTACGCGCACCAACTCGCTGCGGCGATACGCTCCTCGATTGGGGTGCGAAGACGTACGTGATGGGCATCCTGAATGTGACGCCCGATTCGTTCTCCGGCGATGGGGTCGGAGACAATCTCGGCGAGGCGATTGCGCGGGCGGAGCAGTTCGTGCGGGATGGCGCGGACATCATTGATGTCGGCGGCGAGTCTACCCGGCCGGGCGCGGCTTTTGTGCCGGAGGAGGAGGAGCAGGCGCGCGTCGTGCCGGTAATCCGCGCGCTCACGACGCGCTTCGCCGTTCCGATCTCGGTGGATACCTCCCGTGCGGCGGTGGCGGCGGCGGCGCTCGCGGCGGGCGCGACGATGGTCAACGATGTATGGGCCTTACATCGCGATCCAGCGCTGGCGGGCGTTGTGGCACGATCCGGCGCGGCCCTCGTCCTGATGCACAACCGCGCCGCGACGGCGACAGTGGACGCACTCGGCGGCCACTATGACGATGTGCAGTACGCGGATGTCGTCGCGGACGTCATTGCCTGGCTCCAGGAGAGCATCGCGATGGCAGTCGCGGCGGGCATCCCGCGCGCGCAGTTGATCGCGGATCCCGGCATCGGCTTCGGCAAAACGGTCGCGCAGAATCTTACACTGATGCGCCGTCTCCCGGAACTGGGCGCGCTCGGCATCCCGATCCTCGCCGGTACTTCCCGCAAGTCCTTTATTGGTCTGACCCTCAATCTCCCGGTAGAGGATCGACTGGAAGGCACCGCCGCGACCGTTGCCGTCGCCATCGCCGGGGGCGCAGGTATTGTGCGGGTTCACGATGTCCGCGCCATGGCCCGTGTCGCGCGGATGACGGACGCGATCATACGAAGTGCTGAGGGCTGAGTATCGTGCGCGATGCGCGGGCTTGAGTATCAATGAAAAAAGCAGGCCCGAAAGCCTGCTCACCGCCGTTCTCAGTATTCAGCACTCAGCACTCGGCATTACCCGAGCAGTCGGCCGATTTCGTCGCTGTGGATCTGGCCGCGCGCGTCGCCACCGGGGTGCTTCACCGTGTGGACGTTGGTATACGCGTTGCCACTTTTCATGGCGGCGAAGAGTTCGTCCATCGTCTTACCCTTCAGGGGGCCGTCGAGATCTGTCGCGGTAATTGTGCCGGAGGAGAGAACGCCACCGACCGCGCCGGGGCTCTTGTTGCCGTAGAGGGCAATGACGACCGGGCCATTGACCCCGATGCCACCAACATGAATATGCGCCGCGACGGGATCGTTGATCGCGTTCATCCAGAGCGTATAACTCATGCTCTGCCCGTCATCATTGATATGGTAGGTCGCCCATCCGTATGTCCCTGAATCGGTGAGCGGCACTTCTTCGCCCGATGAGATGATCGAGATGTAATCATGATTCGCGTCCGTGAGATTGGCCGCAACCGGCGCACCGACAACAAAAAGCCCCAAAAGCGCCACCAACACCGCAAACCCCATGAAGCGACGCGACAATCCCTGCATGTCTCCCCCCTTACATAAACAATACACGACAACACTATGCTAGCACAGACGATAGTAGATTGCATCACGACGCGGGAAATTGATTGCGCGGATCATCAGGCCGCACACCGGCACCGCATTCTTACGGGAAACATGTAGGCAGAAAAGCGTTGCGTGGTATGATAGGTCACAGTACGTCACGGGAGAACGCGGGAACGCGTTCACTGTCGTGGAGTAACGCAAAAGTCGTGCGGTGCTGGTCGAAGGGTCGAGGAGGCCGTGGCAATGAGCAGTATGGTGGAAACGCCAGTAGCAGCGTTGGCGGACCCGGGTGATCTCTCAGAAGAACAACTGAGACGGATGTACCGGACAATGGTTACGGGTCGCCTCCTGGCGGAGCGGTTCTGGATCCTGTCCCGCCAGGGCAAGACACACTTCGTCATCACCAGCCAGGGCCACGAAGCGGCCCAGGTCGGCAGTGCGATGGCGATGCACAAGGGCAGCGATTACCTGTATACTTATTACCGTAGCATGTCCGTTGCCCTGACGATGGGCTTTACCCCTTACGACCTTCTCCTTGGCGTCCTTGGCAAGCGGGATGACCCGTATAGCGGCGGGAGGCAACTGCCGAACCACCCATCGAGCGTTGCGTGGCGGATGCCGACCGGTTCCAGTAGCGTCGCCACGCAGATGGCGCATGCGGTCGGTTCAGCATATGCGGCGCGGGTAAAGGGCGAAGATTTCGTCGCGATCTCCTATTCCGGTGAGGGCGCGACCGCGAAGGGCGACTTCCACGAGACCGTCGCCATTGCCAGCATTCACAAACTGCCCGTCATTTTCCTCATCGAGAACAACCACTACGCGATTAGCGTTCCCGAGCAGTACGAATTGCCGGAAGGCGGCGTCGCGAACCGTGTGGCGAAGGGCTATGCGATGCACGCCGTCCTGATTGACGGCACGGACGTGATTGCCGTCTACAACGCAACGCGCGAGGCGCGGGAGCGCGCGCTCCGGGGCGACGGCCCGACGCTGATCGAGGCGAACTGCGTCCGCCTCGTCGCTCACTCCTCGGACGACAACGACCGCTACCGTACCGACGAGATGCGCAACGAATTGAAGAAATATGATCCCGTGCCGCGGATGCGCCACTTCCTGACCGAGCGCGGCCTTCTGGATGAAGAATCCGATGCCGAGATGGTCAGGGGGATCACGGCGGAGATCCGCGAATCGCTGGATCGCGCCGAAGCCGCCCCGGCGGCTGACCCGGCGGATGCTCGCCGCCATATCTTCGCGGAAGAGGGGGACGCATAGATGCCCGAGAAGACGATTGCCGACGCGATCCACGACGCGATCCACGATGAGATGGCGCGTGACCCGACTGTTGTGGTGATGGGTGAGGATGTTGGCTACAAAGGCGGCGTGTTCAAGATCACTGATGGATTGCAGCAGGAATTCGGCATGTACCGTGCCTTCGACACTCCGATCGCTGAGGTCGGTATCGCGGGCATCGCTATCGGCGCGGCCTTTTCCGGCCTGAAACCGATTGCGGAGATGCAGTTCGCAGATTACAGCCTTCCCGCCTACGATCAGATTGTCAATGAGGCTGCCTGCATCCGCTATCGCTCGAACGGCGAATGGGGCTGCCCTGTCGTCTTCCGCTCCCCATTCGGCGCGGGCGTGCATGGTGGTCTCTATCACTCGCAAAGCGTTGAGGCGCTCTTTTGTCACATCCCTGGCCTGAAAGTCGTCATCCCCGCTACTGCGTACGACGCGAAGGGGCTGATGCTTGCCGCGATCCGCGACCCGGACCCTGTGATGTTCTACGAGCACAAGAAATCCTACCGACGCTACAAGGAAGAAGTGCCGGACGGTGACTATACTGTGCCGATCGGCACGGCGAAGGTGCAGCGTGAAGGGACCACGCTTTCCGTCATCACCTACGGTGTCGGTGTCCACTGGGCGCTGGAAGCGGCACAGACCGTCGAGGGCGAAGGGATCAGCGTCGAAGTGCTCGACCTGCGTACCCTCCATCCACTCGACCTCGACGCGATTGCCAGGACAACCGCGAAGACCGGCAAAGTGCTCATCCTCCACGAGGACAATAAGACGATGGGCATCGGCGCGGAAGTGGGCGCATTCATCGCCGAAAACTGCCTCGATTCGCTCGACGCCCCAATCGTTCGGATCGGCGCGCTCGATAGCCACATCCCCTACAATAACGAGCAGGAAACCGCTATTATCCCGAACCCATTGATTGTCACTGAGGCGGTTCGCAAACTCGCGGCGTATTAGCATTGACGGACTGAGGACTGAGTGGGTCAACGCCCGCTCAGTTTTTTTGCTCCGCTCTTCTCTCCCGAGAACGCTTGCCCACAACAAGTAGACAGTAGAAAGTAGTCATACTCTTTCACGCTGGTCATGTCGTCATTGTTTACGAGAAGATCGCCGCACGGATAAGGGCGCATGCTCTGCGCCCCTACCAATGAATCACGACACATCTATTGTGAAAGAGTATCAGAACGCGAGCGGTCTTTCTAACAACCGACTATTGTCTACTATCTACTACCCTACGACGTCCTGCTCGAACTCCTTGCGAATCTGGTCGCCCCCACGCGCTTTCCAGTCCTTGATATAGGTATCGAGGGCAGTGAGCGGGTCGCGGCCGGTGATGATCGCCGTGATGCGATCGGCGCCGAGTTGGTTCAGTTCGGCGGATTTGATGGCATTCGTCGGCGAGAAGGCGGTCAGGGCGGGGTTGTCACTACCGAGCGCGGCGATCCGCGCCGCTGCGGCTTGCAGATACTGCGCATCCCCCGGATCGCTAGGGTAATAGAGGACGGGTGGTGGGACGACGACGGTGCCAAGTTCGCCAATCTCCGCGCGGCCACGATCATTGACAATCCGCGTCCCGTCCGACTGGACGGTATGATGGACACCCACGATGCCGAAGGTAAGGAAATTGTACTCCTCGCTGCCGAAGGGCGCGCTGAAGTAATCGAGGATACGCAGCAGTTCCTTGACGCGCTCCGGGTCCTTACCGTCCTTCGCGGGAATACCGGCAATGCTGCCGAACCCTGGGCCGTTGTAGGTCACACTCGTGCCGCCATCGAAACCGGGTGGCACGAGCGCCCCGAGGTTCGCCGCCGGGTTCACCCGCTTTGCCTCGAAGCGGACGCGGATATCGCCGTTCAGTTGGATCAACGCATCCGCGTAGCCGCCGATGGCGCCTGCGATCAGCGCGTTCGTCGCCTGCGTCCGATTCATTGTCGCAGCATCGGGATGGTAGACGCCCGCTTCATTGAGGGTACGGGCAAAGGCGACCGCCTGCTTGAATTCATCGGTCTCGATCTGATTCGTCAGCGTGCCATCCAGGTTCTTGCGCCAGCCATTCGGCACTCGGAACATTCCCCGGAGAAAGGGCATGCTCCAGTCGGCCCCCTGACCGCCGAGCGCCCAGGTGTCCGGCTTGCCGTTACCATCGGGGTCATTCCTGACCATCGCGGTGAAGAGGCGGGCGATCTCATCAGCATTCTTCGGGGCAGGGATACCGAGTTTCTCCGCCCAATCCTGCCGGTAGAGGAGCACGGGGCCGATCACCGGACTGAGACGGGGCACGCCGTAGAGTTTGCCGCGAATCGCCGCATTCTTCCACGATGACGCAGGGTATTGCGCGAGATTCGGATACGCCTTCAGCGCGTCGCCGGAGAGGTAGGGAGTCAGATCGGTGAACGCACCCTGCTGCACCGCCTTGTACTGATCCGGCGCGGAGAGCGGCGCGATGAGCAGAAGATCGGGAATATCACCGGAGGCGATCAGCGCCGTTGCCTTCTCCGTGTACTGCGGCAGTGGCACGAGCGTGAAGTCCACCGCGACACCGAGCCGTTTCTCCAGTTCCTGCCACCACTGATTCTGATCGTGCGGCACGACGGGTGGTCGCTGCGACGCCTTCGTGATCGAAACCTTCCCGCCCGTTCCCGGTACGGCGGCGACTGACTGAAACAGCGGCGGTAGCGTGAGATACGCATCCGGCACATTGGGCGCGGGCGACAGCGGTGTGCCACGTACTGCCGAACGCACGGTCGCGCTCGCCGTAATCGTCGCGACACTCGTCATGGGTGCGGTGACAATGACAGGCGGCGCGCTCGGACTGGATTGCGTGCCGCAGGCGGTGAGGAGCGCGGCGCTTGCGGCCGTTGCGGCCCCTCCGAGTGTGAGGCGGAGAAGACTCCGCCGGTCATACGCACGGGGAACCCACGAAAACCGCTGCTCGTTACGCATGGCACGCCATCCCTTTCAGTTGTTGGGTGACGTACACCCTTGATGGCATGATGATGCCGCCTTCCCGCCGAACGCGCAAGAGCACGCCGCGCGCCATATTTTTCCACCGCCAATTCCTCGACATCACGCAGTCCACCCGGGTGTTGACTCTTTACACCGAAGGCGCGAAGAGCGTGAAGATAGAAGGAAAAAGGCAGAAGACGACAAACAAGGCCATGCTGTGCGACTATCCTTTTTCTCTACTCTCTTTTTCCTCTTCGCGCCCTTTGTGTCTTCGTGGTTCAAAAGGAGTTCATGATGGCGGTTACGCGGTTGGAGATGCGGGCATGTGGACTATATGCGGAGGGAACGGCGTTTGGGGAGGCAGGGATTTACGAGCGAATTGATGGGACGATGCACTTCGCTGCTGATCCTGCACACCCGGCAAATGCGCTGATCGTGGACCTCGATACGGCGGTGCGGGACGACGCGGGGCAGGTGCCCTTCGCCGCCGACTTCTGTCTCCTGCAACCCGTTGACCCGGCGAAGGCGAACCGCCGACTGCTCTTTGAAGTCCTCAACCGGGGTCGCAAACTCGTGCCGCGCATGTTCAACCATGCCGCACCGACGACTGCGCCAACCGAAGCGATTGACCCCGGCGACGGCTTCCTACTCCGCCGGGGCTGGACGCTCGCCTGGTGTGGCTGGCAGTGGGATACGATCACGAGCGCTGCGCTGATGGGCCTTGATGCACCGGAAGCAGTCGAGCAGGCAGCGGGCAGCGGGCAGCGGACAGCAGGGACGAATCCGATCCAAGGCCAAATCCTCGTTCAGTTCCAGCCAAATGAACGGAGCTATAACCGCCTGCTCGCGGACCGCATCCATCAGCCCTATCCCGCCGCTGACGTAGATGACCCGGATGCCGTGCTGACCGTCCGCGACTGGCCGGGCGGCCCGCGCACGACCATCCCACGCAATCAATGGCGGTTCGCGCGTGGCGGCAAAGACCCCGTACCGGACGATACAACGATCTGGCTCAGTTCGGAATTCAAGCCAGGCAAGGTCTACGAGGTTGTCTACCAGACGCGCCGCTGCCCAGTCGTTGGGGCGGGGTTGCTTGCCGTGCGGGATTGCGTCTCGTTCCTTCGCTACAGCGACGCGGCGGACAACCCGTGCGCGAACCGGATTGAGAAGGCTTACGGTTTTGGCATGTCGCAGAGCGGGCGATTCCTGCGCCACTTCCTGTATCTCGGCCTGAACGTGGACGAGGCAGGGCGGCAGGTGTTCGATGGCATCAACATCCATGTCGCCGGCGCGCGACGCGGCGAATTCAACCATCGCTTCGGTCAGCCGTCACAACAGCACATCCCTAGTTTCGGCCACCTGATGCCCTTCACCGACGACGATCAAACCGACTCGCTGACAGGCCAGACAGACGGTCTCATGCGCCACCAGCGCGCCCTCGGCGGCGTGCCAAAGGTTATGGCAACGAACACTGCGGCGGAATACTGGCGCGGCGATTGCTCGCTCATCCACACGGACATCGAAGGCAAACACGATGTTGAGCCACCGGAAGACGCGCGCATCTATCTCTTTGCGAGCACGCAGCACGGACTCGGCAGCGTGCCACTTGTGGACACGGACGCGAACACCGGCGCGCGGGGCATCCACGGCTTCAACGCAGTGGACTACGCACCGCTCCTCCGCGCCGCCCTCATCAACCTCGACTCTTGGATAACAGACGGCACACTCCCACCGCCGAGCGTTTTCCCCCGCCTCACGGACGGCACGGCGATTCCGGGCGCGTCGGTCTTCCCCGCCTATCATGGCGTCCCCGATGTGACGCCGCCCAACCCGGAACTGCTGCCAGCGATCCATCGTCTCGATCTCGGCCCTGATGCCGCGCGCGGCGTCGGTCATTTCCCGGCGGTCATGAGCGAGCGGTACCCGCACTATGTCTCGGCGGTGGATACGGACGGAAACGAGACAGGCGGCGTGCGAATGCCAGATGTCATCGTGCCGGTCGCGACGTATACTGGCTGGAACCCACGCCATCCCGTGACCGGCGGCGATGGCCAGATCATCCCAATGGAAGGCTCAACCTTCCCCTTCGCCTGCACCGCAGAGGAACGCCAGCGCACTAATGACTCGCGCCCCGCTCTCGTCGAGCGGTATCACGACCGCACTGACTACCTCGCCCACGTCCGCACCGCCGCCGAGGAGTTAGTGGCGCAACGGTATTTGCTCGCGGAAGACGTGCCGCTCGCTCTCGCCATCGCCGCCGAACGGTACGACTTCGTAGCCGATAGATAAGCACGGTAGCGCGGGCTTTCCAGCCTGCGCTACCAATCATCTCCACTGGACGGCACGATGATCGGTAACCTATACAAGGGTCAGAGGGTACAGGATTCGCAACCGCCTCACACGACTTTAAACTGCTCAAAGGGCTGACGGCAATCGTGGCAATAGTAAATGGCGCGGCAGAGTGTTGGGCCGAAGGGGTTTTCCAGCGCGGTATGATGTGAGTCGCAGTACGGGCAGGCGGGCGCAACGGGCAAAACCAAATCCTCACCGGGGATCGGCGGCGCGAAGCCGCTGGCGCGCAGTTTCCGGCGGCCTTCGGGCGTGATGCGCTCGGTTGTCCACGGCTCGACATAGGTTGTCACGACCTCGACGGTCAGTGCGAAGCCCGCCAGTCGCTCGCGGATCGTCTCGCGGATGATGTCCAGCGCGGGGCAGGCGACGAAGGTCGGCATCACCTCGACCCGCAGACGCGCATCGTCCCACTCCACGCGACGGATGATACCGAGGTCCACGACGGAGATCATCGGAATCTCCGGGTCCGGCACCTCCGCCAAGGCATCCCACACGTCGGAAAGTGCTGAGCACGCCTCGCCGCTCGCGCACGTCGCGCCGTTCTCTCCTGCCTGCATGTGCGAATGGTTCGCTATTGCCATTGTCTGCTACCTTTCTTGGCACTCAGCACTCAGCACTACCATTCCGCTCCCGGCTCCGCGCGATAGACCAGCGTGAACTCATTCCAGAGCCAGCGGAAGGCGTCGGAATGCGCGGTACGCCCACCGTCCATCGTGATCGGGAAGGTTGGCGCGTATCGGCCGCCCGCTCCGCAGAACGGAAACGGCAAATCGAGGGAGTGCATCAGCGGCGCAACCTCGCCAAGCCACCGCTGCTGGATTGCCATCAGCGGTTCGGGCAGAATGCCTGCGTTCAGTAATTCTTCCTCGCCATCGAGCGACGTGAAGATCGTTAGCGCGTCCGGCCAAAGCAGTTCCAGCGCATCGGCTAACCGTTGGTGCGCCTCACCACCCGCCTCCGCGAGCCGCTTCACCCACGCCTCCATATGCATGCGGTGGTAGGTTTCCTCGCGGCGGATTTTGCTCACGATCCCCGCGAGCGGCGAATAGGAGGAATTCGCCAGCACGTCGAGGCGCGCGGCATCCGCCGTGTCATAGAGGAAGCGGCGGGCGATGCTGAATGCCCAGTCCGTGCGCGGATAATCCATCAGACGCGCGTGCCGGTACTCCTCCGGCTGGCGACCGTAGGCGATGTGGTCGGCAGTGTCATTGGTCAATTCAGCAAGGATTTCGTAGAGGACGCGCGCGTGCCCGATCTCATCCTGCGCGAGCGATGAGAAGGCGACATCCTCCTCCAGCATCGGCGCGATGCCCGTCCACTCCGAGTCCCAGAAGCCGAGCACGAACTCGTCGTCCGCGAGCGTGAGGAGCAACTCGGCCAACGCCTTGTTGGAGTGCTGCGTGCTGCGTGCTGCGTGCTGCGTTGTTCCCCGATCCCGATCAGTTACCATCGCTTTACCGTCGCTCTTTCTCGAAACACGCTACTGTACTATCGCACACCTTCGCAGCGCTCAGCACGCAGCACGCAGCACTTCTCAAGGCTGCCCCCCACGAACCCGCGCGGCGTCGAGTTTATCCTTGATGACGTAGCCTGCGGGCTTCTTGAAGGAGCGGTCGAGCGGCGGCTGGAGCAAATCGGGATCGTCCATCTGCTGAATCGCGGCACGCGGCACGACCCAGAGGCGGATGCTCTCCTGCCGACGGCTGTAAAACTCCCGCGCGTAATGCGTTGCCAATTCCCGATCCGGCGCGAGGACATTCCCCGCGTGCCGCATCGGTTCCCCCTCCCGCTCCTGCCGAAACACCTCATACACTTCCATCTGACGACTCCTGAAAGAATTGAACTGCGAAGGCGCGAAGGACGCGAAGGAATACAGACAGAATGGGAAGAGAAGGAATCAGTCATGATTTTGTCCGTTTCCCTTTCTCTTCTTCGCGCCCTTCGCGCCTTCGCGGTTCAAAAACCTATGCGGCGGCGCGGGAGGTGGCGAAGATGGCGTTGCGCACCCACTGCGTCTGGTCATAGTTGATCTGGCGGAACGCGAGGCGCTCCTGGGACATCGGGCCGTGGCCGGTGACGACAGCGGAGAGTTCCTTCCAGTCCGGCTCGGTGAAGAGCCAGCGGCTGGTCGCTGCGTCGTACCGAAGCGCGGGATCAGGCAGCGTCAGGCCAAGTTCCAGGATGCGTGGGACGTAGATGCCGAGGAATTCCTGCCGCAACGCGTCGTTCGACTTGTTCTTGATGCGCCAGGCGAGGTCGCGGTCCTTCGTCGGATCGGTCGGCGGACCGTGCATCTGCATCAGCGGACCCCACCAGCGGTTAAGTGCCTCCTGCACCATCGCGCGCTGCGTTGCGGTACCGTTGAGGAGCGAAAGGAGCACGTCGCGCCCGTGGATGATATGGACGGATTCCTCCCAGCAAATCTTCTTCATCGTCCGGGCATACGGCGCGTAGGATGATTCGCGCAATGCCTGCTGCGCGACGATCGCGGCGGCGTCCACGAGCCAGGCGATCACGCCAACATCCGCCCATGTCTTGGTCGGGTAGTGGAAGACGTTATGGAACTTCGTCTTGCCCGCGAGCAGATCGTCCACCATCGCCTCGCGCGATTTGCCAAGGTCTTCCGCAACGCGATAGAGGAGTTGCGCGTGGCCAACCTCATCCTGCACCTTAGCGGTGAGGGCCAGTTTGCGCTTCAGGGACGGCGCGCGCATGATCCACTCACGCTCCGGCAGGACACCCATCAACTCGCTGTTCGCATGCATCTCGACGAACTTCAGTACCGCCTTGCGGTACTCATCCGGCATCCAATCGCCTGGCTCAACTTTGCCGCCACTGGCGACATGCGTGTTGAAGGCATCCAAACGTTCCTGTTCAATCATGACACATCCCTCCAATCAAGAGAAAACGAAACCGGGGAAAACCGCAACAAGAGGAAAACGAATTCCTTCTCTTTCTGTTCGAATTCCTCTTCGCGCTTTTCGTGCCTTCGTGGTTAATCTCATCTCTCTGCGGTTCATCTGGTTTCATCTCGTTTCATCCGGTTGCGGCGCGCGGAGGCCGTGGAGGAAAAGGTCGGCAAAGGAATCGGCGATAGCGTCCGGCGTTAGTGTCCCATCGGGCCGGTACCACTGCGCGATACCGTTCAGGCCGGAGAGGATACCGAGGCCAGCCATCTTCGGGTCAGCGCGGCGAAACTCGCCATTGCACATCCCCTCGGCAATCACGGCGCGAAAGTACGACTCGTAGGCATCGCGCTGGCGACCGATGGCGATCCGCCGCTCCGCGCCAAGAAAGCGCCACTCGTGCAGAAAGACGGTCGCATGCTCGATGTCGTCCGTGATGACCTGCACATGCGCGCGCGCCATCCCCCGCAATCGTTCAGCGGCAGATTCCGTGCCGTTGGCGACCGGGCGCACCGCCGCATGGAACCGCTCTGCCGCACGGCTGACGATGTTCCAGAGCACGTCTTCCTTCGAGGAAATATGCGCATACAGGCTGCCACCCTGCAAATCGAGGGCGCGCGCGATGTCTCGCACGCTCGTCGCGCTGTAGCCGCGCGCGCTGAAGAGCGTACTCGCCACATCCTCGATTTGTCGCTTGCGACTATCCATCCATACACGCCTACGAACAAACGCTTGTTAGGTTCCTATCATCATTGTGCCATCACGCGCTTTATCTGTCAAGTTTGTGCGGAAATACGCGATGTTTCAGTTGACGTTGATCGCATGATTGCTGACACAGTCTGGAAAGCCTCTACTATCGGCGGCGAGCGAATTCAGACGGTCTGGCGATTGAGGGTTTCTCGGTCGAACCCGGCGATCTGTTTATATTCCGCTGCAATCGCCGCTAACTCGGTGTGCGAGATGACGGCATCGAGGTCCGTGAAGCCTTGCGGTGCCCGCTCCTCGACGATCTGCATCACCCGTTCCGGCCCCTGCTGCCGGTTGCTCAGGGTAATCCGGGCAGTCGCGGGCCGACGGTGCGCCTCGTAGTCGCGGAGCGCCGCCGGAATGTCTGCGTTGGCGGCGAGAGCGTCGGCCAGCGCGCGGGCATCGAGGATCGCCTGCGATGCCCCATTCGAGCCGACCGGGTACATTGGATGCGCCGCGTCACCGAGCAGCGTCACCCGCCCAACGCTCCAGGTGTCGAGCGGATCGCGGTCCACCATCGGATATTCGTAGACGACCTCGGCGCGCCGGATCAGATCGGGGATGTCGAGCCAGTCGAACCGCCAGCCCGCAAAGGCGGGGAGGAAATCGGCCAGATTGCCCCGCCGGTTCCAATCCTCCCGGTCGGCAAGCGCCGTCGTGTCGAAGCGCAACTCGGCGATCCAGTTGATCGGCACTCGTCCGTGTTCATCGGCAGTCGTGGTGATCGGATAGGCGACGAACTTCTGCCGGGCATGCCCCGCCATGAACATCGAACGCCCCGTCAGGAAGGGCGCGCTCGGTGTGATCGCGCGCCAGAGAATCGCGCCATTCCATTGCGGCAGTCCCTCGTCGGCGTAAAGCGCGCGACGCACGGCCGAGTGGATGCCATCGGCGCCGATCAGCAGGTCGGCGGTCTCGGTCGCGACCGGCGCGCCGCTCCGGCGATCAACAAATCGCGCCTCCACCGTGCCATCGCCCCGCTGCGTGAACGCTGCGAGGTGATGGCCGGTGCGGATCTGTTCCGTACCGAGCTGTGCCGCTGCCGCATCGCGCAGCAGCATCTGAAGCGCCCCCCGGTGGATGGAGATTTGCGGCCATTGGTAGCCCGCCGCCAGCCCGCGCGGCTCCTGCCAGATTTGCTGACCGGATTTGCTGAAGTAGCGCAACTCCCCGGTTGGCACGCCCGCCGCGAGCAGCGCGTCGAGGAGGCCGAGCGCCGTCAACTCCCGCACCGCGTGCGGCAGCAGATTGATCCCCACGCCGAGCGCCCGGATTTCCCGCGCCGACTCGTACACGCGTACCGCGATGCCCGCCGCGTGCAGGCGCAGCGCCGTCGTCAGTCCCCCGATCCCGCCCCCAATTACCATTACCCGCATCGCATCAGCGCCGACCATCGCTCATTCTCCGGTAAATCGCGGCTGCCGCTGCTCGCGGAAGGCGGCAATGCCTTCTCGGTGATCGTGCGTGTGGGACGCGATTTCCTGAAGATCCGCCTCATAATCGAGCACGGCATCCAACTGCGGCATGATCGCACGGTTGAAGGCGCGCTTCGTCAGGCCAATCGCGCGGGTGGGCAGGGCGGCGAGGCGGGCCGCGAGTGCGTGCGTCCGCTCCATCAAGTGATCCGCAGGCACGACATGGTTGACAAGGCCAAGCCGGTGCGCCTCAGCGGCGTCAACACGGTCACCGGTAAAGGCGAGCTCTGCCGCCTTGGCATAGCCAACGAGCATGGGCAGGAAGAGCGTGCCGCCACTATCCGGCACGAATCCGATCCGCACGAACCCCGGCATGAACCACGCCGCCTCGCTCGCCATGCGCAGATCGCAGGCGAGCGCGAAACTCATGCCCGCGCCCGCCGCAACGCCATTGAGCGCCGCGATCACTGGCTTCTCGATCGCGCGGATACCCTTGACAATCACATTGTAGTGCTGCCGCACCCCGTCAGCGACCGAGTAGTGCGCGTCGCGCTGGCTGGCGACGGTCAGGTCCAGCCCGGAGCAGAAGCCGCGCCCGGCACCGGTCAGCACGAGGCAACGCACCGCCGCATCCTGCTCGGCGGCGCGCACTGCGTCCCGCAGATCATCGAGCATTTGCGGCGTCAGGGCGTTCAATACTTCCGGCCGGTTCAGCGTGATTGTCAGGACCCCATCGGCCGTTTCCGTGAGCAGAGTCTGATAGACCATCATCCACTTCTCCCGTCGTTTCTCATTTCCCGTCGGTGACATACCACTGGTGCGCGTTGAAGTTCGTGTTCACCGCGTTCGGTACGAGGTTCTTCACGCGCTTGTTCACCGCGCCGATGCCCTTGACGAAGTGGGAGACGAAGCCGGGCACGTCCGCGACAATCAGGTTCTGCGCCTGCACGTAGATCGCCTTGCGCTGCTCGATGTCGAGTGTCCGAATACCCTGCATGAGCAGATCATCCACCTTCGGATTGCTGTAGCCGTAGTAATTCGCCCCCGGCCCGTGCTGATTCGACGCCCAGTAGCGTGTCTGGTCCGGCTCCGGCGTGGTGGTCAGGCCGAAAAAGAACATCTCGTAGTCGAACGACTTCGACGCGCGGTTGACGACGATCGTCGCCTCCTCCAACTGCAACTTCATGTCGACGCCGATATTTTTCCAGGCGTCCTGCACGACCTGCATATGGCTCGCGGAGGCGGGGTCGCCACTGACGGTGTAGAGGGTAAACGAGAGCCGCTTGCCGTCCTTCGCCCGGATGCCGTCCGTGCCCGCCTTCCAGCCCGTACCGTCGAGCAGTTGCACCGCTTTCTTCGGGTCATACGCGTATTTCGTCGTGATCTTGTCCGGCTGATACGCCCAGGTGACCGGCGACTCCGTGCCGACCGCGACCGTTGCGTAGCCGCTATAGATTTTCTGCGCGATTGACTGGCGATCAATGGCGTAGCAGAGCGCCTGCCGCACATTGACATCCTGGAAAATCGCCGGTCCTTTCGTCGGATCAACATTGTAGCCCTGAATGAGCATCGTGAAGGTGTCGTAGTCCACGACATTGAGGTTCGGCTGCTTCTTCGCGTCGTCCGCGAAATCCTGGCTGATACTGGCGAAGTCGAGTTCGCCCGTCTTCAGTTGCTGCGCCGTCACGGCATTTTCCTTGACGACCTTGTAGACGTAGGCGTCGAGCGCGGTCGCACCTCGGTGGTACTCCGGATT
>JAABUZ0100001630.1_pt1 | contig 41447 bp, 35 predicted proteins | sample 5562091 | NCBI WGS metagenome assembly JAABUZ01 (sample SAMN12813069, study PRJNA571459) | rock metagenome | isolation source: Antarctica rocks | place: Antarctica: Victoria Land, Linnaeus Terrace sud | collected 2015-12-21
GATCGACATAACCAAACTTGAGCCCAAGGCGCTGAACTAATGGGGTGGTGGTGAGTACAGCTAGAGCAGAAACAAAAAAGGTAATCAAGGGATACATGTGGCTGAAAACCTCTGAAGTATACATTAGACAAAATTAATCACTACCCAATAGGGTTTGGGTAAAATCAGGAGTGGTAGTCAACGCCTTATAAACTGCTATTCCAACAGTAGCTATAGCAGTCATAAGTGATTCGTAAAATGTTCCGTACTGCAGGCAAAATGCTGGCACTACTGGTAGGCTTGCCTGCCTCCACTCTTCAGTTCAAAACTCTAATCTGATTGCTATATTGAGCAAGCGATTGGTATAGCTACAACCAACCTTTCTTTGCTTTAGCAATTTTGGGTGGGTGAACTGGTTCCACATTATAGAATGTACCTAGGCCCTCATACTCAATCAGATAATCGTACTCATAGACCGTTCGTAAGCGCTCTTGGGGACGCACCACACTGAGCTGAACGGGTAAGGTATGACCGTCTTCATCTACAAAGAAGTGGTCAGCCAGCTGTTTCGCCTGTTCACTATTGCTCAGTTCTAGAGCCAGGTCTTTCAGCACACTCAGATAGGTAGTCTCATCAAGCGGTTTCAGCGAGCGACGCATTTCCTCCAAAGTCATCTGTTGGGTTTCACTGTGCAGAATGCCACTCGTCCTGTGGATGAATTGATAACTAGGAGCTTCGCTCTCACCCGCCGCTAAAAGAGCCAAGGCGTTGATGATTGCCATTTTCCGTTTACCTTCTATCTTGTCAAAATGATGTGTCGTTTCACACATCGCCAAAAACTGACTCAAAACCTGTTGGGCATGTTCTTCCATATAAGAACGCAGGAGACTATGCAACTCGGAGGCTAAGGCATGCGTCTTCAGCAGGACTGTCACGAACGGCGCATTCCACTGCTGAATCTGTTTGGCAATCTCCTTCTTCTTTAGTCCCCAGAAATAGGAGATCAGGTGGCTGATGATAATCACCTGGAAGGGATAAAGCACAATGCTATCAGCAGGATAAGTAAAGATAAAATCGGGCGGATAGTCAGGGGTAGCTTGTAGGGTCTGGCGATCGCTTTCGTGAGCGATGAAAAAGGAGGTAGCGACACGCGGACCAATTTCACTGGTTGACTTGATGGCACGAGCATTAAAGAACGACCAACTCGGTGGAGGCGCATTGTGACCGAGGATCGAGCCTAAGGTATGGCGTGTGCGCCGTTTCATATGAGCATACTTGCCGTGCTGAAATTGGAAGAAGTGCCAACCAGCGAACATCTCCTGAATCATTTCGGCAGCTTTGTGGGCTTGCTCTTCAGGGACACCATCTAGATACCCAGTGAAGACAAAGTCGAAATTACCTCCTACAAACTCATTCGCCATGCGTTGAATCTCAGCAATTAACGCCGCATCACTAATAATCTGTTGAGCAACTTTCGGCAAACGCGCCAATTCACGATAAATTTGAGCCGCATAATCGGATGAGATATCGCCACGGACTTCACCAATATAGGTATGCAAGGCAATTTGCCACTGAAGAGAAGCCATAGCGGCAAAGGTAGAACCTACGCATTCTTCCTCGGGAAGATTAGTAATGCCAGCACCGGCGGCGGGCTGAATTAGTGGAACCAATCCTCTGCCTATATTGCCCAGAGGGCTCGCCTCAATATTAGTGATTGCATAGATCCAGGGTTTGTTTTTGGCCAGAAACTCTTGCAGGTGTGGCGGCAGGTCTGATGCGGTTTCTGCTTTCAGCAAGGCTTGGATTTCGTCTAGCCGTGATTTTGCCTCGATGACTTCAGGTAAGTTAGGGTCACGTCGTTGTGTCTCGGCTTCAATACGAGCGAGAACAGACGGCAGACTAGCTAGTTGGTGAGTCAGTTTGATAGTATCGGAAGTGCCCCCGGAGTTTGAGTTGGCTATGAATAGCGTGCTGTTGCCAACATAGGGGGGAATGGTATCAGAGCCAGTAAAGCCATCAAGATTAATCGTGGGTAAAGTATTTAAACACAATTTACGGGCGAGATTCCCAGCGATAGTGTTGATCAGGTAAGAGGTACCAGCCGCACCAGTGATTATATGCGTCAACTGTTTAATGCGCTCGTGCCGCAAAGCCTCTTCATCCGTGCCCATAGTCAGACCAATGCCCTCGGCACCCGTGCGTAGCCTAATCGTGCCGTCCGGAGCAGTTGTGAAGAGTTTCTCAGTATTCCGGCGCAGCGCCAAGGGCTGGATAACTATAATTTCTTCACCATATTTGTTGTAAGGACAGGGAATGGGCCGCAGGGTTTGTCGGTCGCGATAGTCGATTTTGAAAACCTTGAGTGGTGCTAGTCGCTCTTGGCGGCTACTATGCAGTTGAGTCTCATCAGCCAACTCACCGTTGCTCCGGTTGCGACCATCGGTCGTAATTAGTGGGACAGCGTGACCTCGGTAGATATCAAACAGCTGCACTTGCCCGTCAGCCGTCACTTCAACAATTTCACCGGGTAAAACATCAAAGATTGGCGCTACTCCTTCGGTAATACATGCAGTGGCGCGAATATCGCCCAGGGTAATTTCTTGCAATTCTAGTTGAGCCAGCTGGGTTTGACCTTTGGCTAGAGCTATCGGGTCTAACAAAGCAATCTGCTCTTTGAGAGCGTTTTCTTCGGAGGCTGATAGAAAGGCTGCGTGGCGATAGTTGCGCTCATCATACGGTTTGGGAATGTGGAAAATTATTTCACCACCTTCTTCACCACCCTTCTCGGTTCCACCACGGACCATAGTGTATGTGCCACCACCGAGACAACCATCACTAGGTTTGCCAATGGGGGTGAAGGATTGGAAAACAAATTTGTTTTTATTGTTGGAATATTCTAAAGTCCGGGCGACTATGGCGGCGGCGATGGTGACTTTTTTGGCTTTGTTTTGAGCCATTGTGTCAGCCAAGGTCAGGAGGTCTGTGAGCTTTTCGCTAGCCAGAGACTGCTCGTCGTCACGCAAGAACCCTTGTTGGACAAACTTGTGCAAAGCACCAGCTAATTCCCCGACGCGCAGGTGTTCATAAATAAAGCGTTTGAGTGCCGGTTCAATGCACGAGTCAGAATTGGAAAAGAAACGAAAACCCTCGTGAGTTAGAAATTGTTTGTATTGAGGGGCATCGTTGATGTCTCCATTGTGGGTGTCCCAAAAAAGACTTTCACCCCAGCACCGTTCAGACTCGGAGTACGTAATTTCACCTGTTGATGTCAGGTGATAGATACGCACTTGGTTGGTTGTCAACACTTCCTGGTGAGGATGGGCATTGCTCTGGGAATACATATCGCCCTGTGAGGCTTGACGCACATGAGTTTCCCAAGTGGTAATGAGGTCTGTATCTTGTAAACTCAGGCGGCTGACTAAAGTTTCCCAAGTTTTCAGCAGATCGCCAGCATCACGGACTACCTTAACGCTGGTGAATTCATTTTGAATTTTGGCAGTTAGCTGACGCACCTCTGCTGATGAGAGCCTGCCATTCTGAGCGCAAATATTTTTCAAATAGGTTAAGAGAAACTTCAGAGGTATAAAGCCAACAGCCATGCCGCCAGCATCGTATCCTGCCTTGGTACTTTTTTTAGAACAATCTTCTGCCAAGGCAGTAGCGTAAGTAATTCGATTATGCAACTCTGACTGAATCACCTCACTGGGGCGCACCTGGTACTGGTCATTTTCCTGCTCCTTCTCAAAGAAAAGGGTTTCGATTTTTACAGGATTCAAGACAACGTTGAAGTTTCGGCACATAAAGCAATCCGTTGTGAGTTGTAAAATAAGAGTGTGAAGTCAGTAGTCAGTAGTCAGTAGTCAGTAGTTACCTGGCTACTGGCTACTATTGCCAAGACCTAGTTTGATTGCTTAGTAAGTGGGTTTTGGTAGTAGTAGTTATACGGTGCATTACTAGAAAGTTTGACGCCGTTAATAACCGTACCTAAGACAGGGACGCGAGAAATTTTTAACCCATCTAAGGCTTGCTTTAATAGAGAACGGTCTGTACTACTAGCTCGCACAACTACCACTATTCCATCTGTATAGGTGGCAATAAGACGACCGTCGGCAAGCCCTAACACTGGTGGCGTGTCATAGATAACCAAGTCAAACTGTTGCCGCAGTTGCTCCATAATATTGCGCAGCTTTATAGAAGAGAGGAGTTTTGTGGCGTCGGGTGGGATTTGACCAGAAGTTAAGACAAACAGGTTATCCCCTAATCGCGGTTGCTGGATGGCATCTAAAACCGGCAAGTTTGTAGAAATAACGTTGCTGAGTCCCTGGTTGTTTGGTAAACCCAGTAGAGTATGAACCTGAGGCAGACGCAAATCTGCATCTACCAATAAAACTCGCCGCCCCATAGCAGCAGCTGCCTGCGCCAAGTTTAGAGCTACTGTAGACTTTCCCTCGGATTTTACAGTAGAGCTAATTACCAGAGAGTGAATCGGCTTATCAGAAGAGCCGAGAAAGACCATGTTTGTATGCAGAGAGCGGAATGCCTCCAAAAACGGAAAATAGCTATAATCTTGAGCGTTGCTGATATTACGAAACACCAAATTGCCCCCCTCTGGTTTCGTCTCAACAGTTGCCTCGGCAGCAGAAGAGAGTTGTTTGAGGTTTTTGTGGAAAGGAATCATTCCTAAAAGCGGCAGTTTTGTTACCTCTTTAAGCTCATCAGGAGAGTGAAACACGTTATTCAGCCGTTCTGCCAACAACGCGGCTCCCAGCCCGGCTAAAAGACCAGCGATCGCACCCAAAATCAAATTCCGTGGCACATTAGGAGAAACTGGCGCTTGGGGTATATTGGGTGACTTAATCAACTGCCAAGGAACTTCCTTCTGAGCGGTTTCAATCTGTAACGATTCGCGTTTTTCTAGGAATCGGTTCAAACTATCGCTATCAACCTTTAATTCCCGTTGCAAGTCGGTATATTGACGAGCCAGAGTTGGTAATTGTTTAATTTGTTGACTTAAGTTGTTTTCTGCTTGTGCGATCTTTGCCGAGCGCACCTCCAAACCGGAAACTTGGTTCGCCACCTGCGCCAATTTATTTTGCAACAACTGTTGCTCTTGTTGCCGCAAAACCTGCTGTAAATTCTCTCGCTTCTGCCTTAACAGCTGAATATGTGGGCTGTTTTCCTGAAATTTGGTTAAATCTCCTGCAATCTGACTTTCTAGATCGCTCGACTGACCCACTAACTTCTCGTAAACTGGAGCTTCCTTTAGCGCTTCTACCATACCCGATGGGCTTTGTAAAGTCGCATACGAGGCGCGGGTTTCAGCTAGCTGTTTTTGGGTATCCAGTCGTTGTAGATCAATGGTGCCGAGTTGCTGAGATAGTTGTTCCGCTTTAATCTGTGGATCAATGAAATTGTACTGCTGCCGAAACGATTGCAGTTCTCTTTGGCGGATGTTAACTCGCGCTTGCAACATGGGCAACTGGGAATCAACAAACCGATTTCCCTGACCGACGTTGGTTTGCCGTTCTTCCAAACTGTACTTCAAATACCCTTTAGCCAGTTGCTGCAAGACCAACTGAATTTTTTGCGGCTCTGAACTCTGGTAACTGACTTCTAAAATTTTTGTTTCTTGCAAGCGGGAGACCTTCAGGTTTCCCATCAGCGATTCGTAGCTAATATCTGGATAGCGAGTAGAGATTTGTTTGATAATCGGAGCCATTATTTTAGGACTCTGCAAAACCTGAATCTGCGTGTCGTAATCCAAGCGTTGTTGTTGGTTGGTATTTGGATCTTGGTTTTGAGTCAGCCCTGCTAACTTACTCTCAGCTGTTACTGGTTCAACCAAAAGCTGAAACTTCCCTTCATACGTGGCTTGACGAGTTAAAGTCCAGGCCCAAACGGTACCGAAAAGCACGCACGCTACACTCCCAATCAAAACTGATCGGCGACGCACCACTGTCAACAGCTGCTGTAAATCCCCTTCATCGGTTTTATTTTCCTGAAAGGTCGCCTCAGATACCGGCAGCAATGGCTGTGGTTGCTTGCCATTTTTTTCAGGCAATGTCTGCTGAATTCGTTGTTGCTCTTTCATAATTAACTCCTAGGTAGTAAAGTAAGCATGAAGGACGGTAACCTACTGGGGTTGCTTGAATCGTTTCAGTAATCTTCTGCTGTTCCGAGGTGAGGGGAGCTGGCGTTGGGTCGCTTCCGGGCTTTGAGTACTGCTTGACTCAGCAGCTTTTCGTACTGCTTGCCAATAATTTCCAGCGTAAAGTTGGACTGGAGGTAAAGCCGACTCGCAATGCCCATCTGATCAGCCAGTTGGGTATCAGTAGCGAGGCAGCGAATAAATTTAGCCAGACCGGTTGCATCTCCATTGTTGAAGGCGGCACCACACTCGGCTTCGGCTACCAGCGCTCGTAAATACGAATGGGGTTCACAAATCACAGCAACGGGACGCCCAGCCGCTAAAATGCCGTAAAGCTTGCTGGGAGCAACCAATCCTTCCATGCCAGGGCTAATGCTAACTAGGGACAAGTCACAAGCTGTCAAGGAGTAGGGAAGAACTTGCTTTTCCTGGTAAGGCAAGAATTGGCAATTACGCAAGCCTAGATTACTGACTTGCTCGACACAAGTTTGACGCTTTGCACCTTCGCCAATAAAGACAAACCGAATCGGTTCATGTTGCAGTTGCCTAGCCGCTTCTAGAATCGTATCCAGGTCATGGCAGCGACCCATGTTACCGGAGTAAAGAACTGCAAAGGTGCTGACCAGATCGTACTTTTGGGCAAACCAGTTATTTTGCTTGGCAATGGGTACAATCCGATCTGGATTAGCCCAGTTATGGATAACTGAAATCTTCTCACTAAGTTCTGGGCATTTGGCTTGCACTCTGTCTTTCATTGTAGAACTCAAGACAACGACGCTCTGCGACTGTTTCCAAACTTGTTTGTTGAGCCAACCCCAGAACTGAATTAACCAGTTTTTGGCAGTCACTACTTTTAGCTCGACTGCTACATCCGGGTATAAGTCATAGACTAAACAAACATAGGGTATACCAAACAATAAGTTGGCTAGGTAACCCATAACTGGTAAAAATGGTGGTGCAGTGGTTACGAGCAAAATATCACCACGACTGGAAGCCTTAAGTAAATACAATCCAGAACGGAGAAAAAATAGGAATCCGTTGATGCCTTTGCCGCGAATCCGAGAACCCCAGAGCCGCGAGGAGCGCGATCGCCGAATCAGTACCCTGCCGGAACTCTCCCTAGATGGAGCGTCGGCTTTTTGGAACGCGTACCCAGGCTGCCCCGTAAAAACTTGAACGTGTATGCTATGGCATCCTAAGTAATTGGCTAGCTCTTCAATCAGTTGCCCTGTGGCTGCATAGTCAGGCGGGTAAAACTGCGTAAAAATAGATAGTCTTAAGGGCCTGTGCAGTTCTAGCTTTTTTGCGCTATTTGGTCGTACTATATTTAATTTGACCGGATTGAGATTTGGTATATATTTTTCTAACATCAGCAGCTTCGCAGACCTCTTTAGGTGTAATTGTTGTGCAGTAGGAAAGTGTATAGGTGCCGAGGGTGTAGCTATCTAGACGCATGGGGTTATAGCGCAGATTTGAGACTGGCTCCGCTGTAGCCTGTAATGACCCAAAGTAGGGCACGACCAGTGTCACGGAGGATGTGGAGCCAGGATTCGGGTGGCTCGTTCGATGGAACCGAGAGCGGAGTGAAGGCAATGCCTTGGCTACCGAGGACAAAAGTAGCGATCGCACGAGCTCGCGGCATATGAAAGTCGGAGGTGATCAAGTACAGATGCTGAAAGTTCCGTTTTTTGAAGTCTTTGACTAGAGAGGTGAAGTTACTCACGGTATCGACAGCACGGTGGTCGATATGTAACCGTGTGTTTGGGATACCTGCGTCTTGAAAAATTTTACGTGTATTTTCGGTGTATGTACCAGAAGAAACCCAGATTTCTAGGGATGGATGCATTTGGGCAAATGCGGCAGTGAACTCTTCTCGATCTGAACCAGCACCTAAGGTAAGGATGGCTTGGGGGAATGGTGCGCGGGTTATGGCGATCGCTAGTCGTACAGGAATGACACTAATTAGCACCAAGATGAAGGTAGAGCTTACTAAACAGAAAAAACGGTATCTCTTGCGCTTATAATAAAACATAATCATCCATTTAATCGGTGATTACTTCTGATGGCTGCTTTGCTGCAATTTCTCAGCTTCTATCAAACGAATAGAGAGAATAATTTCAGCCAGAGTTCGTTGAAAAGTGTAATACCAACCCGCCCATCCATCCAGGATGCCTCTGTTAATAATTAAGCAGTAGATCAGAATCACAAAGGGAGCAGCGATTTTTTGTCGTCGGATACGATCTGCAAAACTAAGTTCACTAACAGGGGTTTCCAATAGTTTCTTCGCCTCAATCAACATGTACCGGTCTTGAGCGCATAGCCAGCGACTTAGAGACTTCCGATCATCGTGATACATATAGGAGGAAAGCATGCCAGACTTTCCATTGACACGCAGCAGTTGCGTATGTCCATCATTAACATAAACCGCTTTCTCTTTTCTGAAAAGGACTTCACGTGGTGGAAGTAATGTCCCGCGAAGCGGCTGACCAGAAACACAATACTTAAATCTAACTAAATAGCCATCTAATAGTGGTTTTGGTAAGGCATCTAGCTCACAAATCAATTCATCAGTTAATAAGTAGTCTGCATCCAGTGACAGCACCCACTCTGTCTTTATTTGCTGTAGCCCATAGTTCCATTGATTTGTGTGGGTGTCGAATTCTCGCTGCAATACATGTACTTTAGGATAGGACTGCAAAATTTCTAGGGTTGAGTCATTACTGTAACTGTCAATGACTACGATTTTATTTGCCCAATTGAGGCGCTGGAGAGTATTGTCGAGGTTAGCAGCTTCATTGAAAGTGAGAATGAGAGGAGTTATTTCTTCAAGCATAACAAGAAAAGTATAGTGTTATCTTTAATTTTTAAGATAGCAAAAATTTTATTCATTTGCGATTATTTTTGAAAGATAATACTAGGTTCTGTTGCTGTATCGGCTAATTGTTTATTCATTAAATCCTCAAAGTTTTCTAGGTAAATATCAGCAATACGTTGATAGCTATACTCTAGTGCCGTCTGAGCAGCATTTACACCCATTTGGCAAGTTTTTTCCCAATTTAGTATTGCTGAAGCTAATGTAGTTGAAATATTTTTTGCGGCATTAGGGCTTCGATGATCGAAAAAGTATCCAGTTCTACTTTCCTCAATAAAGTCCCGAAAGCAGGCCAAGTCTGATACTACAGGAACAAGACCCGTAGCCATCGCTTCAAGAGGGGCTACTCCAAAAGACTCCCCTTTCTCAGCTAGTGAGGGATAACAAAATACCTCAGCTGAGCGGTAGGCGTCGGCTAGTTTTGGCTGGTCAAAAATTGGTTCTGAAAGCTCAACCGGTAACCCTTGGGCTTTTGTCTTTAGGCTGCGCATATAGTCTTGACCGCCTCCGCCTTGATTTTCTTTTATAGGTCCGAGGATTCGTAATTTTACTTTGGGAAGCTGCCTAGACAAGATAGCAAAAGCATCCAACAACAAGTGGATTCCCTTTTCTGGGTGAACTCTACCCACATATAAAATTGTTTTATCCCCTCTTGTGCCACGAGAGGTAATGGGCGGGTAAAACACACGCGTATCGATTGGATTGGGAATCACCCGAATCCGAGGAATGGCATCTGGGTACTGGTTTGCGATCGCCTCTTGAATTGACCGAGACACTGCCGCAAAGCGAGCTGCACCTTTGTACAAGCGATATTGCATCTTAGGGAACCGAGCTGCGTTAAGTACAATCTGACCTGCATCAGGACGTATCTTGGCTGCGAAAACAGGCAGCCAGAAATCATTGATCACCAAGATGTCAGCGCGGGGCAACACCGGCACCATCGCCAGCGCATAGGCTAGATCTTTAAGCAAATCCCAGGCAATTGTGCGACTTTGGGGAAATCCGCTGTGTCTGACGTACATCACACCATTAATAGTTTCTTGCTGAGGCTGACCCGGATAGGAGCGACACAAGATAGTTATTGTGTGACCTCTAGCAGCGAATTCTTCAGCCAAGCCCTGCCAGAGACGGGGTACAGCACCTCCCTGCAAGGCAGGAACAGGAAGCCAAGGACCTGTAACGATAGAAATCTTCATACTCTTCGCCTCAGAAAGAAACCTCAAACTGAATACAACTAGGAGGGACACCACCGCCAAGAATCCAGTGATACACACTCGACATCTTCTGAGCGACAGAATCCCAAGAGTATTCGGTTTCCACCAGATTTCGCCCTCTCAACCCCATGGCAATGCGATCTTGAGCGGACATCTGCATTCCTTCAGTTAAGGCCAAAGCTAGCTGCTGCTGGTTATCTTCTATCCACCAGCCACACTCGTAGGTGGACAAATTTTGCCAGGGAGTCCCCTTGGTCGTCACGACAGGGAGTGCATGTGCCAACGCCTCTGCCACAGCGATGCCAAAGTTCTCTGAATGGGTGGGTAAAACAAACAAATCAGCATTTCCCAAAGCTGCCTCCTTCCTTTCTCCAGTAAGCATTCCGGTAAAAGTAACTCGTTGTTTCAATGCCAACGCTGTTGTCAGTAACTCCAATTCAGCTTCGTAACCAATCAGATCTGGACCAGCAATCACAAGGTGCCAGTCCGTAAACTTAATCGCCAACTTTTGCCAAACCTGCAGTAAGTTATCTAAACCTTTTTTGGGATGAATTCTAGACAGAAATAACAGCCATTTTTTTTCTGAGAGTTCAGGAAACAATTGTGTCAATATTTCTCTACTAGGTTGCCCACCGTAGTTGGCAAGATGGACTCCATGAGGAACTAGAGCAATCGGTTGTTGAAAACCAAGACGACGGATAGATCTCGCTTCTTCAATGGAAGTGGCGTGAAAAGTAGTAGCACTACTCAGGTTGCTCTGTTCGTATAGAAACCATCCCAGCCACTTCTTTATCGGACTACGCTTTAAAGACCAAGACTCAAGCATGCCCTCGGGCGAAATCAGCAACGGCAAACGATTTCCCATTGCTGATTGACGGGCATAAAGATTTGGAAACATCCACAAGCCATGATTATGTATCATATCCAATTCGGTTGATGCTAATTCCCAAAGAGCACGGCTAGCGTTGGGCTGAAATCCTCGTAGATACCTAGCAAGTGGGGTGGCAGGATAGCTGTGTAACTTTACGCCTTTTGTTGTAGCTTGATTACCAAGGTGTCGGTAATCAAGCGTGAATAGATGGGAAAATATTCCTTTTTTAGCAAGGGCTTCAGCTAAGCTTGTGACTGAGAGAGCAGTGCCACCTGTGTTTTCATTGATGCTTGCCACTACATGGCAGACTCGTTGGTCACACATATTACGTCGCATTATTTGAATCTTGGGCTTCGAAAAACTCTTCTAAATATTTGGATAGCCGGTCTTTGAAGTGGTCGAATCCATAGATATCAATCACTTTCTGACGCAAAACATCAGGCTGATAAATAATGGGATGGAGATACGTGCCTGTGCATATTTGGATTATGGTTTTAGCAATTGCACCCACATCATCAGGAGCTACTAAAGCTCCTAACTCACCATGGCAGAGAGCATCAATTGCTCCATCTTGATTGCCCCCTAATATAGGTTTACCACAAGCTAGAGCTTCTAGGTAAACAATACCAAACCCCTCACCTTTGCTGGGCATAGCAAAGACATCACAAAGATTGTAAAAATCACAGAGTTCAGCATCTGGAACAAATCCAGTAAGTGTGACACAATCTTGAAGCTGACGCTCTCGAATTAACTGCTCAATCTGAGCCCGAGCATCACCTTTACCAACAATTATGTAGTGGACATTAGGTATCACCTGACGAATCTGAGGTAGTGCCGCCAAAACTTTGTCATATCCCTTATAAGATTCGCTAAGTGATAGACGATTAACAGTTAATATGATTTTTTTTTCAGGGCTTAATCCATATCGCTCCAGCAGATGAGTCGGTTTGCAAGCAATTTTGAAGCGCTTCGGATCAAATGTATTGGGTAAAAGTGAGATTTTGCTTGGGTCAAGGTTTTGTTCTTTGATTAGGCGATTGCGGGTGTAACCACTGACAGACAGAATCCGATCTGCGTGATGAAGAGCAGTATGTAAGGCTGGACGCTGGATATTCCAAGCTTCCACACCGTGAGCGACTGTCCAGTAGGGAATACCGACCAGTCGTTTAAGCAAGTAGGCTGCAACTGTGAAATTGAGATGAGTGCTTATGACTAAATTAGGGCGTTGCCAGAGTCCACTTCCGATAAATTTGCTAGCAAAAGCAGGAGTGCGAAGTGATATAGGCCAATCTCCAGAAAAGTGAAAAGTGGCATTATGCCGAAGCGATAAAGATATGGGACAACGAGTGTCATGTTTTAAGAAGACATCATAAGTAATATTAGGGTAAATACTTTGCAGTGCTTCTATTAAAAAAGCAGAGTAAACTTGGATGCCTCCTTTCAAATCAAATAAATCAGGAACCCACAAGTGAAAACGATTTTTATTTAAGGCTACTTGCATCATTAAATTACAGGTATAATAATTGCCGATTGAGTAGGATGGGCAGTGCTGAAACACATTTTGATCTAGCGATCACAAAGGATTCGTGAACGGAGAAACCCGGTTTATCCAAAAAACCGGGTTTCTGAAGACTTGCAAACTTAAAACTTAAATAAGATTGCTATATCTAAACTGAACTGTACTGAGCTACAGAGTTCAAAACACCAAGATGGATTAAAGCTTTTATCAGTCCCTGAGTCGTTTGGGTATAGCTATAATTAGTCACTATTTTCTGGCTTTCTTCTCCCCACATCTGTAATCGCTCGCGGTTCGAAAAAGCTTCTTTAAGACTGGCAGCAAGTGCAGACACATCACCAGCAGGAAAGATTAGTCCATTCCTGTACGGTTGAATTAAGTCAGAAGCACAGCCAACATGACTACTAGCAATCACAGGACGGGACATACACATAGCTTCGTTAATAGCAAGCCCCCAAGTTTCCCAGGAACCGTAGCTGGGTAAAACAACTAAATCAGCTGTAGCGTAGGTGCGCGGCATCAGAGTCTGGTTTTGAAATGGGGCAAAGTAGATGTGTGGATGCTCTGCCGCTTGGGAGCGCAGTTCACACATCTGAGCTCCAGCTCCGACAAAAAGGAGTGATACCCGAGGAAGGTTTGCCTGTAAAAAGGCTTTTAGTAAATCTGTTGGGCGTTTTTTCAGCTCAAATTTCCCAGCAAATAGAATAACCAAGTGGTTTTTAGGAATTCCTAGTTCCTGCTTCCAAAGTATTGCTTTGCGATGCGCTGACTCTGTGTTAGCTCTGAAGCGATCATTATCTACAGCATGGGGAGCGAAAAATAGGCTTTGGGGTGGAACACCGTGATCGCGGAAGTAACCATAATTGGCTTTACCAACATAGAGACAGGCTGAAAAGCGTCGATAAATCAGGGAGATAAACTTCCGCCGAGCCCATTCCTTAGCGCCGGTGCTGGGCAAAAGCCTATGGGAGTCACCCCGAAACAGTAGCGGTACTTGGCGATGGTTCCAGCGCCAGAGAAAATTGTAAAGACTGGCATAGTTATAATTCATCAAGAGTACAGCATCCGGATTGTAAATGCTAATTCGTTCCCAGAGCGAGGGATTTTGTAATCCCCAGAAGTGGTGAGTACCAGGATTAGAACTCACATTCGGTACAAACTCGTAGTCATATCCCGTTAACAGTGGGATATCCCACTGAATTGGCTGTTGGAAACTCACATCCACCTGACAGGTAATGCCAAAATCCCAAAGATAAAAAACCTTAGATGAAAATTCTTTTTCATCTCCCCAATAGCGAAATAAAGGAGCGTAGTACTGAATAGGATGCGATGTAATAATCGCTAGCTTTTTCACTTGTTCAATTTAGTGAATGAATAGTGGGCATTGTCCACCCTACTGAAACTCTGAATTATCTCTAGTTTTATAATTTTTCATGAAAACCAAACTAATGACTCCCAAAACAGCAAGAGATTGAAAAAGAGCAGCAAAGTAAACACCAGCTGTCCATTCAGTCTGGAAAGCAAAACTTATCAATATCACAGCAAACAGGGAGCGGAAGGAAAACAATGGGGTGTTTATACTCCAGCGACTTGCCTGTCCATAGGCGGCTCCTAAAATAATGGCAAGTCCAGCACAACCTAAAAAACCAAAATTGGCGTAAGCCTCGCTTAGTAGCCCCCAGCCAATTGTAGTGGTTAAAGTAGCTTCACGAGTTTGCAGTCCATAATGAATATTTAGTAAACTCGTACCTTCGTGGCTAATAATTTTCTTGGGATTGAAGATGCGAGGAACCAATACTTCAGGAATGATAGCATAGGTTTTTCCAAATAAATAGGGTACATCTCTAGGCGTTTTTGCCTGAGCCAGTAGTAGCGTCTGTATTACACTAGACCTTTCTAACAATGAGCCTTTTTCTTCAGATTCATGCAAGTAATCTTTATGCTTTAAGTAATCAAAGGAATATCCGATCCATTCAGTATACAAAGCTGGATACTCCCAAGGCTGAACGAAGTGTAGTTTCCCCCAATATTTTGCGCGCATCTCACCTTTACCGTAATGCAACAGCCAGACGCAAATTAAAACGATAATTATAGGCATCCAAGGCACTCGCCGACGCCCCAGTGTGAAAGCGATCACCGCTAAAAAACCTATTGATAAAACACCAACTAAAAGTAAAGAAGCTGCATTAACTATTAAACTTAAAACTAGCAAAAGTAAGAATAGTTTAGATTTGTTTTCTGATAATTCTTTAGTACCACAGCGATAAGATAAAACAAAAACAGAGAGAACGTCAAGCCCTAAAATAGCACTCCGAATCAGAGTAAAAGTTCCACCCGCAAGAACAAACCACCCAGCAACGGAGTAAATGTTAAAGAAAAGGTCAGCAGCCAAAATGAATAATAAAAATCCGTCGCTATCCTGACCCCTAAAAACACGATATGATTTGAGAGCAACGGGGGGGGACTTCACAAATCGAAACCATGTGAATGTTCCTAATAATAGAAAAGCTGATACGGTGACGCTGGCTAAAAAGATTTGGGTTGGGGAGTAAACAAGAAGTTGTGGTTGTTCACCCACTAATGGCAGAGCATGCGTCCAAAGATAAGTCATGGCGAAAACTGGAAAAATTGGCATTCCTAAAGCTGAGCCAGAACACCATAGATAAAGAGGAAGTAAAGCAGCAAAGGCAATTAAAATGGCACCTACAATATTAGCAATAGAGCTAGTATGGATCGAGCAGAGTTCTAATATAAATAAAACCGTGATGAGCAGCCAAAATGCTCTTAATAATTGTCGCCGTTGTTGGCGGACAGTACCTGACGGATTTGTCAGTGCGTTTGAAATTAATTTTGAGTTTATGGTCATATTTTTATCTACTCTAGGTAAGATTAAGACACCGATCAAAGATGGCGCATTGCTGACGGGTCATCTCACGAGCTGTATAGGGAATAAAGGCTGAAAAATCAGTTTTAGGGGTTACTGGTGGCAGGTGGCGAAGCCAGTTCGCTGAAATTGCCTCAGATATTTGGTCAATCTCTTCCCCTGTCTTAAAAGTGATTACTGTCCCTGCCTTCGTATCCCGTAGCACATTGACTACGCTACTCATTTCATGAAAGATTGCTAGTAAGGGTTTCTGAGCCAAAATGTAGGGATAAATTTTAGAAGCGGTGTATCCTGAATCATCAGATCCGGGAACAATTAACGCGTCGGCATCTAGTAAACATTGGAGGGCTTCAAAGTATGGGATACGGTGGGGATGTTCTCGCACCATGTCTTGGACACCGCACTCAATGGCTATCGGTTCGACAGTTTTGCGGACGCTTGTAGGAGCGTAGTCAGTCCCGATAAAATGAAGCATCAAGTTACTGAACTTTTGCGGTTCCTGCTGCCGCGATCGCCTTAAAGCTTGGAAAAGACAACGCAGAGCAAAAGCCATGTCGCTACCTCCTCTGCCAACATAGACCCAGTGCTGTTTGCCATCAGCCGGATTGAAGTGGGAATGTTCGATAGGGCATTGCTCAAGAGCAGAAAAATCTGTTTCAGCTGCCCCGAAAGGCAAGACTGTGAACTGCTCTGGCTGTAGCCAAGAATAACGTTTGAGTAAAGTGTCAATATACCCTGGGGAAACGCTGATTACATGGGTTGTTTGGCGCAGTGTGAAAGGTTCTAAAAAACTGGCGATCGCCTGGGACACTTGGTATTTCCAAGACTGGTAGAGGGAACCGTTACGCTTGTGGTAATCACTTAACCAAGGGTCTTGGAAATCTAATACATAAGGTAGCCTATGTTTGGAGTACCAGTAGCGACCTAAAGACATTAGAGAAAACATTGTGGTTGAAATAAATATCAGATCAGGCTTGTGTGCCTGAATGATCTGATTTCCCAGCTGAGCTAAATGGAAAAAACTCCGCAACCCTACATTGTTCAGTCCAAACCAGGATGTCCAGGATTTAGGGATGCAGCCTGCTTGCCAGATTTTGATGTTGGCGGGTACCGTTTTGTTTAACTCTAGATCCTTGATTCCTTCTTGCTCATTTGGATTAATTTTCAAAATCAGTGGCTCCCAGCCAAACTCACCGAAGAATGGCACAGACATGCGAACACGATGCATATCCGGGCAGGAAATCGGCGGCCAATTGGGTGTGATAATCAGGACTCGCTTCATCAAGTTATTTCCCCACTCCAATAGCGTATTCGAGGTAATCGCCTGAATGAGTGAGATGAACAAGGTTTCGAACGAGATTGGCAGTCACCTCTTGCTGTTGGATAGCACGGGCTGATTGCCAAATTCGAGCTTGCAAAGATTGTCGGTTGCCTGTATGAGTGGGGGATTGTTGATTCGTATCAGTTGGTATTGGTACAGCAGTTTGTGGCTCCACACGACCGTAGGGGAAGGGGGAACCAGCGATGCGATAACTGACTTTTCCGTGAAAGCCAAGTTCTTGCAGGAGGCGAGTGAGGGAACGGGGAGTCCAGAAGAGTAGGTGTTCATCAAGCGCCAAGTGTCCCCAGCAGGATTGATGGATACAACGGGCAAAACTATCACCATAAGGGCAAGTCAGCAGCATCACCCCACCGGGTTTAAGGAGTTGGCGCACAGCGGCAAACATAAGTCTTGGCACATCGAGATGTTCAGCTACATTCAGGAGTACTGCAATGTCGTAAGAGCTTGGAGGGACACAATCAGGCGATTTTTTTTGCAAATGACTGCTTTCTAGTTGGTAGGGTAAGTAGGGGTCTAAACCATCAGCCCAGTAGCCCAGGCGTTGAGCAATTTCCACAAAACCTCCAGACCCACAGCCCACATCTAACAGTCGCAACTTGTCTGGTGGGCGATGCGTTTCCAGGAGTTGTCGGCAGCGGCTGAGTTTTTGCCTTGCACTATTAATATCAGCTGGGTCAGTGGTAGAAGGACAATTTTGGAAGTGAACGTAGTTAGCAGAATATATTTTTGCTAGCCCAGCAGTTGTGGGGGCAAACTCCTTGTACACCAGACCACAGTCAAGGCAGCGCCGGACTGAGCAAGGTTCTCCCAACATCAGGACGTTGAAAAGATGGTTAGTTTTTGAAGTAGGAGAGCCACAACCAGGGCATTGCTCAAAGGGACGAAGATCCTTGTTCATCGGACTAGACTTGGCTGAGGCAGTTTTAATTCTTGCAGCAGGTCATGGAACCGATTAGCCCAAGTGTGGTGTCGTAGGCAATGAGCTTGAGCCGCTTGGGTAATTTGTTGCCGTTCAACAGGATGGTCAAGGTAGTAACGAATTTTGTCTCGTAGATCCGGCAGATGATTCCAAGTCACTACGTTTTCTCCAACCCCAAACAACTCACGCAACTCAGGGCAATCCTGGGTTAAGTAAAATCCACCTACCATTGGAATCTCAAATTCTCGCAGCCGCACTTGCCGACATTCAGCTGGAGTACCCGGAGTTCCCCGAAAATGGGTGAATCCCAAGTTAATAGCAGCATCTTGGACAAGGGGGATAAAATCTAAGTCAGCATAGGAACCATAGATACAGTCAGTTGGGATCTCACTAGAGATCCCTGCTGGCGGTGGGGATGGTCGAATTCGACTGCAGATTGTTTCCAGAAACTCGCCCCCACCTTCTTCTCGCCATCGGGGCCAAAGGTAATGACGTAGATCGTGTAAATTTTTGCGGTAGGGTTGAGCATTGGCTGGATCAGGGGTTCGGCGTAGCCAGTTGTGCCCATAAATCTGTAACGGAATCCCCCATCGGGCTAAATTAGCAAGCACTTGGCGGCGGTAAAGCCAGGGTGAGCCGAGATAGATTACGCCATCAAAGGGAATGCTTGAGGCTGAAAATGCAACACCAGACGATGGTGGATTCGCCGCCATCGGCATGTAGTAGGGGCGAATCGCAGCGCGGCGTAGACCTGACCAGTTACTCATTTGGGCACAGGCTAAGCGATCAAAGTATTTGCCGGTGCGGAGAATGCGATACCACTGTCCTACTAGATCGACGTGGTAATTTACCATCGGCACATCAAGGGCGCGTAATTGTTGTGCTGTCTCAACTTCTAGAACATCGTCGTAAATCACGGCGAAGATTAGATCGAGGCGACCTTCTGCTTTCAGGCGTTTGGCAGTGGCTAGAAGTTGAGCGTTGATCTGGTGGTTTTCTCTCAAGCCATCGGCACTCCAGGATTTACCCATGTGAGTGCCATAGAAAAATTCTTCCACTGAGCAGCCCAAACGCCGCCACCCCTCAGAGAGGTTTGTTGGCATCCAGCCACCTTTGCATAGAACAGTTAGGATATGCATGGCAGTTCAGATGGGTAAGAACAGTCCATTAGTGTGATTAGGCAATTGCAGGGGAGTGTAGAGTTGGCCATTGCTGTCAAAGAGATAGCAGTGATATCCAAATGCAGTTAGGTAATCTCGAACTCCTTGACCGTTTTCACCTGCTAATTCTGCATAAATTGCTTTAATGCGTTGCTGCAGCAGCAGCACTTCGGCTCCTTGCAGCGCTGGGATTTCGTAGCCTTCTACATCCAACTTCCACAAATCGACTGTTTCGATGCAGCGTGCTGCCAACTCATCTGCCAACCGCACAATCTGGATAGTTTCACCCTCAGTCTCAGATACTTGGTTCCAAGCACCGTGGCCATAATTGGCTCCGATGTGGTGAAGGCGTCGTCGAGCTGGGAATGCACCAAGGCCGAACCGGAGGATTTCTACGGGTAGGTTGGCATGGGTAGCTAGACATTCCTCTAGCCAGTTGGCTGCCCCTCTGCCTGGTTCAAAGGCTAATACTTTGCCTTGCGGTACCCACTGAGCCAGATACATCAGCATTTGACCAATGTTTGCCCCGGAATCTACAACGATGCCATCAGGGGCAAGGAATTTCTGTGCCCAGTTGAGGAATTGTGCACCTTCGTATTTGCCATAAACAATCCATCGGTGAGTCGGGTTGGCTAGGTCTAGTTTCCAGGGGATGCCTGCGCCGGTTTGCACCCAGCAAATGCTTTGGGGGGCGATCAAACTGCCAAAAAGCCGCTCACAAATTCCCAGCTTGTGGGGAAAGTCGAACAATTGTAACCAGGTTAGCGGTAAAGGGAGGGAGCAGACGTGTTGAATCTCGTTACAAAAGGCTGTGGTACAGTTGCTCATATTTATCCACAATCACTGAGGCGGAAAAGCAGTCTGCGACACGTTGGCGGCAATTGTGTCGGTCTATTTCAGGCAAGTTTTGGATAGCGGTGCAAGCTGACTCTAGGTTGTCGACAAGATAGCCATCAATGCCGTGACGCACAATCTCTGGTAAAGCGCCCTTCTTACAGGAAATTACGGGGGTGCCACAGGCTAGTGCTTCTGCAAACACAATGCCGAAGGGTTCTTCCCATTCAATCGGTACAATCATGGCGGCAGCTGTGCCAAGCAAGGCATTTTTCTGGGCGTCGTTGACAGTACCGATGTACTCAATCCCATCCCTTCCCAAATGAGGGACGATTTCTTCTTGCCAATAGCGTCCTTCTTCTGCAGTTGTGGCGTGGTTGCCAGCAATTAAAAGGCGGTGTCCAGTGCGACGGGCAGCAGCGATCGCAGTGTGCGCTCCTTTAATTCGTTCCACCCGGCTCAAGAAAACCAAGGGGGCATCTTTCTGGGCAACTGAGGGCTGAAAGGTATATTTATCTAGTTCAACGAAATTGTAAATGGTGTGCCAAACACCACCTGCATCTCGACCTTGGCGACAGATATGGTCACTACATCCCGTGAAAGTAAGAGAACCCCTTGCCAGTTTTGCCCCCCAGCTGACAGAGCTACCACTGGGGTGTCGTTGGTAAGACATCACCTTGGGAATGTGGGAGCTTAGGAGCGGCAGTAGATATAGGACGCGGGAAAAGCTATGTACCAAATCGGGTTGAAATTGCTGTACGGTTGACCAAAGGTTAGCAGTGTTTCGCAAGGCATCGAATTTGTGTTGGGACCTTTTCCCAGGCCAAGAAAACAGCTGTGTAGCAGGTGTTGTGGAGTTGCGGTGAGCAACCAGTCCGACTGTATGACCACGGGCTTGTAGTTCAGTGACCAAGAGATCAACGATCCGCTCGATGCCGCCATAAAGTTTCGGGGGAACTGGCAGTTCAGGATCGGCAGTGAGTAGAATACGCATTTTAGGTTGCCCTACCATTAAGCGCCAGCTCAGCTGCTTGTAAAAGACTATTAGCTTGATTTTCCCAACAAAGCTGCTCCTGTGCTGCTTTGAGGGCAGTAGCTTTCGCATTAGTCAATTTGTTAGGAGCATGAAGTAAGTCTGACAAGGCTTGGGCAAGCGCTAAAGGATTATTACTGGGAATCAATCGACCTAAACCAGGCCATTGAGACAGAATCTCTCGCTGACCAGCCGTATCAGTGGCAATGACTGCTAGACCTGCTTGCAGGTACTGAAAGAGTTTATTCGTTAGGGTTAGATTGCGACTAGGGATATCGGTGTACTCTAAAGCCAAACCAATATCATGCTCTGCAATCCGGGATAGTAGTTCAGCATTGGGAACTGTGGGATGAATGAATAGGCGATCGCGCCATGCAGGCGGAACAAGCGGTTCTAGCCATCGACGGGCACTTTCAGGGTAGTTGCCCCGCAGATGAATTTCTACCGGAAGCGTGAGATAGGCTAGAGCCTGGAAGAGCATTTCTAATCCTCGTCCTGGCCCTATAGTTTGAGAAAACCAGTGTAAGGATGGTAAGTTTAAATTACGGCGATCGCTCTGTTGGTGATCTAGTTGCTCCCGCTCAGCCCAACGAAATACGTTATATATAACCATTGGTTTCGGTGCCTGATACGCCTTAGCTAGTGCCTCCGCTAGTGCATGGGAAGTCGTGAGGCAGTAAATACAGTCATGGGCAAAGCGACTCTCCAGCGCTTTCAGCTTAGTAATCGGCCTTGCAAGGCGGGCTGATGGTAAGAGGTCTTCAGAAAACCAATCTTCAAAGTCTACGCCCACACATAAGCCTTGATTGAGAAGTTGATTACCCACCCAAAGCCCCGCTTCAGAATGCACAATTGTCAGGTCAGCACGGGCTTGACGAGCAGCAGTTAGCAAGGCTTTTATCCCGTAGCCCAGTAATTCCGGTGAAAAAATGCCAAATCGCTGAAAAAGTTCCCGCGCTATGCGTCCCTGGAGTCGTACTCCCCAATTTATTAGGCGTCTGTGAGCTGTAGTCGGTTGAAAATCAATAATCGGTTCAAACCGCCATTTTTTATTGGCAATCAGGATGCGATCGCGCTCTACCAGTTCCGGGTCAAACCAAAAACCTCGTACTGTGACATCGTGACCCGCCGACGCCAGTGTTTCTGCCTCCTTTTGCGGACGGGGAGCCGTGCACAGATGTGCGCTAATTAGGATTAAAATCTTTGCCATCAAAAAGCTCTGCGTGTTCAAGACTTGGGGCGTGTCGCTTTTAAAATTTCAACGTAGTGTCTGGCACACTTGGACAGGGTCAGGTTTGACAAAATGTAGTCGCGTGGGGCAAATTGCTGACAACTTAGTTGGTCTAGAAACTTTTCCAGCTTGATAGGAAATTCTTTTATATTTTTGAACTTGATACCGCAGCGAGCGTCCCAGTAAGGAACTGAACTCACAGGGGCGAATTGAATCTTGTCAGGGAAATAAGATGGATCTTGCCAGAATCCGCCTCGATCCCAGGCGAGTATTGGAACTCCGCAGGAAAGGGCTTGCTGATAGGCAATTCCCTGGGTTTCGTGTTCACACAAGAAGATCATTGCTTTGCTCCTACCCAGGAGAGCTTGAAAATCCTCCTCTGTGTAAAAGCCGTAACGTATGACGGCTATTTTTAAGCCTTGGCGTTCCAGACAGGAGCGAATCGGAGCAATGAGTGTGTTTTCATAAGCATCATGTTCCCATCGCACTTTGTCGTAAAGTAGAATGTCTATATCTTTGCTATCAATCGGTGTTGGCGTCCATCTATCTGTGTCGATTCCCACAGGCCAAGCAAGCACTTTATCGCCATAGTGGGGTTCAAACATTTTTCTCATCCATTCCCCAGGAACCAAAATTTTACTGATGGGCAGACGATTCAGGAGTTTCGGATCGTCACAGGGATGTGAAAAGACCGCCGCTCCAAGCAGGATTGGGTTTTCCCACTGCCTCCTGTTCAGAACATGAGGCTTTCCCACTACGCAAGCAATCTCCTCAGGATGCCGCTGAGCATAGCGATAGTCGTTTACCCGATAGGGAGTGCCAATTCGATCCAACCCAGCACATAGATTTAAAAAAACTCGCATCTGACCACCCAGTCTAGGTTTGCCACGCACGAGGCAGCGAATCATGCGCCGGGGGTAGCGGTCTAGTGGCAACCAGCGGTCGCCTTCCGGCTCTTCGTAGAAGAGGTTGAGGGGTTTCATAATGCGGTATCTTTTCGCACCCTATATTTTGCGAATGAGTAACCACGTTCCTGGCAATCGTTGAGGAGGCGCAAAACCCCAGTGTTCCGCCAAATCTTGAAGATCACAAGAGCCGTAGCCTTCGTGACATTCAATGCATATGGCATCGACGTAAGTTAGCCACTCACAACGTTCTTTCAAAAGCACACCCTCGTAGCCCTCAATATCCACCTTCAGCAGACTAATGCGTTCCCAACCTAACTTTTCCAATAAAGTCGGCATACTGACAGCTTCCACTTCTAGGGTTTGACCTGTCGAAGTTCCATAGGAAATGCCTGCTACTTTGTGACCATAATCTTTTTCTGCTATCTCCATTTGAATACAACCGTTTTTTACTGCGATCGCTGCTGGAAAAACACGGGCTTCAACCCGGTTCAAAGCCAGATTTTTCCTTAGAAGTTGAACGTTTTCCGGCATTGGCTCGACACAGGCAAGCTCAGCTGCTGGATACTTGCGAGCAAAAAAGATTGCTGTAAATCCTGCATTAGCTCCTAAATCCAGGATAGTCTTCGGTGAAAAAGGCAAAGGGAAATCATAGTAGCAGTGGTCGAATACTTCACTAAAGACGAATGCATCAGAACCCTGGTTATCACGCACAATTACATGAACATTACCGATAGGTGGTGCGTAGCAAAAGGAAATTTGGCGATGTACCTTCTGGGATATTACTTTCACAACCCGTTTATGACTGTATAGCCATGCTAGTCGGTTTAGGCGAGCTGTCCAAGTTGGACAGATATGCAAGCTGTAATGAATGTTGTGAACAAGAGCAATAGGATTCATCTGTGATGCGACATGTTATATGGGGTACTACACCTAAACATTGGTTTTCACTCTTTGGATAGCCGTGTATACATCAACCAGATTTGAGGCAATACGGTTCCAAGTGTATTTCTCAAGAATCAGCTGACGAGCGCGATCGCCCATTTCTTTTGCCTGTTGAGGAGGATTACTCAAGCACTGAATTAAAGCATCTGCAATTTCTTCAGCGTCAATGTTAACGACACGGGCAGCTTGAGCCGCTGCTGCTTCGGGGAAATTGCAACCAGTAGTGATGACACAAGGCAGCCCTGATGCCATGCCTTCTAGTACAGACATGCTGAAGCCTTCGGAGTATGACGGGGCAACATATAAACTGGCAGCAGCGAGGGCTGCATATTTAAGTGAACCTGTTAGCAGCCTGGTGAATGTGACAGCATCTAGGCATCCAGTTTTAGCAAAGTAGCCTTGAGCGATGCGCAGAAAGCCGGTGTTATCCGGCCCGGCTACAATGAGATGGGTCTGACGGAACAGAGCATGAACTTTAGCAAATGCGGTAGCTAGCAAGTCTAGTCCTTTCTTAGGGTCAACTCGACCTAGAAACAAAATCAGGGTTTTGTTGCGAGTATTTGGAAACTTTTGGTAAAAAAGCTCTGGTTCTGGTAGCGTTTCAAAATCTTCCCGGTGAATTCCATTAGGAACAATCACAAGAGGCGGCTTCAGGTTCAGAGGTTTTATCCTATAAGCTTCAGAAGAAGCGAGCATCTGGATGGCACTGGCATGGTGAAGAGCAGGCTTCTCAAATAGGGCATAATAAAGGCGCTTTTTCCAGGCTTTGTAGGATAATGCCCAAGGTTCCAGCATACCGTGAGGAGTCATAACATAAGGAACTCGATGAACTTGGCATGCCCAGTGAGCAGGTAACACAGGGTATGAGAAGACAGCGTTGGTGTGTACTACATCATAGTTAGCTACATTCTGGAACAGCCATCTAGTTAAAGAGCAGCTAAGTTTGTAGTCTCCCAACTCCCAGTAAGGAAAGTATCGAACACGATAATTTTTTTCCTTAATCCAAGTGTTAAGGGGAACATAGAGGTTAGTAGAACCATTAGCATTTGTAGTTGCAATATCAACACTAACGCCAAGGCTACCAATTGCCTGAGCCAGTTCCACTACACACTTAGAAGTGCCACCGTAAACGGTTCCCAGTGCCGGAATAACAATTAAAATCTTCATAAAGGGTATGACTAGAGGAGCTAACAATGAGCTAGTGCATACTCAACTGCCTGCATCAAACTTTGAGCAAAGTAATCTGGGGAGAATTTTTGAATATGTTCCAGCGCCGCTTGCCCCATTGCTTTTAAATCTACGTCTTTTGAACTCATCTTCAGCATTATTCCAGTTAGCTGTTGCAGGTTTTCGGGGTCGAAACCAAAACCGTTGATACCTTCAATCACCAAATCCTCAAAACAGCCACAGCGGTTGGAGACTAATACAGGCAATCCCGCTGCCATTGCTTCATTCACCACCAGTCCCCACTGTTCCTGAATGCTGGCATGAATAAAGCAGCTGGCATGGGCGAAGTAGGGCAGGAGTTCGTCTGGCTGGAGAAAGCCAGGTAGGTGGACAAAATCCTGCAATTCAAGCTCGGCGATATGCTGTTTAATCTGTGGACGCAGCTGACCATCACCACAAAGCACTAAATCCCAGGCATTATCTCCTGCTGCCTGACGATAGGCGGCGTAGGAGGAAAGGAGAAAAACAAGATTTTTTTTAGGAACAAAGCGACTGCTCGACAAGAAATAAGGTTTATCAAGTGGTTTAGTCAGACAACTAATTTTATTAGGATGGAACGACTGATTACCTACCACGTCATAACCTAAGAAAATGGCTTCAGGAGCCATGCCTAGTTTTATTAGGTAGCGCTTGTGTGGTTGTCCGGCCACTAGTGCAGCTGTATACCCTTTAAGTATCCAGCTCTTGAAAGTCTCCCGCCACCAACTACGAGTTGTGTCATCTTCCTTAGAGTCAGACATTAAGATAGGGAGAGTATTGCATAGACGACACCACTTTAATCCTGTACGTGCAACAGAGACAGACCAGCCCGGTAGAAAAACGATATTAGGCTTTAACTGGTCTAGGTAGTGCTTTAGAGCTACACTAGCAACTGAGGAAAATGTATCTCGGCGACTATCATAAGATTTTGACGTAACAGGTAATAAAGTTTCTATAGGCACTGAGATATTTTTCGCTAAATCTCCCCAGGGATGGTCAAGGCTAAAGCTATCATCAGTAACTTGGAGCGCAGTGAATTTCCACCCACGCTCCTGGCATCTTGCATAGGCAGCTTGCAGCCGAGCCGCGTGGTAACTTCCGATATTGATGAAAATGACAACAATATGCATTGATTTCAGTACCTAAGCTATACCAAGAGCAGCTAGTGTTTCACTGGCCATACGCTGTGAAGAGAAGTACTCTTTAAACTGGTTTTTGCCATCTCTCGCCTGTTGCTTGAGCCAGGTAAGTTCCCTAATAGATTTCATTATTGAATGACCTACAGATTCAGCATTAGGCTCAATCACTACATTTACCCAAGGGGCATGAGCAGCAACATCAGATGCCCCGTTGAAATTAGTAATAACCGTAGGCAACTCTCTCCCAACTGCCTCTATTAGTGCAAGTGGTAGACCTTCAAAATAACTGGTCATTGCGTAAATATCTAATACAGATAGGTAAACTTCTGGATGACTCTGCCAGCCTGTAATATGCCACGTATTCTCCGGCGCAGCATTAAGCAAGTACTTCTCCAGTGTGTTTCGTTCCGGCCCATCACCTATCAGTAATAATCGACTCTCGATTCCTTGTTGTCTAGTCCATAACCACGCATCTACCAATAAGTTGAGATTTTTTTGACCAACAAACTGACCTGAAAATCCAATAATTGGTATATCCACCCAATCAACAAGAAGAGCTGGACGAGAGTACATGACCTCTGTAAATGAACAACCATAGTTAACTATCTTGGTTGGGCGTGGATAACTGTAATAATTTTCAAATTCTTTTTTGCTACCTTTTGAGACAAGAATTAGGGAGTATGGATGGTTTTCATACCACCAACGAAGCAACCCACCTCGAAATCTGCCCAGAGGACGATTATGCTTACATGCTGTCATAGGCATGTGCATCGTGCCGCCAACCGGGGAAACCCCTGACATTAGAGCGCCAGCAATATAATCTAGTCCATCTTCATCATACTGTTGGTTTACCAAGATAGCATCGGGGGCAATTTGTTTGCACACTTTAGCTACTTCTAGCTGTTGATTTATGTCGAATAAAGACTGAACAAAGCGTAAAGGTCGAGAGCGCAGTCCTAAGAGAGGTCTACGGTGTACTTGCGCTCCCTTATCAGTGAGTGCCTTTGCCCAATGATCCATGTAACCAACCGTTGAGAGTAATACATGTACCTCACAGCCCAGTAAGCGTAACCCCTCGGTGAGATAGACTAAGTACCGTTCTCCCCCACCTCGTCCGCTAGAATTAGAGCTAATCAGTAACAGGCGCTTGCTCATATTTGTTATCAGCTAAAACAAATTCGTAAATCATTGTTTTTGCAAAAACCTCTGATTTCAGACCCAAGCTTATAAACAAAGGTATGAGACCAAAAAACACTCTTGTAAGGAGGTTTGAACTGTTATTAACAGCTATACCTCCAAAACGAGCCAGAACTAGGCCGTGTCGCTGACTCATTTCGTACAGAGTGCAAGGATCAAACCAAGAGACATGGTCTGCATTATCAATGTATGGCACCCCATTGAACATATTTTTGAGGGTAACGTTAATATACCAAGGGTGGGGAACCGATAAAACTAATTTGCCTCCTGGTGCTAGCATTTTGACAGCACTTTCTAGCAAATGTCCTGGGCTATCTAAATGTTCAATAACTTCTCCACAGATAATCACATCAAATTTCTGCTCAAGTGGTTCTTTAATGACATCAGTACAAATCACGTTAAATCCAAATGAGCGTAGCTTATGAACTTCTTCTTCAAGAATATCTACGCCTAAACATGTCTTGGCAGACTGACACAAATGCTTATGTAACCATTCAGGGTTGTTTACAGCTTCAATAGTATGCTCTACAACACCAATATCAAGAACATTCTTTTCTTTGACCAAGCTACACAGATAGTTAACCCGGCTATTGATTAAAGCCCCTAACCTTGCTGAAGTCAAGGCACTTCTGCGAGCTTGAATAACTTCTGGTGCATTAGGATTTGATGAGATATCGTACCAGCGTTGCATATTTTTTTACCTGTAAAAGTTCAATATTAGCTAGTAGAAGAGTCCCTACTGACTATTAACTACTGACTACTATCGAGTTAGCGTGTGTCTCTTGAATAAACAATTAATGCTCCTAGAAAAATACAGTAGAAAAATAAGTCAGGGGGAAATGCGACGGTTCCATGAGTTACAGATATCATAGCTGGACTAATTAAGCTAATGTATAGAATTTGACTAAAGGTGCTTTTTCTATAAACTGCTGAAACCCAGATATTTTTAAAAAAGAAACCTAAGCTCGCAAAGAAAAAACAACCAAAATAGTCGAACTGAATAAATGAATCTGCTATTCCAGTAGGAGTTGAACCAATGGGTATACTGTAGTTGTATAGAGTTTTAAGTTTATAAAAATGTGGATGAATATTAAGATAATTCTTGAAGTCATGACCTAAAATTTGAGCTGGAACAAAACGAAAAACTAAAGTATTCCAATAATCTGTTCCATACCCATATTGACCTGTTTTTACGGAAGCATCCATCAATAAGGCTGCATTTCTGAGTTCTAGTATTTGACCTTTTTCTATGAAGTTCTGCAAATTTTCTACTGGCTGTAAATCTAGAAGCTGCCCCCAATTACCAGTTGTAGCAATCGAGCGATAATTACTTATTAAAGGAATTACAAGTAAAGCAATTGCTATCATTGCTATCACTAACCATCTAGGAGGGAGATATTGGCGGAAGTAATAAAGTGAAAGCCCTATCGTTAAGATAAAAGTAGCAGTGGGTTCACGACGACCATAAAGAATAATTGTTTGAATGGGAAGAGCAGATGCAAATGCTAATAGGATAATTTTTTCTATGTTTGGACGCTTTAGAGTAGACAACAGGATAATTGTGAAACCTGGAAAAACCAGCCCAACAAAGAATGCATAAATTGTTAGAGGACCTGTCCAAGTAGTAGTTTTTAGTTCAGCTTCAGGTAATTGGTATATTAAAAATGCAGAAACATAACCAATTAGAACAAAAATAATTCCTCCATGCAACAGTTTTTTATTATTAACTGAGATATCAAGTTGGTTAAGCAAACTATCGTTTGGAGGGAGTTGATAGCCTAACCAGCACATGGCGGCACACAGACACGCCATCAGTAAAACTCTTTCCAGTGCCTGTTGACTAACTGGGCCAGGGTGATTTATCAGGGCGATCGCCTGGGGCAGGATAAATGAGACAAAAATACTGCCCATAAAGAAGGGATACTGGTAAACTCGCTCAAGTCGAATTAGCCCCCAACCTAATAAGCCAATACAAATCGCGATCAGTAAGTAAAGGTATAACTGAGTCATTTTTGTTAAATATCAGTTATTGCATTGAGTAGTTTTTCGTACAAATCAGCTAAATTTGAAGTGTTTTGTTCCCAATCGTGGTTCTGTTTCAACAGAGATTCAGCATTGCTGTGACGCTGATTCCAGCGTTCTGGATACTCGACAGCTTCAATTACAGCCTGTGCCATCGCTTGTAAATCTCTATCCGGTAGGACGCAAGCGGTTTCCGAAGTGAGTAACTCATTCACTCCACCTGTACAGGCAAAGCCCACTACGGGAACTCGGCAAGCTATTGCTTCAGCGACTACTAAACCAAAAGGTTCCCAATGAGAGGTGAGACAGAAAACATCCATTGAGTGATAGGCAACTGTGGGCTTGTCTACTATTCCAGAGAAGACAACTCGCTCAGCAATACCCAATGTTTGGGCCAACTGCTTTAGATAATCAGCATCCGGACCAGAGCCAACAACTAAAGCCCAGAAATGAGGGGGTAAAAGCGCGATGACTCTTAGGAAATCGTCGGTTCCTTTCATTAGGCAGTGAAGGCGACCGACAAATCCTATGACAAAAGCATCACTGGGCAACCCAAACTGGCTGCGTGCAATCGCTCGAAGAGCAGCAGTGGGTGGGTAGAAGCGATCGCGGTCAACACCGTTGTAAAGAACGTGGGTGCAGCTGGGCAAATACCTTCCCTGCTCAATCTGGCTTTTACGGGTGTTTTCAGTAATGCAAATCAGGAAATCTGTGGATTGACGTTGCAACAAAGCAGCTAAAGCACCGCGTGAAAGTAAGGCTTCATCTCCTGGAGCAAAGTGGGCATGAGCTACCTTAATCACACCTGGATGAAAAAAGCTAAGTAGATTTGACCAGAGTAAGCTATCATGATGATGAATAATCTGGGGCTTAAACTCTCGGATAAAGTTGATCAAACGCCCAAATTTTAGGAATTCCCGTGAATTCTGGATATCTAAGTAGTGAGCGTGAGCGCCGAGTTCCGACTGAAAATAACCAGGAGAACCGTAGAGGAAAAGACAGTGAGCATCTACTTCGTATTTAGGTAAGCGTTTAACGTACTCAACTGCTACACGGACTGCACCACCTGTGGCAGGGTCATCTCTTTGGCAAATGTGTAAACACTTATGCATTAGGCTTCACTTTGGATGTCATAAAGGCCCACTGCATGACCTCAGGTCGAAATTCGGCAACTGCAAGACGTTGGTCTTCGGCCTTCAAGATGCTGAGTTCTGGATAAATCGTCAGTTCACGTTTGGCAAGCTTCACTAGCTCGATGTCATGGGTGTCTACAAAACGTGAGAGGAGAGTGTCAGAAATGATTGGGTTAACAAAATCGTGCAGTTCGACTAATAGGTCACAAGTACACAACTTAGGAACCAAATCGGGCCGTAATAGCTCAAGCTCATAGCCTTCGCAATCGCAGACTACAAGTGACCGCTCAAGTGGTAAGGTGCGCAGTCGTTCGATATCACATATCCTCTCAATGAAAACTCGGCTAGCTACTCCATTAACCTGTGACATATTTCTACATAGCTGACGTGCTGAAGGATCAGTGTCAAAGGCGTAGACACGAGTGTTGGGCAGGCGCAGAGCCAAACCAATGGCATAGTAGCCTTCGGCACAGCCGATATCAACAATTTCGGTGTATGCGACATCAAATATCCGGTTCAGAAAGCCATGCAGTTCTGCTTCATAGCATCCTAAGAGCTTAGGTGCAAGGGCACTCCCAGTAGCACGAGGGACATATGCCATTCCAGCAAATGGACCGCTGAGGACGAATGCTCCATATCGAGCGATAAGCTTACGACTAATACGTCGGAGCCTGCGTTCGTTCCTATATGTAGATACAGAATTATAGAGCTTTGGAAAGCGGCTCTGCAAATCATCTCTAAAGCTTTTTACTACCATGGCTCGTAGAGACTTCACTAGTTCTTCCTCTTGATAAATTTCCCTACACATGCCAAGAACTGGGAGCGATAATTCTCTGAATTACAGTTATGCCCGACCCACTCGCGACCAAGAGTAGCAAGTTCGGCGCATCGAGTTGGGTTTGCAAGAAGTTGGATCAGCTGATGAGCCAGATCGACATGGTCATCTACAGGGTGGAGTAGTCCACCGCCAGAAAGACTGATGACTTCCCCAGGGCCATCAGTGTAGCTAGCTACAACTGGTCGACCAACGGCCCAAGACTCAATCAGCACCCTGCCCAAACCTTCTGCACGGGTTGGTAATGTGGTGACATTACAAGTAGCCATTACCACTAAAGGGTCTGGGACAAAACCTGTCCAGATAAATTGATTGGCAACACCGAGGTCACGAATGAGTTTATCCAGTTCTTTGCGATACTCCATACTAAGTGCTGATCCATCGACATCACCTACAACTAAAAACTGGACATTGGGCAACTTTTCTAGAACTAGGGGTGCTGCTCTGATTAGCGTATCGATGCCCTTAACTGGGTGAATGCGAGCAAATTCCCCCACAACGAGAGTGTCAGCTTTAAGACCAAGACTTTTACGTCGAATCTGAATCTCCTCATCAGTTAGGGAGACAAGTTCTTGAGGGTCAAAAAGTGTCACTGCGGGAAATTCTAGGCCGACATTGAGGGCATGGCGCAGTTGTTTTTCTACAGCTCCACTGATGCAGATAACACCGCTAGAAGCTAAGAAACTCAGTCGATCAGAATGGTGCATTCTGTAACCAGGTTCAGATGAGTCATCAGAGCGGACTTCCCGCTTAAGCATGCGGATGACTGGACATCCCATCAGACGACTACCTAAGACCATAAGTGGAACGTTACCCTCAAAGTTAATGACCACTGCATCTGGTCGGTGGCGCTGGATTAGCTTCATGAAGTTGAGCAGAAATTTTAATTGCCAGTCAGGCCGCTTCAACCAGCTATAACCACCAAATTCCATGTTTTCCAGCTTGAAACCCAATCTTTTAAGTTCATTCCACAGTAGACTTTTGTTTGAGCAAACAACAACAGCTTCTAAATTAATTAGTTTCAAATTTTTAAGTAATACCAATAACCCTCGTTCAGAGCCATAGAGATTACTCGATTGATCGACGAATAAAATTTTCATTTCGGATTGCTATAGTGACTTGGGTGAGACTTCTCGTGTAGATAGCAGGCATTCCGTTGTATAGTTGAGGGCTTGCAAAGTATTTTTGTACCAACTACGTCCATCATGAACTAACTGATACAAACCAAACTGTTTGCAAAAATCATCTATGAAAATAGCTAGTTTCTCAGAGCGACATTCCAAAATTGTAAAATCAACACTCTTCAATTCAAATAATCTTCTTGCTCCTTCTAAAACTTGTGGTTCGTGTCCTTCTGTATCAACCTTAAGTAAGGAGATATTTTTTAGGTTCTGTGATTCTGCCCATTCATCAAGAGTGACTGTATTAATTATCTGCGTACTTTCAATCTTGTCTAAATGATAATAATCATCTTCAATAGCGTGGTATGTACTATACCGATGAATATTCAAACTTGCCTTTCCTTTTACTGAACTTGCCGCTAAATTATAGGCTGAGCAGTTAAAGCCACATCTCTGGATAAGGTCACAATTTACTTTGAGGTACTCAAAATTTTTAGCTTCTGGCTCAAAACAAAAAACCTGTCCTTGCCTTCCTACTGCTGCTGCTGCATACGCAGAGAAATAACCAATATTTGCACCTACGTCAACAACTACACCACCAGTTTTCACAAGTTTACCAATAGCATTGCTAACGTGTGGCTCGTGGGATTTTAGTAAGTATCTGAAAAATACTGGGTCTGGGGGTAGGATAATAGAAATATTTTCCTCATGATTAATGGTGACTTTACGCTGTGACTTGAATAGGAATGCATCTAGTTTGGAAAGAGTTTGTTCTCCCCTCCTCAACGACAGACGCAAAGCATTTCGGTAGAGAGGCGTTAAAATTTGATTTGGATACATTAGCTTTTTTCCTTAGGTAAAAGTAGAGTTAGGTTACTTGGATGGGCTAACTGTTCTGCCTTATAGCAAGCTTCGAAAACTGCTTTTCTTGTTCCAGCAAAGCAATATTGATCAGTGTCATGCATCGCTAAAATACCGCCCTCGACCATTAGTGATGACCACGCTTCAATGTCAAAGGCAGTATTCACATAATCATGAACAGCATCAATGAAAACGAGACTGACAGGGCCATGCTTCCAGGTTCTGACTGCTTCCCCTGAACTCATACGCTCATGGGTAACATTTAGTAATCCAGCAATATTATTTTGAAAATGTCGGTAGTCATCATCGCTACCGCCATAGCCGATGTAAGGATCGACTGCAATCACCTTACGGGATGTCGCACTCGCTAGAACTTGAGTTGTCACCCCGCGATAGCAACCCACTTCAACTATAGCTGTATCTGTCAGATGCTCAGTTGCAGATACAGCATGTAAAAGATGCTGCATTTGAATAGGTGTAACAGCAGTGTTCAAGTAATCTACAACAGGAGCTGGCGGAAGATTAGAAAGAACTTTTGTCGGTAATGGATATTTCTGAAAATTCAATCTAGCTTCCTGTTCAATGAGTCTTGCTTTAGCAGTGAAAGCTAGCCTTTTCGGATGCCACTTAAAATATCTTTTGATAGCAAATGGATCAGTTTTCATTTCTTCTCTCTCATCCTTAATCTAAACAGCTTGCAATACTGCCAATAGCCGCTCAGCATACTTTTCCCATGTGTAGTCTTTAGCCCGTTCTCTAGCAGCAGCAGCCATGCGCGAGCGCAACGCCCGATCCTCCACGAGTTCTTCAATCCGAGCAGCTAGCGCTCCTGAATCTCGTTCTGGCACAATAAATCCCTCAATTCCATCTCTTACAACTGAGCCAGCAGCTTCAGTTGTAACCACTGGTAACCCTGCTGCCAAAGCTTCGTAAGTTACCCCTGCTGAGCCTTCCGCCAAACTAGGTAAGACAAAGATGTCGGCTTGGGCATACTCTTGCTGAATATTGGCTCTAGGAACCCGAGCCAAAAAGTTGAGTTTTTGAGTGAGTCTATGTTTACGAACTACGTCAGAGACGCCGCCAGCTACCCTGAATTCATAGTTACGGTGGCTAAGTTTCTGTGCTGCCATTCCCAGAATGTGAATCCCCTTTCTGAGGTCTGCTGTACCTACAAATAAAACACGGCCTTTTATTGGGTGGTTATGGAGTCTCAGCCAAGAATCTTCTACGGTATAAGGCACTGTGTAGCACTTGTCATCCTCAACGCCAAACTCTTCTAACCCCCTTTTCACAAAAGGTGAAGGCACGATAAATACATCTGTTAATTCACACACCTTACCAAACCAATCGTAGTCTGCTTGGATAATATTAGATGGTAACGGAGGCTCTATATCCGCAAATATATTCCTTTCCGCTTGAACTATATGATGAGTTGAAGGAGATATAAAAACCTCAATAATAGTTCTAATATTTTGGTTTTTGGCAAATTCTAGAAACTCACTTCCTTCTCCAAACATTGAAAAAACGTGTGTGGCTTCACCTAGACCTTTGTAGATCATTTCCTGACTAAACTCTTTATAGAAAGCAGTTAGAGCTTGATGTTGTTTGGTTAAGTTATCTCTGGCTATTTTCTGTTTAGCTAAATAGCGAAGTGCAGTCCAGTCAAATGTATGTGTTGTTTTCTCAAGATTGGGTGGTACACGACGATTTAACAGCTGACTCAGTGTACCGCGTCTTAGAGATTGAGGGCAGAAGTTATCAAGCACTTTTCCTAACCCAGCATTTGCACAGAGATCAGTATAAAAAGCCTCTAACATTCCTGCTTTCTCTAAAATACTAGGTACTGCATAGTTTCGCCTTGCACCAGTTTGGACAGCAATGAAACGCTTCATGTTGAGTTAATTAATAATACTTAAACTCGCATTGCAGCCAGCCGCGTACCGTATATATGAAATGCACCTTTGTGACGAAGCGTATTTACATAATCAATAACTTCTGGGAAGTTGAAAGAGTAGTCATCCCAGATTAGCCATCCACCTAACTCCATTAGAGGCAACAGTTTTTCCGTGTCATTTTTGACGTACTCATATGAATGAGCACCATCAATAAATGCTAAGGAGAAAGTTTTGTTAAGTAGCTCGAAATCGAATTTTGCACTGTCACCGTAAATTTGATGGATACGACTGTTAGTAACATAGGAAGGATGAATGTATAAATCATGCCTTCGAAGTGTCAGGACTTCTAAATCATCAGGAACAGCTCGGTAGTTGTGACTGCTAAAGTTTGGTGGTAGATCAAGAGTGTATATATCACTATCAACCAAATTTCGAGCAATTAGATCAGTTGTTTCTCCACGAAATGTCCCAATCTCAATTACCGTTTTAGGTTTCAATAAGTTGCAGATAGTTGCAATTACCACTTTTTCGTTAATTGAAAGAGAAGCATTTCTGGTAGAACCGTGTTTATAGTTAGGTATTTTAATCTCAAAATTATTTGCCTCTAAATCGAGAAGCTCTAAAACTTCAATGCGTGGTAATCCTAAAAAACCTCGTCGAAGCAGATATTTCAAATCTTTTAATACCTCAACCAATCCATCTGTTGAAACATATCCTTTAACTTTGGTCAATCTACTGAGGTTCATTGGCTTCACTCCAAAATCTATGAACTTTAATAGCATAGAGAGACTAGCAATTCACTATAACGCTCACTAACTCGTTCAGGCTGATAGCGCTCAAGATAGGCTGATCGGACTGTCTCTGGAGAGATTGATTGCTGCTCAATTAACTTCACTGTCTCCATAAGGTGATCGGCGAAGTTTTCCGAGTTAGCACACTGCACTAGCCTTCCTAGACGCGAATCAGCCAAAATCTCCGGTAACGCTCCTGCGTCTGTGGCAACAATTGGGCGACCACAAGCCAAAATTTCCAGGGCGGCGAGACATTGCCCTTCCGAGCGAGATGTGAAAGCAAACAAATGGCATGATGCGATCGCTTCCTCAACTTCACTGTTTGGAACACTCCCATGAAAGACTACCGACGACGCGATCCCCAAGTTTTGGGCAAGTTGTTCGAGTTCTTGGCGCAGATGACCATCACCAAATAGATGTAGGCTTGGCTTCTGTTCTCTATCCTCAGATTTAGTTTTCCTTAAACATTCCTCTTGAAGGCAACGAAATGCTTTCAGTAGCAAAGTCAGATTTTTATCTTCAACCAGCCTGCCGAGAAAGCCAATTTTAAGAGTTTCTTTCGGGGGAAAAGGTTTGAGCTTCCCAGTTTGACGAGGAATATACGGGATAACTTCTATGCGCCCTTGATAGCCAATCTTGCGTAAATTTACTATAAATGAAGATGATTGCACGAGAATAATATCAAACAAATTAAGCGCTTCTAGAATCCGCCTATTCTCTATGGTGGTCGTTGGCGGTGACGGTTTGTAAGGGGTAATATAGACGAAGCGTGTGCGCTTACCAGCTTGTGACCGGAGCAGTTTCAAAATCTTAATCGGAAAGAGTTTGCCAAACAGTACTACATCAGCCTGTTGAACCTGTTGAGTACCTATGGGAAAAAGCATCCAATCGGGTATATTCCATTGGCAGCCCCAATTCCAGGGACTGCGAAATATCCGAACTTGTGTTTGAAGATGTTGTAGCAGTGGCACATTCTGTCCCCAGCACACCAGAGTACAGGTATAACCTCTATTGTGGAGATAGCTGAGAAGATTTTTGCAAAAAGTTTCAATGCCTCCTATTGGAGCAAAGCCACCAAAGTAAAAGAGTACTTTCATTTCAATATATTTTTGTCAGTTATTTAAGATGGCATGATTATCGGAAGGTAACTGGGATTTATACAGAGACCAATACTTTCCCTGACGTTTCAGTAGCTCCCGATGAGTACCCTGCTCTACGACGCTGCCGTTACAGAGAACAATAATGTTATCAGCTTTCTCAATCGTGGAGAGACGGTGAGCGATCACGAGAACGGTACGGTCACGACTTACTTCTTCAAGCGCTTTCTGCACAATCTGCTCAGAGTTTGTATCCAAAGCGCTAGTAGCTTCATCCAAAATTAGGATGTCAGGGTCTCGCAAAATAGCTCTGGCGATCGCAATTCTCTGCCGTTGCCCGCCAGATAGTCTCAAGCCCCGATTTCCTAAAATGGTGTCAAATCCTTGGGGCAAGGTTTGAATAAACTCATAAGCATAAGCTTGCTTAGCAGCTGCAATAATTTCAAGCTCTGTAGCTCCAGGACAACCGTAGGCAATATTTTCCCAAACAGAGGCATTGAAGAGAAACGTATCCTGACTCACCATGGCGATAGATTGCCGCCAGGAACTGACTTGTAATTCTCTCAGAGCGAGGCCGTCAATTTTGACACGGCCCAGATCAGGGTCGTGAAATCGCATAACAAGATCTGCAAGCGTAGATTTTCCGCTACCCGATGGGCCTACAATTGCAGTCACTGTTCCCTTTTTGCTCTGGAAGCTGACCTCTTTCAGAGTGGGTTCTGAGTTGGAAGGAAATGTAAAGGTGACATTTTCAAAGGCTAACCCAGATTTAATACCTTCGTAGAGTCGCGTACCGTCTGGCAGGTGCAACCCAGCAGTACGCGATAGAAAGTTTTGAATTGCTTCCAAACTGCCCGACATCACAGAAATTTGCGAACGCATACCATTGAGATGACTAACCCTAGGCAGAATTCGCAGTAAGGCTAGGGTATAGGTTAATAAGAATGGTAGAGTTTTACTCTGCGATCTAGGGAATAAGATTGACCCTATTGTTAAAAGTAGCAGTAGCATAAAAATTCCTGCCGTCTCTGTTAAAGGATGCACTGCTGAGTTATATTTGTATGCTGCTAGCTCTGCTTCATAACGCTCTTGAAGGCATTGTTTAACACGCTCTAGTTCTCTAGGCTCTGCATTAAACCCCTTTACTACACGAATACCAGTAATAATCTCAGTTACAATTGAAGAAAATTTCTCGATGTGTTCTGCGGTTTTACGACCGTAAATTTGAACCGAATTAATTACCTTTCGAAGAAGCAACGTAACTATTGCCAAGCAAATCAGAGCCAATAACGTCAAAGTAGGCGATAGGCTAACAAGTAAGATTAAAAGGACTAGAATTATCAGAGACTCACTCACTATTTCAAGAACAAAAGAAAACAAAATCTCACTGCGTTGAGCCTGCTCATTAACGTAGCTAAGAATTTCTCCTAACCTGGATTCACTATGAAATGGCAATTCTAGCTTTAGAAACCGCTCTATGCACTTTTGCCGAATGGCAACTCCAATTTTTAGTTTTAATTTATTGATAATGAACATAGAGAAATATAAACTAGTATTTTTTAAGACTATGACTCCAAATAAAGTAATAATAACTGCCGCTAGTTTGTAATCTTCAGGAAATCTGTCAAAAAAACTTATTAAGGAGTGGATAAAATCGGGCAATTGCAAATTATTAGATGTCGTGTCATTCCCCAAGATTTGGAAAATAGGCATGACTAAAGAAGCAGCAACACCTTCCAAGAGAGATGTAGCAATTGCTAGAGTCAAAGCTTTTAGTGCAAGCAGCCAGTGGGGTCGAATTAATTCAATTATCATGCTGGTTTCTTTTGCTTGACTCATATTAGTTTAGTCCGAAAAAAAGCAAGTCAGTATTAAGACACAGACTAGGTTCGAGCAGAATATATTTAGTATTTGAAAAGCCAATTTTGCTGATAAAGCATATGTCTGCCGTGAAAGTGGTTAAACATTGCTTCAACAGAGGGTTGACTAGAGTCAGGATGATTAAAGACACACTTATCCTGCTTACCAGGACTGCTAAAGTGCACTCATAGGTGTCTTCTCAAACAGACCACAGCGCCTTTAGCGCTGGTCAAGTCAAACTGCTAATCGCAGGTTTTTCTGGTATTAGATGTAGCTTACAGAGAATATACTGCTTTTTTCAGTACAATCACAGTATAACCATACTTAAACTCAAATAACTGTATTGCCATATACAACTTACCAAAATTTTGGACAGTCTCCCTATAGGGCCGAGTTGGGTGTAAATATCAACGGGGAAGTTTAGTAATGCCAAGATTTTCTGTTGCAGGGTTACAATGAACCCTGACATTTTGGTCGAGCCTTCATCTGCATCTATGTCTAAGCGCTCAACAGGGGGTGTGTTTAAAGGCTCGACCAAAATGTCGGAGTTTTTCGTCGGGGGTGAAAGTTGGGTCAGATGGGCGTAGGTCAAGTCGCTCCGCGCCAATTGCTTTCGCTCAGGAGAGGGTAAAGATGAAACCATCGCCTGGGCTAAATTTTAAATTCTCATTCTGACTACTGACTCCTGACTACTGAGTTATTTGTCGTAGTATTTTGTCCCGGTCTGACGACTCATCTGGTAAGTGAATTCGCTAACTGAAGGATTGGGCCTGTCTGGTTGGATGGTGTGGGTGGTTTGTTGCCAATCCTTGTTGGTTGCCAGAGTCATGACCAGCTTCCCGTCACTCTTCCTAGTGACTCTCATCCATAATTTGCCATCCTTGTCACAGAGGAATTCTTCGATCCAGCAATTGCTATCGATATATTCGCCTTTATTAGCCAATAACATTGCACTCTGGCGCGACATTTGAACGTTTTGTTTGATTTCTGATGCTGCTAGATAAAACAAGAAATGCTTTGGGCTACCTAGACGCCGCAACCGACCCTTACAATAGGGACAGTAAAAATCCTGAAACTTGTTACGCTGACTGCGCTTTCCCGGCATGAAAAACCTCATCTAATAATAGTTGAGTTCGTAGATTGAGACATTTTTGCTTTAACTGCACACTGACGATAAACTGGAAGCAGAGAGTTCCAAAGTTTTAACAAAACGACGAGGGGACTTCTCGTTGCAGGCTGATGGAGAGAACGTGGGAGAAGGTCACAAATATACCCGCTCTTATTTGGTGTGGGATCAGGTCACAATTGACTTCCAAATCAGCGCCAAGATTGAGGAAATGTTTCAACTGATTGTGCGATTAGCGTAACATCTTTTGTCTCAGAGTTGGCGTAACCTCCTATACTTTTTACCAAAGTCATCGCTAAAACATCCGGACGGCCCCGAGGAAAACCAGTCCACAGGCGTGCTTGCAGCGCTTGCCACGTAATTGCTGCTACCTCTTCCGTCAAGTCGCATCCGTTACAACTTACAGTTGCAATTGGATTTACAATTTGAATAATCTGTTCAATACAGCCACAAAGGCAGTGAAATGATTTCACCAGCTGCAAAGACTGAACGCAAGCGCACACGTAGTCTGACAAGGATGTACAACAGTACAACTGAACAGCAGCAAGGTCTGCGATCGCAGACCCTGAAGGACTTGTTTGGCGCAGTCAGATCTAACGTTAAGATTGAACCGCCCTGACACTGCGACTACGGTAGTCAGATTTATGCTAGTAACGCTTTATACAGGCAATTTGCCTTGATAATTGCTGCTGGAAATCCCTGGCACATCATCCGACATCTGCCTTGATTTTCTACACAGCGAAGTGCGAATAGCACGCTTGTCAAGCACAAGCGCTACTTTCAAGCGATAGAAAAAAAAGTCTCATGTGTCCTGTAGAACAGGGGAACGTGTTCCAACTCTAGCCATCCAACGTTCGGTTTGGCGTAAAGACATGGGCGCTTCCAGTAGTGCCAACAGATATGGGGCATGCTTCAGTTTATAGCGATAAAGCTTGGTCTGCAGATACTGAACTTCAGCAGGCTCCAGCATACTTATTGGGTGATTGCCACCTCTTTATTCAGACTGCCTCCTGACTGCAAAAATCTGTGTTCCCTTCCTAAAGCTCAAGATCAGCAACGCCGCCACTAATCCTACAGCCAAGAAAGGCACAAAGATCGCCATTACCGATAAGGTGAATGAACTAGTGGATTCAATTGTTGAAATGACGGTATTCCCAATTCCTCCCGTAAGCGCTGTTGAAGACAAGCGGGTCATTCCCATAAAGGTTTGAATGGCGTTGCATAATAGAGAGATGAATTGAGGCTATGTACTGTGCACTGTCCATACTGTCAGTCTACGGAGATTCGGAAAAATGGTAAGCGGAAAAATAA
>JAABUZ0100001631.1_pt1 | contig 41412 bp, 31 predicted proteins | sample 5562091 | NCBI WGS metagenome assembly JAABUZ01 (sample SAMN12813069, study PRJNA571459) | rock metagenome | isolation source: Antarctica rocks | place: Antarctica: Victoria Land, Linnaeus Terrace sud | collected 2015-12-21
AAGATACCTTGCTCCCCTCTCCCGCGCGCGGGAGAGGGGCTGGGGGTGAGGGTCCCCTGCGCGTGGCGGGGGCCTACCGCGACACCGAGGTCGGCGTCACGGACCCGCTCACCGTGCTGCTGGCGGACCTGGGTCGGGAGGGCCGCCTGACGCGGCTGCCGCTGGCCCCGCTGGCCGCCCCCGAGGCGCGGGCGGTGCTCACCGGCCTGCTAGCGGAGGACGCCGAGGACGCGGGGCCGCCAGGGGATGACGACGTCCTGGTGGAGCGCCTGCTGCGGAGAGCTGGCGGCGTGCCCTACGTCCTGGTCAGCTACGCCGAAGGGCTGCGCGCGGGGACGGCCGCGGCGGACCTCGGCGCGCCGGGGGATGTGCCCTGGGACGTGGCGGAGACGATCCGCCAGCGCGCGGCGGTCCTACCCGGGGCGGCGCGGGATCTGGTGGCCACGGCGGCCGTGGTAGGCGCGGCGACGCCGCGGGCCGTGTTGCTGGCGGTGGCCGCCGCGGCGGGGCAAGCGGAGCGCGTGGCGCTGCGCGCCCTAGACGACACCGTGCGGGCGCGCCTGCTGGAGGAGGACGGACCGGCCGCCTACCGCTTCACCCACGATCTGGTCCACGAGGTGGTGGCGGCGGATCTGGGCGCGGCGCGCCGCGCGACGCTGCACCGACAGGTGGCCGAGGCGCTCGAACAGGGGCTGGGCGCCCCCGTGGTCGAGGCGCTGGCCTACCACTACGGGCAGGCGGGGGACGAGGAGAAAGCGGTCATCTATCTCGCGCGGGCGGGCGAGCGCGCCCTGGCGCTGCACGCCAACGCCGAGGCCGAGGGCTACTATCGCCAACTGGCGGCGCGCCTCGACGGCCTGGGGCGCCCGGTCGAGGCGGCGGGCGCGCGCGAGCGGCTGGGCGCTGTGCTCACCATCGTGGCGCGCTATGACGACGCGCTGGCCGCGCTCGAGCGGGGCACGCCGCGGGCGGCGATGGAGCGCCTCACGTCTTTGCTCGACGACGCCCCGGCCCATGGCTTCTCCGCGCGCGCGTTGGCCGCCCTGTACAACGCCCTGGCGCGCCTGTGCAACCTGCAGGGCCGCTACGACGCGCAATTGGCGGCGGCCGAAGCGGCGGCGGAGCAGGCCGGCGCGGCGGGCGACGACGGCCTGCTGCTGCTGGCGGAGTCGCAGCGGGGGACGGCGCTGGTCCTGCTGGGGCGTTTTCGGGAGGCCCTGACCGTGCTCGAGGCGGCGCTGCCGCGACTCGAGGCGGCGGGCGACCTCGCGCTGCTGGGCTGGACGCTGATATCGGTGTCGGTGGCGCGCTACACGCTGGGGGAGTTTGACCGGGCCGGGCGCGTGATCACGCGCGCGGGCGAACCGGCCGCGCGCGTGGGCGACCCGGTGCTGGAGACCTTCGTGGCGTTCTGGCGCGGCATGGTCCTGTTCGCCGCGGGCGCGTGGGACGAGGCGCGCACGTGGATGGAGCGGGCGCGCCGCGCGGCCGGCCCGGTGGCCGCGTCCTGGGCCTTGCCGTACCCGGCTTACGGGCTGGGTCATCTGTCCTTGGTCGAGGGGCGGCCCGCGGCGGCGCAGGCGTCCTTTCAGCAAGCCATTGCCGTGGCTACACAGACGGGAGACTCGCAGTCGCTGTGCTTCGTGCATGCCGCGCTGGCCGAGCACGACGTGCTGGAGGGGCGCCCCGACGCGGCGCGGGCGCGTCTCGAGCCGCTGCGGGATCGCCCGGATCAGCCGCGCAGCCTGGTGATGCTGTTCCTGCCGCTGCTGGCCTGGGCCTATCATGAGATGGGCGAGGAGGCGCGCGCCGACGCGATGGCGGCGGAGGCGGTGGCCTACACGGTGGGCGAGCCCATGCGCCTGTTGCTGGTGAATGGGCTGCGCGTGCGGGCGTTGCTGGCGCTGCGACAGGGCCGCTGGCGGGAGGCGATGGACGCGCTGGATGAGGCGCTGGCGCTGGCGCGAGCCATGCCCTATCCCTACGCCGAGGCCAAGGCCCTCTACGTCTACGGGCTGCTGCACGCCGCGCGGGGGGAGCCGGAGCAAGCCCGCGCGCGGCTGGAGGGGGCGCTGGCCATCCTGGCGCGTCTGGGTGAGCGAGCCTACGCCGCGCGGGCGGAGCAGGCGCTTGCGGCGTTGCGCGCATAGCCTTGCGGCATGTCGTAGACGATCCCTGGTGCTACACTGGTGGAAGAGAGTCGACAATTGGCGTGGGAAGCGGTGAGGCGAGGACGGTCATCCACATCGATATCATTGGAAACAAAATCTGGATTCAGCACGACGGCACGTCGCCCGGGGTCGCCAACGAGTTGGTGGAGGCCGGTATCCCGCGTGATACTATCGTGCTTGGCTTCCGGCCGCCGTACGTGCGCCAGTATAGCGGGTTTGAGATCGCATGAGAGACTGAATTGACGGAGGGAGATGACCATGCCTACACCGCTGGATCAAGAAATCCGTTTCTATAACGATACCCTGATTGATTGGCTCACTCGCTTCAGGGATCGTTTTGTCCTCGTCAAAGGCGGTGAGTTGATCGGTGTGTACAACACGAACTCGGAGGCGCTAGCCGAAGGAGCCCGTCGGTTCGGCCTCCAGTCGTTCCTAGTTCGTCAGGTTCAGGAGCAGCAGCCAGATGTTTATATTCCCGCTTTAGCACTGGGGATTCTTCGTGCCGATTATCCACATCCAGGTCCCTCCGCTCGTCACAGCGATTAGCGGAAACCCCTCTGTTCATCCGCCTGCGGACAACCTGCATCTCAATGGTCCGACGGTCCAGGTCACAGTGACCGTGTCCCAGGATATTGCGGCGCAGTTGACCCAAGCGGGTCATCCGGCGCCCACTCCTGTCGCCGGCACGGATCTGATCGACACCGGGGCGTCGTCAACGTGCATAGACGACGCGATCGCTCAGCAACTCGGATTGCCTGTGATCGACGTTGTGCAGATGTCATCGGCCTCCCATGCGTCAACGCCGGCGAACATCTATCCGCTTCAAGTGGCGATAGCCGGACTGCCGATGTCGTTCAACGCACAGCGCGCAATGGTCGCCGAGTTGCAGTCGAAGGGCATTATCCTATTGTTAGGACACGACTTACTGCGTTTTTGCACGCTCCATTACAATGGCTTTAGCATAGAGTTTACGCCAGCAATTTGAGTTGCTGGTCGTTCATAGCTATACAACACAGTAAGATAAGCCTCCAGGATAATCCTGGAGGCTTGTCTTACTGTGTTGTATAGCTGTTGAAACGCAAGGGTAACAGCCTGAGGGCTGCCGCAGCCCAATCGTCCGAGCGGTCTAGTAGTCCATGCCGCCGCCCATGCCGCCCATGCCGCCTGGAGGCATGGCCGGGCCCGCGCCGGCCTTCTCGGGCAGGTCGGTGATGATGGTCTCGGTGGTCAACAGCATGCCGGCAATCGAGGCGGCGTTCTGCAGGGCCGAGCGCGTCACCTTGACCGGGTCGATGACTCCCGCCCCGAACATGTCGACGTACTCGCCGCTGGCCGCGTTGTAGCCCTTGCCGGGCTCGAAGCCCTTGACGGCGGCCACGATGACCGAGCCCTCCGCGCCGGCGTTGAACGCAATTTGGCGCAGCGGCTCCTCCAGCGCGCGGCGCAGGATGTCCACACCGGTCTTCTCGTCTCCTTCGAGCTGCAGCGTGTCGAGCGCGGGCAGCGCGTTGATGAGAGCGGTGCCGCCCCCAGCGACGATGCCCTCCTCGACCGCGGCGCGCGTCGCCGAGAGCGCGTCCTCAATGCGGTGCTTCTTCTCTTTGAGCTCGACCTCGGTCGGGGCGCCGACCTTAATGATGGCCACGCCGCCGGCCAGCTTGGCCACGCGCTCCTGCAGCTTCTCCTTGTCGTAATCCGAGGTCGTGTCCTCGATCTGGGTGCGGATCTGCTTGGTGCGCGCCTCGATCTCCTGCGGCGCCCCCTTGCCCTCGACGATGGTCGTGTTGTCCTTGGTGGACGTCACGCGGCGGGCCTGACCCAGCATGTCGATGGTCACGTTCTCGAGCCGCAGGCCGACCTCCTCGGAGATGACCTGACCGCCGGTGAGGACGGCGATGTCCTCGAGCATGGCCTTGCGGCGGTCACCGAAGCCCGGCGCCTTGATGGCCAGCACGCTGATGGTGCCGCGCAGCTTATTGACCACCAGCGTCGCCAGGGCCTCGCCGTCGACGTCCTCGGCGATGATCACCAGCGTCTTGGAGACCTGCACCAGCTTCTCCAGCACGGGCAGGATGTCGGCGATGGCGCTGATCTTCTTGTCGGTGATCAGGATGTGGGGGTTCTCCAGCACCGCCTCCATGCGGTCGGAGTTCGTCACCAGGTAGGGCGACACATAGCCGCGGTCGAACTGCATGCCCTCGACGTAGTCCTGCTCGAGGCCGAAGCCCTGCGACTCCTCGACGGTGATCACGCCGTCCTTGCCGACCCGACTCATGACCTCGGCGATCATGCGGCCGACGCCCTCGTCCTGGCTCGAGATCGCGGCGACCTGCGCCGTCTCCTCGGTCGTGTCGACCGGGCGGGAGATGCGCTTGAGCTCGTCGACGAGCGCCTCGACGCCCTTATCGATGCCGCGCTTGAGGATCATGGGATTGGCGCCGGCGGCCACGTTGCGCAGGCCCTCGTGGACGATGGCCTGGGCCAACACGGTCGCGGTGGTGGTGCCGTCGCCGGCCACGTCGTTTGTCTTGGTGGCGACTTCCTTGACCAGCTGGGCGCCCATGTTCTCAAAGGGGTCGTCGAGCTCGATCTCACGGGCGATGGTCACGCCGTCGTTGGTCACGGTGGGAGCGCCGTACTTCTTGTCCAGCACCACGTTGCGGCCCTTGGGCCCCAGCGTCACCTTGACCGCATTGGCCAGCTTGTCGACGCCCGTCATCAGCGAACGGCGCGCCGGCTCGGAAAACTCTAGCTGCTTTGCCACGTCGTCTCCTCCAGTTGTTAGTCGTTAGCTTTTAGCAATTAGCCTTTAGCAAGTGGCCCTCAGTAATTAGTCGTCCGCAACGAGGTGCGATTGCCGCAACGCGGCTAACGGCTAAATACTAACGGCTAAAAGCTAAACGATCGCCAGGATGTCCTTCTCGCTCACGATGAGCAGGTCCTCGCCCTCGATCTTGACCTCGGTGCCGGCGTACTTGGCGTAGAGCACCGTGGCACCCTCCGTCACCTCCAGCGGGGTGCGCTGGCCGTTGTCGTCGAGCTTGCCGGGTCCGACCGCCAGGATGGTGCCGCGCTGCGGCTTCTCTTTGGCCGTATCCGGCAGGAAGACGCCGCTGGCCGTGACCTCTTCGCGCTGCGCGGGCCGGATGACCACGCGGTCCCCGAGCGGCTTGATGTTGATCTTCGTCTCCGTTGTCAACGTCGATCCCTCCTCTGACCCCATTCTCCTCGTCATTAGCACTCTCAAGACGAGAGTGCTAATCTCCTCTGTTAGGGTAACAAACGGGCGCGTAGATGGCAAGCGCACGATTCTGATCGCAGGGTCTATGAAAAGTTGGAACCCGTGAAGGAATCAACGTTATATGGCTAAGTCTACTGGCATTCATCCTGCTGAAGGTGAGGGGGTAGTGCATAAGAAAAGGGAGGTGCTCGGTGAGTTTGTATAATGTGCGGTTTGCTGAGGGAACACTGTCCAAGGTCAGCCCGACGACATTCTCCGTCAGTGGCATACGCGAACGACAGGACCTTCAAGGCGTTTTGCGCGATCATCCGGAGGCGATTTCGCCCGATCTTATGGTTATCTCGGAGGAGTTTAGCAACTGGGAGGATAGTGCAAGTCGCATTGACTTGCTATGCCTCAATCGGAAGGGCAATCTGGGGATTGTCGAATTAAAACGCGATGACAGTCGTACCATGGACGTGCAAGCTATTCGGTACGCCGCGATGGTGTCGGCAATGACGCCTGAGGATGTTGTCGCGGCACATGCAGCATATATGACTAAGCGCCACCGAACCGATATAGACAGTTGGCGTGCAATTCGGGACTTCCTTGGTGTGGACACGGACGAGGAGGTAACGATCGGCACCGCACCGCGGATTATCCTGCTGGCCTCCTCCTTCTCCAAAGAAGTGTCAACCACGGTTATATGGCTCAACGAGAGGGGCCTAGACATCACCTGCATGCAGTGTCAGATTTACAATATTCAAGGCGAGACTTATCTGGACATTGAGCAGGTCTTACCCCTACCTTCAGCCTCTGATTATCAAGTCCGCCTGCGTAATAAGGCGATCCAAGCGGAGCGCGCGGAGACGACACGGACGAGGAACAAAAAGACTGTAGATCGCCTCATGGACGCGGGCATCTTGACTCCGGGCACGCGCCTACGTCTCATTAAAGAATTTAAGGGCGTCACCATTGCCGATTCACGGGCCAGGGGTGCAACGTTCACCTTGCATGACGGCAGGCCATGGTTCTTATGGGACTATGACGATCAGGAGTACTTGAGCTTGAGTGCTCTGTGTAACATCATCTGCGCTACATGGGGGACTCCTCCCGACTATAGCTTTGATAGCGCTACATACTGGGCTATCGACGAGGAACTGCCAGCCAATGGCAAAGCTGTGTCGCTGTACGAGATGGTTCGGCACCGCCCAGTTGCGGGGGCGACAGAGCCAAACCTGGCATAGGCACCTCTGATCGCAATCCGATCACGTGCGTCGTGAGCAGATTATGAGCACATTAGAGGATCGTCACATTGTAGAGGAGTAACCAGTGGGCGACGACGATCAGGCACAACTCCCCATCCCGGCTGCCAACGATAGTGGCGACGATGATAGGACAGACAATGAGCCGTTGTCGCGCCTGAGCGGCCGTGGCGTGCCCCTAGAAGGGACGCAGCGCGCCACGACGCAGCGCGCCTCTCCTATGCCTCCGGACTACGAGACGCTCCTGGGCGAGATCCGGGGTCTACTGCAGACGGCGCGGGATCGCGCGTACCAGGCCGTCGACAACATCAAGGTCCAGGCGTATTGGCAGATGGGTGAGCGCATCGCGCGCGCCGAACTGGGGCACAAGGAACGTGCCGACTATGGCGCCCGCGTCGTTGAGCAGCTCGCCCGTGACCTCGGGATGGCGCGGACGCTCCTCAATCGCATCATGCGTTTCTACCGTGCGTATCCCATCGTGACCACTCTCTCGACGCAGATTTCGTGGAGTCACTACGAACTGCTGGCTGTGCTCGACGACCGCACGGAACGCGAGTTCTACGAGGCGCAGATCACCCGCAATGCGTGGAGTGTCCGCCAACTTGACGAGCAGATCAAGGGTGGGCTCTATCAGCGTGTCGTGCAGGAGCGGCGGGCTACGGCGATCATGCCTCATATAGCGCCGGCGACACGGCCAGAGGATGCCTTCCGTAGCCTGTACAGCTTTGTTGTACCCGGTCTGCCGACAGGCTATGACGAGGCACAGTTCGAGGGTGCCCTGCTCGCCAACTTCCAACGCTTTTTAGCGGAGTTGGGACCATCGTTCTACATCCGCCGGAGTCAGCAACCCATTCTCATCGATGGCCAGTATCACAGCGTCGATGTCGAACTCTACAACAGGGATATCCCGGCAACAGTTCTGGTCGATTTGAAGCTGGGTCCATTTAGGGATGCCTACGTCGGTCAAATGAACAAGTATGTCTCGTACTACCGCGAGCGCGTGCTGCGGCACGAGTGGGAGAAGCCGACAATCGGTCTGATCGTGTGCGAGAGCGCTGGCCGCGACGAGGTGCGCTACGCCCTCGCTGGTTTGGAGGAACGGGTATTCGTGGCGGAATATCAGGTGCGGCTGCCGACCGAAAAGATGATCGAGGAGCGCCTGCAAGAGCTGGCGAGCGACACCGAGAACACGACGGAGTGAAGATTGAGGAGGGGGGTTGAGTCCGGAGAGGGGTATCCGACGATGCGGTGCGCCCCGAATCAGGCGCGTCGAGATTATCTCCATGGTGTGGGCACAATCTCAATTCGACCCACACTGTGGGTCGAATTCGTGGTTCCGGCACGGCCTGCATAGTTCGCGGGACATTGTACCCACAGTGTCGGGCGCATTCAGGCGCGAGGAGGTAAGAATGCTTCTAGGTCGTCGACGTCGACGAAGCACGGCCCGGTCACGACGCGCAGGGCCTCGCCGGCCAGCACGAAGTCGCCCGGCGCGCGCCCCGCCAGCTCGCCGTCGAGGCTGACCTCGACCGGCTGGTCCACGTGGACGCGTAGCCGGCGCGCGTGGTAGACCCGCACGCCGCCCACGCGCGGCGACCGCCGCAGGAAGATGAGCAGCGCGGCCAGCGCGAGGCGCGAGAGCGGCACGTCCTCTATGGCCAGCACGTCCAGCCGCCGGTCGTCGACGTCGGAGCCCGGCAGCCGCAGGCCGAAGAAGCCGCCGAAAACGGGCGCGTTCATCACCGAGAGGTGTATCAGGGAGACGCGCAGTGGCTGCGGCGCGTCGTCCAGGGACAGCGCGCAGGCGAACGCCTCGCGATGCCGCAGCAGCGCGGACGCGGCGACCATGTAGGTCAGCCGGCCGAGGCGCTTGCGCACTGAGGCGCGCGTGGCGACGCGGGCGAAGGCCACGTTCAGCCCGAGCGCCGCGGCGTGGATAAAGTGGCGCGGCGTCCCGTCCGCGGCCACGAATTGGCCCAGGTCCACCGTGGACACCGACCCTACCGCCAGCAGGCGGACGGCTTGCGCAAGGTCGAGCGGGATGTCGAGCGAGCGCGCCACGTCGTTGGAGGTCCCCAGGGGCAGGATGCCCAGGACACTATCGGTGTGGGCCACGGCGTCGGCGACGGCGCCCACGGTCCCGTCGCCGCCGCCTGCGACGATCAGCGGGCGCTCGGCGGCCGGCAGCGCCAGCCAGGGCTGCAGGCGGTCCAGCGCGCCGATGGGGATCGTCTCGCGCACCTCGAAGCCCGCCCGAGCAAGCGCCGCGCGCGCCCGAGGTAGACCGCCCGCGGCCCGGCCGGCGTGTGGGCTCTCGACGAGGACGAGGGAGCACCGCGCATCGGACGATACTACAAGGCATGGCTTCATGCGTCTATACTGTCGTTCTGTCTAATCAGGTCTATGTCAGACTCGCCTCGGTAGCGCATAATGGGGAGCCTTGCGGATGCCCCATTATACGCTACCGGGGCCCTGATAAGGCGCCCCTACCCATCCCCCGATCGACGAGAGTGACACGACTTGGCCTGTCTAGTCGGGCCCCTCGCCGGCGACGTTTTCGGTCACGCGGGTCACCGTCACCGTCACCCGTTGCCAGGACGGCGCGGTGGACGAGCCGGTCAGACTGTAGCGGACCCGCGCGCCAGGCTTCACGTTGTCGGCCAACCCTGTCGCGCGCCCCACGATGTGCCCGTGCGCATCGAGCAGGGCGGCCGCCAGGTACACGTCGTGCTGCTTGTTGTCGGTGTTACGGACGTAGCCGGTTACCCGCACCTGAGTCCCCACGGTCAGGCGGGCCGAAGGCACGCCGCTCAACTGCATTTTATGCAGCAGGGCCGGGTTTGTCTCACCGGGTCTGGGCGCGCGCGCCCAGACCCCTCTCGGCGTGACCACCGCGCCCACCCCACAGGTCAGCACCCCGGCGACGACGACGCGTGTCATCCAGGATCGCCGCGTATAGGCGCCAAACATCATAAACCGTTCTCCTCCTGATAAACGCTTACTGAACCGAGACATCGTCGACGAAGAAGTTGGTGGGCAGGCTGTAGTCGGTGGTGGTAGTGAAGCGCAGCACGACCGTCTGCCCCGCGTACGCCGACAGGCTCAGCGTGTCCTGCGACCACGCGTTGCGCGCGCTGGTGTTGCTCCAGGTGCGCAGCGTGCCCAGGAGGGAGCCAGACGTGCTGTACACCTGCACCTTGAGGTAGTCGTAGGCCGTGGTGGTCGACGTCTCCTGCGTGGTCATGTACCAGTAGTAGCGCAGGCTGGCGTTGCTTGGTACCGCGATGCGCTGCTGGACGTACTCGGTGCAACTGTTGTAGTTGCACTCGTCGGCGCTGTACGAGCCCGTGTGCGGCCGCACCGTGTCGATGATCTCATAGCCGCCGCTGGACGACTCGGACCAGCCGACGCCGGGGCCGCTCTCAAAGCCGGGGTTGACTACGACGTTGCCGCCGGGGGACGGCGTGTTGGTCGGCGCCGGGCGCGGCGTGTTGGTCGCCGTCGGCAGCGCGGGCTTGGTCGGCGTGGCGGTGGGCAGCGCGGGCTTGGTCGGCGTGGCCGTCGGGCTGCCGCTCGTCCAGCTTACGCTGACCTTGTTGGACCGCGCCGCCGCCGAGTTGCTGCTCGCGCTTCCGCTCAAATAGGCCGTGTACTGGTGCGTCGCCGCCACCGCGGACGTTACCGGCGTGGAGCACGTCGCGCCGCTGCTACAACTGGTCAGGATGGCGCCCGTCTCGTCGACGATCAGGATGTAGTAGGGGGTGGGGCCGACGTCGGTGTTGGCGTTGGCGGTCAGCGTCACGTTGGTGTTGACGGGGGCCGTGCTGGCGCTGGCGGTCAGCCCGGTGAGGCACACGTTGTCGCTGGTGCAGTTCCCCCCCGAGGTCGGGGTATTGGTGGCCGCAGGGACGGGCGTGTTCGTTGCCCCCGGCGCCGGCGTGTTGGTGGCCGCGGGGACGGGCGTGTTGGTGGCCGCGGGAATGGACGTGTTGGTCGGCGTGGGACCGCCCGGCGACCAATCGGCGGCCAGATTGGCCAGGTTGGTCGAGCCCCAGCCCGTGGCCTCGTCCCACCCCACGCCGGCCGGATAGCCGTTGCTCCCGCTCGTCACATCGTGGAAGTCGCGCCCATAGGTCGTGGCATTGTTCGCGAGTTGGTAGATGCGCGGGGCCGAGAAGCCCATCAGGGGCTTGCCGTTGGCGCCGAGGTAGCGATTGAGGTTGGCGGCCATGCCGCTCCAGAGCGGCGCGGCCAGGCTGGTGCCGCCGATCTGCTGGGACGTGCCATTCACGTAGACATCGGCGCCCGAGCCTGGGTCGGCGTCGGCCGCCACGTCAGGCTCGGCGCGCCCAGAGCAGGTTGCCGCTGCCACGCCGGTCTGCCACGACGGGCGCGCGAAGACGGTCGAGCAGCCGCCGCCCGAGCCGCTCCAGGCGCTCTCCGAGCCGTAGGCGTAGCCCGTGCCGGTGTTCAGCGTCGTGCCGCCGACGCTGACGACGTAGGGGCTGTCGGCCGGGTAGCTGGCCAGCCCGGTACCGCCCGAGTTGGAGCCCTGGTCGCCGCTGGAGAAGTAGAAAGTCGTGCCCACGCTGGCGGCGTGCTGCAGTGACGCGTTGGTGTTGGAGGTGAAAGGATCGCTCGTGCTGGTGGCCTCGCCGCCGCCCCAACTGTTGGACACGACGTGCAAGCCTGTGTCGTTGGCCGCCGCGCTGATGGCCTGCTCCAGGCCGGTATCGCTGGGGTTGCAATTGCCCGTCGTCGCGTCAAAGGAGCAGTCGGCGAGCCAATACTTGAGGTGGCTGTTGGGCGCGACGCCGTGGGCGTACTCGACATCCATGGCCGTTTCGACCAACTCATTGGTGTCGCTGCTACCTCCATTAACGGGTAGCCAGTCGATGCCGTTGGCGCCGGCCTGACCGCCCACGAGGGTGGGGGTACCGCTGTTGCTGGCGAACGTATTCAGATCGCTCTGCGGCACGGAGGTCCCCCACAGGGTGAAGCCAATGGTCTGGCCGCTGCCGTCGCCGACCGAGCCCATGTTATAGGCGGCGCGGAAGTCGTTCGGGTAGTAGCCACCCGCGCGCAGGGCGCGCGTCCGCGTCCGCGCGCCCGCCCCCTGCTGGAGCATGGTATGAAAGCGGTGGATCGTGGTGAGGCCGCTGATGGCGCGGATATCCAGCTCACCCGGCACGGTGGCGTCGCGGTCGTTGGAGTAGAAGGAATGCGTCGCATCTCTGTAGTCGTTGACGACGACGTGGAGCGCCTGTTCCACCTGATGCGCTGGCGCGTGGACCGTGACCAGCAGGTTGTCCGGCGACACGGCGTCGATGCTCAAGCCAGCGCCGCTCGCCCAGTCGCGCACAGCCTGCACCTGCGCGTCGGTCGGGGCGTAGCTCGCCATGTATTGCGCGTTGGTGAGATGCTGCCCGTATTGCGGACTGGTCGGATCGTTAGCCGCGGCGATCTGGGCGTCAAGCCCGGCCGTGTCACGCGCGGCGAGGCCAATGTCGAGGGTCAGCGTGGTGTTGGGATCGTGATGCCGGACGAGCGTCGCGCCGCCCCGCGTCACGGCGTCGGGCGTTTGCGCTGTGAGGGTGCGCGGCAGCGGCGCGTCCGCGCGCGCGCTGTGCCCCCCACCGCCGACGACGGGCAGCATCACGAGCGTGGAGCTAACCAGGACCGCGAGCAGATAGCGCATGGACCGTTGCATGGCAAACCCCTTCCTTCTCTTACAGGGCCATGTAGTTCTCACGGCTGAACAATCACGACGGGGTAGGGGCGTATTGTATACGCCCGGTGGCGGCGCGACCGGGCGTATACAATACGCCCCTACCTCCAGGAATCGTCGGCGCGGTCGAGAACTACATGGCCGTGCTTCTCTTAATATAGATGTAGATGTATGTCAGCTACGTTCGAGGACTACCTCCCCCTCTCCCGCGCATGGGAGAGGGGGTTGGGGGTGAGGGTCCTGGCGTTACGGCACGGACACGTCGTCGACGAAGAAGTTGGTAGGCATGGCGTAGTCGGTGGTGGTGGTGAAGCGCAGCACCACTGTTTGCCCCGCGTACGAGGCCAGGCTCAGCGTGTCCTGCGACCACGCGCCGCGCGCGCTGGTGTTGCTCCAGGTGCGCAGCGTGCCCAGCAGCGTGCCGGACGTGCTGTACACCTGCACCTTGAGGTAGTCGTAGGCCGTTGTCGATCCCTCCTGGCTGGTCATGTACCAGTAGTAGCGCAGGCTGGCGTTGCTGGGCACGGTGAGTTGCTGTTGCACGTACTCGGTGCAACTGTTGTAGTTGCACTCGTCGGCGCTGTACGAGCCCGCGTGCGGCCTGACCGTGTCGATGACCTCGTAGCCGCCGCTGGACGACTCGGTCCAGCCGACGCCGGGGCCGCTCTCGAAGCCAGGGTTGACCACGATGTTGCCACTGGAGACCGGCGTGTTGGTCGCCGCCGGGGCCGGCGTATTGGTCGGCGTGTTGGTGGCCGCCGGGCGCGGCGTGTTGGTCGCCGTCGGCAGCGCGGGCTTGGTCGGCGTGGCCGTGGGCAGCGACGGCTTGGTCGGCGTGGCCGTCGGGCTGCCGCTCGTCCAGCTTACGCTGACCGTGTTGGACCGCGCCGCCGCCGAGTTGCTGCTTGCGCTCCCGCTGAGGTAGGCCGTGTACTGGTGCGTCGCCGCCGTCGCGGACGTCACCGTCGCGGAGCAGGTCGCGCCGCTGGCGCAACTGGTCAGGATATTGCCCGTCTCGTCGACGATGAGAATGTAGTAGGGGGTGGGGCCAACATCGGTGTTGGTGTTGGCGGTCAGCGTTACGTTGGTGTTGACGGGGGCCGTGCTGGCGCTGGCGGTCAGCCCGGTGAGGCACACGTTGTCGCTGGTGCAGTTCCCCCCCGAGGTCGGGGTATTGGTGGCCGCCGGAACCGGCGTGTTCGTTGCCCCCGGCGCCGGCGTGTTGGTCGCCGCCGGAACCGGTGTATTCGTCGCCGCCGGGACCGGCGTGTTAGTGGCCACGGGTGGCGGCGTGGCGGTTGGACCGCCGCTGGCGCAGGTCGCCTTCAGGTAGGAGGTCTGCACGACCCCGCGGTCGCCGGCCGGCGCGGGCAGGCAGAGGCCGCCGAGCGAGGTGGCGGCGACATCGTCCAGGTGGATCAGGTTGGTGGGCTTCTGGCCCGAGGGGTAGTCCGGGCCGCCGAACACGATCGGCACGTTCTTGGTCGAGTTCGTGCCGTAGAAGTTGTCGTAGCTAGTGTGGTCGTTCTCCGCCTCGTCGGCTACCAGCACCACATCAGTGTTAGCCAGGTAGCCGTTGCTGCTGAGCCAGCCGTGGAAGTCGCCGAACACCGCGTCGTCGCGCTGCTGCGCGGTCTGATAGGAGCTGCCCGACGCGTCAGGGCTGGTGCTCTCGGGCGTGCTGCCCTCGGCCGGCGTCACCGGCATGTAGAGCAGGAAGCCGTTGGCGTTGGGGCCGCCCGTGCCGCTGATCCAGTTCTCCGCCTCGGTCTCCCACTGGCAGGACGAGCCCGCGCTGGGGCACTGCGAGTTGGCGCCCAGCTGGATCGAGTCGACGTTGGCGTTGTTGATGTGGCCGGTCGGATAGTCCGAGCCGCCGATGACGGCGGTGCTCATGCCGTAGGCCTTGGCCACGTCGAACATCGACATCTGGCCCCAGGCCTCGGGCACGCAGGAGCCGCTGCAATAGAACTTGTTGGTGTCGATGCCGCAGTCGGCGCCGCCGTTGCCGGAGGTGGCCCAGTTGCACAAGTTGCCCGGCCAGGGATCCCATAGCCGCCAGTAGGGATACTGGCCGGTGGCGATGGAGTAGTGGTCGACGGGCGACCAGCCGTAGGTGGCGAAGCCGTTGAGGTTGTTCACGCCGCCATTGGCGAAGCCGTTGACGTTGGTGGACAGGCCGGACAGATTAGAGTCGCTGAACCAACTCTTGGCGTAGGTCTCGTCGAAGTCCACCACGATCAGGTTGCGGGCGTGCCCGCTCGGCGTGGTGCGGCTGCCGGGCGCCGCGAACGGCCGCAGCGAGAAGTTGGCCGTCGTATTGCCGCTGACGGTGAGGTTAAGGCTGACGCCCTGTTGGTTGCTGTTGCTGGTCGGAACGACGCCGGGCGCGGTCTGCGGGTACATCGTGCCGCCAGCGGTGAGGCGGCTGGCCGCGAGGTTGTAGCTGCCGTTGCCGATACCCGTGAACGAATAGGCGCCGGCGCTGTCGGTCGTCGTCGTCTGCATAGCGGGCGCGCAGGCGCCGGCGCTGATGCTGTTGTTGCACGGCGAGGGCACGTCGGACAGGTAGACGGTGGAGTTGGCGACGCCGGCGCCGGTGGAGGCGTCGACCACGCGGCCGCTGATTGTATCGCTGCCCGAGGCGATGCGCGGGCGCGCTCCCGCCGCGTGCCCATGCAGGCGCGATAGGTCTTGCACGTCGTTGAAATTGTTGCTCAACGTCGGATGCGGAGTGCTACGCGCGTCGATCACGGCATGGACGCTGACCGGGAGGGCCAGCGCGATGAGAATCAGGGGAATGAACACCCGGGCGAGGCGCTGCGTGGCGCGGGGCCGCCGCCCGGCCGAGCCCCGACGGCCGCCACTGCCGCTCGTCTCACGACTATTACTCATCCCACGACTGCTGCTATAGGTAGGGGCCGGCGCGTCGACTCCCGGTGACTGCTCGCGACCGTCTATCATCTTGACTATCCCTTTCGTCATCCTGACGGCGCCGCGCGGCGCCGTCCTCTCCGTGATGACCGATGACCCTTTGCCGGTCACGCGGACGCACCGGCGTGGTACACCACGCCCTCAATGGTCCTTGACCGGCGGCTACGCGCGACGATGATGACCGCCATGGCACACGGCGGCGATTTCGGGGGCCGGACTCGCGATCAGTAGTGGTAGGGGAGAATAAGCGGGACGAGCAGGGCGGACAGGTCAGCTACACGCGCATACCTCCTGACAAGTATCGACATCCTGGGTCAAGTATAGGCGTTTCGAGGGCGGTCCGCCATAACAGTCGCGTTTTTGCTCAGCAACACGATAACGTGCTGGATGGAATTCAGCGCACGGCGATCACGGCGCCCCGTCCCACGACGCTGCCCAGGCCAAGCGAGGCGACGTACAGGCGCCCGTCGCTCAGCGCGGGCGTGCCGCGCGACTGGCCGATGGGGAGCGTCCAGCGGATGTGGCCGTCGCGCGTGTCCACGGCATAGAGCAACCCGTCGGAGGACGGTTGGTAGGCCACATCGCCGGACACCGCCGGCGATGCCAGCAGCGCCGCGCCGGTCGCGACCCTCCAGCGGATGGCCCCGCTGGCGCTATCCAGGGCGTAGAGATAGCCGTCCTGATCGGGCGTCAGCACCATGGCACCGGCGCGCACGGGCGCGGCGGAGAGGCCCTGTGTCGGTCCGGGAGGCAGCGCGCGGTACCAGCGCAGGGCGTGCCGGGCGAGGTCCACGGCGATCATCGTGCCCGACTCGGTCGCGGCGTAGAGGGTCGTCGCGTCCACGGCAGGGGCGGCGCCGAGGCGGTCGCCAACCGGGCCAAACTGCCACAGCGGCTGCCCATCGCTCAGCCGCAAGGCCACGACGGTATCGGAGCTGCTGAAATCCTCGTACACCGTGCCGTCGCTCACGGTCGCGGCGCCCTCGGTCGGGTAGCCCAGGTCGAGCACGCGCGGCGGATGGGTGAGCCAGCGCAGCCGGCCGCTGGCGGCGTCCAGCGCCTGCAGCGTGGCCGGTCCGGACGCGACCAACACCAGGCCGCCCGCCACGACCGGCGGGGCGGTGGGCTCGGCGTGCAGGGCGGCGCTCCAGCGTGGGCGTCCGGTGCGCCGGTCGAGGGCGACGAACGAGCCGCCGCTGGCGCCCGTATACACCAGGGCGTCACGCACGGCCGGGGTGGTGTTGACCAACTCCGCGCCGACGGCGAAGCGCCACACCTCGCGGCCGCTGCCCGCGTCCAGCGCGTGCAGGTAGCCGTCGGTCCCGCCAATGTACACGACCCCGCCCGCGACGACCGGCGAGGCGATGACCGGCCCGACGATCGAGTGTATCCAGGCCCGCCGTCCCCGCAAGGCAACGGTGGCCGGGCCACGCCCGCTATGCGCGGCGTCGTGCAAGAATTGGGGCCACCCAGGGTCGCGCAGGCCGGCCTGCTGCTCCAGAGCGAGTGTGCGCGCGGCCGCCTGGGCGTCGGCTTGCTGCTGGCGCTCCGCCAGGTAGCCGCGGAGCGCCGCGCCGCCGCCCACGCCAAGGACGATGGCCGCCAGCGCCGCCGCGCCCAACCATGCCAGGGGAGCGGCGGACTGTCCGCGTCTCCGCCGTGGCAGGGCGGCGGGTATGACCACGCGGGACCCGAACGCGCCGTCGTCCGTCTCCTCATCCGCGCCAGGCGGCCGGGACTCCGCCACGGCCACGGACGCGACATCATCCACGTCGACCATGTGAAACGCGGCCGTCTCACCGCCGGACGCTGCGGGCGCGCGCCGGATGGCGACGGGTATCAGCCGCCCCTCTTCCAGACGATAGGCGCGCGACGCGCGCGCGGCAAGGGCCAGATCGTGGGTCGCCAGGACAAGGGCGCCGCCCTCGGCGGCGTGACGAAGCAGCAGGTCGGCGATGGCCACGCCGCCCGCGCTGTCCTGGTGGCCCGTCGGCTCGTCGGCCAGCAGCAGCGCCGGGCGCGACGCCAAAGCACGGGCAATCGCCACCCGTTGCCGCTCACCGCCGGAGAGCCCGGCGGGACGGACCCGCGCCCGCTCGGTCACATGCAACTCGTCGAGCAGACGGTCGACGCGGGCCAGCAACTCCGCCTCGCGCGGCAGTCCGGCCAGGGCGACCAGCACGTTCTCGCGCACGGTCAGGGCGTCGATCAGCACCGTCGCCTGGTCCACCAGGCCGAGCTCGCGGCGCAGCGCGGCGCGCGCCTCGTCGTCAAGCGTGGCCAGATCGCCTCCCAGCAGCGTCACCCGTCCGGCGTCGACGGGCAGCCTCGCGGCCAGCACCTTTAGCAGCGTCGTCTTGCCGCTGCCCGATGGACCGATCAGGGCGATACTCTCGCCGCGCGCCAGACGCAGGTCGACGCCGCGTAAGATCGTCAGCGATCCGCCCGGCGTCGCGTACGTCAGGCGGACCCCGCTCAGCTGGGCGACCGGGTCCTGGTCGCCTGGCCTATCCAGCCCGGCTTTATCCGGTCCGGGCGCCCTACTCATCGCGCTGCGCCTCGGCGGGCGTGACGCGCATGGCCCGCGCGGCGGGCACGACGGCGGCGGCGATGCAGAGGACGGCGGCGGCGGCGCACGACGCCAGGATGGCCGGCCCCAGCAGCGCCCGGTCGATCGCGGCGCCGTAGGCCCAGACAACGGCCAGGGTCGTCGCCGCCACGCCCAGCAGGCTACCGGCGACGGCCGTCAGCGCGGCCTCGACGGCGACTAGCCGCAAGACGGCCCACGTGGAGAAGCCGACCGCGCGCAGCGTCCCAAGCTCGGCGCGCCGCTCACGCACGCCCTGTGTCCCCAGATTGGTCAGGGCGACCAGGGTCAGCGCGACGGCGATGGCCGCCAGCCCCGCGTGATAGGGCGCCAACTCGACCGCGATGCCCTGACCCAGGACGGTGACGGAGAGGAGGCCGTGCAGGGTGGTGACGCCCAGCAGGAGGATCGTGAACACGGTGGCGGCGCCGGCAGCGGTCAGGACGGCGAGGGCGGCGCGCAGGGGGCGCCGCCCCGCGTTGCGCAGGGCCAGCACAAGCCACCACGGCAGCAGCCGGCCGTCGCCCGCCCGTGACCCGTGGTCGTGGTTGCGGGCGCGGGCCACCCGGTCGACCCGCGCCAGGGCGTCGCCGAGCGCCGCGCCCAGTGCGTACGCGGCGACGGTCAGCGGCAGCACGGCCCAGGGGGCGGATACCGCGCTGGTCCACCCTGCGAGCAGCAGCAGACTCAGCAGGAGCAGGGCCAGCAAGCCGGCCGTGCCCCCAACCAGCGCGGTATCCGCCACGGTCAGTCGCCGCAGGGAGCGCCGGCTCCAGCCGTTGTCGCGCAGCAGCGCGCGCTCGGGGGCGCGCCGCAGCCCGGATACAACGGCGTCGGCCACGGTCGACAGCACGGCGAGCGCGCCAATCAGGCCAAAGAGCAGCAGGTTGATGGCGTTGACCCCGCGGCTGATAGCCAGCGTCGCGCCCTCGGCCAGCCACAGGTCCGTGGCGCCATCCCCACGATGCGCGCCCGTGTTAGTAAGGACCCGGACCGCGCGTCCCGCCGCGCCGTAGGTCACGTCCACCCACAGGCCGGTCCGCTGCTCGATGGCGCGCGCGACCGCCGCGACGACCGCCGCGCGCCGGCCGTTGACTCCCCGCGGCGCGGCCACGCGCACGCGCACGGCCCCGATGCAGCCATCGCCGAGCAGGCGGCAGACGGCCCGCGCGTCCGTCAGCAACACGTGGCCAGCGTCATAATCCGGTGGGTTCACCGGCCCCGGGACGCGGCCATAGAGGGCAAAGGGCAGCGGGTCCAGGCGCGAGTCGCCAAGCGATAAGCGCGTAGAATCGATCACGCCGTCGATGCCTCCAGCCGGACCGCCAATGCTCAACCACGAGGTCGCCGTGCCCGGCAACGGCGGCAGCCCCGCGGCGTCGGCGCGTTGGATGCCCGGCACGGCGCCGGGCGCCGGCGGCGCGGTCAGGGCGTAGCGGTCGACTGCCGGCGGCAGGAGCCCGCCACCCAGCGTCCCCACGGTCGCAAGGGTCTCGATCCCCGGACACGACGGCGCCCCGCGCGGCGCGGAGGAACTGACCGCCTGGGTCGCCACCAGCAGGAACGGCGGCGTCAACCACTGCCGCGGCGGAATAGCCGCCGGCAGCAGGGCACCGGACCTGAGCGCCCGGCCAAGGGGCGTCAGCCGCGCCTCGGCCATCGGATCGATGCCGACCACCGCCAGGTCAACCATCCTCTCCGCGCCCGCTGCCCCCTTTTGAGCGTTGGGGGCGCCGGGAGCGTGGCACGCGGCGCTCGTGGGCAGCGCCAGCCGCAGCATGCCCGCTGGGGCGACCGGAGCCGCTACCTCGACCTCCGGCAGGCGGGCAATGGCCTGCCACTGGCCGATGGTGATGCCGCTGCCCCAACGCAACTCGTCGGGCGCCACGAGGCGCAACGTCCGCTCCGCCTCCGATACGTCACCGCTCGGACGAACCAGCAAGTCGTAGGCTCCAGGACTATGACCGGCAAGACCCTGTTGCGTCACCAGCACGGCGCTCGTGGCGATCGTGTTGGCCAACGCGAAACCGAGCACGGCCAGCAGCGGCCCGACCAGCGTGAGCGCCAAGCGCCCGATCCCGCCGCGCCGCTGCCGCCAGGCGAAGGAGAACAGCATCGCCCACCCGAAGCGCCGAGCGCTCATCGCGGCCGCGCTGTCGCGAGAATCAGCGGTAGCGCCGGGGCGCGCGCGCCCGCTGGTGGCGGCAGGCCCAGCAGCGCCGTCACGGTCGGCGCAACGGCGTCGGCGTCCACGGGATGGTCCCACCGCTGTCCGCGCGCGATGCCCGGCCCGGCCAGGATCAGCGGAACGTGCAGACTGGAGCCGCGCCCCAGCGGCCCAGACCCGTAGTAGTTCGCGGCGTCGGTCTGCCCGGCCTGCGCCTCGCCCGCCGTCAGTAGCAACGCCGTGGCCCCCGTCAGGCCGCGCAACGTGAGCTGGCGCTCCAGGACGCCGACGAAGGCGTCGTACAGGGAGACGAGCTGCTGATAGCGTCCGCCCACGGCAGCGGGACTGGTCTCCTGTTCGCCCCGCGGGGCGGGCGGCGGCGCGAGGTCGATGTAGAGCAGGAAGCCGTGCTGCTCGCGCGCGAGGCGGGCAAGAGTCGTCGCCAGCGCGGCCTCCCACCCGGCGGACGGCCCCAGAGTCCCGGCGACGGTCAGCGCCGCGCGGTTGAGGTGAGCAGGACGGCGCGCGTCCGCGCCCAGCCAGCCGGTGGCCAGCCCAGAGCGTCGCGCCACGTCGAAGACGGAATCCTGTCCCCAGAAGTCGTCCGCGCCGACGCCCGGCACGCCGTCCTGGCCGTACCACGTCGCCTGGTCGATGCCGTCTTGCTCGCCCCACGGGACAAGTCGCGGCCAGGGATCAAACAGACGCCAGGATGGGTATCCCCCGGTGGCGAGCACCGTGTCGTCGATCAAGGGCCAGCCATAGTCGGCCCACACCTGCGTGGCCACGGCGCCCCTCGCGGCCAGCCCGCGCACGACCGGCGCGTCGATCGTGTGGTCGTCCAGCCAGGTGTCGGCGTAGACGCCGTTGAGCTCGACCACGATCGCGTTGCGCGCCGCGCCGCGCCGTCCATTGACCGGGGCCGGGGCCGTCGCGGTGGCAAGGGGCCGCAGGACGAGCGAGACCGCGACCGTGTCCGCGGTTCCAACCGTCAGCGGCCGGCTAGACAGGGCGTACGGGATGGTCTGTGAATTGTCAGTTTGGGGGCGTGTGGCCCTCGCTACGCCGCCCGCTCGTCCCGGCGTTGACCCCGGGGTGGACGGCGCCGACGATGTGCCGCTGTTATAAGGACGCGCGGCGGCCAGCATGTACTGGCCGGGCGCGAGGTGGGCAATCGTAGCGCGGCCGTGGGGGTCGGCCGTGTCGGTCACCAGCGCGGACGCCGGGGCAAAGGCGCGCGGCGCCAGGGTCAGCCAGACGCGCGCGCCGCCCAGGGGAGCGCCACCGTCGTGAGCGCGCACCCACACTGTGAGCGTGGCGCCGCCGGTCCCGAACTGGAAGGCGGGATGGTCCAACTGCTGAATCTGCACGCCGCTGGAGAGGTCATCGCCGTCCGACGCGATGGGCACGAAGACGGTGGGCGCCGGCAGCGCGACCGCCGCGCGAGGCGCGGCGGAGGGCGGCGCGGGCCGGGTCAGCGCGTAGGCCGCGGCCAGGGCAGCCAGCAGGATCGCCGCTCCCCACACAGCGAACCGGGTCCGGAGGCGCCTACGTGACCGCATAGAGCCCACCGGCGGCGCGTGAGCCGACGTATAGCGTGCCGTCGAGGAGGGCCGGGGCGGCGCGCATCTCGCCCAGGCGCAGCGCCCAGCGCTGACGGCCAGTGGCGGCGTCGAGGAGGTACAGCAGGCCATCGCCGCCCGGTAGATAGAGTGCGGAGGCCGCCACGATGGGGACGCTGAGCACGGGCGCCCCCGTGCGGAAAGTCCAGAGGCGGCGGCCCGTGCGCGCGGAGAAGGCGTAGAGCCGGCCATCGTCGCTGCCCAAAAAGAGGCGTCCCCGCGAGACCACGGGGGAGGCGCGCGTGCCCTTACCTATCCCCCCTGGCAGCACCGCCTCCCAGCGCAACGCGCCATCCGCCGCGTCGAAGCAAAGGATACGCCCGGAGGCGGTCGCGAGATAGACGGCGCCGGCGGCGAGCGATGGAGCGCCGGAGAAGCGCTCGCGCACGGCGTATTCCCAGCGTTTGAGGCCGGTGACCAGATCGATGGCCATGAACTCGGCCGAGGCGCCCAGCGCCACGTAGGCCGTGCGCCCCGTCGCGGCCGCCGCGCCAGTCGTCGGCCAGACGTCGGGCAGCGCATCCTCGGACTGGAAGCGCCAGTAGAGCCGTCCGGTCGCGGCGTCGTAGCAGCTCAGGAAATTGCCGTCGCTGGGGACGAGGACGAGGCCGCGCACATAGGTGGGCGGCGCGGTCAGGGGATGCCCGTTGTCGGCCTGCCAGAGCGGACGCCCTGTCGTCGCGTCGAAGGCCAGGGTCAGGGTCCCGAAGCCGCCGACGTAGACGCGGCCCCCGCCGACCGCCGGTGAGCTATCGGTCAGGCTGTCGCCCAGCCCCACCCGCCAGCGCGGCCTGCCAGTCCGCGCGTCGAGCGCGCGCAGGAAGCCGTCGCTGCCGCCGACGTAGACCATGGTGTCGCCGTCAGGGCCCCGTGTTTTATGGGGACCGTGTGGCCTGCGGGCCTCATGATCCACCGCCGGCGCGGACAGCACCGGTCCGCCGAGCGGCGCGAACCAGGCGACGCGCCCATGCAGGGCATGACCGCCCGCCGACGGCGAAGCGAAGGAATGCGCGGCGTCGCCCCCGAACTGGCTCCATTGGTCGGCCCCCGACGCGGACGGCGCGCCGAACGGGGCTTGCGCGTAGACTTGCTGCAGCCTGGTATCGACCGATTCGCCCCCAGCGAAGATCGGACTGTTATCCGGCCCGAGCGGCGCGACATCGCGCTGCGTCAGGACCAGCATCGCCGCGCCCGCCGCCACGAGGATCAGGACCGTGGCCACGAGCCCGGCGCACAGGCGACGCGGGAGAGGCGGACGACGCCGAACACGGTCCATGCAGCACGCACCAGGGAGATCTCAAGACGGTGGTCGTGGCCAGAAGCGGCCAGCGAGAACAGGCCCAGTATAGCAGAGGGCGGCCCTGACCGAGGGTCTGTGTATTAATGGCGATGGGAGATTCATCTCCGAATTCGGAGATGAATCTCCGAATTCGGAGATTCAGGGGGCGGGCAACTCCGGGCGAAGGAACCAGCGTCGGTCGCGCGTGGTTCCTCTAGCCTCTACCAGCCTCCGTCGAGCAAGGGCCGTCAGGTCATTGAGCGCCGTATCGAGCGATATGCCCATTGCCTCCGCATATGTCCGGGTGCTGATCGCACCGACCGTGCGCAGATGATCCAGAACCCAGGCGTGGCGCTCGGCCACGGACCTGCGCTGGCGTGGTCGCTCCTCCCCCAGCTCTACGCTCTGCGTCGGAGTCCGCGTGGCAAGAAGAGCGGCGCCGTGACCGCGCAGCGTGACCACGAACGTACTTTCCGTTTGTCGGAACTCCGCCGGGGGCAGCCCGGCGTCCGCGAGTGCCTCGGCGACACGCCGCAATCCGAAGCCTAACTCTTCCATCACCCCGAGCGCCACCAACCCCTGAACAAGCGACGCATTACGGCTCCAGCGATGGCTCCCCAGCGTGTCCAGGCGCATCGGTCCTCCCAGCGTGCCCGGCGAGACAATCTCCAAGCGATCACTGAACATGTAGAGACGAACCCGGTCGCCTCTGTTTACCCAATCCCGATGCGCGAGCGCGTTCAAGATGAGTTCACGCACGGCCTCCAGCGGGTATTCATCGATGTCGGTTCGCCCTAGCCCTTTCAACTCGACACCATGCAACATCGTCGTCGCGACCCACGCCTCGGCGGCATCGAGTTGGGCGGGGAGCGCCCCCTCGATTTCGCGCGCCAGAAACCGCTCGCCCATGGCGGGGCCAGCATAGCGCACCACGGCGATCCGTGCCTGCGGAAGGAACTGCTGCGGCTGCCGTCCCAGCAGCAGGATCCCAGCGACTGTTGGCACGGGTGAAGCGTCCGCATCGTCCGCCGCGCGTGTCACCAAGCCGCGCGCGGCTAAGAGAGTGTCGGGGTCCATCCTGGCGCCCGAGCGAAAACGCGACACATACGCGGCCACGAGGGCATCATCCAGATCGTCGCGCCGCGCGCCGGGAACGGCGGTCGCGTCGTAGGCGTATCGCCCCCGCTGGTTCAACAGGGAGCGGATCTCGTCGGCGCTGAGCGTGCGACGGAATGACCCACCGCGCCTGGAAGCGGCCCTCGACACTATAGGCGTCGGCCAGACCCTCGGGGATCGTTACCACCAGGACCGTCCGTCCATCGACCACAACGCGTTCCGGAGGCAGCAGGTCCATCTTGGGATCGCACAAGCCCGCCGCAGTGTGGAGGTGATCGAGCGCACGCTTGGGATCGTTCACTCCCTCGATCACCGATACCACGCGCCCATCGAGCATGCGTTCCGTTATCCCAACGACCAGCGTGCCTCCCTCGGCATTCGCAAGCGCGGCCAGCGTCGTGGCCAGACCAAGCGGCCGTTCGTCGCCCGGCTTGAACTCTAGCAATGGCCCCTCACCCTGAGCGACGAGCCGCTTCACCTCGCGCGCGTTGATCACGCACCTCCCATGATGGCCCGCCAGTGCGCGGTTGGTAAGCTATGGCCACTGTCGTCGCCTATGCCCCCTCCGCGCTCATTACTACTATACAGGCGTCGCGGGTGTGTCAGCCGTTGCGTTTATCTAGGCTACCCGAGTGGGCGATATGCTGGGCGTGGACACTCAATCACCTTGTTCGAGAGCGAACCAGTAGAAGCCGTGGGGGGCGAGGGTCAGCAGGTAGGGCAGCGCGCCGATACGCGGGAAGTACACGTGGCCGGCCAGCTCCACGGGCGCGTAGCCGTCGTAGCGGCTCAGGTCGAGCTCCACCGGCTGCGGGTGGCGCGAGAGGTTGTTGACGCAGAGCACGACGTCGCCCGAGACGCGCAGGAAGGCGAACACGGCGCGGTTGGCCGGGTCGAGCGCCTCGAACGTACCCTCGCCGAAGACGGGCCACTGGCGGCGGATGGTGATCCAGCGGCGCACCCACTGCAAAAGCGAGGACTCCTGGCGCTGCTGCGCCTCGACGTTGAGCGCCTGGTAGCCGTACACGGGGTCCATGGCCGCCGGGAGGTAGAGCCGGGCGGCGTCGGCGCGGCTGAAGCCGCCGTTGCGGTCCCCCGTCCACTGCATCGGCGTGCGCACGCCGTCGCGGTCCTGCAGGTAGATGTTGTCGCCCATGCCAAGCTCGTCGCCGTAATAGATGACCGGCGTGCCGGGCAGCGAGAGCAGCAGCCCACTGAACAGCTCCATCCGCCGGCGGTCGTTGTCGAGCAGCGGCGCGAGGCGGCGCCGAATGCCCAGGTTGAGCCGCATGCGCGGATTGGGCGCGTACGTCGCCCACATATGGTCCCGCTCCTCGTCGGTCACCATCTCCAGCGTCAATTCGTCGTGGTTGCGCAGGAAGACGCCCCACTGCGCGCCCTGGGGGATGGGCGGCGTGCGCGCCAGGATCTCCGTGATGGGGTGGCGATCCTCGCGGCTGAGCGCCATGAACAGGCGCGGCATTAGCGGGAAGTGGAAGTTCATGTGGCACTCGGGGCGCTCGGGCGTGCCGAAGTAGTAGACTACCTGCTCGGGCCACTGGTTGGCCTCGGCTAGCAGCACGCGGTTGGGATACTCGCGGTCGATGGTGGCGCGCAGTTCGGCCAGGAAGGCGTGCGTCTCGGGCAGGTTCTCGCCGTTTGTCCCCTCGCGCTCATAGAGGTAGGGCACGGCGTCGAGGCGGAAGCCGTCCATGCCCAGGTCGAGCCAGAAGCGCAACACGTCGAGCATGGCCTGCCCGACGGCGGGGTTGTCGTAGTTGAGGTCGGGCTGATGGCTGAAGAAGCGGTGCCAGTAGTAGGCCCCGGCCCGCTCGTCCCAGGTCCAGTTGGAGGGCTCGGTGTCGATGAAGATGATGCGCGCGTCCTGATAGCGTTGCGGCGTGTCGGACCACACGTACCAGTCGCGGTAGGGGCTGTCGGGACCTGAGCGGGCCGCCTGGAACCAGGGATGCTGGTCGCTGGTGTGGTTGACCACCAAATCCATGATCACGCGGATGCCGCGCCGGTGGGCCTCGTCGAGCAGACGGCGCACGTCGTCCACGGTCCCGAGTTCGGGCAAGATCGTGTAGTAGTCGGAGATGTCGTAGCCGCCGTCGCGCAACGGGCTGGTGGTGAAGGGCAGCAGCCAAAGGCAGTCGACGCCCAGCCACTGCAGATAGTCGAGGCGCGAGATCAGGCCGGGGAAGTCGCCGATGCCGTCGTCGTTGCTGTCCTGGAAGGCGCGCACCAGCAACTCATAGAAGACCGCGCGCTTGTACCACAGGGGGCCGTCGCCGAGGGGCTGCGGCGACGGCGACGCCTGCTCCATCGACGCGACGGTCTCGGTGTCGATCATGCCGAACGGAGCCACCGCAGCGGCTCCAAGCTCCGCCGGGGTCGGGGTCGCCGGCTCGGACTGCGCCATGACGTCGCCTCCTTTATAGTGGTAATCTCTAGCCCTACCTCGTCAGGTAGATCCTACAGGCCATATTCTCGCAGGCCAGCGCCCAACTCTCCAACTCCGCCCTCCTCCTGTCCGGTCCTCCCCCACGTGACCCCTCCTGTCCGGTCCCTCCCCAATGGGGCATTGACCCGCTCCTGCCCGCGGGCCTACCGTAGGTCTGCGTCCCGTCTCGTCCGTGAGCATAGCGGCTTTTGACGGCTGGCGACCGGATCAAGGTATGCGGGAAGGCTGGCATCCGCACGGGAAGGGGTTTGCACTATGGGACTCTCACAATCGCGACAGTACGCGCGGTCTAGGCGGGCCGTCGTCGTCGCGCTCTTCCTTGTAGCCATGGGACAGGCCACTCCGGGGTTGGCGCACGCGGTAACAGGCCGGGCGGCTGCCCCAGCGGCGGCCTTTAGCGCGCGGGGACCCTATACCTGGGGCTTACTGGGCGACGATGGGGGCGCGAATGGGACGCGGCTCTCTGCCGAGCGCGGCGCGGGCATCAGCACCAAGGTCGTCCGCATCAGTTGGAAGGATATGGTCCCGGCCGAAGGGACGACGGACGCGGCGTACATCGGGGCGATGCGCGCCCGCTTCGACGCCCTGCGCGCGGCGGGCTTCGGCATCATCCTCGAGCTCGGCATCCAGGACACGCCGGGCTGGCTACACGCCGCCTACCCCGCCGCGGGCTACGTCGACCAGTACGGCGATGTCTACAATGGCCAGGGCCAGCCCGATAGCGGCGACGCCAACGCTGTCTTCAACCCCACGGTGCGCCGGCTGATCGCCGACTATGTGCGGGACGTCTTCGCCGCCTTCGGTACCGATTTTGCCGCCGTGCGGCTGGGCGGCGGCCACTGGGGCGAGCTGACCTATCCGACGAACACCTACAACGGTCACAGCAACTGCTATTGGGCCTTCGACCCGAGCGCCCTGGCGCAGTCGCCGGTCCCCTCCTGGCATCCCGGCGACCCTTCTCCCCACGGCGAGGCCGCGCGGTTCATCGCCTGGTACCTCGACGCGCTCACCGGCTACCAGACCTGGCAAATCTCTATGCTGCGCGCGAACTATAGCGGCCCCATTGTGATGCTGTACCCCAGCTTCGGCGTGCGTCCGGGCCAGCTCGACGGCGCCGTCAGGGGCAACCTCGGCGGCACGACATCGGTCGAGGTCAACGGCGAGTTGCAGCGCGGCTACGACATGGCGCGACAGGTCGCCGCCATAGCCGACCCCAACACGATCATCGCCACGACATGGCTCGACTGTCCGTTCGGCGACGACGACAGCGCGAACCCCGACGATTGGCGGCCGGTCCACTACCTGGCCAGCCTCGCCGCGGCCCACGCGCCTGTGTTGCGCGTGTTCGGCGAGAACACGGGGCAGGGCCAGCGCGCACAGATGGACTTCGCGGCCGCGCAGATGGTCAGGTATGGGCTTGTCGGCATGGCCTGGTACGATGAGGGCGAGGTGTTCTCCTGGCAGTACGCCACCCTGGGCGACTACCAGAGCGAGATCGCCAACACGCCGTCGCGGACCATCGCCGCTACTCCCGCGGCCACGGCTACTGCCGCACGAACCGCGACGCCGACCGACGTCCCCACGGGAACAGGCATCCTGACCGCAACGAGTGTGTCCACCGCCCATCCGACGCCAACAGGGACGTCCTCCCCCACGCGGACGCCGTCGCTCCCGCCGACCAGCACACCCATCCCGTCGCCGACCAGCACCACAACCGCTCTTGCGACCGCTACCGCACCCGTACCATCGCCAACTAACACGAGCGTTGCTCTTAACGCCACCACCACACCCAGACCGTCGCCGACCACCACGGCTGCTGCTGTCCTCGCGGCCAGACCCACCGCCATCAACACAGCGACGCCGACAATGGCGGCAACGCGTACGGTCGCGACAGCGCCCACCATGGCGGCAACATCCACAACGCTGGCTACCAGCACCCCCCTTCGCGCCACGAGCGCGACAGCCACGCTCGTCCCGCCCACCACGAACGCGGGCGCGACCGCCACGCCGCCGTCGATTCCGTCATCGACGCGGACTCCCACGGCCACGCCGCCCACGAGGCCGGGTAGCGCGCTCACCACGCCCGGACCCGCCACGCCCGGACCCGCCACGCCCACTGCCTCCCGTCACATCATCGGGGGTCCTGTCGGTGGCGCGCGCCATTCCGCCGCGCGGCCAGCGCGGTCGCGGACCACGAGCCGAGCACGGCTAGCCGCGGCGCCCGCGGCGTCCTCGCGCGGCATCGTCGAGCGGACGCTGACAAGCGCGCCCCTCGTCGTACCCGGGGAAACAGAAAGGTTCACGGTCCTGCTGCGGGCGCCTCGGCGGATTGGCAAGACGAGCGTAGGGTCCATCGATCTCGCGGTCTACGACCGGACGGGGACGCGACTATGGCAATCGCGGCGCTATGCCCTCGGAACCAACGGAGGACGCGGAGGGACAACCGGCCATGTGTCGAGCGCATGGCGGGTGCCCCTATCCGTCGCCCCCGGCATCTATACCCTGCGGGTCGGCATCCTCGACATCGCTCTCACAACCCGGATCAGGAACAACCGCGCCGCGACCTTCAGAGTCGTCCCACGACCCGCCAGCCGCGTACGGGCGAGACATCAACCGCGCGAGTGATCGCCTCTCGATCACAGAATCTTCCCTAAACGCCTCCGATGCGTGCACTTACCTTAGATTAAAGGTGCTGTGACGGCCTGAACCGAGAGGAAAAGGCAAGTTTCGGGATCTTTTCCCCGTCAAGGACAGCTCTCCTTCGGCGGCGTCGATGGCCGATGGCCGATAGCTTCTTTGGCCGTGGTGACCACGCTCTCGGGCGTGAAGCCGAACTTCGTTTGCAGGTCTTTGAGCGGCGCGGAGGCACCGAAGGTGTGCATGCCGACGCTGCGTCCGCCCGCGCCGATGTAGCGGCCCCAGCCGAACGTGGACGCCTGCTCCACCGAGACGCGCGCCGTCACCGTGGGCGGCAGGACGCTGTCCTGGTAGTCCTGGTCCTGCCGCTCGAATAACTCCCACGACGGCATGCTGACCACGCGCGCCTTGACGCCGTCGGCCGTGAGCCGCTCGTAGGCCGTGACGCAGAGCGCCACCTCGCTGCCGGTCGCTAGCAGCAGCACCTCGGGCCGGCCGTCCGCGGCGTCGGCCAGCACATAGGCGCCGCGCGTGAGGCCGGAGGCCGCGGCGTAGCGGGAGCGGTCCAGCGTCGGCAGCGCCTGGCGGCTCAGGACCAGGACGGCCGGCTGGTGGCGCAACTCCATGATCAGCCGCCAGGCCTCGGCGACTTCGTTGGCGTCGCCCGGCCGCAGCGTGATCAGGCCGGGGATGGCGCGCAGCGAGGCCAACTGCTCGACCGGTTGGTGCGTTGGGCCGTCCTCGCCCACGCCGATGGAGTCGTGCGTGAAGATGTAGATGACCGGGATTTCCATCAGCGCGGCGAGGCGGATCGGCGCGCGGCCGTAGTCGCTGAAGATGAGGAAACCGGCGCCGTAGGGGATACCGGACACGGACAGACGTGGTACCATAATCCGCTGTAACGCCTGGCGTCATAGCAAGACTATATCTCTGATCCCCGCTACGGCGGTCAGACAGGCCGGGTCCTGGGGATGCGGACGCGGCAGATGTCTCCGCGTGCGCGTGGAGGCCATGATCCTACGAGCGTATATATGGTTACAGGAGTAAAGGAGATGTCATGCGCGACGATATGGTCCCGGGCGCGGCGTTCCCCGACGACGAGTTGACCGATCACCTGCCGGGGCTCGATTTTGGGCGCGCCCTGTGCGGTGACCTGGCCGCGGCGCGGCGGCGCGAATGGCTGGTGACCAACGGCATCGGCGGCTACGCGGCCGGGACGGTGGCGGGTGTGCTCACGCGCCGCTACCATGGCCTGCTGCTGGCCGCCTTACGCCCGCCCCTCGAGCGCACCCTCCTGCTCGCCAAGCTCGACGAGACGGCCACGTACCGGGAGCAAGACTATCCCTTGCACACCAACCACTGGGCCAGCGGCGCGGTGACCCCCGCGGGCTATCTGTGCCTGGAGCGTTTCCACCTGGAAGGGACGACCCCGGTGTGGACCTATGCCTGCGCCGACGCCCTGCTGGAGAAACGCATCTGGATGGAACAGGGCGCCAATACGACTTACATCCACTACACGCTGCGTCGGGGCATGGCGCCGCTTGCGCTTGAGCTCAAGGCCCTGGTCGACTACCGCGACCACCACGGCGACACGCACGCCGGAAATTGGACCATGGGTATCGCCGCGGTGGAGCATGGGCTGCGCGTCGACGCGTTCGACTCCGCCACGCCGTTCTACCTGCTCAGTGACGGGGCCGAGGCCGCTCCCCGGCACGACTGGTACCGCGATTTTTTCTTGAGCGTGGAGAGCGAGCGCGGTCTGACAGCCCACGAAGACCACCTGTGCGCCGGGATCTTCCAGGCCACCCTGCGGCCCGGCCAGACGCTCACGGTCGTGGCCAGCACGGACCCACGGCCCACCCTCGACGGAGCCAGCGCCTACGCCGTGCGCCAGGGCCACGAGCAGCGCCTGGTCGCGCTCAGCGGCCTGGAGGGCGTGCCCGGCGAGATCCGCCACCTGGTGGAGGCGGCCGACGCCTTCCTGGTGCGCCGTCCCGTCAGCGGCCCCAACGGGCACACTATCATGGCCGGCTACCCCTGGTTTGAGGACTGGGGCCGCGACACTATGATCAGTCTGCCCGGCCTGACGCTGGCCACGAAGCGGCCCCACATCGCGCGCCGCATCCTGCACACGTTCGCCGGCTTCGTCGACGGGGGCATGCTGCCCAACCGCTTCCCGGACGCGGGCGGCGCGCCCGAGTACAACACGGTCGACGCCGCCCTGTGGTACGTCGAGGCCGTCCGCGCCTACCACGCGGCCACGGGCGACGACGACCTGTTGCGCGAGCTCTACCCGGTGCTGCGGAACATCGTGGACTGCTACCATCATGGCACGCGCTACAACATCCACGTCGATCCCGCCGATGGGCTGCTGTACAGCGGCGAGGACGGCGTGCAGCTCACCTGGATGGACGCGAAGGTGGGGGACTGGGTGGTCACGCCGCGCACCGGTAAGGCGGTGGAAATCAACGCGCTGTGGTACAACGCGCTGCGCGTGCTGATCGATGTGGCGCGCCTCCTCGGAGAACCGTTTGAGACGTATGAACGATGGGCGGACGAGACGCAAGCGGGCTTCGGCCGCTTCTGGAACGAGGCGCGGGGCTATTGCTACGATGTCGTCGATACGCCCACGGGCAACGACCCGGCGCTGCGCCCCAACCAAATTCTGGCCGTGGCGCTCGCGTTCAGCCCGCTCGACCCCGCCCGGCAGCGGGCCGTCGTGGACACCTGCGCCCAGCACTTGCTCACCTCCCACGGGCTGCGCAGCCTCGCGCCCGCCGACCCGGCCTACGGCGGCCACTACGGCGGCGACCAGCGCGCGCGCGACGGCGCCTACCACCAGGGCACGGTATGGGCCTGGCTGATCGGCCCTTTCGTCGCGGCCCATCTGCGCGTGTATCGCGACCCGGCGCTGGCGCGCTCGTTCCTGCCGCCGCTGCTCCGCCAGCTGGCCGACTACGGCGTGGGCAGCGTCGGCGAGATCTTCGACGGCGACGCGCCATTCGCGCCAAACGGCTGCATCGCCCAGGCCTGGAGCGTCGCCGAAGTGTTGCGCGCCTGGCGTTTGACGGAGGACACCTCATTGCTCGAATAGGACGTGATCGGGCGCGGGCCGACGCCTGACTCTCCAAGGCCAGGGGCGACCTCTCGGATAGGCGGGCCGCGTTTGTGAAGTCAGGCCGGTGAAAGGCGTGTAACGAATTGGCCGTGGCCAGGACTACTCTACAGGCCCCCGGCGACTGCGGGGCGCGACACGCGCCCTATCGTTTGAAACGCGGGACGCCTGGCAAGAAAGGAGGGATACTGAAGCACACCTGGCAAAGCAGCGGCAACGGTCGGTCACACGATCAATGATCGCACGCATACCGTACGCTGTCTCGCGGCCACCGGCGCCGTTCGGGATGTAAACACACCCGGATAGAGTCGATCGATACAAGCCCCATCATCAGCATGACCAGTTTGTCGTCCACGTCGCGGCCCACACCGCCGATCGACGCACACGACAGGGAGACACAATGACCCGCATCACACGCCTGACCCGCGGACTCCTCGCGGGCGGAGCGGCCCTCGCCCTCGTTGCCCTGACGGTTCTCGCGAGCCAGAGCCGCGCCACGGCCAGCGCGCAGCCCCACCACGCGGCGCATACCTCTCAGGGAGGCACGGACCAGTTCCTGCCCGCGAGCAAGATCGTGCTCAAGAACGCTATTTCCGTCAATCTCACGCAGAGCACCGTGCGCCTGCCCTTGCACCGGGGCGCCTTCCACGGTACAACCGTTTGGTATATCATCACCGACACATCCGACTTCGGGATCTCGCACGACCTCGGCGCTCTCTACGCGCCCAAGCTGACCAACCTGCCCATCGGCTGTCCCCAGTGCGTGCAGACCGTCACGCTCACCACCCCGCCCAACAACAAGTTCCACGACGCCATCGTGAACTTCCAGGGCATCCCGGACTTCAGCCCGCGCCGCATCCTGAACCCCGGCAAAATGGGCTTCCCGCCAGTCCAGGCACAGCCCGGCGCGGTCGGCGATGCGCACTACAGCCCCTTTATCCGCTTCCCCGGCTCGCCGGTCGTCTACAACGCACCGATCGTGGCTACGGGCAACGGCCCCTTCGACGTGATGCACCACGCCAACACCAACGAGCGCGTGATCGCCATCGACACACACCAGACCCTGACCAAACCGGCCACCGTGGATATGCTCCTGGTGGAAGGATTCGACGCCGGCCAGCCCATCCTTTACCTCAACACCGAGGCGTCCGACCCGGTGGCGGCGACCTACGAGCGCACCACCTACGTGCCGCTGCTCAACGGCGCGCCCTTCCTCGGCGGTGACGATTTCCTTGGCTCGGCGCGCGAACGCATCTTCGTCTTCGCCAATGGGCAAACCTCGGGGCCGAACGCGCAAGGCGAGAACTACGCCGGCCTTCACGGCGGCAGTCTCGACGCCAACGTCAACACCTTGAGCCGGATTGCCGACCCGGAGAACGTGCAGGGTGACTGGCCGACGCTGGCCGACCCGGTCCACGCTAACGCCTACAGTCCGCTTTGGGACGTGCAGCTGGGGCAGTGGAGCGCCCGCGCGATCCGCGCCCACGAGAACACGCGCCAGACCGACGAGTTCCAGGTGTTGCAGAAGTCGATCAAGCCGGACACGCTCACCGGGCTGGGGGGCGTGCCCTATGGCTCGGTCGGCTTCCTGGTCAACTGTCCCCCCGTCGCCTTTATCAATCAACCGCCCACCAGGCCGCAAGCAGCGAATCCGCTGTTCGGCTAATAGCACGGCGCCATGACGTGGGGCGGAGCGGGAGGCGCCCGTTCCACCCCACGCCCCGCCACGCGGGTCGGAGGCCCGCCGGAGGTTCACATGTCACGATCCCCGCGTGTCTGGTCACCGCCATAACCTATGCTCATCACACGAGGAGGGTCTGCTCATGCCCCGCGGTTCAACCATTCGCGTGACCGGCACCGATGTGGCGGCCCACATGCCACGCGCGCTGACGCTCCCCTTCGCGGTCAACGGATGGCGGGCCATGCGCGGCGCTGGGGCGCGGTAGATGCCTCCCGTCTCGTTCACCGGGCTCGCCATCGTCGCCGCTGTCGCCTTCCTCGTGCCGCTGGCGCTCGGCCTGGCGCCGCGCCTGCGCCTGCCGGCGACCGTGGTCGAGATCGTGGCCGGGATCATCATCGGGCCGGCCGGGCTGCGCTGGGTCCGCGTCGACACCCCGATCGGCATCATGTCGCTGCTCGGGCTGGCCTTCCTGCTCTTCCTGGCCGGCCTGGAGATCCAGTTCGACCGCCTGCGGGGCCGCGTGCTACGGGACGCCGGGCTGGGGTTTGCGATCTCCCTCGCACTGGCCGTGCCCATCGGCGTCGGATTCGGCGCACTGGGATTGGTCAAATCGCCGCTGCTGGTGGCTATTATCCTGTCCGCGACCGCGCTGGGCATCGTCATCCCGCTGCTCAAGGACGCGGATGAACTCTTCTCGCCGTTCGGGCAGGTCGTGACGGCGGGCGCCACGATCGCCGAGTTCGGTACCATCATCTTGCTCTCGCTGTTCTTCTCGCGCGCGGCGCACGGTGTCGGCGCGCAGCTCGTGCTGCTAGGCGAGATCCTCGTCCTGGGCGCGGTCGTCACCCTGGTCGTGGTGCGTGTGGAGCGGTTGCGACCGCTCGCCGCCGTGCTGGTGCGGCTGCAGGACACGACCGCGCAAATCCGCGTCCGCGGCGCCTTTGTGTTGCTGGCCGTCTTCGCGGCGCTGGCCGAGAGCCTGGGATTGGAGGTGATCCTGGGCGCTTTCATGGCCGGGACGATCCTGACGCTCGTGGACCGCGACGTGATGATGACGCACCCACAATTGCGCGCCAAGCTGGAGGCCATCGGCTTCGGCGTCTTCGTGCCGTTTTTCTTTGTCGCCAGCGGGCTGCGCTTCGACCTGGCGGCGCTCTTCGCCAGCCCCTCGACGCTGGCGCGCGTGCCCCTGTTCCTTGCCGCCTTGCTCGTGGTGCGCGGCGCGCCGGCCCTGCTGTACCGTTCCTCCCTGGGCGGCCGCCGCGCCGCCGCGGCCGGATTGCTGCAGGCGACGTCCCTGACCTTCATCGTCGCCTCGACCCAGATTGGGCGCGCGTTGGGGTTGATCGGCGCGGCGACCGCTGCGGCGCTGGTCGCGGCGGGCCTGCTGTCAGTCCTGATCTTCCCGCTCGTCGCGCTGACCCTGCTACGGAGGGCCGAACGACCGGACGCCGATGCCCCGATAATGGGCCGCCCTGTCACAAACATCTAAGGGGGACGTTAGAAGGGCGTAACTATTCGGCGTCATGCTGATGGTGTAGCGGATGTTATAGCGGAACGGCTGACACGGGGGAAAAGGCTTCCCGTTGGTAGGTAGACCGTGACCGTGGGTTAGTACGCTACGCATCTACCTGTCCACGTATAGTTATGTCGCGAGGTTCCCCATCGTGAAGCTCATTCTTGCCGCGCCGACCGCGGCGTCGACCACCGACCTCCGCGCCGTCGAAGCCCTCTGTCGCGGCGACAAGGACGGCCTTGTCGTGTTGCACGATCGTTATCACGCCTCCATGGTGCGTCTGGCGCGGCGCTATGTCCCCGATCAGGCCGCGGCCGAAGAGGTCGCCCAGGACACCTGGCTCGAAGTCCTGCGCGGCATCGGCCGGTTCGAGGCGCGATGCGCGCCCAGGACCTGGGTCTTTCGCATTCTCACCAACCGCGCCAAGACGCGGGGCACGCGGGATAAGCGTTGCGTGCCGTTCTCCACTCTGGACAGCCAGGGCGAGGGGACGGCTGAATCCGGCGTGGATGTGGAACGCTTTTCCCGCGACGGGCGCTGGTCGTCCCAACCGGCTGTTTGGGACGACCGACCTGAGGAACACCTCCTGTCCGCTGAGACCCGGACGCGCATCCTCGCGGCCGTCGCCGCGCTGCCCCCGGCCCAACGAGATGTCATCACTCTGCGCGACATGAAAGGATGGAGGGCCGATGAAGTGTGCGCCGCGCTTGGCGTCAGCGCGGCCAACCAACGCGTGCTCCTCCACCGCGCGCGGGTCAGGGTACGCCAGGCCCTGGAGCAATACTTGAGGGACGCCGTCGACCGGGTGGGCTGATCGTCGGATTAGAACATGGCCACGAGCCGGTAGTAGTGGCCGGGGATCGCGTTCGTGGCCCGGACGCGCTCGTTGCTCGCCAGTACCGGCCCGGCGTGCAGTGGCGCGTCCACCGTCTCGTCCGGGACGGTGGGCACACCGCCGTAGACCGTCACGACGCGTGGCCGGCCTGGCAAGCCGTGCCGCGCGGTCACGGTCGTCCCGGCGGCCAGGACCCAGCCCGAATCGTAGAGGAAGGGACTAGCGGCGTTCACGCTGGTCCGGGCCCGCAGCGCCCCCGCCGCGTTGTCCATCAGGCGCGTCTCGTGCGAGATGGCCACGCCCTCTGACTCGGCCTCCACCGCGATGCCCCAGCCGCCGTTGGCGGAATACTCGCCCCCGCTCACGCGCACGCCGTCGGCGCGGTGCGCGATCCAGATGCCGTGCCCGCCGTTGTAGCGCGACGAGCAGCCCACGAGGTCCACCGCCGCCGAGCCGCGCACGAAGAACCCGCCGGCCACGTTGCCCAGACCTTGATGGGGGGCGTAGGAACTCTGCCCGCTGCTGTCGGCGCGACCGCCCGCGACGCAGGCGGCGTAGCGCACGTCCTCGGAGACCTCGCTATTGAAGCCATAGCCACGGTTCTGGTAAGCGTGGCAGGAGGCGTAGCGCAAAAGGGCGCAGCCGTAGTGGGTGAAGCCCTGGCCCACCGCCATGCCGTGCGCCGCGCACGACACGTAGGTGAGGTCGGTAGCGCCGTCCGCCGAGAAGCCCGAGGCAGTGGCGCCGCCGTCCGTCGCAGCGGCCTCACAGGCGGCGTAGGACGCCCCCGCGCCCAGCTGGAACTCGAAGCAGAAGGTCTCCGCGGGACCGCTGCCCGCCGTGCCACGCACGTTGGCGACCCGCACGCGGTTGTGGGACACGTCGCGGCAGCGGATCCAGACGAGGCCGTGCGCCAGCGCGGTCTGATGGCGCGCGTTGCCGTCGAAGGTGATGTCCTCCGCCGCCATGCGCTGGTCGGGCGACGCGGCCGCGAGGGCAGGGTTGATGGCCTCGTTGAGCAGCAGGTAGATGTGGGTGCTGCCCTCCGGCAGAGTGGCATGATCCGTGAGACGGATGGTGGTGGCGCCCAGGCCCGCACCGCGCAGGATCACGCCGCCGCGCATCAGCAGACATGCCCCGTACGCCGCGTCGAGGGGATGGGGTTGTGGTACGACGCGATAGGTCCCGGCAGGGACGCCGACGATGCCCCCGCCCGCCCGCGCCGCGTCGGCGATGGCCTTGTTGATAGCGTCGGTATCGTCGGCCTCGCCGTCGCCCACGGCTCCGTAGGCGCGCACGTTATAGGCGGGCAGGCCGCTTTCACCCATCCCCGAGTCATTGGGGTGGGTCAGCGCGACCGCCTCGGCCGCGGCCAGACCGGCCGCCCCCAGGCCCACGGCCGCCAGGAAGCCGGCCCGCGACGACGGGCGAGACCGGCTACTCCGGTTGTCCGGTGCGACCAGGCTCACCGCCGCGGTTTCCGGCGCGTCCCGTGTCGTGGCCCGTGCCAGCGCCTCCTCCAGCACGGCGACTCGCTCCTCCGCCCGCGACGCGCGATCTTCCAAGCGCGCCAGCCGGGTCAGGAGCTCGGCCAGCGACGCATCGTCCGTCATCGCGACCGTTGCTTACGATGCGCGCGCGAAGACTCGTGGCGTCGGCAGAGGCTCACCTTCCGCGCGCGCGCTGTCGACGAGCATGCGCAAGACCTCCTGTCCGGCACGCACCGCCTCATCGTAGGTGACGCCGTGGGTTTGGGCGTATGTCCCCCACTCAGGCAAGCTCACGATATAGATGTGGTCTTCGTCCGACCATTCGATGACCATCGAGTAGTGCGGCTGTTCGCTCATGGTGTTTGCCTTTTGATCGGTGCGTCACGATCATCGCCGCGCACCGCCTGCGTGACGACCCCAGGCGGGATGACGAGGCGATTCTCATCCGCGATGGCTTCCGCGATCAAAGCCCGTACATAGGGGTCACGACGCGTCCATGCAAGCAGCGCGCCTGTATCTAGGAGAAGGGTGTGTCTCGCCACGCGTGACGCACCTTCTCACGGACATCCTCGGGGATAGGACCCCATTCCTCGTCAAGCTCACGCAGGAGCCGTCGCGCCCGATCAACCTCGACACGACGACGCAGGCCGTCGGCAACGTACGCCGAGATGTTGCCGTCATCGGCGTGCTGCCGCGCCTCATCCAGCAGGTCCCCCGGCAGTGTTAACGAGATTTTACGCGCTTTCATGACCTTCATCTCTCTATCGTACCACAGTACGATATCGGCCATCATGGAGAATAGTATCACGCCGATGACGGGCGGCAGGCTCTAGACAAAGAGGTCGGCAATAGGGTAGGTAAAGCCTGGTACCACGTCCTCGCCGTCCAGGATATCGTCCACACCCAAAGCGGTGGGGGTCTCATCGCCGGGGCGCCAGACATCCACGCGCTGGTAGCGCGGCCAGATCACCCACACGAGGCGTGTCCCAAAGGATAAATAGGTGTTCGCCTTCGCGGCCATCCCCGGCGCATACTGATTCTCGGACACCACCTCAATCGCAAGGTCGGGGGCCAGTTGGAGGGCCTTCATATACTCTGGCGACGTGCGCGGCGGCACGCGATCCGCGCGGACAAAGGCATAGTCAGGGCCTAACTCTGTGTCGCGGGGGTGGGCGGGGTCAAGGCGGTAGCCACCCTGCTCGCCCGTCACGCGCCCCAGGCCATGCGCCTTCACGTAGACGGTCAGTTCCGCGCCCAGGAGAAGGCCCGTACTTGACGCGCCGAAGCCGCTGAGGGGCATACGAACAAGGACTCCTTGCACCAATTCATACACCCACCCGTCGTCGGGGATGGCGTGTAGCTCGTCCACGGTCATGGGCGGCATGTTGGGCACGATCTCGGCCCACGGCGCGATAGGGTCTGATGGGTAAACACGTTGTGCTGTCATTTGTCTCCCCCGTGTGCGTCGCGGATAGCGTCGCGAACGTTCCTCAGATCACGAACTTTGCATGGCATCGGGGCCTATCCTCAACATCCCTCTATTATACCCGGGACACGGTCAGGCTATCTATAACGACCCTATCCCAGGGCCTGTGAATTGTCCGCCGCATCGAACGGGCGAGGTGGAAGCGCCGCATCATTGCTCAGGGAAGCACGTTGATAGCGCGCGCCGCGAGGACGGCGACCATGACCAGCGAGCTCAACTCCTGTACCATCAGGAGCGCTTTCACGCGCCGCGTGAGCGGCAGCGTGTCGGTCGGGCTGAACGCCGTCGCGCTGGTGAACGCCACGAAGAGATAGTCCACGAACTCGGGCATCCAGTCCTTGGGGCCGATATCCGGCCCCGATTGTTGCGGGAACAGGAAGTCCGGCTCAGACGGAGCGGACGCGTGGCGGCGATGCGGACCGCCGCAGTCGATCTCCCAGTACCACAGGGCGAAGATGAGGACGTTGGAGGCCCACAGCCCGGTGGCCGCGCCCAGGAGAGGTTGGGCCTTAATCCTATCGCGCAGCAGGGCGCCGAGCAACTGCGCGATGGAGAGCGCGATGAGCAGGGTCGCAACGCCGAGCATAGCCACCACCAGCGCGCGCACGTGCAGCGGGCGGATCGGCAGGTTGATGCGGTGCGCGACGATGAAAAAGATGACGACGGGCGCCTCGATGGCCAACAGCAACCAGCGGGGGCCGACGATCATACCGGCGGGCAGGTAGAGGTAGACCCCGCCCAGCGCCAGCAAGGCGAGGACGACCGGCCATTTCGAGATATGCACGGCCGGGTGAGGCGCCGGCCGGCCGGCCGGGCGCCCTACATGCCGCGGATGATCGCCGACCATGGCCCTGTCCTCCATCGTCCACTCGTCTCACCGCTGGACAGCGGGCCTATCAGATGCGATTTTCATCCGACCGCTCGAGCGGCATCGAGTCATGTACCTGTTCGCCCATGTGTGCGCCTCTCACGGATCGGCGGCATATCAGACCAGGAGGACACTGTCCCCGTAGGCGGCAACCGCCCCATCGTGCGTGAGGAGACGCAGGGGCTCACGCCGGGCCTGCGCGATTAGGCCGCGGTCGAACGGATCGCGATGATGATCCGGCAGGTGAGCCACCTCGCCGGCGTGGTCCGCCGTGAACGGGAGCGGGACGAGGCCTCCGTCCGTTGCGGCCACCCGCACCTCGTCGATGTCGGCCTCTATCTTGCCGAGGCGCGCCTTGATGGCAATCTCCCACAGGGTCAGCGGACTGATGAACACCACGTTGGCTGGATCGGCGATAAGCGTCTTAGCCCGCGCTGGCAACGCCGGGTCGTCGTCTAACCACCAGAGGAGGATATGCGTATCCAGCAGCAAGCGCATCACGCGCCGCCCTCGAACGCCGCGAGCACGTCTTCCGGCAGCGGCGCATCGAAGTCGGCGGCGATCCTGATCCGCCCTTTGAGCAGCCCGGGACGACGAGGGGCAGGGGTAGCCGCGGTCCCGACCAGACGCGCCACCGGTTTGCCCGCCTTCGCGATCACGATCTCTTCGCCGCGCGCCGCATCCTCGACGAGTTGCGAGAGATGGGTCTTGGCTTCGTGGATGTTGATCTGACGCATGTCCCCCTCTTTCTCTGATAAACTAAGCTGAGTCTAGTTTACACTAAGGTGACGGAGATGGCAACCTGGAGACATTGTTCACCGACCAGCGTCGGGTCTACCTGCGCAAGCTGAGGAGCCTGGACGAGCTGGAGCGCCGCGCGCGCGCCGAGGGCCGCGACGATCTGGCGCTGCTGGTGAAAGGCGCGATCCTGCATATCGAGGCCGATCTCAGGTGGGTCGACGCCTGCGCCGAGGAGATCGGGCAGGCGGCAGGGAAAGGCGACGAGGACAGGGACGGCGGCCACGGCGGCCACGGCGGCCACGGCGGCCACGGCGGCCCCAACTGGGACCGGCGCCATGGTCAGGCTGAGCGCGGCGCATAAGGTTTACAAGGAGGGTCTGTGAATTGTCGGCCTGGGAGAGCGGGGGGGGGGGGCCGCCCCCGGGGCGGCCCCCGGGGGGGGGGGCGACCCCCCCACCCCCCAAAAAAAAAATAATAAAAAACCCCC
>JAABUZ0100001632.1_pt1 | contig 41374 bp, 27 predicted proteins | sample 5562091 | NCBI WGS metagenome assembly JAABUZ01 (sample SAMN12813069, study PRJNA571459) | rock metagenome | isolation source: Antarctica rocks | place: Antarctica: Victoria Land, Linnaeus Terrace sud | collected 2015-12-21
TTTTGGCAATGGCTTGAATGTGTTCTTCAAGGGCTTGCTGTTGTTCAGGAGTCATAACTCATGCCACCATGCGACAGGTCTATCTCCCTTGATTATCCCTCATTCAAAAAACTGGGATGCTCCCCTTCGTGACACTCAGAACGCAGGTTTTTAATCCGTATCCTAACCTGTCGCATGGCAATCCTTAGCTTGTAACGAATCCGTTTAAATCTACGTCCTAATGCTCTATCATGGCGTGATTTAAGAGCATCTAAATGTACACAAAGCCTAGCAATACGCTGGAAGTCACCGCTACCAAACTCCAAAAACTCATTGCCATCAAATCCAGTTAAAAAGGTACGGACGCCTGGGTCAAGGGCAATAATTCGATTTTGATGATTCCACTCAAATTCAGCATCTACTACAAAGTGAGCTGACCATCTACCTTTGGCATATGTTAGCTCTGTGGCGCGGTCAGTAATTACGCAGAAGTTGTGACCTTTAAACTCAGGCTTTGGCAGGTGCTTGGTAGCCGAAACCATCCAAGAGCCGTTGTTGTAGCCTGTGGGGTCAAATTGCAAAGTTAATTTGGCGTCCCTGATAGAGCGAAACCTGGCAATCTTTTTACCAGCTTGGGGATGCAGCTTCTTGTCTTTGCCCTTACCAATAAATTTACCGGCTTTTGCAGTCCCAGACCATGCAGCGTAAGCCTCCATTGATGCATTATCTAGAAGTTTGGAAACTCCTAAACATGTACACCACTCTGGTATTAATCCTGATGCTTTAAGCATGGTTCTAAAGCCTTGCTTCCCGCCTTTCTTACCTACCTTAGTAAAACCTTGATGCTGATTGAGGTACTGAATCGAAATGTTATAGACTTTCCGAACTGCACTTACCCACTGTTTCCAGATTATCGCCAATTCCTTGCACGGATACACTTGGTAACTCACTGTCTTCACGAACTTGCTTTTTGTACTTTCTAAGTCCGTACAACCTACAACTGAAGATGTGGATAATGGCGAGGATGTCTTCAACCATCTCTCTTTCTGGGCTAAGGTTCGCTTTGTTGAGAACCAGTATCTGAGTTTTCGAGCGGCTGGCAAGCCATGAGATAAGATCAAATCCAAACCGGCACAAGCGATCTTTGTGGGCAACGACAACCAATCCGACATCATCTGACAAAACGGATTCCAATAAGGCTTGAAGACCTTTTCTCTTGAAATTAAGTCCGCTTCCGATATCTGTGATGAGTTCTGCCTCTGGGTAACGAGACTTGAGAAACTGTACTTGTTGTTCAAGCTCGGTTTTTTGAGCGCAACTAGAAACCCTGGCGTAAAGTATGGTTTTTCGGGCGGTTGGGTCAGTAAGTCCAGGAGGGATAATTGAGTCGAGGTTATATCTTCTTTGTCCACCCTTAGTGAGGACACCATCGATTTTTCCTTCTTCGAACCACCTTTCGAGCGTTTTGGTGTTGACTCCCAGTCTGGCAGCAGCGACCCTTGGAGGTACATAGTTAATCGGCATGCGCGTCTTGAAGGCGTACCGTTACATCTTCTAACCAAATGTCGATTTTGTCTACTATGTTAGTGAATCTACCGTCCTATCTTTTGCTCCTGCGGGGCTACTAACAGCCCTTACGCACTCTGGCTCGTTTCCATCCCTAAAACCTGATCAATCGCCTGCAGCGTCTTTTGTGAGAGATTCTTTCCTGACGCCCCAACATTTTCTTCCACCTGTTGAGGCTTAGTCGCCCCAATAATAACGCTACTTAGCTCTGGATTTCGTAGGCACCAAGCTAGGGCGAGTTGAGTTAGGCTCAAACCTTCCTGCTCTGCCAGAGGAACCAGCTGTTGCACCTTGACCAATTGCTTTTGCTCCAACTCCCCCTTGTTCATAAACGTATTCTGCTTGGGGTCGCCAGCGCGGGAGCCTTCTGGCAAAGGCTCCCCCGGCTTGTACTTCCCAGTCAGCAGTCCCTGGGCTAAGGGTGAGAAATTAATAATCCCAATCCCTTCACGGCGGCATAGTGGTAGCACCTCTTTCTCAATCTTTCGCTCCAATAAGTTGTAGTGTGGCTGGTCAGAAGCGATGGGTGCAAGTCCCGCCAGCCTAGTGAGGTCAGTTGCATGCGCCAGTTGACCAGCGCTCCACTCGGAAACCCCGTAGTAGAGGATTTTGCCCTGCCGTACAAGGTGGTCAAAGGCCATCAGAGTCTCAGCTAGCGGTACCGTCGGGTCATAGCGGTGGGCTTGATAAAGGTCAATATATTCCAAGCCCAAACGCTTGAGGCTGGCATCGCACTGCTCCAGGATGTGTTTGCGGGACAAGCCCTGGTCGTTAGGTCCTGAACCCATCGGGAAGTAGACCTTGGTGGCCAGAACGTAGGAGTGACGCGGGTATTGGCTCAGCACCTTGCCGACGACCTTTTCAGCTTCACCCCGACCATAGACGTTAGCAGTGTCAAAGAAGTTAATGCCTAGGTCATAGGCTCGCTCGATGCAGGTACGCGCTACACTTTCCTCCTTTGCTGCTCCATAAGTGAGCCACGACCCCAAGCAGATTTCCGAAACGCGCAGACCGTGCTTACCCAAGTGCCGATATTCCACCTGATTCCTCCTTAACTCTTTTGAAACGGGCTAGCGGGAAGAGGGCAGTGATGCCCTCAACCTACCCGGCAATCTCCCTCTATAGCCCTCTTAGCGGTTAGAGGGAGAGGATGTCAATCATCTAAATTCCGTTATCTACTGCAATCGTCAAGAATTACGATCGCACTTCAACCGGGTAGATGATGCAAGCAAGTAAGCTTTGACGTGCTACAGGATGAAATCCGTCGAGAGAAAGTTCGATTGATGCTCTCTGACGATTTGCGTCAGCATTGACTTATTGATGTCTGTTTCCTTAGCGGCGACTAGGGTGCGGATGGAAAACGACCGCAGTGCATCGACAACGGAGAGGGTACCTTCGGCTGAGTCTTTTCGACCCGTGAACGGAAAGGTATCAGGGCCGCGCTGGCACTGGCTATTAATATTAACGCGGCAGACCTGGTTTACGAGGGGGTCGACCAGTTTAGCTATCGTGCTGGCATTCTGGCCAAAAATACTCACCTGCTGCCCGTAGTCTGAGTCAACCATGTATTGAATTGGCACCTCAATATCATCAAAGGGAACCACCGGAATCACTGGGCCAAACTGCTCTTCCCGATACAGCCGCATTGACGAGGTAACCGGATACATCACCGCCGGGTAGAAAAAGGTTTCGTTGACCATGCCACCGCCAGAGTTGACAATTCGAGCCCCGAATTGCTTGGCGTCCTCAATGAGTGAGGTAAAGTACTTGGGCTTTTCGGGTTCTGGCAGTGGGGTGACGGTTACGCCTTTTTCCCAGGGCATCCCAAATTTGAGATTGGCGATCGCCTCGCCAAACCGCTCTAGAAACACATCCACAATTTGCGTGTGAACAAACAGAATCTTCAAAGCAGTACAACGTTGGCCGTTGTAAGATAGCGTCCCCAGGATACATTCTTTAACCGCCAGGTCGAGATCGGCTTCAGGGAGAATAATGCCGGGGTTTTTCGCCTCTAGTCCGAGAATGCTCCGCAGGCGATGGGGTCTGGGGTGGAGCTTTTTGAGGGAAGTCGCAGCGCGGCTGGAGCCAATAAAGGCTAGGGCGTCGATTTTACCGGAAGTCATCAGGGGTGGTGTCACTTCCCGGCCTAGGCCATAGACAGTATTGACTACGCCTTTAGGAAACGCATCCCGGAATGCTTCTAGTAAGGGACTATAGAGTACTACCCCCGGCCGCGGTGGCTTCAGGACTACGGTATTGCCCATAATCAGGGCGGGAATCAGAGTGGTAAAGGTTTCATTCAAAGGATAATTGGTCGGACCCAAACATAGCGTCACACCCAGGGGGGCGCGGCGGATTTGCGCAATGATTCCCTGTTCCATGACAAACCGGGAATTTGTCCGGTCTAGGTTCTTCAGGGCATCAATCGTATCTTCGATGTAGGCGATCGTGCGATCAAATTCTTTCTCAGAATCCGAAAAGGATTTGCCAATCTCCCACATCAACAGTTTGACAACTTCCTGCCGTTTTTCCTTCATCCGGTAAGCGAAGTCTTGGACGCACTCAATTCGCCCCGCTACTGACATGGTGGGCCAGGGTCCCCTACCATGATCGTAGGCAGAACACGCCGCATCCAGAGCTGATAGGGCTTCTTTTTCGGTCAACAGGGGGAAACTCCCAATCAGTTTAGGAGCAAGGCCAGCGCTAGTTTTCAGATAAATTGACGAAAAGGATTCTTGCTGAGGGCCATCCCAATGACGCAACTCGCCGTCGATCAAGTACTGCGTTTGATGAATCGGTGCTTTGAGTTGAAATTCCGCTGGTACGCTGTCTTCTGACGGAAAAACTGATTGAATTTTGTCGGCTAGTTGATATTCAACTTTTTCTTCGAGTTGCATAGGGTGCAGTCACTTTACCATTCATCTGTTAATTTTTCACTTTTCCCAGTGTAATAGCATATTTCTGAGGCTTCAGTGCGGAAATTAACGGAAAATTACCAGTTCGCCTGTTATAGGATGTTCCGCAAATCAGCTTACATTCAGATAAAGCAGTAAGTTATCTCAGCAATTTGTAATGACTCCAGTCTATTTAAGCGATTTAGGGAAGTAACGCATGACCGACATCAAAGATGATTTAAGGCAGATTCCTCTACTCTCGCACCTTGAAGAGGCTCAGCTTCAGTGTATTGCCGATAAAGGAGTAAAGGTTTATCTCACGTCCGGCACCCTGATCGCCAAGCAGGGCGACCCGCCTGATGGGTTCTATATCATTCTGGAAGGCAAGACGGAGTGGACGCGCAAGGTGGGGCAGCAAGAAGCTCACGCTGTAACTCTAGTGGCAGGAGATGTGTTCGCCGAACTGATTTTACTGCTGGATGAACCGTACCCGACCACAGGGCGCACACTAACGGACGTGGTGCTCTATAAGTTAGAGTCAGAGCAGTTTTGGGAGGTACTGCAGGTGTGTCCAACGCTCATGCGTAAGATTCTCAAAATCGCAGCAGAGCGATCGCAAATCCACGAATCCGTCACGCAACAGCAAGCTAAGCTCATCTCCCTGGGTACGATGTCGGCGGGGTTAGCCCACGAGTTAAATAATCCAGCAGCGGCAATTCGTCGGAATGTTGAAACCTTAGAGTCGGTTTTGCAAGCGTTGCCCACACTCGCCCTTCATATCCAGCAGCAGCCCATCAGTGCAGAGCAAGTTGATTTTCTCAGCCGTTTTTATGGGCGATCGCTCCAATCTGCCATGAAGCCCTCTCAACGCGATCCGCTGAGTCAAAGTGAAGCTGAAGATGAACTCACTGATTGGCTAGAGGATCATGGAGTGAACAATGGCTGGAAGCTTGCACCGACCCTGGTTGCAGCGGGACTCAAGCCGGATGATTTAGAACAGCTCAAGGCTCAGGCTGATCCAGACTGCATTGGGAGTGTGCTGACTTGGCTAGAAGCGACGTTGACGGGGATCTGCACACTGGATCAGATTAAGCTGAGCTCAAAGCGAATTTCTGAGCTGATTAAAGCTATGAAAGACTACTCCTATATGGATCGAGGTTCCCTGCAAGAAGTGGATGTGCATGAGGGGATTGAAAGCACCCTAACCATTTTGAAACACAAGCTCAAGTATGGGGTTGAGGTGATTCGGGAGTATGGCGAACTGCCCCACATCTGTGCTTCTGGTGGAGAGCTAAATCAAGTATGGACAAATCTGATTGACAATGCCATTGATGCCATGAATGGCAAGGGACATTTGCGGATTCGCACAGCACAGGAAGGCGATCGCGTCCTAGTTGAAATCACGGATGATGGAAGCGGCATCCCAGCTGAAATCCAGCCGCGCATTTTCGATCAGTTCTTTACGACGAAGGAAGTCGGGAAAGGAACAGGACTCGGATTAGATATTGTTCGTCGCCTCGTAGAAGGACAACACAAGGGCAGCGTTCGTTTAGAATCCAAACCTGGAGAAACCCGCTTCCAAGTTCGAATTCCAATTAACTGAAAGGACGCGCGCTCGCGCCCAATGTATAGAGCCCAAACCCAAGACACTCTTTGGCTTGGTAATTTTTACAGCTTTTGCTAGCTTGTTTGCGATTGGGTTAATGCTAGCTAGTGGCAAAGGTAAGTTTGAGCAGATAGCGCTTTCCGTGGTGGCAGTCGTCTGGTCTTGGTTGCTGACGCACACAACATTTGCATTGAACTATGCCCGCTTCTACTACAATGATGATAGCTTGAACTCGGATGGAAGAGGATACGTTGGAGGCTTGGATTTCCCCAATCAAGAGATACCAGATTATTTGGACTTTATGTATTTTGCGTTTACCATCAGCATGACTTCTCAGACTTCTGATGTTTCGATCACATCTCGTCCCTTGCGACGGCTAGTTCTGGCACATGAGTTGGTGTCGTTTTTTTTCTATAGCGTGATTGTAGGCTTGGTCGTTAACACTATTGGTGGACTGATTTAGCTTGTTCCACTTCTGGAATTTCTGCTAATTCAGGTACGCTACTGGAAGGGAGTTGGGCAAGTTTTACCTAAAAGTTACACCAGGAAAATGAAATCACCGTGAAATTTTCGTAGTCTTTTATAAAGAAACGCTCTTTACCCCATTAGAAAGAAGCGATCACCTCTTTAACTGCCTAAAGTGTACAGAAGAAGAGCAAAATCACTTCTTTAGAGTCAGGCAGAGGATGTTCATCGGGAGTAGTAGTGAAAAGAGGGGCAGAGGGGAGAACTCTATACAGCGGATGCAGGGGCTTCAAATTGGGACGCCTTGTGTCTTGTACTGGGTATGGTCATGAGAGTTTTGTCAGTAAATCAGGAGATTGCTGTTTACTATCTTAGGTTCTCCTAGGTTTAGAGTTATAAGACTAGCTGATGACTAAGCAGAATCATCACGTTCAGTCTGTCAACTTTCAATTTCAAGTAGCTTTTGATACATTTATTTGAGAACCCAGGAGATACCTATGTTGGTTACAACTGAAGCAGTGGCTACAACAGTTAGTGAAGCTCAGCCATTAACTCAGGTTGAAAACATATATTACCAAGTCGTTCACTGGATACCGGGACGTTTCCGTATCCGTGTTCCTAGAGTAGGATATGATTTAGAATATACAACAAAGCTTAAGTACTTAGTCGAATCTCTGGACTTTGTTATCAGTGTACGCATCAGCCCAGCAGCCAGATCATTGGTCGTAGAATATAACCACCAAGCCGATGCGGGTGCGATCGCTACACTACAGAATCAGGTTTTTACTGCTATCCAACAGGCAGCATCAGCCGATATTCCTGTATCACCAACATCTATAGAACAAAAGCCATCCAGCCATGAAATCGACTATTGGGAACGTTTAGGTTTACCTGGGCTCGGTCTGGTTCTGGGACTAGCAAGTCTAGTTGGGGTGCCGATTCCAGGCGTAGTGATTGCTGCCGTAGTTTTAGCTGGAGCTGTGCCTGTTTTCCAGCGGGCACTCGATGCGATTCAACAAGAACGCCAACTCACCATCGATTTCCTTGACGGCTTGGCGATTAGCCTGCAAACTCTGCAGGGGACTTATTTTCCCCCAGCCTTTATGGTCGGTTTGATTGAGTCAGGAGAGATAATTCGTGACATGACTGCCCGTGGGACTGAGCGTGCATCCCTAGACCTGCTCGATTGCTTAGGCAAGTATGCCTTGGTGGAACGAGATGGGAAAGAAGTGCAAATACTCGTCAAAGAAATTGTCGAAGGCGACAAAGTCCTGGTTTATCCTGGCGACCAGATTCCTGTAGATGGCATTATCCTGCGCGGTACCGGGTTGATCGACCAGTGCAAGCTCACCGGAGAGTCTGTCCCTGTGAATCGCTCGGAGGGTGATGAAGTCTTTGCTTCTACCATGCTAGTCGATGGTCAGTTGAGCATCAAAGTCGAACGGACTGGGAACAACACCCGCGCTGGAGTGATTGTGGCGCTGATGCAGGCGGCACCTGTGCATGACACCCGCGTGGAAAACTATGCTGCCACGGTGGCTAATCAAGCGGTGTTGCCAACCCTCCTGATTGGTGGTACGGTGTTTGCCTTGACTGGCGACTTGAGTCGAGCGACCGCACTGATCACGCTCGACTTCGGCACCGGCATTCGGGTTTCTGTGCCGACAACGATTCTGTCAGCTTTGACGTATGCGGCGCGTAATGGTGTGTTCATCCGCAGTGGTCGCGCTATAGAAATCCTCTCGCGGATTGACACCGTTGTGTTTGACAAGACAGGTACACTGACCCAGGGTCACGCTGGGATTGTTGACATCAAAACTACTGATGTCGGGGTTCCGGCTTTGGAAGTGCTGAGTTTGGCAGCATCAGCCGAACAGGGTCTGACTCATCCAGTAGCCGAAGCGATTGTCCGCCACGCTAGGGAAATTGGGGTAGGAACACTAGAGTGTGAAGACTGGGAGTACCGCTTGGGGCTGGGTGTTGTAGCCAAGATCAATGGACAACAAATTTTGGTCGGCAGTCATCGCCTGATGGATCTTGAAGGCATTGATTTAGATGCTTTCAATCAGGAATATCCAGACATCAAATCTGGAAGTAACTCCCTTGTCTATGTGGCAGGGAGTGGGCTGTTGCTGGGAGTGATTTTGTACAGCGACCCACCACGTCCAGAAAGCGCCGGTGTGATCGCCGATCTGGGTGGGATGGGCATCACTCCTTATATGCTCAGCGGTGATATGAAGCGAGTGGCCACTGGTGTAGCCCATGAGTTGGGTATGGACCCCAACAACATATATGCCGAAGCGTTTCCGGAGCGCAAGGTCGAGGTGGTGAAAGCGCTACATGACAGTGGTAAGACTGTGGCCTTCTGTGGGGATGGGATCAATGATTCAGCAGCGCTGGCCTATGCAGATGTATCGATTTCGTTTGCTGGAGCAACGGATATTGCCCGAGAAACCGCTGATGTGGTGCTGATGGAGGACGACCTGCGGGGTCTGACGCACGCGGTTCATATTGCTAAACAAGCAATGGAGATTATTTGGCAAAATACAGCCATTGTTGCTGTACCCAATCTCACTGCCTTAGTAGTAGGCGTTCTCTTTGCTCTAGACCCGGTCATGGCGGTAGTGATCAACAATGGTACAGCCATCCTGGCTGAACTCAATGGCTTGCGCCCGCTTTTAGGTACTGGTGTCCCGGTACCAACTGCGCTAGGTTCTGCGAAAGATGCTTCAGCCAGACTCGCTGAATCGAAGGACTCGCAAGCTCTTTTAAATGAAAAACCTACTCGCTCCTCTTTATCCGATCAAGCAGCGTAGGAGCGCGTATCGATTAAGCAAAGCTAAGAGTGCAACGGATTTTGGTTGTGTTGCAAAAAATAATTGCAACACAACTAATTTATATTGAGTGCAAATGAAAACGCGAATATGAGTAAAAAGCTTCAAAAGATAGAAGCAATATTAAACATTTCACAAAAAATCAAGGTATATCATGGCTGTTACACCAAAGCAAACTCGTCAGGCTATTGTTGCTCGCAGAGTTGTCAACAAGGTCAAAGGGTTCGCTGGAATCCTGGGGCCTGGTTTCGTGACTGGAGCCGCAGACGATGACCCTTCAGGGATTGCTAGTTTTTCCCAAGCTGGAGCCCAATATGGGCTGCAACTTCTGTGGCTGCCGCCATTTATCTTTCCCATGATGGTTTGCATTCAGGAAATGAGTGCTCGCATCGGTCTGGTGACTCGCAGGGGCATCATCACAATCATTAAGGATGAGTATCCGTCCTACGCGCTCTGGCTGGTGAGTCTGATCACCATTCCCGCGATCATGATCAATGTGGGGTCTGACCTGTTGGCGATGGGAGCCGTCTCCCATATGCTGCTCCCCCAGGTGTCAACCGAGGTCTTCAGCGTGCTCGCGGGCTTCCTGATTCTGGCGTCGCTGTTCCTATTCAGTTACAACCGAATTGCCTCGGTACTGAAATGGGTGGCTTGTGTCCTAGTAGTGTATTTTTTTGTACCTTTCTTCGTCAAACAGGATTGGTTGCTAGTGCTGCGCTCGTTAGTCACGCCGCATTTCCAGTTTGACACGGCATTCTTAGGGACTGTCGGGGCAATCTTGGGCACCAACATCTCCGCCTATCTCTTTTTCTGGGAGTCCTCTATGGAGGTAGACGATCAGGAGCATAAGTATGGTCACTTGTTCAACGACCCGGAGGCGGAGCTGCCGGATATGATACAAGAAGTCAAGACCATGCAAAAGGACAATGCGTTTGGGATGACGATTGCTGGGACCGTCATGTTTTTCGTCGTTTGGGCTTGTGGCAGTACTCTCTATCCCAGAGGTATCAGGGATATTAACACCGTAGAGCAGGCGGCGGAAGCGCTCAAACCTATCGCCGGAGAGGCGGCCTACTTACTCTTTGCCGCCGGGATTCTGGCTTCTGGTTTTATCGCGGTTCCTGTTCTAGCTGGCACTTGCGGTTATATTGCGGCGGAGGCTTTCGGATATCCCAGAGGGATGGATAAGAAATTGCACCAGGCCAAGATGTTTTATGGGGTGATTTTTATCTCCGTACTCCTGAGCCTGGGGATTAATTTCACTGGCGTTGGTGCGGTGCAGGCGCTGATCTTTTCGGCTGTCGTTTATGGGATAACTGTTCCACCCAGCATCTTCTACATCATCAGCATATGCAATAATCCACGGATTATGGGCCGATTCACTAACAATATTTGGTCTAACATCGTGGGCTATTTTACATTTGGAATTATGTGTGTGGCAGCCGTCGTCTTGATTTGGACCACATTCTTTGTGACCCAACCACCCCACTCGGGACTCACTAATACTCCCTCAACACCGGCACTGACCGCTACAGTTGCTCCCAACTCATCTCCAACTTTGTTATAATTGCTTAATGCCTGATTTCGGACGAAAGCGCGTGACAAAGAGGGTAAAAGGACCAACGGCCTTGGTTTCACCCGAAGCTTGCACCCGCACAGTATAGGTGCTAGACTGGGGAATGCAGACGACGAGCCACGAGTTGGTAGTGCCATCGGGACCATCGTCGTTTTCGCCCACAGTGGTGCCATCAGGCGCTAACAGCGAGACAAAGGTATCAAACCTCGCAGATTTCAATTCAATCACCAATTGATCACCAGCGGTCAAACTCACAATGTAATCGCGGGCAAATCTCCCTTTTCCCAGAGGGATATCCAGAGGCGAAAGTGTATCCGTAATTGGCTTGCTAATCGGCAAAGGAATGGGCTCATAGACTCGGCTTGGCACCGTCGCTGTACTCATCCCTTCAGAACAAACAGCCCGTCGCGGGGCGTTGAGCCGAAACAACTTTTCCAAAGCTTGAATGCGCCGCTGTCGTCCGACCAGGCGAGAGGTATGGTACATTCCTAAAGAGAACGTAATCAGAAGGTAGAGGAAAAACAGCAATCCAACCATGTGGAGAGCGTGGCTTGGAGGTGGGAAGGCTTGAGTGACATGGTGGCTCTGTTCAATCGAGCATGGTTGCCCTGGGTTAAGCCTTTGTGGCTGACTGGAATCGAAGTTTGGCATAGTCTTGGTAAGGAAGAAGCTGACACTGGCAACGAATCCCCTGGAGGGGGTTAAAATCTATGGGTAAAGCTTTTAAATCACTAAATCTCATGCTTCTCAAGATACCGAATTTCTTACCCTAACAGGGGTAGTATTACGTTAGATTTACGAAGAGCAAAGTAACGAGAGATTTCTTGAATGTTTGGCTAATATGGCAAAGTATCTCCGACTTGCTGCATCCTAACCAGTGACGATTTCGGGGTGAACCAGTCAGATGCCAAAAAAAGATGTAATTCTGTTATGGATGCTGGTTTTTGTGCCAAGTTCAGTAATTGCGCAATTTCTGCATTTAAATCCGGTAGTTGTCTTTATTACTTCTGGTCTAGCAATTATTCCCTTGGCTGCAAGGATAGCTAACTCTACTGAAGCGATCGCCACTGTCATCGGTCCGGCTTTCGGGGGCCTCCTCAATGTTACCTTCGGTAACGCTACTGAGATGATCGTCTCAATTGTTGCCCTTCATGCTGGTTTGGTTGATGTCGTTAAAGCTAGCTTAACTGGCTCGATAATTGCAAATTTGCTCCTTGCCTTGGGGCTTGCTACTTTCTTAGGTGGGTTGCGCTTCCATGAACAAGATTTTCACCCGACTGTAGCTCGCATCAATGCTTCTTCTTTGACTCTAGCGGTAATTGTGCTGCTAACACCCACTGCCATGCAAGTTACTTCTAGGGGTGTACCAATCTCAACCATAAATAATTTTTCCTACGCAGCAGCCATATTGTTACTTACATTCTACTGTTTAATGCTGGTGTCCTCGATGAAAACTCATAGTCATATGTATTTACTAGAGGAGCTTGAGAGTGATCCTACGGAATCCAGTCAAAATAAAGTTAATTTATCGCTACAAATAGGTGTACTGCTAACCTGCACTGTAGTACTTGTATTTGTATCTGACATTTTGGTTGAAAGTCTAGAAAAAGCTATCTCTACTCTAGGTTTTACTACCCTGTTTACAGGTGTAATTATTCTGCCGATTTTTGGCGGAATCGTAGAGTATATCTCTTGTGTCACTTTCGCAGCCAAGAACAAAATGGAGTTAGCTGTTTCTGTGGCTATAGGATCTAGTTTGCAGATCGCTATGTTTGTCGCTCCTGTTCTAGTTCTTATTGGTTGGGTGATGGGTCAACCAATGAATTTAGAATTCAACCTTTTTGCAGTTTTGGCAGTAGCCATAGCTGTGGTGATCACCAACTCAATTAGCACTGATGGTCACTCCAACTGGTTAGAAGGAGTTTTGTTGTTAATGACCTATACTGTTCTAGGAACAGCGTTTTACTTCCATCCTTGAAAGCAAATAGAAGTTGAAGGTGAGGTTTTTTCTATGACTACAACTAAAGAACGTGACCTAAATAGCTACTCCGCTGCGATCAAAATGCTCTTAGCGCAAATCTCCCGTCTCCCGTCGCCGCTAAGAGAACAGGTAGAGCGGGAATTGAATGAGTTGATCCATTTAATGGAAGAGATACGTTCACCTCGTTTTATGGTTATTGGTAGACGAGGGGCTGGCAAGTCAACTCTGATCAATGCCTTGTTCAATGCCCCAGTTGCAAGAGTTGGAGCAGTTGAAGCACAAACGGGTGAGGCTCACTGGTATGAATACGAACACAAGGGCAAAACTATCGAGATTCTGGATACACGAGGTATTCAAGAAGGAGGAAAGCCCATAGAAAAAGATTCTGCTTCAGATTCTCAAGAAAGTATTCTTAGAGCAGTGCGTGATAAATGTCCAGATATTGTGCTTTTCTTGTGCAAAGCCAAGGAAGTAGACTCGGCAATTAACGAATCTCTCGATATTTTTGAAAAAATCCTGAGGCAACTCGAAAGTATTCATAGTTACAACCCACCAATTGTAGGCATTCTGACGCAATGTGATGAACTTGACCCACCGGATATTCGCAAGCTACCAACTGACGATGAGGAGAAAAATCAAAATATAGACACTGCTGTCAAGGTGCTTGCAGAACATCTGAAGTCCAGAAAATTTCTGCAAGACTATTTTGTAGAGGTCGTTCCGACTGTGGCATTTGTGCGCTATGCTTCGGACGGCACACGGTATGAAAACCGAGACTACCGTTGGAATATTGATCGTCTTACTGAACTTCTGGTTGACGAATTGCCCAAGGGACCTAATCTTGCCTTCGCTCGCGTTGCAACGGTTCGTAAGTTCCAAAAAAAACTAGCGACTAACATCATTAATATCTGTAGTATCACTTGTGGTGTCATCGCTGCTTCACCGATTCCTTGCGATGATTTACCAGTCCTGACGGCAATTCAGGCGGCTATGATTGTTGCCATTGCATATATTTCGGGACGTGAGTTGTCATTTCAAACCGTTCCGGAGTTTTTGACAGCACTTGGCATCAACGTTGGAGCTGCTTTTGCCCTACGTGAAGTTGCCAGAGGTCTGGTGAAATTCATCCCTGGTTTTGGAAGTGTTGTTTCTGCTGGGGTTGCTAGTGCGGGTACCCAAGCACTCGGTCAAGCTGCTGTCGCTTATTTTATTGACGGGATTCCTATAAAGTCAATATCAATCACAGAGTCACACACCACCCTAAACCCGATGCCGCTGCCCCCGTTGTCTGGCTGTTCCCAGTGACGCTGCGTTGCACGGCAAAGCTTAGGAAGGCAGTACCACGAACCACCACGCAGCAGCCGATAATTATCATCGCCACCATTCTCCCAGACGCTGCTGTCAGAGGGTACTAGGAGGTAGTTTTCGTGCCAGGGGTCAGCACACCATTCCCAGACATTGCCGTGCATATCGTATAGACCAAAGGCGTTGGCTACCTGAAAACTCCCAACTGGGGTTGTTTGTTTGCGATACTGTCCCTTTGATCCAAACCCATAAGTATAGTTACCGTCATAATTGGCTAGGTCAGGGGTGATTGTCTCGCCAAAGTGAAATGGTGTAGTCGTCCCAGCACGACAGGAATATTCCCATTCCGCAACGCTTGGCAGTCGATAGTCCCGTCCGGTTTCTCTAGCAAGCCTTGCACAAAACTCTACTGCATCATGCCAGGATACCTGTTCCACGGGTCGGTCTGCGCCTTTAAAGTTAGATGGATCAGGATCTAGTGAGCGGTTGATTCGGGGTAAGGTCGCCATCACCTGCCATTGGGCTTGGGTGACGGGAAACTTGCCCATGCAAAAAGGTACTATCGTTACCTGGCGTTGTGGTCCTTCATTAGCATCCCGCCCCTCCTCCGTGCCGGGTGAGCCCATCCAGAATGTGCCTCCTGGAAGAGCAACCATTTCCAAAATGACACCGTTCCCCAAGTCTTCGCTGAAATACTGGGCAATACTTACGCGACTATTAGTTTGCTGTTCCTGGGTGTTCACTGTAAACTCTAGCCTGTTTAAGGACTCCTCACTGCTGGGGTAGCTCGCCGTTGCCATTGCGGTCACGCATCAACTGCTGTAACACAGTCACTACTGCCGTTACTCATATTTATATGTCAACGCTGCTAAAAGCCATTTTGCTGTATTGACTTGGACGTTGCAACAGCATACTGCTCAGCCTTGTTTTCGGCTCAGCCGTTAGAACTGACTCTGTACTCCCATAACGAGTAGCTACGCCCGTGTACAGTCGTTTGTTGGATGTTGGATGTCTTAAAATCAAAAATACTGTACGGCACACAGAATTCTAAGCCTGTGGAGAGATGCTTCTCTGGATCTTGGAGGCAAATATGAGGTTTAAGAGCGCTCAACACCCGCACCCCGTTGCGATCGCAGGAAATCACAGATGGGAGGTTGGGAATTCCCCGCCTAAACATGACTAAGATGTCAAAGCGGCAACTGAAGAGCCTCCAGAAAATTAGCTTGATACAATGAACTACCAAGTCGTTCACACCACTGCCGGTCGCCTCCGTATCCGTGTTCCCCAAGTTGCAAATGATTTAGAATATGCGACCAAACTCAAGTGGTTAGTTGAGTCGCTTGATTTTGTTACCAGTGTTCGGCTCAATTCCGCAGCTAGTTCGCTCATTGTCAGTTATGACACAGGTGCAGTTTCAAGTGCCGCAGCACAGGAGGATATTGTTACTTGTATCCAACAGGCAAGTACTGCAGAAATCCCCCTAGAACCAACACCTGGACAGATTGAACTGAGGCAACAAGTTAACGCTTGGGATCGCTTAGGTCTGCCTGTAATTAGTCTGGGTGTTGCTCTAATTGCTGCCCCGCTGGATCTGTCAATTCCATTGCTAGTAATTGGCGGACTGATTGCTGGTGCTGGTGTGCCTATTTTCCGTCGCGCGATCGCTGGTGTTGTTGACGAGCGCAAATTCAAGGTCGATTTCCTCGACTCTCTGTGGATTACCCTGCAAACCCTACAGGGGCAATATGTTGCCCCGGCGTTGATGCTCAGCATCATCGAGTCGGCTGAGTCACTTCGTGACATGACCGTTCGCGCTAACGAGCGTCAGACCCTAGAAATGCTGGATTTATCAGACCGCTATGCTTGGGTTGAACGAGATGGAACCCAACACCAACTGCCGCTGCAAGAAGTGCAAAAAGGCGATAGAGTCATTGTCTACGCTGGCGAAATTATTCCTGTAGATGGGTATATACTCCATGGTACAGCGGTAATTGACGAACACAACGTGACTGGTGAGGCCACGCCTGTTAACTGCTTTGAGGGTCAAGAGGTCTATGCTTCCACCCTGGTGATCAAAGGTCAACTATGTGTCATAGCAGAGCGGACTGGTAAAGACACTCGCGCGGCACTAGTTGCCCAGTTCCTGCGTGCACCTGTTGGCGACACCCAAGTAGGAGACTACGTAGAGGAAGTTGCAGACAGACTTGTGGTGCCAACCCTGTTTCTGAGCGGTAGCATTTTCGCTCTGACTGGCAACATCTCTCCAGCACTGGCACCGCTCCAACTTGATTTCGGCACTGGGATTAGGATTGCTGCACCGACTACCATTCTCGCCGCCCTTACCTTACTTGCTCGTGCTGGCGTGTTCATTCGTGATGGTAGGGCTCTAGAAGTCTTAGCCCGTACTGATACTGTCGTTTTTGACTTGACTGGTACTTTGACTGAGGCGATCGCCACTAGTGTGATACCAACTCTCACTGCTCAAGGTCTAACAACTTGCCTGCTAAAGAGTGATAACCAGCAAGCAGTCAGTGAGATAGTTCGAGGGCTACATAACGATGGTAAGACTGTGGCATATGTAGGGGATGGGATCAGTGATACTGAGGCTCTTACCTATGCTGATGTTTCTGTCTCCTTTGCGAAGGGAACTGACATTGAACGGGAAACAGCAGATGTAGTGATCTTAAGTAATGACCTGAAGGGACTAATTTATGCAATCTCCATTGCTAAAAGAGCAATGGAGATTGTGTATCAAAATATAGCGCTCGTTGCTATCCCTAATATCAGTGTTGTAATAGCAGGGATTCTCTTTGGTTTACACCCCGTTGCAGCAGTGATTATCAATAATTCTGCAGCACTCATTGCTGAAATGAATGGCTTGCGTCCGCTTTTAGGTACTGGTGTGGCATCGAAGGCACTCAGTCCTGGAAAAGATCCTACTCTAGAGGGTTCGGCTATCTTTGCTGCGCCATAAGAGAAGTCAGTAGGGCTCCTGACTCCTTCTGTGTAAAGGTCTACAAGTTCAGTTCCACCTATAAAAAAGACTGATAACTACTTAGTTACCAGTCTTTTTTACTAAAGCAATCCTACTTAATTAGAGGGATTTTTGGCAATAGTAGCCAGTAGCTAGGTGCCTACTAACTACTGACTACTGACTACTGACTACTGACTACTGACTACTCACTTGATCACTACCTCGTGGGGGGGTACTCTGGTTTCAGCTTTAGCCTTGGCAGTAGCGCGGTCAGCCGAAGCTTCAGCAACCAAATCCTGAAAGGACTCCCCTGCTTCAGCAAAAAAGCTTTGCGTCTTGTCCATGACATCCATACCCCAAATTACGCCAGCCTTTGCTAGGTTTTTACTTGACTCTGATAGAGAATCACCCACTGGAGTGTCTTTTCCCACCAAAGTGCCCGCGACACCAAGGACAGGTGCAATAACCAATGCTCCAACACCAACCGCTAATGCAGCCAACGGCTCTTCGAGAAATAAAAATTCAAAAATTTCCATGCGTACTTAACCTCCAAAAAAGAAACCTAACAACTTTTTCATCTACAGCTATCTGCTCAATGATAACAAGAGCAAAAGCTGTGAGATGCTCCTGTTATCTTTACTAAACAGCATCAAACAAGCCTTTGAAGCAGAAAAAAGCCACGATCAGAAAGGGTGTTCCAGGGAGTATGGGGAGGATAACGCCCACAATACCAATGACTAAGCTTACTGTTCCTACGGCTAGTAGTACCGCTTTCTTGATCAGGTTCAAAAAGTCCATATATTCCTCATCCAGTGACTCATTTTTAAGTTTTGATTATAGATTGTAGAAGCCCGCTCTGTAAAGGGATAATCTATGCCGGACTATAGTTTGTTTCTCGTCATAGACTAAGTGCGGCAATTACCCTCCGATAAATTGCAGGTTTTATAACGGCAAACCCGGCAGCAATTAGTTGGAAATTTGCCGGATTTTCCTCTACCATTAGCATAATCTTTCAGGACTGGGATGTCTCTATGCTCGTCACACGTTCGCAGAATATTATGCTAGTGACAACAGTAGCTGAAGCTCCTATAGAAAATCAACCTGAAAAGATAGACTACCAAGTTGTTCACACTACTGTGGGGCGCTACCGTATCCGTGTCCCCCGACTTGCAAGTGATTCAGAGTATGCGGGCAAACTCAATTGGTTAGTTGAGTCTCTTAGTTTTGTTATCAGTGTTCGAATCAATCCCGCAGTGAATTCGCTCATTGTAAACTATGACACACGTGTAGTTTCAATTGCTGTAGTACAGGAGAACCTTTTTACTGCTATCCAACAGGCTAGTATTGCAGAGGTTCCCTTAGGAGCAATACCTACAAAGACAGAAATCAGCTCTGAGATCCACTGGGAACGTGTGGGTTTACCGGTACTTAGTCTAGGCATTGCTCTCCTTGCTGAGCAACTTGTGTTGCCAATCCCAACCCTACTGCTCGGTGGAATGATTGCAATAGCAGCCGTACCTTTTTTCAGTAGGGTGGTCGATACTCTTGTCAAGGACCGCGAACTTGATGCTGATATCCTCGACGCTCTCTGGATTAGTCTCCATACTGTAAAGGGGGATTTTGTTGCCTCCGCGTTGACGATCAGTCTAATTGAGTCGGGTAAGGCCCTTCGTGATACAACAGCCGGGGCGACAGAACGTCAAGCGTTGGATTTTCTCAATGGCTTAGACCAGTATGTCCGGGTTGAACGGGATGGACTAAGTAGGCAGATCCCTCTCAAACAGGTGATCATAGGCGATAAAGTCATTGTTTATCCTGGCGAACTGATTCCTGTAAGTGGACGTGTACTCCGCGGTAGAGCGTTAATTGACGAACACCAACTGACTGGTGAATCCACGCTTGTTTGCCGCTCTGAGGGTCAGGTGGTTCACGCTTCTACCCTAGTGATTGAAGGCAAACTGTGTGTTTTGGTCAAGCGGACTTGTAACAACACTCGCGTAGGACTGGTTGGTCAGCTGATGCAGACGGCACCTGTCCATGATACCCGGGTAGAAAACTACGCGTCAAAAGTTGCTAATACAGCTATTGTGCCAACCCTCTGCTTGAGTGCTACTATTTTTGCTCTGACTGGCGACGTTACTCGTGCGCTGGCACCTCTCCAACTCGATTTCAGTAATGGCGTTGGGATTACTGTACCAACTACTATTCTCTCCGCCCTGACCTCGCTCGCTCGTAACGGTGTGTACATCCGTAGTGGTAGAGCTCTGGAAGTCCTGGCACGTACTGACACCGTTGTTTTTGACAAGACAGGTACTCTGACTCAAGGGAACGTTGCTGTGGTTGCAATCCAAACTGCTGATGAGGAGACTTGCGCTGCTGAAGTACTTACTTTGGCTGCATCAGCCGAGCAGGGCAACACTCATCCAGTGGCAAGCGCGATCGTACGCTACGCCAAGGACAATGGTTTCCAGACGCGAAAGTGTGAAACATGGGAGTACCGGATTGGGATGGGTATTGCTGCCCAAATCAATGGACAAAAGATTATTGTCGGGAGTAATCGCTTGATGCAGCAAGAAGGAGTTGATTTAGACCCGATTCATCGGCGATATCTAGACATCAATTCGGGCAGTAATTCACTTGTCTACGTTGCTAGGGAAGGTAAACTGCTAGGAGTGATTTTGTACACCGACCCTGTACGCCCAGAAATCCCCAGTGTGATAGCAACTCTGCATGGTAAAGGCATAGATACCTATATGCTTACCGGTGATAACCAGCGAGTGGCCAATGACGTTGCCTGTAAGTTGGGTATTAACCTAGCCAATACCTATGCGGAAGTCCTCCCCAAAAATAAAATTGAGGTAGTCTGTGGGCTACATAACGATGGTAGAACCGTGGCGTTTGTTGGGGAGGGCATCAATGACGCTGCGGCTCTTGCCCATGCTGATGTCTCTGTCTCCTTTGCTGGTGGATGTGATCTGGCGCGGGAGACAGCCGATGTGGTTCTTCTGGATAATGACTTGAGTTGCTTGACTTACGCTATTGATATTGCCAAACAAGCGATGGAGGTTGTTTACACAAATACCGCCATAGCCGTAATCCCCAATATCGGTGTTGTATTAGCAGGGATTGTATTTGCTTTAGACCCGATTTTAGAGGTAATAATTAGCAACGGTTCAGCAATTATTGCTGAATTGAATAGTTTTCGCCCTCTTTTAGATGCTAGAAAAGAACCCAACACAGACGTTGACATTGCAAAACTTTAGACGTAGCAAAAATAATATTATCCTACTTCTTAAGATAGAAGATTTAGCTGAAACATAGGGCTAGAATTTGCATCAAACAAGCAGTTGTCATACAAGATAGCAACCGCTACGAACCCCAAACTGAAACGGACGTATGACTTCTAGAAAACTGTCTGCTTCTGACAAAAGTGCCATCCTTAATCTGGAGCGACAGCCCACAGAAACGACCTCAAACTTACCCCAAGAGATATCCTACAGCGTTGCCAATGCGATTCCTGGACGTATCCGTTTTCATATTCCTCGGCTCGCTACAGATTCTGAGTATGCCCATAAACTCAAGGTAGTGACAGAATTTGATGCCAGGACTACGGATGTCCGTGTTAACCCTGCGGCTTCATGCATTGTGATCAATTATCAACCAGGCGTGATTTCAGATGACCAAATGCATTCGCATCTGGTGAAGCTAATTCAGACTGCCCCAAAGGCCGTCGTGCCGACGGAAGAAACAGTAGAATCATCTCTGGGAGCCATCTTCGATGCTCTTGTCACTCCAATTGACAGTGTAAGTAGCATGGACAACGTGCGTAACACCATTATGCACGGCTTCGATCCGGACGCTTTGAGGCGGTTAATTTACAGCGAAAATCTGGATGAAGTGGCTAAAATTAACCATAACGTTTCTCTGCCCCAAGCGATCGCTCCCGATCATTCCGATAGCTTCTTTGCTCAGAAACGCTCTTCTTTAGCAGCAGTCCTCGTTTTTACCTCGCCAGGCACGCCGCTGATTTTCCAGGGGCAGGAATTTCTTGAGGGCGGGGCTTGGAGCTATGATGTTGTGCTTAAGTGGGATAAATTGTTTGCCCACGGCGGGATTCATGACCTGTACCGTGACCTGATTCGTTTAAAATGCAACTGGTACAACAACACCTGTGGGCTGCGTGGGCAGAATGTGTACGTTCATCATGTCAATGAAAACGACAAAGTGATCGCGTTCCACCGTTGGGAGAACGGCGGGCGTAGCGATGACGTTGTAGTCGTGGTCAACATGGGCGATCGCGCTTATGACAGCTACAGCATCGGGTTTCCCCGAGGGGGACTGTGGCGGGTACGATTCAACAGTGATTGGGAGGGCTACAGCCCGAATTTTGGCAATCATCCCGGTTACGACACTAAAGTCGGTTGGACGGACGGTGGCGACCCTGACCATATGCCCTTCCGCGGAAACGTGGGCATTGGCTCCTACAGTGCGCTTATCTTGTCTCAGTAAATGGTGGTAGAAACTCTTTTTTATATCTAAAGTTAGATTGAAATGCTATAATTTTTACCTATTATTTGCTTAGTAGATGAGCAGAAAAAGCTAAATATAAACCTGGTGAAGACCATCTTGAAGTTTGTTCCTATTACTGTAGTTTTCCAAGCCTGATATATGTCTACAATGCAACATACAGAAGTCGTAAGTAGCACCCCTGGTCGGACGCGTTTCAAACTTCCTCCCTATCGTCGTAACTACCAGGAGATGGAACGAATTGCCAGTGGTCTACAAGCACATCCTGGCGTTCATGACGTTCAGTTTAATACCCAGACTGGCAGCATACTTGTTCATCACCAGTCTCATCACGCCAGCTTACACCAGGTGAAGGGTTGTTTAGAGGATTTAGGCGTTATTTTCGCCGATGTCACAGGGACTTCTGATCTACTCTCCCTGGGTAAATCTGATAGTTCGCCTGACTTCAACAGTGCGATCACTGACCTTAACCAGCAAGTTTTAGAGATAACGAACGGTGTCGTTGATCTGCGGTTAATTTTACCCCTTGGGCTTGGTGCGCTTGCCGTTTTACAGTTTCTTACTTTCGGGTGGCAATTTGATATAGTTCCGTGGTTTGTATTGGCCTACTTTGCCGTCGATAGTTTTATTAAACTGAACGACAATCAAGATCCAGCGACGCAAACTAGCTAGAGACTGTCTGTATCAAAGCCACAATAGAGTGACCGTCGCTTCGCTCCAAGTCGTAAGTCGTAAGTCGTAAGTCGTAAGTAAAGAAAAAGGTACAAGCCCCTGAATTTATTCACGGAATAAAGTTAGAAAGATTTGTAATGAAGTGGTCAACGCCCCGAAGAAACAAGGCGTCCATATTCCAAGCCCCTGGCTTTAGCTATGGGGTCTTACTTACGACTGGAGACTGCAGACTTACGACTTACGTTGACACTCATCCTGATATAGGAAATTTACAGAATTTTTTCAGCAATCCTACCGTAGGATCTACAGGTAACTTTTAGTAGTATGAAGTTGTGATAAAGCAATCAGGTTGGTATGAAAACTGCCACACGCCAACTGTAATATCGACTGGTTACTTCTACAGCACGAACGACATGATTAGCAGAAAGGGGGCGCATAGAGACAACTAGGGGACTAGAAAATACTCCAGCAGAAGTGCATTTAATATTCGTCTTGTACATTGGGACGTTTTTCCCTAAATCCGCCTCCACCAGGAGTTTCGATCACGAAAACGTCTCCCGGACACATTTGAACTTCGGCTTTACTATCTAGGGGTTCTACCGCACCATTGCTGCGTTCAACCCAATTGCGCCCGATCGCGCCTGGTTCACCGCCCGCTAACCCAAATGGCGGGATCACTCGATGCCCTGACAAAATAGCAGCCGTCATCGCTTCTCGGAACTGAATCCGACGAATCACCCCGTTTCCGCCGTGATGGTGTCCTTTACCGCCGCTATCGGGACGGATTGCAAACGCGATGACCAAAACTGGAAACCGCCATTCCAGCACTTCGGGATCGGTGAGGCGTGAGTTGGTCATGTGGGTTTGAACGGCATCAGTCCCATCAAACTCGGCTCCAGCCCCAGAACCACCGCAAATGGTTTCATAGTACTGGTGTTGCTCATTGCCAAAGGTGAAATTGTTCATTGTGCCTTGAGCGGCTGCCATGACACCGAGGGCACCGTAGAGCGCATTGGCGATCGCCTGCGACGTTTCCACATTTCCAGCAACGACAGCAGCAGGATATTGAGGATTGAGCAAACAGCCTTCGGGGACGATAATTTCTAAGGGTTTGAGACAGCCAGCATTGAGTGGAATATCGTCACTGACGAGGGTGCGGAAGACGTAAAGCACCACTGCCTTGCAAATCGCTAAGGGGGCATTGAGGTTCGTTGCTTGTTGAGGTGAGGTGCCTGTAAAATCAATTCGCGCCGCGCGATCGCTGTGATTGATTGCAATTTTGACTTGGATCTCGCTACCATCATCAATCTGATAGCGAAATGATCCATCTTGCAGTACATCAATAACTTGCCGTACAGATTCTTCAGCATTGTCTTGAACATGCTGCATGTAAGCTTGCACCGTTTCTAACCCATAATGGTTCACCATCCGCAGCAATTCTTGTACGCCTCGCTCATTGGCGGCAATTTGTGCCTGCAAATCTGCAATGTTCTGCGTGGAATTGCGAACAGGATACGTGCCAGATGTCAAGAGTTGCAGTAAGGCTGGTTCGCAAAACTGTCCTTGATTCACTAGCTGAAAGTTGTCAATTAACACGCCTTCTTGCTCAATCGAGGTACTATGAGGCGGCATCGAACCCGGAGTGATTCCACCAATGTCTGCATGGTGTCCGCGCGAGGCAACATAAAACAGCGGTGTGTTTCGCCCAACTGATGGAAAGACAGGCGTGATAGCGGTGATATCCGGTAGGTGAGTCCCGCCGTTGTAGGGATTGTTAGACACATAGACATCACCAGGTTTAAGCGTGCTCCCTTTTACCTGAATCAGACTGCGAACACTCTCACTCATCGAACCGAGGTGGACTGGAATGTGAGGTGCGTTGGCGACTAGTTGCCCCTGCTGATCAAAAATAGCGCAGGAGAAATCTAACCGTTCCTTGATGTTGACCGAGTAGCTCGTGTTTTGTAAGGCAATTCCCATTTCTTCGGCGATCGCTCGCAGCAAATTATTGAAGATTTCCAGGAGAACCGGATCAGGCTTGGTGAGCGCTGAGTCAGGAGTGCTGAGGGTTGAGGGGGAATTGTCTGCAATGTCTCGTTGCAGAATTAAGTGATTTCGTGCAGTTAATTCGGCAGACCATCCAGGTTCAATCACGTTCGTTCCGGTCGGTTCGATAATCAGAGCCGCGCCGGAAATACGATCGCCCGATTTCAAGTCGTCGCGCTGATAAACCGGGGCTTCATGCCAGCTGCCTTTCGTATAGATTTGAACGGTAGCGACGGGTTCGAGTGGCGTGGTTCGACTCGATGCCAGAATCGGTTCTTCGGGCGCGATCATTTGTCCGATCACTTCTACAGAAACAGCTTCCACCATCAACGCTTTATCAGACATGGTGAAGCCATAACGCTGCTGGTAAGCCTGCTCAAAGCGATCGCGCATCGCGTCTGAATCCCCAAACTTTACAATCAAAGCAGAATCTGTACCTTCGTAGCGGAGATGGGCTTTTTGAAGCACCTGGATGCGATCGCGCTCCACGTCTTGCTCAGCGATTTCCGCCTGACATAAAGCCGCAAGCGTTTCCAGAGTTTGCTTTAACGTTAGAATCGTCTGTTCAGTCAGTCGGGCTTCTACAGCTTTTTCTTTGAGCGATCGCACGTCTGCAAGTCCAATTCCGTAAGCCGACAGCACCCCCGCATAAGGATGAATAAAAATCTGCGTCATGCCTAATGCTTCGGCAATCAAACAGGCATGTTGTCCACCTGCACCGCCAAAGCAGCAGAGTGTGTATTCGGTGACATCATAGCCGCGTTGAACTGAGATTTTTTTGATCGCGGTTGCCATTTTGTCGATCGCGATCGCTAAAAATCCCTCAGCAACTTGTTCTGGAGTGCGTCGATCTCCGGTTTTTTGACGGATTTCTGTGGCTAATTCCGCGAACTTGTAGCGCACGATCGCCGCGTCTAAGGGCAAATTGCCTTCGCGCCCAAACACGAGCGGGAAAAAGTCTGCTTGAAGTTTGCCAACCATTACATTACAATCGGTGACAGTTAACGAACCGCCACGACGGTAGCAAGCCGGACCCGGATAAGCGCCCGCCGATTCAGGTCCGACCCGATAGCGAGCACCATCAAAGGCGAGAATGGAGCCGCCCCCTGCTGCAACGGTGTGGATCGACATCATCGGTGCCCTTAGCCGCACGCCAGCCACTTCGGTTTCAAACGTGCGTTCGTACTGTCCGTTGAAATGAGACACATCAGTCGATGTGCCACCCATATCGAAACCAATTATTTTGTCAAAACCTGCAATTGCGCTGGTCTTGACTGCTCCTACAATTCCCCCCGCTGGACCCGACAAAATGCTGTCTTTTCCTTGAAACAATCGCGCATCGACCAGCCCCCCATTAGACTGCATAAACATGAGCTTGGTAGAGTCCGAATGCTCTGACGGGGACTTTCCTTCTAGCTCTGCGGCAACCCGATCAACGTAGCGCCGCAAAATCGGAGACAAGTAAGCATCGACAACCGTGGTATCGCCTCGGCTCACCAACTTCATTAGCGGACTGACTTCGTGAGAAACCGAGATTTGGGTAAAGCCAATGTCGCGAGCGAGCGCGGCGACTTGCTGTTCATGCTCGGGATAGCGATAGCCGTGCATAAATGCGATCGCACAGGCTCGAATGCCATCGTTGTAGGCAGATTGCAGCGACTGAATCAGCGCGTCGTTGATTTGCAATGGCACTAACGCCTTTCCTTCAGCCGTGTAGCGTTCTTCGACTTCAATCACGCGCTCATAAAGCATGGCGGGAAGAACGATGTGACGGGCGAAGATGTTCGGTCGGTTTTGATAGCCAATTCGCAGCGCATCCCGGAAGCCTTTGGTAATCAGTAAAAGGGTACGATCGCCTTTTCGCTCTAGCAGAGCATTCGTGGCAACAGTCGTGCCCATTTTCACAACCGCAATTTGCTCTGCCGGGATCGGTGCATGACTCGGAATGCCGAGCAGATCTCGAATGCCCTGAATCGGGGCATCAGTGTAACGGTCTGGATTTTCAGATAGGAGCTTATGTACGACGATCGTTCCATCGGGGCGTTGTGCGACCACATCGGTAAATGTGCCGCCACGATCAATCCAAAACTGCCAGCGTTCAGTTGTTTGATGATTCGACATGACTCGATTTTCTCAATGCTCTAGAGGTAGCGTAACAAGGTTGTGTTGCAAAAAGTTATTGAGGACAGAAGAACCGTATCAACCCGGCTCTGGTTACGCAGCAACTCCAAAAATTTTCGCACGCGTATTCTACTTGAGCCTTGATGTCGCCTTTTTCGACTTTGACCAAGGCTATACCAAGGAATTTTTCTCAGGCGCCTATAAGCCAATTCACCATGCTCACTGCCTACAGCTTGAGACTGGCTAAGGTGCGATCGCGCACTTCCTTGTTATCCAACGTATGTGGGTAAAATTTAATGACTTTTTAAACATGCGTTAGACAATTTCACCGCCCCAAACTAGTTTTCATTCCAGTTGCGCAACATTGGAAAAAAGTTTTCATATTCGGGATAATCAAACAATCTATCTACTTCATTTAAAGCCAAAACTAAAAATTCTCTTCATCAGCGAAGTTTTACCCATCTGTGGGGCTTTAATCCGAATGAAGCGATTCTCAGGAGTAGCCCACGCTTCGCTCTGGTAAGCCCATCACTGTCCGGTAGTGGGCTTCAATTTGAGCAACGGTCTGGGACTGCCGGTGAGCATCCCACTGGCTACGGTTAAATAGTTGTTGCCGCAAGTCATCAACATTGATAGTTGTCACCTTGCCATCACCGACAACCTGCTTACCGTTAACCCAGACACTTTGTACTGCTTGGGTGGGACGACCAAGAACTAATAAGCCAATCGGATCAGTCCGGGGCAGTAGTGACAAACTCGTGAGGTCATAGAGTACCAGATCGGCTTTCTTGCCCACAGTCAGCGAACCCAGCTGTTGTGCCATATTCAGTCCCTTTGCCCCTCCTAGTGAGGCCATCTCCACCGCATCACGAGGGCTGATCCAGTGGTGATAGTCTAGATCGGTGATGTTGTGCAAAATCGAGCCAATTTTAATAGCTTCCAGCAAGTCTTGAGAATCGTTGCTGGCTGCACCATCACAGCCAAAAGTGACGTTAACCCCTGCTTGGCGATATTTCAGGATTGGGGCAATGCCACTGCCCAGGCGCAAGTTGCTAAGAGGGTTGTGAACTACTGTAGATTGGGTTTCTGCCAAGATGTCGATATCTGAATCGCTCAGCCACACGCAATGAGCAAGGGAGGTGCGTGAGCCTAGATAACCGATTTGCTTCAGGTGTTCAACAGCGCTACAGCCATACTTTTCTTGAGCCAGCTGTTTTTGGGCTTTGGTTTCGAGCAGATGGGCATGGCGGCAGATTTGACTCTGATCGCTCAACTCAATACATCCCTCAAACAGGGCATCTGAACACAGCTGAATTCCCGTTGGTGCCACTAAAATATTCACACCCTCATCTGGTCGGTGGAACTGAGATACAACCTCTGACATCAGTTCCAGCGTGGCAGCGGTTGAGCGAAAGTAAGCTGCATGATTTTGTTCAGATTCACCAGCCGGAATACCGGCAGTGAGCGATTCATCTTGTATTAGGGGTCCAATAAAGGCGCGAATGCCGATTTCTCTGTAACCGCGAACAGTTGCCGCGACTGTTTCTAGTTCACGCCCTGGAATTAAGACCAAGTGATCGACAACGCTCGTCCCCCCAGACAGTAGCGTTTCCACTGCCGTCGATAACGCACTTAGATAAACTTGCTCTGGATCAAGGGGGGTAAAGTCGTAAAGTTCCGCAATCCATAGCTCTAGGGGTACGGGTGGAATCAGTCCTCGCTGCCACATTTCTGAGGAATGGGTGTGGGCATTGACGAAACCAGGCAGTAGTAGTTTGTTTTGACCGTCAACCCTAAAGCCGATAACTTCCAACTGGGGTGCAATCGCAGTGATGCGATCGCCCTCAATCTGCACATCTACTGTTTCATAACCGTTATCAACTGGAATCAAAACGTCTTGAATTGTAAAGCTCACGGCCAAAACATTCTTGATTTTGCTAATCCACTCTACCATTCAAGGGCGATGGGAACGACAAACTAGGACAAGGAATAGCGATCGCTCCTTTAAACCAAATTATCCTGGTGATTGAGAAGCGCTCTTATTTTGCAAAAGCCCATGAACCGACCTCTTCGCCCACTGGGAGTCCCGCCCAATGCCTGGGCAGTCAATGCGGAAATTGCTGATATCACTCGCCCCCCGCTAGAGCCACGCACCATCACGCTACCAACGCAAACCAAGACATTGCGCTTGGACTTGGTGAAGGCAGCCATTCTGATCGTCGATATGCAAAACGACTTCTGTCATCCAGATGGCTGACTAGCGCATATTGGCGTGGACGTTACGCCAGCCCGTACTCCCATCGAACCCCTGAAAACCTTGCTTCCAGCACTACGGACTGCTGGTGTACCAGTGGTTTGGGTGAATTGGGGAAATCGTCCCGACTTGCTAAATATCAATGCTGGTTTGCTTCATGTTTACAACCCCACAGGCGTTGGTGTGGGACTAGGTGCTCCTTTGCCAGCTAATGATGCGCTGGTGCTAATAGCAGGCAGTTGGGCAGCTGCTGTGGTAGAGGATCTGGAGCAGAAACCGGAAGATGTTCTTGTGGATAAGTACCGAATGAGCGGCTTCTGGGATACCCCGCTTGATAGTATCCTGCGTAACTTGGGAAGAACCACGCTCTTCTTTGCCGGTGTCAATACTGATCAGTGTGTGATGACGACGCTACAAGATGCGAATTTCTTAGGGTAAGACTGCATATTGCTGAAAGACTGTACGGCTACGACTTCCCCAGAGTTCTGCTTCCAAGCTACTATTTACAACGTCAAGCAGTGTTTTGGTTTCGTGACTGAATCTAATGCCATAATCGACGCGCTCAAATAGTTTTTAGTTGTTAGTTTTGAGATAACTAATAACCTAGGAGGAAACACTGATGGACGCTTATCGTTGCATGATTCCCGTTGCCAAGTCTCTTAAGGACTATGAGGCATATCGTATTAGTCCAGGTGATACCAACAGATTAGCGATCGTGTTCGATACGGAAACTGCTCATGTCTCGTTGACCTTTTGTATAGAAATTTTTGATGTCGGTGGCAAGACCCCCCCCAATCGGCATAACTGGGCAGTGGAGATGTTTTTCATCCTCAAAGGTGAAGGAAGGGCAACTTGTGATGGTAAAACCATACCGATTCAAGCTGGGGATAGCCTTTTGGTGCCACCTACAGGCACTCATAAGATTGAGAATACAGGCTCCTCTCGCTTGTACGCTCTGTGTATTATGGTACCAAATGAAAATTTTGCCGAACTGATTCGCAGTGGAACGCCGGTGGAACTAGATGAGGAGGATTTAGCCGTTCTGCGTCGCTCAGCTACACCAGTGTTATGTTAACGGTACGTCCGAAAGAGACTGTATCCATGTATACGCTACGCCGCTGCTGCATAGAGGGGGAGATGGGTCCCCTCACCACTGCGGCTCAGTAGCAAGCAATACCTCCACCGCTGCGCTGTCCAATGGCTTGGAGAAGAAATAACCTTGCCCACGGTGGCATTGCATTGCCCTGAGTATGGCTAGTTGCTCTACTGTTTCTACCCCTTCCGCCGTCACATTCATGTTCAGACTGTGAGCCAGTGCCACGATAGCCCGAACAATTTCTAAGTTCTCGTCACCAATGCCTATATTGCTGATAAAAGAGCGGTCAATCTTCAATGTATTTATTGGGAACCGATGCAGATAACTTAAGGATGAATAGCCTGTACCAAAATCATCCATTTGCAACTCAATATTCAGGGCTTTTAGCTGCGAGAGCATCGCGGTTGCAGATTTGGTATTGTCGATCAGCACGCTTTCAGTGAGTTCCAGCTTCAAACTGCGTGCTTCTAAGCCGGTTTCTTGCAGAACAAGGTTTATTTGTTTAAGCAGATCAGTTTGCGTCAGCTGTTTAGCGGAAACATTCACGTTGATCATCAATGGTGGTGTTTTGGGAAATTCTGCGTGCCATTTGCGCATCTGGCGGCATGCTTCGTAGAGCACCCACTGACCAATAGAAACGATCATTCCGGTTTCTTCCGCTACGGGAATGAACTCTATTGGGGAAACAAGGCCACGCTCTGGGTGCTGCCAGCGCACCAGTGCCTCGAAACCGATAATTCTGCCAGTTGCTAGTGACACAATCGGCTGGTAGTAAATCAGAAATTCCTCTCGCGTAACGGCACGCCGCAGATCGTTCTCCAATTGCAAGAGTAATACTGCACGATTGTGCATAGTTGTGTCAAACACCTCATACCGGGCCTTACCAAGTGCCTTGGCACGATACATCGCAATGTCAGCATCACGTAGGAGGTGCTCTGGTTGAGCATAACTTTGCGAACTAAGAACGATTCCAATGCTCGTGCTACTAAACACCTCACACTCGTTCAGTTTGAAAGGCAAAGCCAGTTCCTTTTGAATCCGCTCAGCCACGTGTATTGCGGCGCTTGTATCCTCGATATCCTCAAGTAGAATTGTGAATTCGTCCCCCCCCAAACGGGCAACCGTATCTATAGAGCGTAGAACTGCCTCCAGCCTACGAGAAATCGCGATCAGCAGTTGGTTTCCAGCTATATGTCCGAGGCTGTCGTTAACAATCTTGAAGCGATCCAGATCCAGGAATAGTACAGCAAATAAATAATCCTGCCGTCGTTTTGCACGTTCAAGCGCAAGTCCCAGCCGATCCATAAATAAAGCTTGGTTGGGCAACCCAGTCAGCCCATCGTGAAGAGCATTGTGCACCAGTTGCTCTTCCACTCGCTTGCGCTCAGCAATGTCCTGTTGAAGTTGTTTGTTGACCTTGATAAGTTCGGCGGCGCGCTCTTCCACCAATTGCTCAAGATGGTAGTGGTACTGCCTCAATTGCTCCTCGGTCTGCTTGCGCTCAGTGATATCGCGCAGGATTACAATATATTCTTGGAGCTTCCGCGTTGGGTGCTGCGAAATGGTCGATTCAATGATGCGTAAGTAATTGTTGCGTTTGAGGGTCTGTTCACTTCTGCTAGGCCACTGCTCTGGCTTCCCTGTCAGAGCAGAAAAGAGTTCATTCAGGTAATGCCCAACCAGATCATGGGTGTTCATCTGAAATAGATCTTCAGCGGCTGGGTTTGTCTGACGAATCGTGCCGTTTTCATCCATTACTAAAACGGTATCTGGAACGGTATCAAGGGCAGCGATAAACAGGTTTTTCGCTTGTTCCCGTGCCTCGTCAATGGCAGCAATCTGTGGCAAGGTAGTCCAACATGCAATCGCAACCCCTACAAATGAGAGCGTCACTAGCAGAACTGCCAAGAGATTAGCGCTCTGAACACCAGAAGTTCTGTCTAAGCTACCGCTTATGACCCAGCCTATAGTGGCAGCACCACAGATCAAAAGGATCAGGACGATCACCTGAAGCACCACAAAGTCTTGTACTTTGCCATTAGATTGGGCATAGTAACGCTGGAGCCACCATTTGGGATGGAATGGCGCAAATGAAATGCGGCCAAGAGCAGCATCCCCAACCAAAATCACAATGGGCAACATTAGCCCGAGCAGCAGGTTTTGCCAGCTCCAGGCTAACCCTCCTACTATCAGGACAACTGCCTCCATAATGAAAAAACCGAGTGACCACCAAGGCCATCGCACCTCTGGTCTGCCTCGGCGCAGCCACAGTCCTAAATGAAGTCCCATGATGGACACAAGGTAGCTAGCACCTGTTACCATCACGACCTGATATATATCATCCCAGACCAGACAGAGCAGGCTGAGTAAAAAGGTAAATATCAGAGCAGGTCCCAGGACACCTCTTCGAGAAACGACTGTAAACACAGGTGAAAGGTGTCCGTCTAGGGCGAGTTGATACAAAATACGGGGGCAGTTGGAAACTGCCGTGGCGCAACTTTGCAGGCATTCGACGGCGATTAGGAGCGTCACCAGAAATGAGGCTGACTTGCCCCAAAATGGCTGGGTTGCCGCTAATAGGTTCAAGTATACGTCATCACCCAACCCAGGCTGTGTAGCCAGTTGCATCAGCACCCAAGAGCCACCTAGATATATTACAGCCATCAGCAAAGCAGAAAACGAAAGAAACCGCAAAGTTTCTGACGGTCGTCGGCTATCAGCAACAAACGAGGAAGCTGTTTCACCGGAGTAGACAGAGTAGGTTGCAATGAAAAACCACTTTGCCCATTCGACACAGCTGAGACTTGACCAATGGGGGGGAAAAAGGCCAGGGCTATTGGTCGAGAAGGCTAACCACCCGAGGCCCTGAAAGCAAAAAGCAAGTAGGAATGTAATCGCTGGGATGACGAAAAATAAATGCAGGATTCCCAAGGCGCGGGTACCGCTAAATCCCACAATAAAAGCGATTACAATGATGCCAATTTTTATGATTGTTTCCGGAAAGAAAACACCCAAGGGTTCGAGGTTCGACTTGAGCAGTTCTGTGAGGATATCCGCGTACACCGCCGGAGCCGATACCCATCCAAGGAAGTATCCGATCGCTACATAGCGGCCCAGAGAAGGATTGTTCTTCAGCAGCCGAGCCGCGTAGTTTGGCGTTCCTCCTGCCATCTCTGGCCAACACCTGCCTAAACTTTGCACCTGCAGATCCAGTAGAACCGCCACAATCACTCCGGGTAACCAGACGAAGATGGCTTGAGGTCCAAGGGCAGCATGAAGCACAGTTGCAGTGCCAATCCAACAAATATTACCTGACAGACCAAAGCTCCAGGTTTCAAGAGGACTCAGGCTGCGTGGGAGTCGCATAGCTAAAGGCTGATTTGGTCTCACACTGTCCATGCTGTCAAGTCGTACCTCTTGTCCCTTGTGTCTGCAATAATTTGCAATTCTAGCAGTGTATTGGCGGTAGGAAGGGGCACTTAGGTCAGGTAACTGTTTTTGTCAGAAGTTGGGGAGTATTTAGAAAACCGCTACGAGTATAGTAAGAAAAGTAGGTACTAAGCAATTTAGCATCTCCTGGTGGACAGACGATAGAAGTACCTGCAAGTCCATTAACTGTGTTCTGGCAGTCGAACGACTGTAACCCCAGTGAGGACATCTCTAGGTACGTCAGATTGTTTTCAGATGTCCTCTCAGTAAACATAGACACTAGGGGACTCAAAGCATTTTCTTGGGAAAGCTCAACGTTGAGTAGCTTTGCTTGCCACTTGTGATTGGGAATCTGCTGTATAGGGTAACCAAGCGAGCGGATCTCGTTAACAAGCTTGCTTAAGTGCAACGAGTGAGAATTGACTAAGTGAAAGGCTTTTCCCAGCGATTCTTTCTGCCTCGACAAATGGACGATAGCTTTGCTTACGTAGTCCACAGGAGTCATATTAATCATCAAATCCAAGTCGGGCGCACTCCCAATTTGGATAAAGCCTTTGAGCATTCTGCATATCAAGTCACTTGTGTTAGAGACACCTGTTTGGCTATGCCCTGTAATCATTCCTAGCCTGTAGATACAAACAGGAATTCCTCTTGATCGTGCAGTCATCACCAATTTTTCAGCAACCCATTTACTTTGAGCGTAGCCATCATAAAGACCTTCACTATCTTCAAGCTCGTCTTGTTCTTGGACGACCCTCGTTCCCAAATAGCGAGATGATTGGAACACATCGAGGGTAGAGATGAAATGTACAGGTGTTACTTTGGTTTGACTCGCTAATCTCAGGATTTCCTGCGTTCCAAGAACATTGGTTCCTCGAAGTGCAGCGTAGGGATAAATTAAATTAACTAACGCCCCGTTGTGATAAATGAGATCGAGTTTGCTTGCCAATTCACAAAACTGTTGCTCAGTCAGCCCTAAAAAAGGCTGTGATAGATCCCCAAGCACAGGAATAATCCTGGATTCCAGTTCTTCATTCCAAAGTAAATAGCGCTCTAGGTTTCTTTTGATTTTCTGCTTGCCTAACTCAGGACTGTCAGAACGGACTAGGCAATAAATACTTGCTTCAGTCTCTTGAAGGAGTTCATGAAGTAAAAAAGCTCCGATAAAACCTGTTACCCCAGTTAAAAAGATATGATCGAGAACCGGTACAGGCTCCATAAAGATAGTATCAGGAGCTAGTCGGGGGAAGATTGTGGGATCTAAGACAGCTTCAGCATTCAAATCCGGCACAGTGATGTTGTCAATCGTGGCGGCGGAGCCTGACTGATAGGCAACATTAATCACTTGGGCAAGCCCAGCTACCGTGGGTGCCTCAAACAGACGGATCAGGGGCAACTCTACCTGGAAATTTTTTTCCACCTGGGAAAGCATCTGAGCTGTTAGTAAAGAATGTCCCCCTAATTCAAAGAAGTTGTCATGTATCCCCACTGGCTCGATTCCTAGAACAGCCGCCCAAATTTCAGCCAACTGTTGTTCAATCAAAGTACTGGGTGCAACAAACTCCTCCTTCAAAATAGGTCTGGCTCGGTTTGGTGCAGGAAGCGCTCGACGATCAACTTTGCCGCTAGGCGTGAGCGGCAGAGTGTCCATTACGACAAAAGTAGAAGGAACCATGTACTCAGGTAGTTTCTGCTTGAGGAAGGCACGTACCTGTGGCAGCAGATTGCTTGTACCTTTTACTTGTCGAGGGTTATGGGCATAGGACGTCCAAGGCTTAAGAGCAAACGTTCTTTCAGGGAAAGAAGGCACTACCCTCTTGTCTATCTCAGTTTGCACTGTCGAACGCCGCTGAAATATCACGTCATAGCAGCCATCTGCACCTAACCCCGACCAGTTGATGTGGATGGTATAAGGTAAGTCCTGGCTCAAGTCCCACAGGTCTTCAGGATCAATCCCACCCTCCTGAATCATTTTGTGCAGGCTTTCCCCCAGGTCTCCTACTGTCTCAATGTGATCGTGGCTTGACAGCAATTCTACTGCCTTAACGTCTGCCATAACACGTGCATTCTGAACGTTGGTAATACCCAGAATCTCTGGCTCGGTTTCGTTGAGGATTTGGCGAATCGCTGGTAATGACAGCTCTTGCTGCTGCCAGTCTAGCCACAGAGGTTCTACGGTAGGATAAACCTCAGTTCCTACATGAAGAATCACATCATAGCGAAACCGAGTAAACTCATTGTGATAGCGACCGCGCTTGAGCTGAATCTGGAGATGGTTGATCTGGGGTAGGTGCTGCTTGAGAGCAGTAAAGAAGGCTGGATCGATTACCAGTTCCTTGTCTTGCATCATACGCTCCTGTATGCGCTGCTGCAACTGGGCTTTAGGTAGAGAGGAGAGAGCTTGGTATAGCTGAACGGATGTGTGGAAAGCCTCTAGTAAGGGTAGGCTACGCACATCTCCAACGAAGATGCAACCTCCCGGCTTGACTGCTTTTACAGCACCTTCTAAGACACGTACTAGATAATCAATGCTAGGAAAATACTGAATCACAGAGTTGATAACAACCACGTCGAACGCTTCGGTCTCTACTTCCTCAAAAGCATCTGCTGCTCTATTTGCAAGCGTTACCTGTGACCAATCCGGATCATTCCTCCTTAACTGCTGCTCGATGTAACGGACAGCTTCTGCCGAAATATCCGTACCAAAGTAATGGGAGCAGTGAGGAGCAATTCGGAACAGTAGCAACCCCGTACCACAACCGATCTCCAGCACGCGCTTAGGTCGCAAGGATAGAATACATTCGACTGTGTGGTCAACCCACTCACGCATCTGGGCATCTGGAACAGGCAGACCTGTGTAGCTCTCATTAATACCGCTGATATTAAACGTTGTATCCTGATCTGCACAGGTCTGCCTGTAGGCTTCGTTCCATATCTTCTGCCACTGCAAAGTCTGTTCGGTATGGGATTCTGTTACTGGCATCTGCTGCTTAGACTCCGGGGGTTGTGGCTCTGGGACTACATAGGCAACTAAGCGTTTGTCGTCGGAATGATCCTGTCGGGCAATGACCACGCTTTCCCTCACAGCAGGGTATTGACTTAGTGCTACCTCAATATCCCCCAGCTCAATGCGGAAGCCGCGAATTTTAACCTGGTGATCAACACGCCCAATGAACTCAATGTTGCCGTCCGGCAGATAACGAGCTAAGTCTCCAGTTTTGTAAAGGCGGGCTCCTGGCTCGTCGCTCAAGGGGTTGGGAATAAATTTCTCATTGGTCAGTTCAGGTTGGTTGAGGTAGCCTCGAGCCAAACCAACACCACCGATGAGCAGATCCCCCGGCACCCCAATCGGGACAGGCATAATCGGGTCTCCCTTACGGCGTGAATGCTGATCTAGTAAATAGATTTGTGTGTTAGCAATCGGGCGACCAATCGACACCGGGCTGTTCCCAGGCTCTACCTTGCAGATAACAGACCAAATGGTGGTTTCAGTGGGGCCGTACATATTCCAGAGAGAATGACTCTTTGCTAGCAGTTGATTGGCCAGTTCTCGGGTTAGTGCTTCCCCACCACAAAGAATTTTTAGCTGTTTGTTGCCACACCACCCTGCTGCCAACAGCAGTCGCCAAGTGGCTGGAGTTGCTTGCATGACGGTAGCGCCAGATTTGGCTAAGGTTTTTAACAGCTCTGCTGCGTTTGATGCCACTTCACGGCTTACCAACACGACGCGAGCACCCACAACCATCGGTAAGTAAAGTTCTAGTCCGGCAATATCAAAGGATATGGTGGTAACCGCAAGGAGTACATCCTGTTCCGTCAGTCCCGGTTCCTGACGCATGGAATTTAAGAAATTGACTACAGCTCGGTGTTCAATTTGCACCCCTTTGGGATTACCAGTAGAGCCTGAAGTGTAGATTGTGTAAGCTAAGTTTTCAGCCGTTACTCCTGTCTTAGGATTCTCTTGGCTTGCCCTCGCAATTGTCTCCCAATCTGTGTCTAGGCAAACCACATGCGCTTTGCATTCTGGAAGCCTATCGAGTTGATTCTGTTGGGTCAATAGCACTGGTAGCTGTGAATTTTCTAGCATAAAGGCCAAGCGCTCCCAAGGATATGCTGGATCTAACGGCACATATGCCCCACCAGCTTTAAGAATGCCTAAAAGCCCAATCACCAGATCCAGCGATCGCTCCAGGCATATTCCAACCATCACCTCAGGTCCCACATTCAGAGTCTGCAAGTAGTGCGCGATTTTGTTTGCTCTACTGTTCAGTTCTCGGTAAGTGAGCTGCTTTGACTCGAAAATTACTGCGACGTTGTCAGGTGTTTTTTCTACCTGGGACTCAAACAACTGATGAATACATTTATTCTTTGGGTAGTCTGCTTGAGTATTATTCCACTCTACGAGCAATTGATGCTTTTCTGCCTTCGTCAAAAGGGACAGGTCCAAGGGTCGCTGCCCTATAATTCTTACGAGAGTATCCACTAAATCTCCTCAGTCATTTGGTTAACTATTCAATTGGTCGCCAAAAAACAGTGCTGACTTGACAAAGAAAGCAGGGGAGGCCGGGGAAGAAACTTTGATGCCAAATTGTCTCTTCACCCTGTCTTTAGATAGAGCGAAGAAAGAAAAATTTGTGTCGCAACCCGCACTGCGAGATATAAGACGTAGGAATTTGAAACCTCTGCCTTTAGGTATAGGGTTTACTCGCCCTACTCTCTTTTTTTACGGCTGTTCTAGTTGATTGACGAAAGTTGAGGGTGTGAATTTCCCCGGGTGGGGAAGACGCCCTATCCTAGCTTGTCAGTTTTTGCTCTATACCAAAGTAGTAATTTGTCTGTTTAGTTAGCATAATAGATTGCTACTTGAGGAAAGTCAGTATAGAGTCATACATTTTTGTGAAAAAAGATTAAATTAATTCAGGACATAAACTGACAAGTAAACTGACCCAGTGTAATATTGCCTCCATGACTCACGATATCGAGCGCATTGCACAGAGATATGGCTCCTGGCAAGGCTACTGGATGTACTATTTAAGAGTTGCATTCGTGCTTTCAGATGTCGTGGAATGACAGCAATGAGTATAATCTTACACATCACGCAGCGCGAACAATGGGAGCAAGCAAAGCTGGTTCAAGTCTATCGCGGTGATACACTGGATTCTGTTGGCTTTATCCACTGTTCGACACCACTGCAAGTTATCAAAGTGGCAAATACCTTCTTTCCTAGTCAAGAAGGATTGCTCCTCCTTTGCATTGACTCTGACAAGGTACAAGCTGAAATTCGATATGAAGGGTTCGAGGGAGAGTACTTCCCTCACATTTATGGTCCTCTGAACCCTGATGCTGTGTTCAATGTGATCGATTTTGAACCTGGTGAAGATGGCAATTTCGAATTGCCCGAAGAACTAACTAATATCTCCTGAGAGTAGCCAGTAGCCAGTAGCCAGTAGAACGGTGCCTACTGACTACTGACTACTGACTACTGACTACGTAGGATTGCTATATTAGTCGCTTACAGGTAACCTATTAGGCAGCAGCCATGGAAACCTACGACTGGATTGTTGTTGGCGGCGGAATTACAGGTGCGGCACTCTCATACGAACTGGCAAAGAAAAGCTTTTCCGTCCTCTTATTAGAGCAAGACGCCCCGCTTCAAGGTGCTACCCGCTTTAGCTACGGTGGGCTTGCCTATTGGGACTACTACAAGAGGGTGATCGGATTACAGGAGTGAAAACCGCCACTGAGACTTACCACAGCGCCAACGTTGTCATCTGTGCAGGTGGTCTTAGCCGACATCTGCTAAAGTCAGCTGACATTCCGATTCGGCTATATTTCACCCATACCAAACTGATCGAAACCCCACCAGTTGACGTGCAACTACGCACACTGGTAATGCCAGCCCAGACGAAACGGTTCCAATTAGAAGCTGAGTCCAGCACGCTTGAAGTGGATAAGTTATGGGGTGAGCCTGGTTATGAGCCAGCACCCCCGATTCTAGATGCTGGTGCGATTCAGTTTATTGATGGTAGTTTGCGACTGGGTCAGCTGAGCCGCGTTCTGACTGACCGCAATGCCAAGATCAACCCAGCTGTCTCCCAGCCGCCTTGCTATTATAAGTTAAACTGTAACCGCAAGTTGCTTAGACTTGTATAAAAACATCTTCTGGTATATTATTTTAGCTAACCCAAACTCCATAAATAATAATATAATCATGACTCGTTTTAATCTTAGGGTTCTTTTTTCTAGCCTGTGTATTACAGTTATTACAGCTGGCTTTTGCATGCCAAGCATCTCACTTGCTGCCAATCCTATTCGCGTGATTATTGACGAAGACGGCGCATTTGAATCAAGCTACGCATTATTAGTTTTAGCCCTTGCTTCACAGCAGGATTCCCCTCCAGTCAACCTAATTGGAATCACAACAGCGGCTGATGGAGAATCTTATTGCAACAACTCCAACGGTTATCCAGACTTTAAACAAGCTCTTCTAGGAAATTTCAGCCCTGAAGAGGGAGCAATTGATCGGCTCACACAAAAAGTCCTATCTCTTGCACAATATAACCAAGCAAAAATCTATTCTGGCTGCGATGAAAGTACAGCAATGATTGCTGTCCCGAATAAGGCTGACGACTTTGGACATCTGATTCCAGGAGCGGGGCGTACTCGAGTTCGATTTCAACTTCCTTTTGCAGGAATTGCAGCTCTAAAACCTTGCCTATTTCACAAAGAATTTGTATTTTCCCAACCTGATCTCGTCTGCTGGAATGAGTTTAATAGAACATTCCGAGATGAAACTTTTAAATATGTTCTTCCTAAAGTTCAAGAGACTCTGAATGAATTTAAGCTTCCAGAACTAGATATTATTGAGCCTAAAAAAACTGCTTCCAGTTTTTTAGCAGATTCCATTTGTGACGCTTATAGAAATAATGATCCTCTAACGATTGTCACTGTAGGACCTGCAACTAACTTAGCAAGAGCCTATGTGAAAATCGAGAAGAGTCCTAGAAAGTATGGTTGCTCCAAGAATATTAAACTTTCCGATCTTGGATCGGTCATTTCAACCAGACATATAGGTGGTGCTTGGAATGAAAACAAAGCAGACAGTTTCGATCAGAATGGAAACTACCGGCTTAATGAACCATTCCCAGTCTGGACTGTAGGTAACATTTACTTTCAAGATGGCTCTCACGTCTTTGGCATGCACCATTTGCCATTTCCAGGAACGGAATTTGAAAACATTCAAACAGGAGAACACAAAAAAGCATTCAATTCGCTTAATAATGCAGAAGCTAATTTTTGGATCGATGCACCTGCAATGGATAAAATCCTAAATTCGGGAATCCCCACGTACATCGTCCCATTAAATGCAACGAATTTTGCAAGACTACAAGGATTTGCCGATCGCATTAAAGACAATCCTGCTAAGTGTGCTACTGCCCCGGCTCAGTTCATCAAAAAACTCCAACTTGCAAATGAACCAAATCCAGGAGTTTTCGTCTACGACACACTATTTTTCTGGGATACCCTAGCTGTGACCAGTCTTTGGAATAATTTCGTGAACTTTGAAGATTTTCACGATCTTGAAATTACAACATTGACAAACGGAGATCCAAATACTGTGACGGGGCAATTACCTGCTAAAGAACTCTTTCGTAGAGACATTGGAAATCTGTTTAGACTGGGACGTGTAAATAATCCTGTAAAAATGGGTCTATCAGTGAATCCGGCCAGTGGCGATCCCGATTTTAAGACAACTATCCAAAACTTGGTATTTGGTCTTGTTTGCACTTCTCAAAAATAATGACTGCCCTAAGGATAGTTGGAAAACTCGACCTAGGGCAGCGGGTGGGGTGCTGCGAATCGTCTGCGAAACCGCACTACTAAGGGTAGGCGTAGCCTGCGGTATGGCGAGTGTAAGGCTTGTGGGCAAGCGCGTACATTTCTCAGGGTAAGCGCAAGAAGCAATAAAAGTACTTGGCTCTCAATAATACTGAGAATAATCGCAATAAAGCTAAGAATCAAACTTCATTATTGGGATTAGCATTGCCT
>JAABUZ0100001634.1_pt1 | contig 41286 bp, 40 predicted proteins | sample 5562091 | NCBI WGS metagenome assembly JAABUZ01 (sample SAMN12813069, study PRJNA571459) | rock metagenome | isolation source: Antarctica rocks | place: Antarctica: Victoria Land, Linnaeus Terrace sud | collected 2015-12-21
GTCTGTGAAGCGGTTCGAAACACTTCAAAACGCGTCTAACCACCCCCATCTCGACCTATCCTCTGCGGTTCAGGGCCAGATCGCGCGGCGGCGCCACAATCACCTGCTGTGCAGAGCTTCCCTAGGTACTCACAGTTCTCAAGTAGACCGGCGTAGAGGGATTGTCTCCCAGCGCCCGGCGCAGCTGCAGAATAAAGGTCCGGAGATACTCGCGCTCATCGCTATACTCAGAACCCCACACCGAACTCAGGAGCTTGGGATGGAGAACAGGGTGACCCGCATGAGCCATCAAGTATGCCAGCAGATCAAATTCAGTAGGTGTAAGTCGGATCTCCACTCCGCCCTTCTTCACCGTGCGACGCCCAACATCGAGCTCAAGACGCCGAGATATTTCTCGGCCCAGAATGATGCCGGAACTTGCGGTCTGAATCGCGGTCAACGGCGTCTTGAAACCGTGAGCAAGACCGTCAAGAACAGCCGTACGCAACTGTTCCGTGTTTCGCTGTGCCTCGGCCCAAGGCCCCTGCTGAAGCGCTCGGGTGCGTTCCAAAGCAACCGCAACCAGCGACGCAGCGGCATCCGCAGCGGATCGCTCCTCCAGCCTCGGAGAACGATCGCTCCGATACGGGTGGCCCCGATGCGCAGAACGCGGGTTGTCACTCCAAGCACCTGATCGTCGCTCTCCTGCCCCGAGATATAAACCTCGTGCGCAACATCTCGGTCTCCAATCACGTGATGAGGCGCCGTGTGCGGGTCGACGCTGTGCGCCAGCCAAAAGTCGACTGCCTCCACCTCCAGCAAATTCGCGGATAAGTGAGGAAAGCTGCGCAGTCGTGGACTTCTGTCCATCCACAAGAAGTACGGCCCGGCTTAGCTCGTAGAGCTTTGCGTTACGGCTGCGCTCGATCTCGACAGCTGCGGCATGGAGACGAACCTTTGCGAAAGTCCACTCACCAGCAGAGCTGTTGCCTCAAACGTAATGAGAGAGATCCAGTTCTTCGGGTCCGCAACTGACAACTGAAAGATCGGTGCGGTAAATAGATAATTGAGGCAAACCACACCGTAATGGAAACTGCCGTCGCCTGTAATAGCACCCACAAATCTTTGTTTCGCCATGCCATTTAGAAGTGAAAGATAAGATCGCTGGCCACGGTGAGTTGCGTCTGTCGAGTCCCACGATGATACGCGTTCCGGTCCCACGCATGATCCGGCTGTATCTCCGGGCGGATCTGAACGGTCGACGGGCGACCCTCCATATAGGACCAGTCCGCGTTCGGAAATGCGGGGAGGAGAGTGAAGACTCTAGTCCGCGACGCGGCGGAGCAGGGCTCACAGGATTGGTCTCATTCCAATCCTCCCAATAGAACTCCTTCCAGCGACCGAGAAACTGCGATGCTGCTGCGGCAAGGGAGCATTTGGCATCGACCCCAGATCCTTCTCCGCTGCACTCTCTCGACTCGTATCGTGAGCCGTCAAGATAGCGGAGCCCATAACAGAACGAGGACAGCTCCAACGGCATTCCAGATAAACCCATCGGCATTGCGCTCATATGCTTGTTTCATAACGAATTGATCGAATGGCCGTGGATACTCACGGTCTAAGTCTCGGTCGCTATAAGTCTGAGATGTCGAACTCGAAACAGACGGCGGTCAATATTTTGCACCCCAGCTAGCTAGGCAGAGCCATCAACTCAGCGAGCGATCGCATGCAGCGAGGACGCGCACATAAGGTCTGTCGCCCTCTCTTGCCATCGCGCCGGTTCTCCCAACGCCGCAGATTCAAAGATCGTGTTTGAGTTAGGCAAAAAGAAGTTGGCGCAACAGCCGTGCCTGCAGAATCGCTGTACTCGTGAGACGCATAGGCATGAACCAAGCGTCACCATGGCCCGAACGCATTCCGAAAGCTGGCGCTCGTCGTCATGCATTCAGCATCCGCTTCGGTTTTCGATCGCATCCTAATCCTTAGGAGCATACGAGAGGAATCAGGCCAAAGCGCATGGCAACCACTGCGCAATCTCCAGATTGCTGACGCACACTCGCAGCACAGGATCAGCCTCACCCAACAAGAGTCTACGTTTTAACTCCACTTTGCCCTTACGTGCAACCCGCATCTTCAAAAGGTTATTGCAATCCCGAACACGTGAGGAAGGCATAAGGGTGAGCACAGGGTCGGGACATCGATCCTTGAATCGGGCAGGCAAAGATAGCAGCACAACCCGCCAACGCAGCAAACCTCTCCGAAGCCACAACACCTCTCCTCATTACAAAATGGTGAGATCCGGAAGGGAGCAGCAGTTTGCCAAAATCGTGCTTGGAGTTCCTCAGAGCTCCTACAAGGAGCACACATAGAAACTGTCAGTTGAGTGATCTTCACAATAACTGAGAGAAAGTGGTCGGGACGACTAGATTCGAACTAGCGACCTCACCCACCCCAAGGGTGCGCTCTACCAGGCTGAGCCACGTCCCGACTTCATTACCAGTCGCCCGGGCGGGCAACATGTGAGGTTGACTACACTACTTAGTGTACACGAGCCCCACCTTCTCCGGCACCATAGGAACCTCACTCGCAGTACCACACCTAGTGCGCCGGAGCCACAAACTCCTTCGGCACATCTCCGCCCGCGCCAAAGAAAAACTCGTTCATCTGCTCCACCAGAAACTCCTGTGCCTCCCGCGTCCAGGGCTGCAGCCGATATTCGTTCAGCAACATCTTTTGCCGCTCCACCCACTCGCCCCATGCCTTCTTGCTTACGCTCTTATAAATCTTCTGGCCAAAGTCTGAGTCGAACGGCGGCTCGTCCAAACCTTCCATCTCGGCCTTGTACTTCGCGCAAAAAACCATGTGTGCCATCGCTCGTCGTTGCTCCTCAACTCATTGTACCGGGCAGACTCTCAACCTCTTGCCCTCTTCCCAACCATGAACCGCCCGCGAACCAACTTCCAGGATCACCCCGAACGCCGATCACTGGCCCCTCGATCGACCACCTGCATCCAATAACCCAGAGGAGACAACATGCCAGAAAGCATCGATCAGGAAAAAGTAAAGGCGATACTCGGCAAACTCATTGACGTCTTGCGCGACAGCCACCAGGGATTTATGGATCTCGAGAAGAATCTGAAGGACGCCGCGGCTCGCACCCACTTCCTCAAGGAAACTCAGGAGCGTGCCAACTTCTCGGGCGAACTTGAAAATGAGCTTCACCGTCTCGGCGTCAAAGACGTTCACCAGAGCGGCATGGTGTCGGGCAAAGTTCACCGCACCTGGGGCGAGCTCAAAGCCAAGCTGGGCGGCGGTGATCATACCCTCCTTGCCACAGCCGAGCAGGGCGAAGACGTCGCCAAAAAGGCCTACGAGGAGGCCCTAAAAGAGCACCTCCCCTCAGACATCCGCGAGATCCTCACGCGCCAACAGACCTCCGTCAACGCCTCGCACGACAAGGTAAAGGCGCTGCGCGACAGCAAAGCGTAGCAACCTCGACAGGCGCTGCTGGCAGCAGTTTCGCAAGATGAATAATGAGCGGCAAAGGACCTGCAGCGAGCAGGCCTACGTCGCTCATTATTCCTGCGACCCTCCCAGTCAACAACTCATCAACGGCGCATGATGACCCTTCTGGATCTGCTCACGATCGCGGGAACCGGTCTGATGGTCGGCAACGAGATCGCTATTGCGGCATTCGTCCATCCCGCGATCAGCAAGCTGAAGGCGCAGTCGCATCTCTCGGCGGCTAAAAGCATCGCTGCACCTCTCGGCCGGGTAATGCCGCTCTGGTACGGTCTGGGTTTGCTCATGCTTTCAGCGGAAGCGTGGGGACATCGTTCTCACGCTGAACCCTTCCATCTGCTCGCAGTAGCCGCTGTGCTCTGGGCGGCAACAATCATCTTTACCATCGTTGCGCTCGTGCCACGCAACAACCGGATCGCGGCCTCGGATCCACTCCAGCCCTACGTCGGTTGGCAGCGGGACCGCAGGACATGGGACGCCCTCCACCGCGTGCGTGTCGCAGTCCTGACTTTGGCGTTCCTCCTGTTGCTGATCGCGATTCTTAGGTGAGCCTACCGCCGCTTCCCCTTCGCCTTCTGATTCCGCAGCGGCTTCTTTCCCTTCTTCGCCTTCCCGCTCCGCTCTGGACTTCGCCCCGCCTCATCCCCAACTGCCTTCTTGCGCGATCGTCGCAGCGATCCAGCACCCGGCACACTCTGGTCCGCACCCGGCATCCCGATCAGCGCAAACTGTAACCGTCTCTGTTGCCGATCGATCCGGTCCAGCAGCACCCGCACCGGCATCCCCATCCGAAACACCCGTCCACTCCGCTGCCCCACAATCACCCGGTCCGTATCTCGAAATACGTAACGATCCTCGTCACGATAGTCCCTGACCCCAAACCCGCTCAGCGATGCAATCGGTACCAGACCCTCAATAAACAGCTCCTGCAGCTCTACGAAGAAGCCGTACTTCGTACACGACAGCACAATCCCGTCAAACTCCTCGCCCACCCGGTCCTGCATGAATTTGATCTTCTTCCACTCGATCAGCTCCCGCTCCGCGTCATCCGCCCTTCGCTCCGTCTGGCTTGACTCCACCGCAATCGCCTCGAGCTCTGCCGCCGGCCAAGGGCCCGCATCCTCCTCCACCTTCGTCGCCCCACGCTCACCCCTCTTTCCCTGCGCAGCCTCAACCTCCGCCCGCCATGGCTGCCAATCCTCTGAGTGGATCGCCCCACCTCGCGCATCCGCACCCTTCTCGAGCAGCGCTCGCAGCAGCCGATGCACCATTAGGTCCGGATAGCGCCGGATAGGCGACGTGAAGTGCGTGTAGCTCGGCGACGCCAGCGCAAAGTGTCCCTCGTTCCTCTCCGAGTAGCGCGCCTGCTTCAACGACCGCAGCATCAGGTACGCCAGAATCCGCTCCTCCGGCTTACCCGCAATCTTCGCCGTTAGCCTCTGGTACATCTGTGGCGTCACCGGAATCCGCTCCGCTACCTCGTGCACTCGCGCCTCGCGCCCTCGCCCTCCGCCGCTGTTACCCCGCTGCACCTCCCTCCGATCACCCTTCATGGTCATCCGCTTCACCGGCATGTTGCCGATCCCCAAGGTGTAACCAAATCCGGCCGCTGTCTCCTCGAAGTCCACAATCCGCTTCGGATCCGGCATCTCGTGAATCCGGTACACGCTCGGCACACCCTGACGCTCAATCCACGTCGCCACACACTCATTCGCCGACAGCATGAACTCCTCGATCAGCCGGTGCGACCACCCACGCTCCGACCGCGTGATCGCCGCCATATTGCCGTCCGGATCGAACTGCACCACCGGCTCCGGCAAGTCGAAGTCGATCGACCCCCGCCGCTTCCGCTTCGCATTCAGCCGCAGCGCCAGCTCGTACATCCGCTCAAACTCTGGCACGAGATCCCCAAACTCCCCCCGCACTACCGCGTCCCCATCGAGCACCGACTGCACCTGCGTATACGTCATCCGCTGCACACTCCGGATAATCCCCTCCGACACCTCGTACCCCACCACCTCGCCCCGCGCATCGATCTCCATCACGCAGCTCAGCACCAGCCGATCCTCATTCGGACGCAGCGAACACATCCCGCTCGACAGCGTCGGCGGCAGCATCGGAACGGCGCGATCCGGGAAATAAACCGATGTTCCCCGAAATCGCGCCTCCAGATCGAGCGCCGTCCCCGGCTGCACATAATGGCTCACATCGGCAATGTGGACCTGCAGCTCCCAGTTCCCATTCGGGAGCTCCCGCACCATCACCGCATCATCGAAATCCCGCGCCGTCTCCCCATCGATCGTCACAATCGGCAGCCCGCGAAAGTCCCTCCGCCGCACCCGCTCCGTCTCGTCCAGCGCGTCCACTGTCAACTCCGCCGAAGCCGCCGCCTCCAGCAGCACATTCGCCGGAAACACATGCGGCAGATGATGCTTGCGAATGATGATCTCCACATCCACACCAAACGCATCCGGCGGCCCCAGCACCTCGATCACGCGGCCCTTCGCCGGCCGCCCCGGCTGCGGAAACTCCGTGATCTCCACATCCACCGCCATCCCTTCGAGCGGCTCATGTTCAAACTTCCCTAAGTCCTCATCCTTCGCCGCACGCGGAGGCCCCACGTCTCCACCGCCAGCCTTCGTGCGCCGCTTCGCCGCCATCGCCTCCTCCCCCAGCACCCGGTCCACCGACTCCCGCGCAACCACCACCTCCGCCCCCTCCGGAATCAACACCGGCGCCCCAATTCGCTCGTCCAGCGGCGTCACATAGTTCCCCTTCGCCAGAAACCCACCCTCCACCCACGCACTCTCCCGTCCCCTTTGCGACCGCGCGTAATGAAAAATCCCCACCACCGTCGGGTTCCGCCGCGTCAGCACCCGCGCCACCCGACCGCTCCTCCGCCCATCCCGCCCGGGCGGAGCCTCGTCCACCAGCACCTCGTCGCCCTGCATCGCGCCGTTCAGTTCGTTCGGCGGTATAAACAGATCATCCTCGCGGCTCGAGCTCCCGTTCGGGCGCACAAATCCATACCCATCCCGATGCAGGTCCAGCCGCCCCGCCACCAGCCTGTCCCGCGTCTCCCGAAACGCCATCCCGCCCCCCGCCGCGCCCGCCACCGCATCCGCCGCCCGCCGCACCCGCGCCGTCCGCTCCGGCGCCGCACTCGGCAGCGCCCACATCTCGTCCTCGATCTTCACCAACTCCTTCCGCGCCGTCATCCGAGCCAGTTGCTCCAGCAACAGACGTCGCTCACGCCCACCCCCCAGCCCCAGCTCCCTTACCAGCTGCTTGTACCCCGCCCGCTGCCCCGCCGATCGCCCAATCCTGCTGATCAGCTCACGATCCGTCCGCGCATACGGCGTCTTCGCCATCGATCTTCAACCTCCCTGCAAGCGAACCTTCGTACTCTGTGAATTGTGAACGACATCCCTCAACTACCGCTTCGACATCTCCGCCGCCTGCTCCAGCGTCGTCTCCCGCGGCACCTCGCGGAACTCCGTCTGCACCTCATCCTGCTGCTGCCCAATCGTCTTGAAGAACAACGCCTTTCCGTCGATGTGCACATGCGTCTCCGTGACCTGCCACAGCCCCGGCTTCACCTCGCGCCGCTCCACATCGAACGTCCCACCCCCCTTTAAGCGCCCCAGCATCCCAAACCCGATCAGAACATCCTGCACCAGCCTCCCCCTGATCGTCCGAATCCTCTGCTGCCGCTTGTCCACCACCAGCTCACCTTCCATCGCACCCAGCACCTTCGACTGCATGTCCGGCGGACGAAAGTTCGCGTCCGGCGCAAACGCAAGCGTCACCGTCTCCGCACTCTCGCCCGCCACCCTCCACGTAAACGCATCCGGCAACATCTTCAAAAGCTCCGCCGCGCTCTTGTCGTCCGACTCCCCATCCCGCTTCTGCTTCGCCAGCCGAGCCGAGTCGTGAATGAACTCGCGAATCCTATCGTCCTCCGCCTGCGCCTCACTCCCCGACAGCGGCTGCCCACCCCGCCCGACCATCCGCTTCACTGACCCTGCCGTCGTCTCCACCACGATCGATGTCGTATCCGCATCCCGTCGATCGTCCCGGTACCGCCACAGCGAGTGATCCTCCTTCGACGCCGCCATCTCCGACTGCACCGCCCTCCGCACCATCGCGCGCGCGTCCTCGGCCAGCGCACATCGAGGTCCACAGACAAACAAACCCAACAACCCCAGGAGAAAGACTTCAGCCTTCAAGGAAAACTTCATCGCTCTCTTAGACGTAGTCCCTCTCCCGCATGGTGAGCGAACAAACCCTGCTTGCACTGCCTACACCCACCGTACACGCACACTCTTTAGATTTGCCATTCTCCCTCGGCGAGCTCTGCTATACAGCTTCAAGTAGCTCAAGAATTTATAGGAGGTTTGATAACGGCGATCTTGGCTCTCTTGCCCACCCGAACTCGTAACCGTAATGGCACAAGCGAAATCGGACTTTCAAAGGCTAAGTCCTTGTGTAGTACGTCATTCACCCGGACAGCTCCTTCAAGAAGTTTCCGCTGAGCTTCCGAATTCGAAGCCGCAAGTCCGAGGTCAGAAATCAGCTTAGCCATTCGAATACGTAGGTGAGTAATCTCCATCATGTTATTCCGACTGAAGTGAGGACTCACCTCCTCCGCACTAAACGTCATCTCTTCCAAATCGTCAGCTGTTTCACGTAGCTGAAACTGTCGCACCCATGCGGCTTCCGCAGCCAAAGCAGCATCCTTCGAGTGAAAGTCGGCTACAATCTTCCGCGATAGCGTCTTTTTTGCATCCATCGGGTGCAGCTGTCCAACAGCTACTTGTTCCTGACGCAAAGCAATTTCCGACATAAGAAGGTCCGTGAGCAACTCGTAGTACCGCCACATCAGCTCATCCGAGATCGACATCAGCTTCCCATACATCTCCGCCGCCGGCTCCTGGATCCCGATCGCATTCCCCAGCGACTTCGACATCTTCTGCACACCGTCCAGCCCCTCCAGAATCGGCGTCATCAGCACAATCTGCGGCCTCTGCCCGTCCTTTCGCTGCAGCTCGCGACCCATCAGAAGGTTGAATTTCTGGTCCGTGCCACCCAGCTCCACATCCGACCGCAGCATTACCGAGTCATATCCTTGCGCCAGCGGATACAGCAGCTCATGGAGCGAAATGTCCTGCTCCGCCCGGAACCGTTCCAGAAAATGTTTGCGGTCCAGCATCTGCGAGAGCGTCACCTTTGCCGCCAACCCGATCATGCCCTCAAACCCAAGCTCATCCAGCCACTCGGAGTTGTACCGAACCTCTGTCCGCTCCGCGTCCAGAATCTTGAACACCTGCTCCTTATACGTCTCCGCGTTCTCGCGGATCTGCTCCCGCGTCAGCGGCTTCCGTGTCACATCCCGCCCCGTCGGATCCCCGATCAGCGCCGTCGAATCCCCGATCAGAAAGATCACCGTATGCCCCAGCTGCTGAAAGTGGCGCAGCTTCCGCATCAGCACCGTGTGCCCCAGATGCAGGTCCGGAGCCGTCGGATCGAACCCCGCCTTGATCCGCAGCGGCACCCCCGTCCGCGCCGACTCCGCCAGCCGCTCCCGCAGCGCGTCCACCGGAATGATCTCCGCCGCGCCCTTCTCAAGGAGGTCCATCTGCTCCGCAACCGGAAGAAACGTCGTCACACTCATAGTCATCCCCAAGTATAGAGAACCGTCGCGGCGACGGTGGTATGCCCGCATCCGATCGCCTTTTGGCCGGAACCATCCCGCAACGGCTGCGTATAGAACCCCATGCCAAACCACCTCTGCGTTGTCGCCCCCGCACGCTGCCTCGCACTCGCAGTCCTCCTCGCCGCATGGAGCCTCTCCGCCCAAACCAACGCTCCCAAGCACGCTTGGCTCCTCCCTGAAACCGCGCTTCCCGAAGACACGCACATCGAGCTCAACCTGCACGGCGGCGACTATGAGGTCCGGCCCTCTCACTCCGGCACCATCAGCGTCACCGAGACACGCGACCTCCAGAGCACCCAGCGCCCGACGACGATTCACTTCGGCGTCCGTCAGCACAAAGCGCTTCTCACGATCGATCCGCCCAGCGGTGAGCACAGCCCTCACGTCGTCATCGAGCTCCCACTCTGCTCCGATCTCAACCTCCATCTCACCGCGGGCGAACTGAACTTCACCTCTCCCCGATGCATGCACACCAGCATCAACCTGCACGCCGGCGAGCTCATCGCCAACATCGGTCCCGCCTCCGACTACTCCAACATCCACACCTCCGTTTCCATCGGAGAGATCAAAGCCGAACAGCTTGGTCAGAGCAAGGGCGGCTTCTTCAACTTCATTAACCGGAACGGCGCCGGCCCGCGCACCCTCTCCGCCCACGTCGGCTCCGGCGAGATCATCCTCAACAATGACGCCGAACCTCACGCGCAGTAGCCCACGATCCGTGGACAAGGACGCACCTCCAAGCCAGCCGCATCTGATCCACCAGGCCACACGACCCGCACCTCGACACCCATGCCCGACCGCAGTCCCAAACCGCAGCCCACATCCGGGCGCCCACAGCTCAAGACGTGCGCCACCTGCGGCCGCACCATCACCTGGCGCAAAAAATGGGAGCGCGATTGGCCCAGCATCAAATTCTGCTCCGACACCTGCCGCGCCCACAAACCCGCCTCATCGGACACGCTGCTCGAACAAACCATCCTCGACCTCCTCCACCAGCGCGCTCGCGATAAAACCATCTGCCCCTCCGAAGCCGCACGCACCGTCGCCGGATCCGAGGTCCGCACCGCCTGGGAGCCCCTTATGGAACCCGCCCGCGCCGCCGCCCGCCGACTCGTCGCCGCCGGCGTCATCGACATCACCCAGCAAGGCCAGGTCGTCGATCCCTCCACTGCAAAAGGTCCCATCCGTTTACGGCTCCGCTGAAAACGCACAACTCCGCTCCCCGGGTTCAAGGCTGCCTATCTCCGCCGCACAGCCTCAAACCCGACATGACCACCGCCAAGACCTCCACCCAGCAAAAATCACCCGCAAAGGGAGCCGCATCGAAAGCTCCCATCAAATCCCCGGCAAAGAAGACACCGGCGACCCGCAAGCCCGCAAAGAAGACTGCGGAAGAGGGCAATCACTGCTGGCCAGGCTTCGAGCCCACCCCAGGCAAGATGGCCGGTACCAAGGGTTCATGCCAACCCAAGCCCGGCAAACAAAGCCCCGCCATCAAAAAGGCCGACGCCAAAGCGGCCGCCGCCTCCAAGCTTCAGAAACAGGGCAAGCCGAACCCCAAATAGGCAAGGAGGACTTTCCACCTCCAGCCCCATCTCGCCCGCGGTACCCCCACCCTGTAACCTCTCACTCCCTCGCGACTCCAACCTCCACGCGATCCCTCAGGTTTCGTGTGAAATGGAGTTCAGCATGGGCACACTCACCAAAGCTCTCAAGGTACTCGCCCTCTCGCTCGGCATGCTGACGGGAACCCTCCTTTGCACAGTGGAGTGCCCCGAAACCATGGCCGCCTCCGGCTACCTCGACAGCCCGGCCATCGTCTGGTCGCTCGTCCCCCTTGAGGACTCGAGCGGCGAGCGATAGAGCCGCGTTCCAGCAACAAGGGAATCGGCAACCCACCCCACGCCCTGTAGCCCACACGTCACCAAACCACCGCACATCCGTCCAACGCATCAGAGAGAAGCCAGTTTGGATGCGCCACATACCAGAGGGAAATCTGGTAGCATCCCGCCTGTGCGGGAGAAACTGCTGATGGTGTCACAGGAAGCGCTGACGGAAAGTAGCTTGGACAGGGTCGCCGGGAAGCGCTCCCGGTGGGTTGCACTCGCCAGCCTCGCCTTTGTGCTCCTCCAAAGCGTCTGCACCGCGGTTATGGCAGTTAGCGGATTCCGCCTCGTCCTCGGCCTCGGATCTTTGGCCGCCGCGGCCTGGCTCCCTCAAGCCGCGATCTGGCTGCACGCGGACGCAATCCGCATCCCCATGATGATCGTCGCCGTCCTCGGCTCCGTCATCAACCTGTACGTGGTCTGGCGCATCCGCTCCCTCCGCGCGCGTCCCTCCTCCCGCTGGAGAGCCAAACCGGTCACCCAGAAGGAAACACGTTCCGAGCTCATCCAGATCGCGCTCGCCCTCCTCACCCTCCTGCTTGTCGTCGCGGAGGTGTACACCCACCGCATCATTCACCCCTAAAAGTCCCGCCCGCCCTGCTCCGGATCGCCCGAAGAAAACTCACCCAACTCCCGGTCCAGGCGTGCGTGCAACCGTTCGCTGAATCCCACCGGCAGCTCAAACGTCCGCTCATCCGCAGTCAAAATCAGGATGTTGCGCGTCGAATCCATGATCGCCGAACAGATCTCGCAGTGCTCAAGATGTCTCTGGACGATGTCTCTGGTCTCGGCCGGCAGCGTGTCGTCCAGATACCCGGAGATGTGGTCCCAAACGTGCTTGCATTCTATGACCACGGGAGCCATCTCCTCTTTGGATTCACACTCTTCAACTGCGGCGCCAACTGCTTCTGCAGCATCATCCGTGCCCGGTGCAGACGTACCTTTACACTTGCCACGCTGATGCTCAGCGCCTCCGACGTCTCCAGAATACTAAGCTCCTCCACGTCACGCATCAGGAACACCTCGCGGTAGAGATCCGGCAGCGCCTGGATCGCCTGCTGCAGCATCTGCCGAACCTCCTTCCGCGCCAGCGCCTCGGAAGGAACCTCGCGCCAGTCCCGCAGAAAAGCCGGAGAGATATGCCCGCCCTCCTCCGGAGTCTGGTCGATCGACTCCATCTTCACCGTACCCTCGCGTCGCAGACGGCTGCGCGCCTCGTTCAGCGTGATGCTCACCAGCCACGTGCTGAACTTCGCCTCCGCCCGAAACTTCGCCAGGTGACGGAACCCCTTCAGAAACGCCTCCTGCGCGACATCCTCCGCGTCCGCCTCGTTCTTCATGTACGACAACGCCATCATGTACACACTGCGCTCGTAGGGCCGAACCAGCTCGTGATACAGCTGCGCATCCCCGGCCAGAATCGACGCAATCATCTGCGCCTCGTCTCTGCGCTCCGTCGCCGCCCCTGTCGTCTTCAAGCCTGCTCTCCCACGTTCATCCGAACCGCCTTGGGAAAATAGTAAGGCAGCGGCGTGTGGCGCGTTCCATCTCGCAACAGCAGCTGGCAAGCACACCTCCATAGCACCGTCTCCTTCTCACCGCGTTAGAGGACAAAGCACTCAAATAGTTACAAGGAAAAGCACGGGAGGAGGAGCGAGCCTCCCTCCACCAGCCCCGCCCCATCCCCTCCTCCTTCGCACCCGTCCCGGGACCGCCCCTCGGCCACCCGCATCCCTGTAACCTCGTTGCGTAAACCGCGTCAGATACACGTTTTCGCAGTCAGGAGAAGCACGATGAACCGACCCTTGCAACGACTCGCTCCCATGGCACTGATCTCCCTGCTCACCGGCTCACTTCCGCTGTTGGCCCAGTCAGCCCATGCCGCAAACTCCAACGGAGCCTCAAACCCGGCCGTCCTCGTGGAACTATTCACCTCCGAAGGCTGCTCCAGCTGCCCGCCCGCCGACGCCCTCCTCCGCCAGATCAACGGCACCAAAACCGCCTCCGGCCAGCTCATCGTCGGCATCAGCGAACACGTCACCTACTGGAACAATCTGGGCTGGTCCGATCCCTTCTCCGCCAACATCTACACCGCGCGGCAAAGCGCCTACGGAGATCGCTTCCACCTCGATACCGTCTACACCCCGCAGATGGTCGTCAACGGCGCCGAGCAGATCGTCGGCAGCGACCGCGGCAGCCTCGAGCGTGCGCTCGGGCAGCAAAGCAAGGGCCCGCAGATCCCTCTGCACATCCTCTCCGCAACCGCCGCTGGAGGCGTTCTCAACGTCACCTTCACCGCGGGCACGTCCCGCGACGCCGCCGAGATCATGGCCGTCCTCGCCGATGACGTTGACCGCTCCAGCGTCCTTCGCGGAGAAAACTCCGGTCGTACCCTCGCCCACGTCGCCGTCGCTCGTGCCCTCGCGCGCGTCGCCACCGTGCACGGCGCAGCTACGGAAAAGACCGTCCAGCTCCCCCTTCCACCCTCCTTCGAAGCCGGCAAAGGTGGCCACCACCTGATCCTGTTCGCGCAATCCGCCAGCCTCGGTCCAGTCCTCGGCACCGACTCAAAGCCCATCTAACCTCCACCCCTCCATCGCCTGCCACCAACCAAGAGGCCCCGGCGCGACGCACCGAGCGAAGCCCGCCGGGGCCTCTCGGCATTTCGCACCAGGCCCACATCGCCGCGCAAACCAACGCCCTGTAACCTTCTGAGCACGCATCATTCCAATCTGCGACACGAAAGAAGCGTCTCGGCCCTCCCCGGAAAGTCACACCCAGAGGCGCTTCTTCCGTGCGTCGGGAGCGCAACATGACATCCCCAACCCTCGTCTCGTTCCTCGCCGGTCAGGAGGGCCCGTGGCGCATCGACCGAATCGCCGCAGTCACCGGAGATTCGCTTCCCGCCGCCAATCGACTCGCCATGACCGAAGGCCCTGGCAGCGGTTCACTCGCGCCCGAAACACCGCACGGATGGATCCTGCGCGGACACCTTAGCAACCTCCGCTACACCACCGCGGCAGAGGCCGGCCTGCTTGTCGCCCAGCAGGAAGGCCTGCATCGACCCCATGCCACGCGCGCCGCTCTCATCCCCATCCGCAAATCAGAGGCGTGGTGGAACCTCGCCCAGGATCAACGGCGCTATCTCCTCGAGGAGCAGTCGCATCACATCGCCATCGGCATGGAGTACCTGCCCCCCATCGCCCGCCGCCTGCACCACAGCCGCGACCTGGGAGAGTCCTTCGACTTCCTCACCTGGTTCGAATACGCTCCGGAACACAGCCGCCTCTTTGAAGATCTCGTCCGCCGCCTCCGTTCCACCGAAGAGTGGAGCTACGTCGACCGCGAGGTCGATATCCGCCTCACCCGCGCATAGCTCCCGAAAACGCAACGATCCGTGCCCAAGTCACAGGCACGGATCGATACAGTGACAGCCCGTCACATCCACAGCCCGCCCGCGTCTACTGCCCCTGCACGTGAGTCAGAATCTCTTCCGCGGAGGTACGATCCCCATGGCTATGGCTCACCTTCTCGAACTGAACCGTGCCTTTTCGATCCAGGATAAAGGTGGAGGGATACGCCGTCTCGTGCGGTGCATCCCAGCGCAAACCATACTGGTTGGTCACCGCATAATCGGGGTCCGTCACCAGCTGGATGTTCTGCGGCAGCTCAGACTGCTTCGCCAGAAACTCCTTCGCGTGCACGTCCAGATCAGCCGGCGGTCCCGGATAGATCAGCAGCACAGTCGCCTTCTTCGCCGCGAACGCCGGTGCGTGCTCCACAAAGTCATGCACCTGCTTCTCGCAGTACGGGCATTGGTAGCCGGGAAAGCCGCGCAGCATCACCACCACTACCGTGCTCTTGTTGGTCAGCTCGGACAGCCGCACCGGGTGGCCGGTCGGCGTCGAAAGCGAAAAGTCCGGAGCCTTGGCCCCCACCTCGGGCGTCTGCGCGGAAGCTCCGGCCGATGCCAGCAACACGCCTGCGAGCGCCACGGTGGAAAGGCGGTTGGTGACGCGAAGTAGATTCGCGCCAAAAGTGCGTAACGTAGTCGAAGCGTAGGTGCCGTTCATTCGATAAACCGCCTTGAGAGTCAAAAGTCTGGGAAAGCCGTCCAACCTGTATCCGACGCCGCACACCCGAAGAAGTTACAGCAAATGTCCCGCAGTCCACTCGCGCCAAAAGCTCCCTGTAACCTATCCGGTCCGCGCGCACTCTTAGTAGAAGAGAGTTTCTCGGGACGGCGCCCAGACGCGTCCCCTACCCAAGTCTCCCGAAAGATCTGCCCATGACCTCCCACCTCCGTCGTCTGTTTCCGTTGGCCCTCGCGCTCTCCGCCCTCACGCTCTGCCAGGTCTCCGGCGCGCAGCTCCGCGAGTTCGGCGACGGTTCGACCTCCACCGTGGCCGCCCCTCATGTCTCCGCGCAGCTGCTCGCAAACGCCCCGGAGGTCGCCAGGGGCGGCTCCGGCACCATCGGTCTGGTCCTCACCCTGGAGCAGGGCTGGCACGTGTACTGGGTCAACGCGGGCGACTCCGGAGAACCGCCCAAAGTCGATTGGACCCTGCCCCGCGGCATCACCCTCGGCGACATACAATTCCCCGCTCCCTCCCGTCTCCCGCTCGGTCCACTCATGGACTACGGCTACCAGGGCGTCGCCGCCTTCCCCTTCACGCTCCATGCCGCGGCCGACGCCGCACCCGGCCAGGCGCATCTCGACGCCCACGCACGCTGGCTCGTCTGCCGCGAGGTCTGCATCCCTGGCAGGGCTCACCTGGGTCTCAACGTCCAGATCGCCAGCGGCCCCGTCGCCCCCGAGCCCTCGACCGGCGTCCTCGCCGACGCCCTCGCCCGGGAGCCCACACCCCTGCCCTCCGGCGCCTCCGTCCAGGCCACCGGCACCCGCGATCGCCTCACCCTCGCCATCACCACCGGCCACCCGGAAGCGCGCGTCGAGTTCTACCCGCTTCAGGACGACCTCATCCGCAACGCCGCCGATCAGACCGTCGAGGTCAAGGGCAATGGCGCACATCTGCTCCTCGAGCGTGCCGACGCCTCGAACGACCTTCCCAAACACGTCCAGGGAGTCCTCCGCCTCGGCGACGCCGCGGCCTACGCCGTCGATCTCCCCGTCCAGCCCGCAACCGCCGCCACAGGGGCAGCATCCAGCGGCAGCCCCTCCGCCCCCGGAGTCTTCACCGCCATCGGCCTCGCCCTGCTCGGTGGCATGGTCCTCAACCTCATGCCCTGCGTCTTTCCCGTCCTCTTCCTCAAAGGCCTCTCCCTCGCGGAGTCCTCCTCGGGCGAGCGCAAACACATGCGGCTCCACGGCTTCGTCTACACCGCCGGCATCCTCGTCTCCTTCTGGGCCATCGTCGCCGTCCTCCTTGTCCTTCGCGCCGGCGGACGCCAGGCAGGCTGGGGCTTCCAGCTTCAGTCCCCCGTCTTCGTCGTCCTCATGGCCTCGCTTCTCTTCTTCCTGGCCCTCTCCCTCGCCGGCCAGTTCGATCTCGGCCTCACCCTAACGGGCGCCGGCGACTCCCTCACCCGCAAGCAGGGATACGCCGGCAGCTTCTTCACCGGCGTCCTCGCCACCGTCGTCGCCACCCCCTGCACCGCTCCGCTCATGGGCGCCGCTATCGGCTTCGCGCTCGCGCAACCGCCTCTCATCACCTTCATCATCTTCACCGCGCTCGCTCTCGGGCTCGCTCTGCCCTACCTTCTGCTCACCCTGCAGCCCGGCTGGGCCAAGCTCCTCCCCCGCCCCGGCCGCTGGATGGAGATCCTCAAGCAGCTCACCGCCGTACCCCTCCTGCTCACCGTCGTCTGGCTGGTCTGGGTCTATGGCCGGCTCTTCCCCTCGGTAACCGGCGAAGGCACGGATCACATCGCCCGTCTCCTGATCGGCCTCATCCTCCTCGCCATCGCCGGCTGGACACTCGGCCAGTGGCCTGCGCGCCGCGTTAGCAGCCTTGTCGCCGCCCTCCTCGTCGCCGCCGGTCTCGGTGTCTCGCTCAGCGCTCCCTCCGCCGACAAACTCGATTGGCAGCCCTTCACCGCCGCCGCCGCCCAGCAGGCCCAGGCAGAGGGCCATCCCGTCTTCGTCGACTTCACCGCCGCCTGGTGCCTCTCCTGCCAGGTCAACGAGCGCGTCGTGCTCCACGACGCCACCGTCGAACGCGAGTTCCAAACCCAGCACTTCGTCCTCCTGCGCGCCGACTGGACCCGCTACGATCCCGCCATCACCCAGGAGCTCGCCCGCTCCGGCCGCAGCGGCGTCCCCACCTACGTCATCTACCCCGCCAAGGGAGGCGAGGCCCCCAAGGTCCTCCCCGAGCTGCTCACCAAATCCATCGTCCTCCACGCCCTCGGCCAGCCCAGCGCGTAACTCCTCCCTCCGGGCGCGCCGCCGTGTGCCTCTTCAGACACGCGCGCGCCATCTCCTTCCATCGTCAAACCACAGCAACGTCACAGCCTCATGCTCAGACAAGAAACTGGTGACCGCCGGATGACTCCCAACGCAGACATGAAACCGGCCGGATCCGCCGAGCAGGCGCGCCTCGCCCTCTCCCTCAGCCACACCGAAAACTGGCAGCGCTGGGGCACCTACCTCCCCGAACGTCAGTGGGGAACCGTTCGCGAGGACTACTCCGCCGACGGCAACACCTGGACCTCCTTCCCCTACGAGATGGCGCAGTTCCGCGCCTTCCGCTGGGGCGAGGACGGCCTCCTCGGTTGGACCGACCGCGAGTGCCGGCTCTGCTACTCCACCACCCTCTGGAACGGCGCGGACCCCCACCTCAAGGAACGCCTCTTCGGCCTCACCAACCCCGAGGGCAATCACGGCGAAGACGTCAAGGAGCTCTTCTTCTACCTCGACGCCACCCCCACCGGCTCCTACGCCAAGGCGCTCTACAAGTACCCGCAGGGCGCGTTCCCCTACGCCGACCTCCGGTCGGAGAACCACCGCCGCGGCTACAAGGACACCGAGTACGAGCTGCTCGATACCGGCGCCTTCCACGAGAACCGCTACTTCGACGTGCAGATCGAGTACGCGAAACAAAACGTCGAAGACACCCTCATCCGGATCACGGTAACCAACCGCGGTCCCGACCGCGCGCCCCTCTTCATTCTGCCCACCATCACCCTCCGCAACAACTGGTCCTGGCACACCCCCGACGCCGAGGGCCAGGCCCGGCCGCGCCTCCGCAAAGTCGAAGGTTCCACGCCCGCCGTACGCGCCAGCCACGCCACTCTCGGTGAGTTTCTCTTCACCTCGCTGCCCGCGGATTCCTCCACCGCGGAACTCCTGATCACCGAGAACGAAACCAACTTCTCAAAGATGAACGGCCTCTCCACCCCGCCCGAAGGCCCCACCAAGGATGCCTTCGACCGTTTCGTCGTGCACGGCGAGACCTCGGCCGTCCGGAATGATGGCGAGGGCACCAAGGCAGCCTTCCTCGAGCGCCTCGAGCTCGACCCAAGAGAGACCCGCATCCTGCGCCTCCGTCTGGTCCGCGCCGACCAGGGCCCCGTTCCCGACATTGACCACGCCGCCTTCGACGCCTGCTTCGCCCAGCGCATCGCCGAGGCCGACGAGTTCTACAGCGGCTGCATCCCTCAAAACGTCCCCGACGACGACCGGAACATCGCCCGCCAGGCCTACGCCGGCCTCCTCTGGTCCAAGCAGTTCTACTACTACGTCTCCGATCGCTGGCTGCAGGGAGACCCCGGCCAACCCCTGCCGCCCGATGCCCACAAAACCGGTCGCAACGCCGATTGGAAGCACCTCTTCTGCCGCGATGTGCTCTCCGTTCCCGACAAGTGGGAGTACCCCTGGTTCGCCGCCTGGGACTCCGCCTTCCACATGGTGCCCATGGCCGACCTCGATCCCGCCTACGCCAAGCACCAGCTCACCCTCCTCCTCCGCGAGTGGTACATGCATCCCAACGGTCAGATTCCCGCCTACGAGTTCGCCTTCGGCGACGCCAACCCGCCCGTCCACGCCTGGGCCGCGCTCGAGGTCTACCGCATCGACGCCGCCCGCAACGGCGGTCGGTGCGACACCGACTTCCTCGAACGCTGCTTCCAGAAACTCCTCCTGAACTTCACCTGGTGGGTCAACCGGCAGGGCTCCGACGGGCAAAACCTCTTCGCCGGCGGCTTCCTCGGTCTCGACAACATCGGCGTCTTCGACCGCTCCATGCCCATCAACGGAACCCACGTTCAGCAGGCCGACGGAACCGCCTGGATGGGCTTCTACTGCGCCTCCATGCTCAACATCGCCCTCGAACTCTCCCAAACCCGCTCCGTCTACGAGGACATCGCCAGCAAGTTCCTGGAGCACTACGTCGCCATCGTCGACGCCCTCAACCACCACCAGGGAGACGGCCTCTGGGACGAGGAGACCGGCTTCTACTTCGACCGGCTCTTCCTCTCCGACGGCGCCGCGCAAAGCGTCGCCATCCGCTCCATCGTCGGCCTCATCCCGCTCTTCGGCATCGCCGTCCTCCACCGCGAAAAACTCGAAAAGCTCACCTCCTTCCGCGGCCGGCTCGACTGGTTCCTCAATAATCGCCCCGAGCTCGCCCGCCACATCCAGCCCATCGAAAACTCCGATCCCGAGCATGACGGAGACCTCTACCTCTCTCTGCTCCCCAGGGAACGCCTCCTCCGCGTCCTGTCCCGCGTCCTCGACGAAAAGGAGTTCCTCTCCGACTTCGGCATCCGTTCGCTCTCCCGCTACCATCAGGACTGCCCCTTCACCCTCGACCTCGACGGCACACACTACACCGTCAAATACCTCTCGGCCGAGGGTGACAGCGGCCTCTTCGGCGGCAACAGCAACTGGCGCGGTCCCCTCTGGATGCCCATCAACCGTCTCCTCCGCGACGCCCTCGAGCAGTACGGCCTCGCCTTCGGCCCCAGTCTCCAGATCGAATACCCCTCCGGCAGCGGACAAACCCGCAACCTGCACGAGATCGCCCAAGACCTCGATCGCCGCCTCCTTCGCATCTTCCGCCGCGACGCCGTTGGAGCCCGCCCCGTCCACAGCGGAGAAGCGCTCTACAAGGACGACCCCTGCTGGCGAGACCTCCTCCTCTTCCCGGAGTACTTCTGCGGCGACACCGGTCGCGGCCTCGGTGCCAGCCACCAGACCGGCTGGACCGCCCTCATCGCCAACACCATCAACCGGTCCGTCTAGGCCCGGTGCCCCACACAAAACCGGCCACCCACGCCGCGGAAAGGCGCCCCATGAAGATCGCCGTAATCGGAGCCGGTGGCGTCGGTGGATACTTCGGTGGCCGGCTTGCCGACGCCGGCAACGACGTCACCTTCGTCGCGCGCGGAGCTCACCTCCAAGCCCTCCGGCACAGCGGCCTCACCCTCCTCAGTCCCCTCGGCGACCTCCATCTCCCCTCCGTGCAAGCCGTCGAAAGCATCGCGCATCTCCCTCCCGTCGACCTCGTCCTGGTCGCCGTCAAGCTCTGGGACACCGACGCGGTCGCGGATCTGCTCGGTCCGCTCGTCGCGCAGGGAGCCGCCGTCCTCTCCCTCCAGAACGGCGTCGAGAAAGATCTCGCCCTCCGAAACCACCTCCCCGCCGAATCCCTCCTCGGCGGCCTCTGCTACATCTCCGCGGCCATCGAAAGCCCAGGCGCCATCCGCCATCGCGGATCCATGCAGCGAATCGTCTTCGGAGAGTTCAACGGCCAACCCACGCCACGCGCCCAGGCCTTCCTCGAAGCCTGCCAGAGCGCCAACATCGACGCCACCCTCTCGGGCACGATCGAAAAACTCATCTGGGAGAAGTTCGTCTTCCTCGTCGGGCTCTCCGGCGCCACCACCTCCATGCGCCAAAACATCGGCGCCGTCCTCGCAAACGCCCAGACCCGATCCTTCCTCGTCGATCTCATGCGCGAAGTCGTCGCCGTCGGCCGTGCAAAAGCCATCGATCTCCCCCCTGACTTCGCCGAAAACCGCCTCGCCTTCTGCCACACCCTTCCACCGGCCATGACCTCCTCCATGCACGGCGACCTCGACCGCGGCAACCGCCTCGAACTCCCCTGGCTCAGCGGCGCCGTCGTCCGGTTGGGCAACCAGACCGGCATCCCCACACCCCTCAACCGCGCCGTCTCCGCCAACCTCGCACCCTTCGAACAAGGAGTCTCCGCCCAATAGTCCACGACCCCCGCAAAGCACTCCACCCGGCCCGCGCTATACTCGCCGCCATGGACGCCGATCGCCTCCGCACCGACCTCCTCACTCTCCCGCATGTCGTCGAGACCATGCAGTGGGGCGGTCGGCTCGTCTTCTGGGTCGGCGATAAGGCCATCGGAGGCAAAATGTTCGCCATCCTCAACCTCGACGCCGACCGCGACCGCGTCATCGCCTTCCTCACCGGCCCCGTCGCTTACCACGATCTCCTCGAGCTCGACGGCATCACCCCCGCTCCCTACCTGGCCCGCATCGGCTGGGTCGCCGCCGAGCGCTGGGACGTCTTCCGTCCAACCGAGTGGCAAGCGCACCTCCGCCAAGCCCACCACCTAACCTTGGCAAACTCCCCGCAAAGACCCGCGCTATCCTTGCCCTTCCCACCCGCGAACAGAAAAGCCTCATCACCGAACGCCGTACGATACTCGCCGGCCGCCGCAAAGCCCCGGCCTAGAAACGAACCGCGAACCCAGCCTTGGCCCGGCACCGCTGCGGCGCACACGAGCAGCCCCCACTAACTCACCTCCGGAGCCGCATCGAACAGCCCCCGGAACGAGATCCGGTACGCCCAGATCAGAAACAGCTCCAGCACCAGCGCCACCACGGCAACCGGAATCCCCTTCGGATCCAGCAGAACGTGGTACAGCAGGATGTTCACAACGATCGGCGCCAGCAGTACCAGCCCCATCGGCACAAAGCGCCCCACCAGCAGCAGCAGACCGCCAATCACCTGCAGCAGCGCCACAAACGTCATCCAGTGACTCGCCGCCATCACCCCCATCAGGGTCCCCGCGTCTCCTGTCGGCATCTGCATCGGGAGAAAATGCAGGATCCCGTTCAACCCGAAGACGAAAAACATCAGACCCAAAAGTATGCGCACCACCACGACCGCCTTTTTCATAGCTCCAGACCTTTCCTTCAGCGTCCCAGCCAGCATCGCTCGCCCCGGCTTGCGTGTCCATAAGATGTTTCGGTAGCGTCCTCGTATGCCCAGCCCCTCCATCTCCGGTCCAAACCTCTCCCTCCAGGGCCGCAACGCCCTCATCACCGGCGGCTCCCGCGGGATCGGAGCCGCCTGCGTCCGTCTCTTTCGCCACGCCGGCGCCCGCGTCGCTTTCAGCTACCAATCCGCCCGCGAGCAGGCCCAAGCCCTCGTCGACGATCAAAGCACACCCCAGCCGGGCGACAGTCACGAGCCGGACAACCTCCAGGAATCCCCCGCCTGCGCCGCCCTCCAGCAGGACCTCGCCACCCCCGAGCACGGCCACGCCCTCGTCGCCTCCGCCATCGCCGCCCTCGGCTCGCTCGACATCCTCGTCGTCAACCACGGCGTCTGGCCCGCCCACGATCAGCCGGTCAACACCATGCCCCTTCAGCAATGGCGCTCCACCCTCGCCGTCAACCTTGATAGCACCTTCGGCCTCGTCCAGGCCGCCACCGCCCACATGCTCGCACGATCCACTCCCAACCCCGGGCTCCACTCCGTCACGGCCACCCCCGGCGGCGAGATCGTCAGCCCCCGCGGCCACATCGTGTTGGTCGCCAGCACCGCCGCCCAGCGCGGCGAAGCCTTCCACGCCGACTACGCCGCCAGCAAGGGAGCCCTTATCTCCCTCACCAAAAGCCTCTCCTCCGAGCTCGCCCCCCAGGGTATCCTCGCCAACTGCGTCGCCCCCGGCTGGGTCGCAACCGAAATGTCCGCCGCTGCCCTCAACGACCCCGCAGCGTCCAAGAAGGCGATGTCCTCCATCCCCCTCGGCCGTGTCGCCCACGTCGACGAGATCGCCGGCCCCATCCTCTTCCTCTGCACACCCCTGGCCGGCTTCATCTCCGGCGAAATCGTCAACGTCAACGGAGGCGCAGTCCTCGTCGGCTAAACCCACACCTTCTTGCTTCTTGCTTCTTGCTTCTTGCTTCTTGCTTCTTGCTTTTCTTGCTTCTTGCTTCTTGCTTCTTGCTTTTCTTGCTTCTTGCTTCTTGCTTCTTGCTTCTTGCTTGAAGCTAAAACCCAAACCGCAAAACCCCGGACACCGCCCACCATGCCCCTCCGCCTCACCTTAGCCGCCCTTGCCCTGCTCCTGCCAGCAACCCTCCTCGCCCAGGCCCGCGACCTCCAGAACGCCGCTCCTCCCCTCGCTAACGGCCAAACCCAGGAGCAGCGCGGAAAGGAACTCCTCGACCAGATGATCACCGCCCTCGGCGGCCCCGCCTGGCTCGCCCGCCACACCGCCGCCGAACACGGTCGCACCGCCGCCTTCTACCGCGGCGCGCCCACCGGCGCCACCATCGACTACACCGAGCTCCGCCAGTTCCACACCGAAACCCAGCCCCCGCTCGAGCGCATCGGCTTCCTTACCGACAAAAGCATCATCCTCCCCGGCAAAAAGATCGACGTCGTCCAGATCTGGACCGCCGATAACGGCTCCGAGATCACTTACAAAGGCAAAAACCCGCTCCCCAAAGACCAGGTCGACGACTACCTCCGCCGCCGCAACCACTCCGTCGAAGCCGTCGTCTTCACCTGGCTCAAAGCCCCTGGCGTCATCGTCATCGCTGAAGGCACCACCATGGTCATGCGCCACCTCGCCGACAAGCTGACCATCCTCAGCGCCAACAACGACGCCGTCACCCTCGATCTCGACGTCAACACCCACCTCCCCCTCGCCCGCACCTTCGAATGGCGCAACCAGCAGTTCAACGATCACGACGAAGACCGCGAAGAGTACAACGACTACCACGACTTCGATGGCCTCCCCACACCCCTCACCCTCTCCCGCTACCGCAACGGCGACCTCGTCAACCAGCGCTTCCTCACCAGGGTCGAATACAACGTCCCCCTCCCCCCCAACACCTTCAACCCCGACGTCATCCTCAAAAAGAAGTAACCTCCCCACGCGCTGTCCTCGTGGTCAATGCGTCCAGCCCCGCATCGCCCCGTGACCACCACAAAGCTCCATCTCCAAACCGGTTACAAACGCACACCCCGCCCAAAACACCCGCACAGCTATACTCACATCTGCCATGAATCAAGCAGATCACCTAGACCAATCAGATCAACTGGATCAAACGCGATCCACCCCCACCCCCGAACCCACCCCGCCCATCCAGACCCTCGACATCACCGGGATCATGGCCATCCTCCCCCACCGCTACCCTTTCCTCCTTATCGACCGCGTCCTCGAGATCGAACGCACCAAACGCATCGTCGCCATCAAAAATGTAACCATCAACGAACCCCACTTCCAGGGCCACTTCCCCGACTACCCCATCATGCCCGGCGTCCTCATGGTCGAGGCCATCGCCCAGACCGGCGGCGCTCTCCTCCTCACCGAAATTCCCGACCGTGACGCCAAGCTCATGGTCTTCACCGGCATCGAAGACGCCCGTTTCCGCCGCCCCGTCACCCCCGGCGACCAGCTCCGCATCGAGGTCAACGTCCTCAACTGGCGCTCTCGCGCCGTCAAAATGCACGGTGCCATCACCGTCGAGGGCAAGCTCGTCTGCGAGGCCACCGTCACCTGCCAGCTCATCCCCCGCCCCGGCTACCTCCCACCCGCCATCACACCCGCCGCCAGCGCCTCAGCCCAACCCCCGATCGAGTCCCCCAGCTAAATCCTCCGTGAGCGATCAACCACAATCCGGCGCAGCCCCGGCCATCCACCCCACCGCCATCATCGCCCCTGGTGCCATCATCCCCGCCTCCTGCACCATCGGCCCCTTCTGCACAATCGGTCCCTACGTCATCCTCGGCGAAGCCTGCGAGCTCGTCTCCCATGTCGTCCTCGACGGCCACACCACCCTCGGCAGCAACAACCGCGTCTTCCCCTTCGCTTGCCTCGGCATCGCCCCGCAAGACCTCAAGTACGCCGGCGAACCAACCCAGTTACACATCGGCGACGGCAACACTATCCGCGAGTACGTCACCATCTCCCGAGGCACCGCCGGTGGTGGCGGCGTCACCACCGTCGGCAACGACTGCCTCATCATGGCCTACACCCACATCGGCCACGACTCGCACATCGGCTCCGGCTGCATCCTCGCCAACGCCGCCACCCTCGCCGGCCACGTCACCGTCGAGGACTTCGCCGTCGTCGGCGCTCTCTGCCCCGTCCACCAGTTCTGCCGCATCGGCCGCTACTCCTACATCGGCGGCGGAACCACCATCACCCAGGACGTCCTCCCCTACTCCCTCACCTCCATCGAACGCAACAACCACGCCTACGGCCTCAACAAGGTAGGCCTCGAACGCCGCGGCTTCACCCCCGCCCAGCTCAAACCCCTCCGCGAAGCCTTCCGCTTTTTGCTGTCCTCCAAACGCAACACCACCGACGCCCTCGCCGACATCCGCTCCACCCTCTCCCCCTCCGACCCCACCGCCGAACACGTCCAATACCTCGCCGACTTCATCGCCGCGAGCACCCGCGGCATCATCAAGTAACTCCTATGCCCATTCAGAAGGTCCCAATACTCATCTTCGACTTGTACAAGACGGTGACGGAGCTGAGTCGTGAAACCATTGCAGATGAATCCACACATATAGCTCGAGGTTCAAAGCCTGACGACGCTCAATGCATCATTCACGGCGATCACCGATGAACGATAAGCTAGGCCTCATCGCCGGCAACGGCCGCTTCCCCTTCCTCCTCCTCGACGCTGCCCGAGCCCACGGCCTCACCGTCGTCGTCGCCGCCCTCCGCGAAGAGACCGACCCCGACATCACCACCCGCGCCGCCAACGACCCCAGCATCCACCTCCACTGGCTCTCGCTCGGCGAACTCTCCCACCTCATCGACACCTTCAAGGCCGAGGGCGTCACCCGCGCCACCATGGCCGGCCAGGTCAGGCACAAGCAGATCTTCTCCTCCATCCGCCCCGACTGGCGCCTCGCCAAACTCCTCCTCAACCTCCGCTCCCGCTCCACTGACATGCTCCTCGGCGCGGTAGCCGCGGTCCTCGCCGACGAAGGCATCCACCTCATCAGCTCCACCGAATATCTCGAGCCCCTCCTCGCCCGCCCCGGCATCCTCACCATCCGCCACCCCGACGAGCACGAGCAAAAAGACATCGCCTACGGCCGCTCCGTAGCCCGCGCCCTCGCCGCCTGGGACCTCGGCCAGACCGTCGTCATCGCCGCCGGCGCCTGCGTCGCGGTCGAAGCCATGGAAGGCACCGACGCCACCATCACCCGCGCCGGCAATCTCCTCCGCACCCTCGAAACCGGCAACACAAGCGACCTTGCCAACCCCACCCTCCGCCGCTCCCTCACCGTCGTCAAAGTCGCAAAACCCAATCAGGACATGCGCTTCGACGTCCCCGTCATCGGTCTCCGCACCATCGAAACCATGCGCGAGGCCGGCGCCTCCTGCCTCTCCATCGAAGCCGGCCGCACCCTCCTCTTCGACCCTCCCGCCATCCTCGCCGCCGCCAACGCCGCACAGATCGCCATCACCGCAGAGTAAAATCCGAAGCGACGTAGCCACCTTCGACAAAACCATTCCCGATCGCCGTGCGTCATCCAATCGGGCCTGCTATCGTCGTCAACGAAATCAGAAAGAAGGAACGCATGCGCAACTCCGTCATCTCCGCAACTCTTCTCGCCGCCGCGGCCATCTTCACCCTCGGTCCAAAAGCCCATGCCGCACCGGATACCCTGGCCGTCGGCGCCACCGCCCCCACCTTCACCCTGCCCTCGCAGGAAGACAAGAACGTCTCCCTCGCCGACTACAAAGGCAAGTGGGTCGTCCTCTACTTCTACCCCAAGGACCAGACCTCCGGCTGCACCAAGGAGGCCCACAACTTTCAGCGTGATCAGGCCAAATACACCGCCGCCAACGCCGTCGTCCTCGGGGTCTCGCTCGACACCGTCGAAAGCCACAAGAGCTTCTGCACCAAGGACAGCCTCACCTTCAAGCTCCTCGCCGACCCTGACCACAAGGTCATCGACCAGTACGGCGTCCCGGTCAAGAACTTCGGCGTCGCCAAGTTCGCCAGCCGCGAAACCTTTCTCATCTCCCCCGACGGCAAAGTTGCCAGGGTCTGGGACGTGAAGGACATCGACAATCACAGTGACGAGGTCCTCGCCGCCATCAAGGAAGGCACGAAGTAGCCCCACCCTCCTCGACAGACGCAAAAATGCCCGGGCTCTTTTGGAGAGCTCGGGCACTTTTGCTTGCCTAAGAATGATGGGAGAGGACGTCTACTTCTTTGCCGCCGTCTTCTTTGCCGGTGTCTTCTTTGCTGCGGTGGTCTTCTTGGCAGCGGTTGCCTTCGTTGCCGTCGTCTTCTTTGCAGGTGCCTTCTTTGCTGCGGTCGAAGTCTTCGCTGCCGTTGCCTTCTTCGCCGGTGCCTTCTTTGCAGGTGCTTTCTTTGCTGTTGCCAAGGTGGTACCTCTCGCTATTGATTTTTTGCTGCCTGTAGTGCCCTTGCTGCCAGACACCCCTCGCTTCGGAGTGACCTTCCCGCCGCGTTGAGCACTCGACCTCGCTGCGGCAGATCCTGAGATCTTCTTTGCAACCGTCTTCTTCGACGATGCTGATTTCGCCGGCGTCTTCTTCGCCGGTGCCGATTTTACCGGCGCTTTCTTGGCCGGAGCCGACTTCGCAGGCCCCTTCTTCGCAGGAGCGGACTTCGCGGCTACCTTCTTTGCTGCTGCCTTCTTCGCGGGAACCGATATCGCAGGCACCGATGTTGACCCAGACACCCTCGTCTCAGAACGAGACGTCCCGGAACGAGCCGACCCAGACCTCGCTGGCGCCGGCTTCAACGCCTTCGCCCCCTTCGATCCGCTCCCCTCCATCTCCGATTCGTCCTCTGCCTTGGCCTCCGCGGCCGCCCTCGAGCTCTTCAACGACCTGCCAACGCTCGTCTCCGCCTCACTCTCCTCCGGAAGCTCCGAGTAGCGATCGGCTGGGGTGTACGGATCAGCGGGCGTCGAAGGCGCCGCATACAGACTCGCATCCTCGGCGTGCGTCCCATGGTGGTGCAGCAGCTTGTCCGTATCGTCCGCAACCGACGGCTCGTCTTCCTCGCCCGTCACGATGTCATCGTCGTCATCAGCATCATCGTCTTCGTCAGCATCGTCGTCCGCGCTCGCGTCATCATCATCCGAGGAGGTCAGCACAACCTCCTCTTCTTCCTCGTCCTCACCGCCGACGAGATCAAGATCCTGGTCGTCCCCATCCGCATCCGCATCGTGCGCAGCCGCATACAACCTGACCGTCTCTTCAAAACTCATGTCTGTTCCTCTCCCCGCGCGCTCACGCCACTGCACTGATTACGATGCAACAAAAACGTTCGACGCACATCGCGGAACGAATTCTAGCAACATACTGCATCGGTGGCGATGGTGATGGCAAGCAATCTTTTCGGTCCGGAAGCTTATCGGCCAGCCGTGCGTTTGCTCGCTCGCGAAGAGCTCTTTGTCGCCTTAGACAAGGAGCTCGCGCGACGCGACGCTAGGGCTTGTCGAGATCCCGTGCCACGACTCGCGGCGGAGCTCGTCGAGGCGCCGGCCACGCGTCCTCGCGATCGCATCGCAGCACCTCCGCCGCGCGTTGCCGCAACCCGTCCCCGCGCTCCGCGTCGTCCCCGAAGATGCGCCGTCGGCGCCATCCGCACCGGCTCCGATACCGCCAGCACGCGGCCCGCGCTAACGCTCCCTGACCGCAGATGATTCCACTGCCGCAGCTCCTCCACCGACACGTTAAACCGATCCGCCACCGTCACCAGCGTGTCTCCACGGCGTACCGCATACCGCTGTGGATGCGACCCGTTCGCCGCCGCGACCGGCGCCACCGGCACCACCAGCTCATCGCCCTCCGCAACCTCGTCCCCCACCGCCAAACCGCTCGCGGCCGCGATGTCGTTCGCGTGCGAGTGCAGCGTCGTCGCAATGGTCTCGATCGTCTCTCCCGTGCGCGTCACATGGAATCGCCAGCTCGATCGCCTTTCCTCCGGTATCGCCTTCAGCCGATCCGCGTAAATCTGCTTCGTCCCTGGAGGAATATGGAGGTCGAACGAAATATCCCTCGGCGTGCTCAGCCGCAGCAGCGATGGGTTCAGCGCCACAATCTCCTGCACCGAAACCTCCGTCACATCCGCCACCAGACGCACGTCGATCGCATAGTCCGTCGACACCGTGTCGTAGATCACCGGCGGGCTCGGCACCAGCTTGTCCAGCCCATACCGCTCCGGGTTCTTCGCCATGATCACCGCCGCAAGAATCTTCGGCACATACGCCCGCGTCTCCGCCGGCATCGCATTGCGACGGTACAACTCCCAGAAGTCCGCATACCCCGTTCGCGAGACAGCCCTCTGCACATACCCCAGGCCCCAGTCGTACGAGGCCATCGCCAAATACCAGTCGCCCGTAATCCCGTACAGCTTCTTGATATACCGCGCATACGCCCGTGTGCTCTTCTCCGGATCGAATCGGTAGTCGAAGTAGCCGTTGCGGATCAGACCATACTCCGCACCCGTGAACGTCATGAACTGCCACATCCCCCCCGCGCCCGATTTCGCATTCATCGCCTGCGGCTGAAATCCCGACTCCGCCACCGCCAGATAAATCAGATCCTGCGGCACGCCCTCTTCCTTCAGCACCTGCTGAATCAGGCCGCGATACTTGCCCACCCGCTGCAACGATGCCGCCATGTGCCTGCGAAAACTGTCCGACGTCGAAAACACGCCGATATACCCAGCCACCTGGTCGTTGATCACAAGCGGCAGGTCCGACGTCGTATTCAGCTCCGTCTTCAACTTCGCCACCAGCTCCGGGTTCGGCGCAAACGTCAGATCCGTCGCCGCATCCAGCGGCGCCGCCTCCACCGGCGCCGAAAACCCATTGCCCTGCTTCAACGCCGCCATCTCCAGCGAATTCACCGCGCTCAGCAGATGGTCGAACTCATCCGACAGCTGCGCATCCGCCTTCACGTCCATGCCGCTCGTCAGCATCAGATCCACGGCAAAATCAAAGTCGTGCCGCGCCGCATCCAGCTTGCCCGCCCGGTAGTTACTCACGCCGCTCGCATACGCGCTCTCCGCCTGCGCGATAATCTGCTGCACCCTCTGCGCCTGCGCCGGGTTCTGTGCGGCCGCCGTCGCAGGCGCCACGCTGCTCGTCGTCGTCACGCTCGCAGGCGAACTCTCCATCGGCGTCGGCGCCGGCATCGACGCCGGTGCCGTCACGCTCGTCGACACCTTCCCCGGAGCCCCCGCCTCGTCCTGCGGACACCCCATCAACAACAGCAGCGGAACCCATCCCACCACCCCCATCCATCGCCGCCCGCGCCTGCCCACATTCGTCTCGGTCATCGTCCTCGATCATTGTAAGACGCTACCCAGCCCGAAACCTCTCTTCCTCGACCCCGCTCCGTCCGCCCTCCTCAATCCCCGCCCGCGCCGGAATGGAGCCGCTTGCGCGCTCGCGCCGGAATCCGCGTCGCCGCCGCTCCTTTCCCCAGCAGCGACGGCATTGCCCACGTCAACCCGCTCAACGCACGCTGCCCCGCGTCCGACACCATCATCCGCGAAAGCGTCGTCGCCCTCCACAGCAGCCCGCCCAACTCCCCCGACAATCTCCTCGTCAACTCCCGCGCGCCCTGCCCGCGGAGGTACACCTCCGCCGCCACCCGCGCCGTATGCAGCGCAATCGCCATCCCGTCCCCCGAAAACGACGGAATAACCGCCGCCTGATCGCCCAGGTACCACAGCCCCCGCTCCTGCGCCTCGCGCCGCAGATACCCGTACGGAATCCTCGACAGACTCAGCGGCCGCTCCAGCACCGCCTCCGCTCCTGTCAGCCGGCGTCGCATATGCGCCGAGTCCGCCTGCATCCCCCGCAGCAGCGCCTCCCAACCGCCGCCCAGCGCCTTGTATCGCCGCGCCTCCACCAGCAGCGACATATTCGCGTGCCCACCCTCCACCATCTGGATGCCCGCATACCCGCCCTCAAACATCATCAGCTCGATCCCGCCCGACAGCTCCGCGCTCTGCTCCCCTGTCAGCCGAAAGTACTGCTTAAAAGCAATCAGCGATCCTTGTGGTCCATCCGGCCGCGCATGCCCCCGCACGTCATGCTTGCCGCTCGCCATAAAGACGTCCGCCACGCACATCTCTTCCCCGTCCGAGGTCCGCACCCGCCACGCTCCCCCGTCCTCCACCACCACCGCCTCCACCCGCTTTCCCCGGCACACCGTCACCCCACTCGCCTCCGCCATCTCCAGCATCGCCCGGTCCAGCACCCGCCGCGTCAGCGACTGCGCCTCGAAAGGCAGCCCATTCTCCACATACGCGCCCCTCCCCACCAGCCGCACACGCCGCACCGGCAGAGCTCCCAGCACCCGCACGTCCAGCCCCATCGTCAGCAACGACTCACACGCCTCCGTCGACAGAAACTCCCCGCACATCTTGTGCCGCGCATCGGGGTTCTGCTCCAGCAGCGTCACGCGCGCTCCACCGCGAGCCAGCAGCGTCGCCACCGCGGCTCCCGCCACACCTCCACCCACCACCAGCGGCCCCGCGTGCGCGCCCCCCATCACCGCATCCGCTCCACACACAGCCGCGCCGGAAACACCCGGGCTATCCTCGCCGCTCCATCCTCCACCCCAGCCTCCCGCAGCAGCCGCTCCCAATCCCCAATCCGAAACGCCCTCCGAAACGACACCGGCCCATCATGCTGCACAAACTCATGCAGCGGCACCAACCGCGCCAGCGCCCCAAACAGCCACGAGGGCACGGGCTGCCGCTCCAGGTCGTTCATGTACCAGCCCGCCCGCGCGTCCCGCTCCATCCACCGCACAAACCGCACAATCTCCGGGTCGGGCAGGTGATGCATCACCAGCGAGCTCAACACCACATCCGTCGGCCCCATTGTCTCCGCCAGCATCGCATCGCCCGTCCTCCACGAGATCGCATCCTCCGGCAACCCCGCTTCGCGCGTCGCCTCCGCCGCGATCGCCGCCGTCTTCGGCTGGAGATCGATCCCCGTCAGCCGCACCCGCACCCCCGTCCGCCTCGCCCAGTGGTACACCTTGCGCAGCATCTCGCCGTACCCAGACCCAACGTCCACAATGTGGAGCTCCCGGCCCGCCTCTCGCTTCGCCACCCGCTCTAGAAAATTCAACGTCGGCCTGTGCGACACCGTAAACCGATTCGCCCACTCGATATCCCGCAGGCAAGCCCGCAGCGTCTCGCTCGAGCACGGCTCATCCATCCACTCCGGCAGCGCCGCCGGGTCGGCACGCACCGCGAAGTCCGCCGCCGTCCACGCGCGCCACTCCCCCAGCTCCTTACGCCGCATGGAACAGCATCGTCTCTGCCGTCAAACCGGGACCAAACGACATCGCACACCCGCTCTGCCCTGCCCTCGCCCCCCGCATCACCTGCTCCAGCACAAACATCACCGTAGCCGACGACATATTGCCAAAGCACTCCAGCGTATGTCTCGATGCCGCCAGCTTTCCCTCCTCCAAGCCCAGACCGTCCTCGACCGCGTCCAGCACCGATCGCCCGCCCGGGTGCACCGCCCACAGGTCGATCTCCTTCGCCCCCCGGCCGCCAGTAATCTCCTGCGTCGCTCCGTCGCCCTGCGACAGCCGCCGCAACGATCGCGCGATCTCTCCCGGAACCCGCCCCGAAAGCAGCATGTCGAAGCCCAGCTCGCGAATGTTCCACGTAATCAGGTCGCGCGTCTCAGGAATCACCACCGATCGAAAGCTGTCCAACGACAAACCCCTCGCGTCCGAGGTCACCAGCGACGCCGCGCATCCGTCGCTGAACACCAGAAACGACAACACCTGCTCCAGATCCTGCGTCTCCTGCAAATGCAGCGTGCACAGCTCCAGGTTCAACACCAGAACCGCCGCCTCCGGCTCCGAGCGCACAATGTGCCGCGCCACCTTCAACGCGTTCATCGCCGCGTAGCAGCCCATAAACCCGATCACCGTCCGCTCAATCGTCGGCGACAGCCCGAGGTAGTCCATCATCTCGAAGTCCAGACCCGGAGCATACAAGCCCGTGCACGAGGTCACCACCACATGCGTCACGCGCGCACGCTCCTCCGCACTTAGCTGCAATCGATCCAGCGTCTTCTGCGCCAGCTTCGGCGCATGCTCCTCATACACCTGCATCCGCGCGGCCGTTCCCGGAAACGCACCTCGCGTGTAAAACTTCGCCGCATCCACCGATCCTGCCTTGCCCAGCACATCCGGGTTCAACACCGAAAACCGTCGCCGAATCCCGGACACCCGCGCCATCCGTCGGAACAACCCGCGCGTCCGCTCCGACTCCAGCATCTCCGCCGCGAACCCGACAAAGGGCTGGTGAACATCGAACTCCGGAACAGCCGTCGCTACGCGATTCAGGTAAGCAGTCGTCATTCGTCCTCAGGTTCCCGTACGCGCCTGTCGTGTTAGACGCTCGTCTCGCGCCGATCCGCGCCGGCCCGCTGCTCCCTCGCCCATCGCTCCGCCGGCACACCTCTCAGCATACTTCGGCTACGCCACAGAATCTGATCTCTTCGGCTCTACTTCCAGGCACAGTCCATCCTCACCGCAACGTCGCTGCGTTCCTTCCGCCTCGACTCGGGAACGGACGCGTCAGTTCCGTCGCAGCCCCGCCTTCCCTCTCCTCGCTCCAGCCCGCCCGGCAACAACCAGGCCCAGCCTCCATCCCACCTCCTATACGGTTCGCCCTCCACCACCGGATGTTAAGATGATCTCTGAGGCCCCGCCTACCCCGCATGGATCCGTCCCACATCCGCAACTTCGCGATCATCGCGCACATCGACCACGGCAAATCCACCCTCTCCGATCGCCTGCTCGAACTCACCGGCTCCGTCACCTCCCGTGAAATGCAGGCGCAGGTCCTCGACGCCATGGACCTCGAGCGCGAACGCGGCATCACCATCAAGGCCCACACCGTCCGCATGATGTACAAGGCCCACGACGGTGAAACCTACCAGCTCAACCTCATCGACACCCCCGGACACGTCGACTTCTCCTACGAGGTCTCCCGCTCGCTCGCCTCCTGCGAAGGCGCCCTCCTCGTCGTCGACGCCTCCCAGGGCGTCGAGGCCCAAACCCTCGCCAACGCCTATCTCGCCATCTCCAACGGCCTCGAGATCATCCCCATCATCAACAAAATCGACCTCCCCTCCGCCGACATCGAGCGCACCAAGGAGATGATCGAAAAGTCCGTCGGCCTCCCCGCCGACGACAGCATCGCCGTCTCCGCCAAAACCGGCCTCAACGTCGAAGCCGTCCTCGAAGCCGTCGTCAACCTCCTCCCGCCCCCGCTCGGCGACCCCGATGCCCCCCTCCAGGCCCTCATCTTCGACTCCTGGTTCGACGCCTACCGCGGCGTCGTCGTCCTCGCTCGCATCATCAACGGCCGCCTCCGCAAGGGCATGAAGATCAAAGTCATGTCCAACGGCAAAATGTTCGACGTCGAATCCATGGGCGTCATGACCCCCAAACCCGTCGAACTCACAGAGCTCTCCGCCGGCGAGGTCGGCTTCTTCGTCGCCACCATCAAAAACGTCGCCGACACCAAGGTCGGCGACACCCTCACCGAAGTCGACCGCCCCTGCACCGAAGCCCTCCCCGGCTTCGAAGACATTAAATCTATGGTCTTCGCCGGCCTCTACACCGTCGACTCCCACGAGCACGCCCTGCTCCGCGACGCCCTCGAAAAACTCCGCCTCAACGACGCCTCCTTCAACTTCGAGCCCGAGTCCTCCGTCGCCCTCGGCTTCGGCTTCCGCTGCGGCTTCCTCGGCCTCCTCCACCTCGAAATCATCCAGGAACGTCTCGAACGCGAGTACAACCTCGACCTCATCACCACCGCCCCTGGCGTCCGCTACAAGATCACCCTCACCGACGGCTCCGTCGTCGAAGTCGACAACCCCTCGCGCTGGCCCGACTCCACCGAGATCGAAACCATCGAGGAGCCCGTCATCACCGCCAAAATCCTCACCAACGAGGAGTACGTCGGCGGCATCCTCAAGCTCGTCGAAGACAAGCGCGGCCGCCAGAAAAATTTTGAGTACGTCTCCGAAACCCGCGTCATGCTCACCTACGAGCTACCCCTCAACGAGATCGTCCTCGACTTCTACGACCGCCTCAAGTCCGTCTCCCGCGGCTACGCCTCCCTCGACTACGCCCTCGCCGGCTCCTGGATCTCCCCCATGGTCAAGATGGACATCCTCATCGGCGGCGATCCCGTCGACGCCCTCTCCGTCATCGTCCACAAAGACGCCGCCTACGACCGCGGCAAGGCCCTCGTCTCCAAAATGCGCGAGCTCATCCCCCGGCAGATGTTCGAGGTCGCCATTCAGGCCGCCATCGGCGCCAAAATCATCGCCCGCGAGACCGTCACCGCCATCCGCAAAAATGTCATCGCCAAATGCTACGGCGGCGACATCTCCCGCAAGCGCAAGCTCCTCGACAAGCAAAAAGAAGGCAAAAAGCGCATGAAGCGCATCGGCAAGGTCGACATCCCCCAGGAAGCCTTCCTCGCCGTCCTCAAAGTCGGCGAAGACTAGCCCCGCACATTACTGATTACGAACCATCCGGCGGCCTGGGAACCAGTCCCCACCACTCCAGAATCCAGGCAACCTCTGCCTTTCGTAACATTCTTCTAACCTACTTCTGTGGGAAAGCGTTGACCGCAAAGCACTTCACGAAATTGCCCCAAAAAGCTCCTTTGTTACCCTCGCGACATAGCCGTAAGCTACAGAGATGAAATAGTTTACGGCCATTAAGGAAACCTTCGCGTACCAAGCCTCCACCCACCTTGTCCGCCCGTAATTCAAGAATTCAATCCACAGACTTTTCCACAATCACGTGTGATTGCAAGCAAAAGGGGAGAATCAAAGTTCTCCCCTCTCACTCCAATCCTCCAGGATTAGCTACCGCGGCGTTGTCGCCGGTCGGGGCGTCGTTCGCGGTGCTCCTGGCCCAGGTCGCCCAGCCGATGGCGTCCCTTGCCCAGGTCGCCCGGCCGAGGGCGCCGAGGGCGGCGGTGCCGCAATCCCCGAACTCTTGTTGTAAGCATCTACAACCGCCTGCGTCACCTCTGCCGACTGCAGCGCCCACATCACGCTGCTCGCCTGGTTGCTCACATCCAGCAGCAGCGTAAACCCGCTCTGCTGGCAATACTGCTTCGCCGTTCCCGAAACCTTCTGCGCCACCTTGCCCAGCGCCTCCTGGAGATCGGTGTTATACGCCGTCTGCGCATCCTCGGCGTCCCGGTTCAGCTGCTTCTCCTTCGTGTCGATGTTCTTCAGCCGCGTCTGGCGCTCCTCGTCCGACAACGTCGCCGGCGCGCTCTGCAGCTGCTTCTTCAACGAGTCGACCTCCGTCGCCAGCGTGTCGATCTGCGACTTCTTCGGCTCATACTTCTTCTGCACATCCTGCACCGATCGCTGACCCTCGTTCGTCGCGATCACGGCCTGTTCAAACGCGATCAAGGCCACCTTGGCCGGTACCGCCTGCGGTGCGGCTGCGGACGTGGTCGCCGCCGTTGCCGCTGGCTGAGCTGCTGCGCTGGCCGGAGCCTGTGCCACGGCCGAGGCAGCCGTCATCCCGGCGCCAAGCGCCGTTGCTACAAAAAGATTGCGATTCATGCTGATTGTCTTGCTCCTTGGAAAAAAACGGTGGGAAACCATCACTCGCGTCCTGTTGTCCGGCCTGAGCCCTGCCCGCGAACTCTTCAAACCCGCTCCGGGCTCGACCTCGGCAGCATGGGGAGGGTACCGTTTATCTCACCCAATTTAGGCTCTGTCCCGCGCGGCGATCCAACAGTTCCGAACGAGTCATCGGAACATGAAGAATTATAGAGCTCCCCTCCGCAGGGGTCAAACATCGCCAGCCTGCGGCCTCTCCAGCCGCGACTATCCTGAAATCAGGAGCTTTCGCCCCGAGCGCCTCCATATTCCTGGAGTCGGCGCCCGCAAGCCCTCACAATTCCGCCTGTTTGCCGCATTCTGCCTTGGCAAGACGATTGCCTATAACATCCCGGATGCGGCTCGCAACACCGTCGCGACCCCGCTCTCCTGGCAAGCAGCCCTCCCAAAGAGGCAGTGGCCGCCACGGACAGGGCGCTCTCTCCCGGGGAGAGGGTTCAGGAGGCCAGTGACTGGCCATCAGCACGCGGACCGGCCTCGGAAGAGGCGGTCCCGCCATCCAAAACGGCAGGCAGGCAGCCTCGACCGCCTATCAGCCGCCTCCTCCCCGACCTCGCTTTCCGTTCACGCTTGCGGAAGGTGGACGGTTGCTGTACTATTCGGGATGTTCTGTGAAGCGGCTGTGGGTGCCATTCACCGTGCGAGCCCTTTGGGCATTTCGCAATCGCTTCGAGCCTCTGCTCCGGCGTCTTGAAATAGCCCGCATAGCTCTCTTGGGTCTACCAAATGGGGTGAGGTTCGCCGCCTATATGCGGACCAGGCTGCGAATCAGGTTGCCGGCACGTCGCCGGCCCATGGCAGTCGATATCTCTCAAAGGACGCTTGTTCGAGTACACCTTGACACCGTTTCCTCTCGCTCCGAAAAATCCCAGGTTCGCCCAGGCTCCATGTCTCGCTCCGAGCCGATCAGACCACGCGTCTGGAATCGCGTCGCCGCTTCCCCGTCCGTTCGCTACTTCACCAGTTCGCTAACTTACCCGTACGTTTGTCAGCCCGTACCTGTTCTCCCCCAAGCCCGGCTTCTTCATCGCCGGGCAAGCAAAAGCAGTACACCCGTGTAATAGGAAGTGGAAGCATGAGCGCAGAACAGAATGTGCCCGAGGTGCAGTCGCACCAGGGCCCGCCCCCGACTTCAGACAGCTCCCCAGATAGGTCTCCAGACCGCTCCAGCACATCCCCTTCCGACCGTCAGGAGGTCGAGCCCCGCCGCGAAAGCAGCTCCTTCAGCGAGGGGGAGGATAGCTCCTCCGGAGGCTCCGTCCCTCACGGCATGGGGCAGTCCAAAAGCAGTCGACGCCGGCGCCGCAAGCGCAAAGGCAAGGGCAGCGATGCCGCCGCCGAGTCGCCGCAGTCCGAGCAGGCTCCTGCCTCCGGCTCCATCTCCAGCCTCCAGGCCTCCGCCCCCCCGCCGGGAAACCCCGGCCGGGATCAGAACTCCTTCCAGGCAGCAGCGGCGGGCGGCGGGCACCAGGCCAACAGCGGTCCGGTCGTTAAGCGGTGGAAAAAGAAGTTCCGCGACCGCGACCGCGATCGGCCGCGCCGCGACGACAACCCCGGCAACCAGGCCGCCGCGGGCAGCAGCAGCAACGGCAGCTTTTCCACCAGCAGAAACGGCGGCAGCAGCAGCAGCAGCCCCACCCCGCACGCCGGTGCGCAGGACTCGCATCAGTTCGGCAATCGCGTTGACGGCTGGAAGTCCCGCAAAAACAGCGGCGGCAGCAACGGCGGCGGGGGCGGCAAGCAGCGCGACCGCGGTCCCCGCAGCTTCGTCGGTCCCATGGACCACAGCTACCGCGTCGTCAACGGCAACTTCGCCGACACACCGCCCTCCACCATCGAGCAGCACGGCAACGGGGGCGGCGGCGGTCGGCCCCGCAGCTACCATACCTCCAACGACTCGCAGCCCATCGACTACTCGCAGGGCCGCATCATCCCCGTCGCGGACGACGCACCCACCCGGATCCTCTTCTTTATCGATGACCTCTTCTTCATCGCCAAAATCCAGGAGACCGCCCGCAAGCTCGGCGTCAAGATCGCCTTCATCAAAAACGAAAAGGAAGAGCTCGCCAAGCTCACAGGCGGGGAAGAGGCCGATCGCCCCGCTCTCATCGTCTTTGATCTCAACAACGCCAACGCCAAGCCCTTGACCCTGATCCCCAAGCTCAAAGCCAAGCTCAAGCGGTCCACCTCCATCATCGGCTTCCTCTCGCACCTCCAGGGAGATCTCAAAGCCAAGGCCGTCGAAGCCGGTTGCGACACCGTCATGCCCCGAGCCGCCTTCTCCCAGAACCTGCCCAACCTCCTCCGCCGCTACGGCCTCATCGAGGAAAAGGAAGAAGCCAACTTCAACCAGTAACCGAAGTGGCGCAGGGACCCGCTCCGCTACGGTAAAATAGATTCATCACAAAAACGAAAGCCCGGCCGATCCGGCCGGGCTTTCTCCTTTGGAATCAAGATTTTGTCTGTAAGCCCAATAGATGGAAGACTTTGGCGGGGTATAAACATACTTGGCTAACCAATGGGTTAGGAAAGAGACGGCTTCGGGAGGGGAGTGGAGTAGTTCAATAACGGTCGCGATGGTCGCTTTGCTATTCGGGTTCTTCGTTTTTTGGATACTGATCCAGTCTTTCAAAGAGGGGCAGGACGGAAGCCGTGTCGCAAGGAATCATGTACAGCTGCTTAGTAACGAGGGATGTTGCACTTCTGTCGCAAAAGAAGACTTTGACTCGGACGGAATCCTTAAATCCGTCACTGTACTCCGCGTAACCTGTGATCACAATCAACTGCTGACCTGCTTTCAGTTTTTCTTCCAGCAAGGTTGGAAAGACGAGAGTGATCCCACGTGGATCGCCCTCCACAATCAGCGGTATTTGATGATGCTTCCACGCTCGATCCGCCAGAGAGTCAAAGGGGACTCCTCTTTTTGGGGTCTTGGAGCTCAAAGATAGCTTTGTGGGCGACGACATTAACGTCAGTTGCAGGGATGCGGCCAGTGTTTGCAATAGACAGAGTAACGGCATGCTGATCCAAAAGGAAACGTGCAGCTTGGAACGACAAGTAGGCGCGTTCGGAAATATAAAGAGCTTCCTTGGTGGTCCTTGCGATGCTCCTGCTGGCAGTAGATTGGCCTTTCGTGGCTTCAGCGAGGGTATGCATCTCTACGGCTTGTTTCGTGATTTGCTCCAGCTGTTTGCCATACAAACAAAGCAGCTTGTCGGTCTGTATGCCGGAGCCGTGCATTTCGTTCAACTGCCCTTGCATTGCAGTCAGTTGCCGATGATAGATGGATGCCGCAATAATTCCTACAATGACAAGGCTGAGATTGGCAAAAATATTCAGCCTTTCAAGAAAGTGAAGCTCCTTTTTGGTCGCGGGTGCCTTTTCATCAGTGCCGGAATTTGTTGCTTGTTTCTCTCCGCTTACGCCCTGCTCTGGGAGTGCTGCGGGGACTATCGTGGGTTGTACAAAAGGCTTAGAATCGGCGGCGGGATCATCGCGTGGCTTGTCGCCTTCGTTCTCATCGGGCATGGAGTGTTCCTAGATTAGGCCGTCATCAACCACACGAGGAGCTAGACATGAAACACGAACACCGTGAAGATTTCATCGCGGCATCAACTAAGGTGGTGCCGGATGACTCGTCCGATCATACTCACCCTTTCACCAACGCTCTGAGAAAGATCGCTACGGCAAACGCGGCTTCCTCCCGCGCCGCAATTGAGGCTTCCAAAGTAACGAAGCCTTCTCTTCATACTCGATTCGTCCATGACCCCGCAAAGGACCGTGCTTAGGCTTGCGATCGGGTCGCCTCCTTCCCCGTCAACTCGGAATAGGTGAGGCGACGGCTTACAACTTGTGAGAGGGCTTTCATGAAACGGGTCGAATCGTTGTGGCCAATGCGGTTGTTGAAGCGGAACATCTGTTCGTCTAGGTAACGGTCCATGTGGTAAGGCTCGACTGCAACATAAGTCCCATTCAATCCACGCTTTAGCAAGCTCCAGAAGTTTTCGATTGCCTGAGTGTGGACCTGTCCACGGACGTACTCTTCCATATGATTCACGGTGTCATGGACGAAGCCCGAAGCCTTCAAGCCATCGTATCCCGGCCAACCATCTGTATAGATCGTAGATCCGAAGCCGACACCATCAAGGATGGCTTTCTGTAGCGTCTCGCGCTTGACGTTCGGCACAACCTGAGCCCGCACCTGACGGGTCTCACGATCCAGCATTCCGAACACTGCCGTCTTCTCTGCGTAGCCATTCATTCCGAGCTTTAGCTTGAGCCGA
>JAABUZ0100001635.1_pt1 | contig 41282 bp, 43 predicted proteins | sample 5562091 | NCBI WGS metagenome assembly JAABUZ01 (sample SAMN12813069, study PRJNA571459) | rock metagenome | isolation source: Antarctica rocks | place: Antarctica: Victoria Land, Linnaeus Terrace sud | collected 2015-12-21
ACGAGCTCGTTGGCCTGATCCGCACGCGCTGGAGAGGCTTCGGCGGAGGCGAGGAGGTCTGGACCGAGATCGATCGCTTCTTCAATGACCTACCCATGAGGGAGAGGACACGATGGTGATCAACACCGGCAAGCCCGACACGACGCAGGACTCCTGCGCGCACACGCCCGGAGTCAACCAGGGCAATTCGGTCGGCAACTACGACAAGCAGACCGGGCATCTCCCCGGCGGCAAGCGGAGCGCCGCATCCGCGACGGGGATCAACCCGGGCGCGCACGGGCCGATCGACCCGCGGATGCCCAACCTTCCCCCGGCGTGATCGCCGCCCGGCGCTAGCTCATGGCGGTTCCCGAACCGGTCGGCGTCGTTTTGGACCCGGGCGCGGCCCCCGAGCTGCAGTTCACCGTGCTCGGCTGCGAGCCGCTGCCCCATGCCGCCGCCCCGACCCTGCGCTTCTCGCTGGCGATCGACGCCGGCGGCGCGGCGGTGCGTTCCGTGATGCTCGAGGTGCAGATTCGCATCGCCGCGACCCAGCGTGGCTACAGCGAGGCCGAGCAGGCGCAGCTGGGCGACCTGTTCGGCGCGCCGCATCAGTGGAGTGACACGCTGCGCGGGTTGCTGTGGACGCACGCCACGGCCGTCGTGGCCCCGTTTGCGGGTGCCACCGTGGTCGATCTGCTGGTGCCCTGCACATATGACTTCGAGGTCGCCGCGGCCAAGTACCTGGCCGGGCTCAAGGACGGCGTCATCCCCCTGGATCTCCTGTTCAGCGGCACGGTCTTCTACGCCGGGCCGGGGGGAGCACTTCAGATCAACCGGATCTCGTGGAACGCCGAGGCTGGCTACCGGCTTCCGGTCGCGGTGTGGCGCGAGACGATGGAGCGCTACTTCCCCGGCAGCGCATGGCTGCGGCTGAATCGGGAGACCTTCGACCGGCTCGTCGCCTTCCGCGCGCGTCAGGCGCTGACCGGCTGGGACGCTGTTCTCGACGCGCTCCTCGAGGGGCACGAGCAATGACCGTCGCCGCGGATCCGGTGCGGGCGATCGCCGACGCGGTGCTCTACGAGGGGTACGTGCTGTGGCCCTACCGGCGCTCGGCGCTCAAGAACGCGCAGCGCTGGACCTTCGGCGGGGTCTACCCGCGCGCGCACGCCGAGGCACGCGAGGCCGGCGACGACCCGTGGACGATGCAGACTCAGTGCCTGGTGCAGGCCGATGGCGCCGCCGAGATCGACCTGGCGGTGCGCTTCCTGCACATCGTCTGGCGCCAGATGGTCGACACCGATGGACATGAGGTCGACGAGCTGCTGGCCGGCGGCGAGCGCCACCTGACGTGGGAGGAGGCCGTCGAGCGTGAGGTGCTCGTGGAGCCGGTGGGGCTCCACGAGCTGCTCGGGGGGCGAGTCGTGCCGATCCGCGTCGATGCCGGACGCGAGGTGCAGAAGCTCGCGGACGGGAGTGAGGTCGTCCGCAGCTGGGAGCCGCTCGAGGGGTCGCTTCGCGTCGAGGCCGAGCCGCTCGGCGGCGGCCTGCACCGCCTGACCGCGCTGATCGAGAACGTGACCCCGTGGGCGGGGGGTCCTCGCGAGGCGGCGCTGCGGCGTACGTTCTGCTCCACCCATACGGTGCTGCACGTCAGCGGAGGCCGTTTCGTGTCGCTGACCGACCCTCCGCCGGACCTGCGCGCGCCCGCTGAGGCCTGCCGCAACCGCGGCACCTGGCCGGTGCTGGTCGGTGACGCGGGTGAGTGCGAGACGCTTCTCTCCTCGCCGATCATCCTCGAAGACCACCCGCGCATCGCCCCGGAGAGCCCGGGCGATCTGTTTGACGGCGGCGAGATCGATCAGCTCCTGATCCTCAATATCCTGAGCCTCACCGATGAGGAGAAGGCCGAGGTGCGCTGCACCGATCCGCGGGTCCGCGAGATCCTGGACCGCTGCGAGGCGCTATCCCCCTCGGAGCTGATGCGCCTGCACGGGCGCACGGTGCGAGAGCTGCAGGTTCCGCCGGCCCTCCCGTTCGGTGCGGGGGGCTCGGCGTGAGTGCGCAGGACTTTCATCCCGGGTGGGAGGGGCTGGAGGGCCGCGCCCCCCGGAACGTCGAAGTGGACGGGATCCACGTCGGGCGAGGCAGCCTGGTCAGGCTGCGACCGCGCACCGGCGGCGACGTCTTCGATCTCGCCCTGGCGGGCAAGACCGCGATCGTGGAATCGATCCAGCAGGACATGGAGGGAACCGTCAGCCTCGCCGTGGTGCTCGAGGATGACCCCGGCCGTGACCTCGGGGTGGCGCGCCAGCCCGGTCACCGCTTCTTCTTCGCGGCCTCCGAGATCGAGCCCCTGGGCCCATCCGTGGACCCGGCGGCGCGCACGGTGCTGGTGGCCGGGATCGGCAACGTCTTCCTGGCCGACGATGGGTTCGGCGTGGAGGTGGCCCGTCGGCTTGCCCAGCGCGAGCTCCCGCTCGGCGTCAAGGTGAGCGACTTCGGCATCCGCGGGATGGACCTGGCCTACGAGCTGCAGGAGGACTACGATGCCGCCCTGCTGATCGATGCCGTTCCCCGAGGGCAGGCGCCGGGGACCCTGTACGTGATCGAACCCGACCTGGTCAACGCGGAGCCGGTGCTCGACGCCCACTCGATGGACCCCGTCCGCGTGCTCGGCCTGGCCCGCACGCTCGGCTCGTTACCCGCGCGCGTGCTGGTGCTCGGCTGCGAGCCGCAGACCGGCATTGACCTCGACGACGACGAGCTCGTGATGGGGCTCAGCCCGGCCGTGGAGGCGTCGATCGAGAAGGCGGTCGAGCTTGTCGAGAGCCTGCTCGAGGAGCTTCTGATCCCAGACGAGTCTCAACCACAGAGGAGCGACCCATGAAGTCGATCATTGCCACCGTCGCGCTGCTCGCGGGCGTCGGCGTCCTGGCCAAGAGCCAGGCGCCGGAGATCCAGCGTTACCTTAAAGTCAAGAAGATGTAGGAGAGGCCCGGCGCATGCACCGCACCAAGGTGAGAGTCGTGGAGGACGTCCTCGACGCCAACAACACGATCGCCCGAGCCAACCGGGACGACTTCGATCGCCACGGCGTCACGGTGGTCAACCTGATGAGCGCTCCCGGAGCCGGCAAGACCCGGCTGCTGGAACGCTCGCTGAGCGGCCTGCAGGAGCAGGGCGTGCGCGTGGCGGTGCTCGAAGGCGACGTACAGGGCTCCTATGACGCCGATCGCCTCTCGCAGCTGCACATACCGGTGGTCCAGCTCAATACCGACGGGGGGTTCGGCGGCGAATGCCACCTCGACGCGAACATGGTCCGCTCGGCGATCCCCTCGCTGCCGCTGCCGGAGATCGATCTGCTGGTCATCGAGAACGTGGGCAATCTCGTCTGTCCCGCAGAGTTCCGAGTCGGCGAGGATGCCCGGATCATGGTCTGCTCGGTGACCGAGGGTGAGGACAAGCCGCTGAAGTACCCGCTCATGTTCCGGGCCTGTGAGCTGGTGATCATCAACAAGATCGATCTGCTCGAGCACCTCGAGTTCGACATCGAGCTGCTGGAGTACCACCTGGATGCCGTGCACCCCGGCGTGGAGCATCTGCGGGTCAGTGCCCACACCGGTGAGGGCATCGACGCCGTCCGGGACTGGTGGATGCGGACGACGCAGCGAGCGGGTGCGATCGCGTGAGCTGGGCTCGCGCATGCGGCAGAGGCGGCCCGAGGTACAACCAACCAATCAATGGAGGCAACAGCGATGAACGAGGAAACCCACGAGGACAGCGGCATCGGCCCGGACACCTCGCAGGGCGGGGGTTCGGATCCGCTCCACGGGCAGGGCGGCGAAGGGCGCGCCAAGGAGGAGGCCACACAGCCGCTCAAGGAGCAGGGAAAGCCGGGCCAGACGCAGGTTCCCGCGCCCGACGAGGACGCCGGCGGCCAGCGCGGCGGAGAGGATCGCCCGGACTAGTTGCACCAGGACTCGTCTCCGGCGGCTTGCAGCCGGGTCGCCGCCCTCGGCGAATGACCGCATGACCGAGGCTGCGCTCGCCGCCGGTACCTCCGAGGCGCTGGCCCGGTTCCTCCGGGCCCGGACCACGGCCAACCACGCCTTCTTCACCGCGGAGGCAGAGCGCCTGGCCGGAGTCTGCCACCTGATGGCCGAGCGCTTTGCGCGCGGGGGGCGACTCGTCGCGTTCGGCCAGTCGCCGGCCGCCCGTTCAGACGCTCGTCACGTAGCGGTTGAATTCGTGCATCCGGTGATCGTGGGCAAGCGGGCACTGCCCGCGCTCGGCCTGGCCGGCGCAGGTGGCCCGCTGGACACCCAGGTCGAGCTGCTGGCCCGGCGCGATGACATCGCGATCGGATTCGAGGCCGGCGACCGCGAGGTCGTGGCTGCCCTGCGCGTCGCCCGCCGTCTGGGCTGTCTCACGCTCGCCTTCGCCCCCGGGTCCGGAGCCGAGTATGAGTTCATCGCGCCGACCGCGGACCGATCGGTGGCCCAGGAGCTGGTTGAGACCCTGTACCACGTGCTGTGGGAGCTCGTCCACGTGTTCTTCGATCACCAGGGTCTGCTGGCCGGACGCGCGCCGCGACGCTCCCACGACGCGGGAGCCAGCGGTTTCCTGTACCCGTTCCTGGACCAGCGCGAGCGCCAGCTCGATCCGATCCTTGCCGATGTCGCCCGCTCGGTGCTGGTCAAGGCGCAGGAGACGGCGGCGTTGCGAGCCCAGACCCTGGCCGAGAACGGCCCTGCCCTGCACGGAGCTGCGGACGCGCTGCGAACGTGCTTTGAGGCCGGCGGACAGATGCTCGCCTTCGGCAACGGCGGTTCGGCCACCGACGCGATGGACGCCGTGGCCGATTTCCGGTCAGCGAGCGGCGGTCTGCGCGCGCGCCCGGCACTCGATCTCACCGAGGATCCGGCGATCATCACCGCGATCGCCAACGACGTCGGCATCGAGCCGGTGTTCCTACGCCAGGTGATTGCCTACGGGCGCCCGGGCGACGCGCTGCTCGCCCTCTCGACCTCGGGCAACTCGGCCAACATCGTCGCCGCCCTGCAGGAGGGGCGCCGCCGGGGGATGACCAGCGTCGCGATGGTCGGCTACGACGGCGGCCAGATCGCGTCCGAGGCCCTGGCCGACCACGTGATCATCACCCGCTCGCAACACATCCCGCGCATCCAGGAGGCACAGGCGACCGCTTACCACGCGCTGCGCGAGCTGGTGGGGTGAGCTCGGTCGCGCCCCCCGTGCGCCGAACCCGGGTTCGGGTCTCAGGCACCGTTCAGGGGGTCGGCTTTCGTCCCCACGTCCACCGGCTGGCGCACGAGCACGCACTGGCCGGGTTCGTGCGCAACGACACCCGCGGGGTCGAGCTGGAGGTCGAGGGGCCGGCGGAGGCGATCGAGGCGTTCCTGATCGCGCTGACTGCCCGGGCTCCGCCGCTGGCCGTGCTGGAGACCGTGGACTGCGCGGACTGCGCACCGCGCGGCGAGGCGGGGTTCGCGATCCTCGCCAGCGCCGCCGGCGGCCGGCCTGACGCGCCTGTCACGCCGGACAGCGCGACCTGCGATGACTGCCTGGCCGAGCTGCGCGACCCCGGTGACCGGCGCTATCGCTACCCGTTCATCAACTGCACCAACTGCGGCCCGCGGTTCACGATCGTGCGCGGCGTGCCATATGACCGCCCGCTCACCTCGATGGCCGGCTTTGCCATGTGCGATGCGTGTCGCGGCGAGTACGAGGATCCCGCCGACCGGCGCTTTCACGCCCAACCCAATGCCTGCCCGGTATGCGGGCCGCAGGTGGCGCTCGTGTCCGGGGCCGCGCCGGCCCGCAGCGCCGGCGGTCCGGATGCGGTCCGGGCCGCAGAGGCCGACCCGATCGCCGCGGCCGCCGCGGCCCTGGCCGGCGGCGAGATCCTGGCCATCAAGGGAATCGGCGGCTACCACCTCGCCTGCCGTGCCGACGACACGGCGGCGGTGGCGCGACTGCGCGCGCGCAAGCACCGTGAGGAGAAGCCGTTTGCGCTGATGGCCCAAAGCGCCGGCGGGGCGGCGCGGTTGGTCAGGCTCTCGGCCGCCGAGCGGGCGCTGCTGGGCTCCCCGGCCCGGCCGATCGTGCTGGCGGCGCGCCGCGCGGACGCGGCGGTGGCGCCTGCGGTCGCGCCCGGGGCGCGCGAGCTGGGGGTGATGCTCCCCTACTCCCCGCTTCACCACCTCCTGCTCGACGACCTTGCCGAGCTCGGGGTCGCCGTGCTCGTGCTGACCAGCGGCAACGTCTCCGACGAGCCGATCGCGTTCACCGATGCCGATGCGCGCGAGCGGCTGGCGCCGATCGCCGACCGGCTGCTCACCCACGACCGGCCGATCGAGACCCGGACCGACGACTCGGTGGTGCGGGTGGTCGGCGACGGCCCGGCGGCGCGCCCGGTGATGATCCGCCGCTCCCGGGGATACGTGCCCGCGGCGCTCGAGCTGCCGGGTGGCACCTCCCGGTCGCTGCTGGCCTGCGGCGCCGAGCTCAAGCACACCTTCTGCGTGGCCCGTGGCGACCGGGCGTGGGTCAGCCACCACATCGGCGACCTTCAGAACTACGAGACGCTTCAGTCCTTCCGCGAAGGGGTCACCCACTTCGAGCACCTGTTCGCGGTCACGCCCGAGGTGATCGCCCATGACCTGCACCCCGACTACCTCTCGACCGCCTACGCCCAGCAGCGCGACGGCGAGCTGATCGCCGTCCAACATCACCACGCTCACCTGGCCGCGACCCTGGCCGAGCACGGTGAGCCGGCGCCCGCCCGTCCCGCGATCGGGGCGATCTTCGACGGAACCGGTTACGGCACCGACGGCACCGTGTGGGGAGGCGAGTGGCTGTGCGGTGACGCGGCCGCCGTCACCCGGATTGGGCGGCTGCTGCCGACCCGGCTGCCGGGCGGCGAGCGGGCGATCCGGCAACCGTGGCGCATGGCCTGCGCCTGGCTCGATCTCGCCACCGGGCCCCGCCCGCCCCGACCGCAGACCCTGCGCGACACGATCTCGGAGCGCGACTGGGCCGCCGTGTGCGAGCTGGTGGCAACGGGCTTCCGCGCTCCGCTCACCAGCTCGATGGGACGGCTGTTCGACGCTGTCGCCGCCCTGTGCGGGATCCGGCCCGTGGTCAGCTACGAGGGGCAGGCGGCGATCGAGCTCGAAGCGGCGGCCGCGGCCGCGGGCAGCGCGGCGGAGATCGGCCAGGGGTACGGCACCGTGCTCGTGGACGAGCCCGAGGGCTTCGCGCTGGACCCCCGGGCCGCGGTGCGGGGGGTCCTCGCCGACCTCGCCGCAGGGGTGTCGGTGCCCGTCGTCGCCGCGCGCTTTCACGCCGCGATCGCGATCGGGACGGTGGCGGCATGCCGGCGCGCGTGCGCCGAGCAGGGCAGCGACACGGTCGTCCTCGCCGGAGGAGTGTTCGCAAACCGGATCCTGCTCACCGCGGTGTGCGAGAGCCTGCGGGCCCGGGGCCTGCGCGTGCTCGTCCCCGAGCGGCTGCCGATCGGAGACGGCGGGATCGCCTACGGGCAGGCGGCGGTGGCAGCCGCCCGGCTGCGACGCGCAGCCGGATGACACTGGCGCCGCCCGTTCAGAGCTGGCCGGATGCCAGCTGGGCGGTTAGCAGCCGGATGACACTGGCGCCGCCCGTTCAGAGCTGGCCGGATGCCAGCTGGGCGGTTAGCCAGTGCAAGGCGATCAGGGACTTGGAGTCCACGCACTCGGCGATGGCCGCGTCGAGACTGTCCAGCGGCCACGGGACGATCTCGATCCGCTCGCCCGGCTCGGGGTGGCCCTCGGGGTCGTCCTGCAGCTCGCGGGCGACGTAGAGCCAGACGCGCTCGTCACTGAACCCGGGGCTGGTGAAGAACACCGCCAGCTCCTCCCAGCGCCCGGCCCGCTTGCCGATCTCCTCCCCCAGCTCGCGGCGCGCCGTCTGCAGCGGCGGTTCCCCCGCGACGTCGCACTTGCCGGCGGGGATCTCCAGCGAGGCGGTCAGGCCGGCCGCCTCGCGTGGCTGGCGCGTCAGCCAGACGTGGCGGTCGTCGATCGGGATGATCCCCACCGCGCCGGGATGCCAGACCTTCTCGCGGCTGACCTCCTCCCCGTCGGCGTAGCGGAAGCGCTCGCGGCCGACGCTGACGATCGCGCCGGTCCACTCGCGCTGCACCGCGATCCGCTCAAAGCCGCTCATCCGGGCCGCGGCTCGCTCACCGGCGTCCCGGCCAGCTCGGCGGCCGCCTCGTGCACCAGCGCGACCGCGATCTCGAACAGGTCATCCAGGGCGGCCGCGCTGACCCGCTCGCCCGGCTCGTGGTTGCGCTCGACGCCGTCGGCCAGGCAGGAGCACGCAAAGCCAGCGGTCTGGAATGAATTGGCGTCCGACGCGCCCCCGGAGTCGATCAGCGCCGGCTCATAGCCGCAGGCGCGCAGGGCGCGCTGCGCCACGGTGATCTGCGGCACGCTGCCCCGGGTCCGGTACCCCTGGAACATCCGCTCCACGGTGAGGTCCAGATCGCACTCGGCGGCGTTGGCGGCGTCCTCGAGATGGTCGATCGTCTCGGTGGTCACGGCGGCCGCCCGGGCCTCGCCGAGGCTGCGCACCTCGGCCTCAAGGCGGCAGCGCTCGGGGATCACGTTGATCGCCGTCCCACCCTGGATGAGCCCGACGTTGGCGGTCGTCTCGGCGTCAAGCCGACCGAGGCGCAGCTGCGAGATCGCCGTCGCGGCGGCCGCGATCGCGCTGCGCCCCGCCTCGGGCCGGACGCCGGCGTGCGCGGCACGGCCGTGGAACTCGGCCACGATCCGGTAGTGGGTCGGAGAGGCGACAACCAGCTCGCCGATCGGCGTAGCGTGATCGAAGACGTATCCGAACGCGCTCTGCAGGCGGCTGACGTCAAACGCGCGCGAGCCGCGCAGCGAGACCTCCTCGCAGACCGTGAACAGCAGCTCGACCCCGATCGGTGCTGGCTCCGCGGCGCGGCTCAGCCGCCGTGCGAGCTCGAGCGCGACGGCGACCGCGGTCTTGTTGTCGGCGCCGAGGATGCCCGCGTTGGCGTTCTCCCAGTAGCCGTCGCGGAGCACGGGCTCGATCGGCGCGACCGGCGGCACGGTGTCGAGGTGGGCGCAGATGAGCAGGCTGGACGGGCCGCGGCCGGGAATCCGGGCCAGCAGGTTACCGGCGTCCGAGCCGGCCTCGGGTCCGCTTGCATCCTCGTGGACCTCGAGTCCGATCGACTGAAGCTCGGCGATCACCCAATCCGCGCAGGCTCGTTCGTGGCCGGAGGGGCTGGCGATGGCGCACAGCTGCGCGAACGTCGCGTGCAGGCGCTCACGCTCACTGGGGGTGGTCCGCCGCACCAGAGGCTGTCCCGCTACGGGTTGGCGCCGTGCGAGACGGTCTGGTCCCGCTCGCCGCCGGCACGGTCCCCGTCGCCGTCACGGCGCTCGCCGCCGTCGCGGTCGCCGTGCTCGCCGCCGTCAAGGTCAGCGTGCTCGCGCGCCGCCCCGACGAACTCCCGGAACAGGGGCGCCGGCCGCTCGGGGCGCGACTTGAACTCGGGGTGGTACTGGGAGGCCAGGTAGAAGGGATGGTCCTCGCAGGCCAGCTCGACCGCCTCGACCAGCCGCTCGTCGGGCGAGGTGCCCGAACAGATGAGTCCGGCCGCCTCGAGGCGCTTGCGCAGGTGGTTGTTGACCTCGTAGCGGTGGCGGTGGCGTTCGTAGACCACCGCCTCGTCGTAGAGCCGGCGGATCCGCGTCCCGTCATGGAGCTTGATCGGATCGGCGCCGAGTCGCATCGTCCCGCCCATGTCCGCGATCTCCTTCTGCTCGGGCAGCAGGTCGATCACCGGGAAGGGGGTCTCCAGATCCATCTCGGTCGAGTTGGCGCCCTCCATGCCGGCGACGTTGCGCGCGAACTCGCTGACCGCGACGTGCATGCCCAGGCAGATGCCCAGGTAGGGAATCTGGCGCTCGCGCGCGATCCGGGCCGCGTTGATCTTGCCCTCCCAGCCACGACCTCCGAAACCGCCGGGAATGAGGATCCCGTCGGCGGTCTCGAGCCTTCGGTCGACCTCCGGCTCGCCGACGGTCTCGGAGTCGATCCAGTCGACCGTCACGCGGCAGCCGTGCTGGACCCCGGCGTGGCGGAGCGACTCGGTCACCGACAGGTAGGCGTCCTCGAGCTGGACGTACTTGCCGACCAGCGCGATCCGCACCTCGCCCTGCACCTCCCGGGTCCGGCGGGTGATCTGCTCCCAGCCCCCCAGGTCCGGCGGCCCCGCCTGGAGATCGAAGTGCTCGGAGAGGATGAACCGGTCCACGCCCTGAGCGTTGAAGCCCAGCGGCACCTTGTAGATGTCGTCAACGTCGTAGCCCGACACCACCGCCTCGATCGGCAGGCTTGCGAACAGCGCGATCTTCTTGCGGATGTCGGTCGAGAGCTCGGACTCCGAGCGGCAGATGACCATGTCCGGAGCGATGCCAATCCGCCGCAGCTCGTTGACCGAGTGCTGGGTCGGCTTGGTCTTCAGCTCGCCGGCGTGCCCGATGTAGGGCACCAGCGTCAGGTGGATGAACATGCAGCGCCGGCGCCCGACGTCGACCGGGAACTGGCGGATCGCCTCCAGGAAGGGCAGCGACTCGATGTCGCCCACGGTGCCGCCGATCTCGGTGATCACGAAATCGACCTCGCTGGCGTCGGCCATCAGCTTGATGCGCTGCTTGATCTCGTCCGTGATGTGAGGCACGACCTGGACGGTGGCGCCCAGGTAGTCCCCGCGGCGCTCACGGCGGATCACCGCGTTGTAGATCCCGCCGGCGGTGACGTTGGAGGCCCGGCTCGTGTTCGCGTCCGTGAAGCGCTCGTAGTGACCGAGATCGAGGTCGGTCTCGGCCCCGTCCTCGGTCACGAACACCTCGCCGTGCTGATACGGGGACATCGTCCCGGGATCGACGTTGATGTACGGATCGAACTTCTGCAGCTGCACCGACAGGCCCCGGGCGACCAGCAGACGGCCGATCGAGGCGGCGGCGATGCCCTTGCCCAGCGAGGACACGACCCCGCCGGTGATGAAGATGAAGCGCGTTTGCCCGTGAGTCATCAGACGGAAGTCCACTCTACCGCGGGCCCCGACGGAAACCCCGGTCTTGAGCCGGTCCTTCCCGCATCATGCGGCCCTGAGCAGTTCGCGGGCGTGCTCGGAGGCTGCGCTGTCCTGCTCGCCAGCGCCGAGCATCCGGACGAGCTCGCTGACGACCTGGTCGCCGTCCAGCGTAGTCACCGTCGTCGTGGCCGGATCGCGCCGCGTGTCCTTGGCGATCGTGAAGTGGCGCTGGGCGAGCGCCGCGACCTGGGGCAGGTGGGTGATGCAGAGAACCTGGCGCCCGGCCGACAGCGCGCGGAGATGCTCGCCGACCACCCGGGCGGTGTGGCCGCCGATCCCGGCGTCGATCTCGTCGAACACCAGCAGCGCGCTGGTCTGCGCCTCGGCCGCCGGCTCGCCGTGGGCGACGCTGAGCAGGGCGAGCATCACCCGCGAGAGCTCGCCGCCCGAGGCGACCTCTCGCAACGGCCCGAGCTGGCCTCCGGGGTTGGCGGCGATCCGCATCTCGATCGCGTCAGCCCCGCGCGGCCCGCACCCTCCCTCGCGCCCGGTCAGGGCGACCTCGAAACGCGCGTCGGCCATGGCCAGCTCAGCCAGGCGCTCGCGCACCGCGTCAGCGAGCCGCGGTGCGGCCGCCCGGCGCAGGGCCCCGATCCGCGCGGCGATCGCATCGCGTTCCGAGCGGACGTCGGCGAGTTGCGCCTCGGCGTCCTGCAGCGCCTCGTCGGCGTGTTCGAGCTTGGCCCGTCGCGCCCGGCAGCGCTCGGCGTGGGCGAGCACCCCCGCGATGTCCCCGCCGTGCTTTCGCTCCAGCCGCGCGAACATGGCCAGGCGCTCCTCGACGGCCAGCAGGCGCTCGCGGCCCGCGTCCTGCTCGGTCAGTCCGTCCAGGTAGCCGCGCAGCTCGCTGCCGATGTCCTCGGCTTCGTAGCGCAGCCCCGCCAGGCGCTCCCCCAGACCGCGTAGCCCGGGGTCGATCTCGGCCGCCCGTTCAAGCTGGGACACGGCCGTGGCGAGCAGCTCGGAGATCCCCGGGCCGCTCTCGGGGGCGATCGCGTCCGCACCGGCCGCCGCGGCCCCCTGCAGCGTCTCGAGGTGACGCAGCCGGTCGCGCTCGATCACCAGCCGGGCCTCCTCCTCGACGCTCGGATCCGCGGCATCGATCTCGTCCAGCTCGAAGCTGACCAGGTCAAGCTCGCGCTCACGCGCCCCCGCGAGCTCGCGCAGCTCGTCGGCACGGTGCTCGATCTCCCGGGTCCGGCCATGGGCCTCGCGCAACTCGGCCCGCGCGGCGAGCGTATCCGAGCCGCAGTACGCGTCGAGCACGTCGAGCTGAGCGGTCTGCAGCATCAGCTTGCGGTGCTCGTGCTGGCCGTAGAAGGCGAGCAGGCGCCCGCCAAGCTCCTGCAGGTCGGCGACCGTCGCCGCCCGGCCGCAGACATAGGCGCGCGTGCGGCCGTCTGGCCAGACCCGGCGCGCGAGCACGATCTCCTGCGCGCCGGCCGGCAGCCGTTCAGAGCCCGCCAGCTCGGCCGGCAGCGCGAATACCCCCTCGACGTAGGCCTCGGGGGCGCCGGGACGCACGATCCCCTTGCGCGCCTTGCCCCCGAGCAGCAGGTCGAGCGCGTGCGCGAGCAGCGTCTTGCCGGCGCCGGTCTCGCCGGTCAGCATGTTCAGCCCCTCGGCGAGCCTCAGCTCGGCTCGCTCCATCAGCAACAGGTTCTCGACACGGAGCTCGTACAGCATCAGTGACGGTCTACCACCCGGCCTGGACGGACCCAGGCGGCCGAGCGCCGCACGCGGGCCGCTCGCTACCGCACGATCACCCGAGGCGCACGATCACCCGAGGCGCACGATCACCCGAGGCGCACGATCACCCGAGGCGCACGATCACACGAGGCGGCCGAACTTCAGCCGCAGACGCTGGTAGAAGGTTGTTCCCGGCAGATGGGCCAGCGCGCCGACCCCGTCCGCGAAGCGACACTCGATCCGGTCCCCCGCCTCCAGGACGCAGATCGGCCGCCCGTCCACGGTCACGTCCACGGCTTCCTCCTGGGAGCGGTTGTGGATGACCAGCTGATCGTCGGGCGCCACGACCAGGGTGCGCGCCGTCAGTGAGTGCGGGGCGATGAACGAGACCAGGAAGCCGTGCACACCCCAGGCCATCACCGGACCGCCGTTGGCGAGGTTGTAGCCCGTCGACCCGGCGGGTGTGGAGACGACGAGGCCGTCGCAGCGCACGCGACCGACTGCCTCTCCCCCGACCGCGTACTCGAGGTCGGCGACCCGCTTGCCCTGCTGGCGGTGGATCGACACGTCGTTGATCGCCACCCATGGCCGCTGGGCCCCCGCGACCTCGATCGCGGGCAGGGCCAGGACCTCGAAGTCGCCCTCCAGCGCGCGGCGATAGCCCTCCCCGGCGTGCTCGCGATCGACGGTGGCGAGAAAGCCCATCTCCCCGAAGTTGATCCCGAACACCGGCACCCCGGTGCGGGCGTAGGTCCGCACGGCGCTGAGAATCGTGCCGTCGCCACCGAGCGCGATGCATACGTCCACGGATGCCTCCGGCCGGGCGTCGAGCGTGAGCCCGGGGCCGGGCCGAAGGCCATGCTTGACGGTCTCCTCGGGGTCCAGGCGCAGCGCGACCCGGAGCTCGCGGGCGATCGCGATCAGCTCCTTGAGGGCGTCCGTGGTCACCCCATAGCGGCGGTGGGTGTAGACCGAGGCGGTCCGCACCCTCGCCGGCGGCTGTCCGCCGGGCCGCGCCGGCGGCTGTCCGCCGGGCCGCGCCGGCAGCTCGTTCACGGCTCCACCTCCCGCGCGGCCGCGTCCAGGTCTGAGACGGTGCCCCGTCCCCCCTCGGCGATCCAGGCGAACGTCTCGCGATTGCCCTTGGGGCCGGGCAGCCCCGAGCTGGCGAAGGCGAGCACCGAGGCCCCGAGCCCCACGGCCGCCTCACCCACGCAGATCAGCGCGCCGCGGCGCAGGTCCGGGTCGCGCACGACACCGCCCTTGCCGACCGCCGTGCGGCCGACCTCGAACTGGGGCTTGACCATCGCCAGGCAGTCAAACCGGTCCGCGGCGACGGCGAGCACCGCTCCCAGCACCTTGGTCATGGCGATGAAGGAGACGTCGATGACGATCAGCTCCGGCCGGTAGGGAAGCTCGGCGGCGGTCATCGCGCGAGCGTTGACGCGCTCGATCACCGTCACCCGGGGGTCTGTGCGCAGGCGGTAGTCCAGCTGCCCGTAGGCGACATCGAGAGCGATCACGTGCTCGGCGCCGCGCTGCAGCAAGCAGTCGGTGAACCCGCCGGTGGAGGCGCCGACGTCGAGCGCGCGGCGGCCGACCACGTCGATCCCGAGCCGGTCCAGGGCGTTGGCGAGCTTGACTCCGCCCCGGGACACGTAGGCCGCAGCGGCCTTGAGCTCGAGCTCGACGTCCTGCGCGACCATCTGACCGGGCTTGTCGGCGCGGCGGCGCTCGGGAAGCAGCATCACCTCGCCGGCCAGCACCGATGCGGCCGCGCGCGAGCGCGACGGGAACATGCCCCGGTCCGAGAGCAGGGAATCGAGCCGCACGCGCCGCATCGCTGCCGAAACGGTACCCGCTCGCCCCCCGGGGAGCCCTGGCCCTCCGGGAAGCCCTGGCCCTCCGGGGAGCCGTGTCCCCCGGGGGGCTCAGGCTCAGCCGTGGGTCACGCCCGACCGCGGACCAACCGCGGCCAGGACCCGCTCGGCGATCCGCTGGCCGGTGAACCCGACCTCCTCGTGCAACAGCGCGGGGGCGCCATGGGTGACGTAGCGGTCGGGCAACCCGACGCGCAGGATCCGCGGGGTCAGACCGGAGTCCGACAGCGTCTCCCACACCGCCGAGCCAAAGCCCCCTGCCAGCACGCCCTCTTCGACGGTGACGAGCAATTCGTGCTCGGCGGCGAGCTGAGCGGCCAGCCCCGCGTCGATCGGCTTGGCGAAGCGCGCGTCGGCCACCGTGACCTCGATCCCGGCCGGGGTCAGGATGTCGGCCGCCTCCAGCGCCTTGGCCACGCCGGAGCCGTAACCCAGCAGAGCCACCCGCCCCTCGGGCGAGCCCGCGTCGCGCGAGCCGTTGCCCTGGCCGGCCTCGCGCAGGATCTCGCCCGTGCCGATCTCGATCAGCTCGGGCCGCGCGGGCAGCGGCACGCCGATCCCCACCCCACGCGGGTAACGGAGCGCGACGGGGCCGTCGTCGTGAGCCAGGGCGGTGTGCAACATGTGGACGAGCATCGCCTCGTCGCGAGGCGCCATCAGCGTGATGTGCGGCAGGCAGCGCAGGTAGGCGATGTCGAACACGCCGTGGTGAGTCGGCCCGTCGTCGCCGACCAGCCCGGCCCGGTCCATCGCGAACACCACGGGCAGCTTCTGCAGGCACACGTCGTGCACGATCTGGTCATAGGCGCGCTGCAGGAAGGTCGAGTAGATCGCCGCCACCGGGCGGCAGCCCTGCAGAGCCAGGCCGGCAGCGAACAGGATCGCCTGCTGCTCGGCGATCCCGACGTCGTAGTAGCGATCCGGCATGGCGGCCTGCAGCAGGTTCAGGCCGGTGCCCGAGTTCATCGCGGCGGTGATCCCGATCACCCGGTCATCGGCGCGGCACTCACGCACGAGCGCCTCGCCGAACACCTGGGTGTAGGCGGGCGGCGTGGTCACCGCGGGGGCGGTGTCGTCGGTCGCGGCGGGGGCGGCGGGCGGCGGGGACGGAACCCCTCCGGAGATCGACTTGGGCTTGGCCGCATGCCACTTCTCCATCCCCTCCAGCCCCCCCTCCTCGGCGGCCGCGAAGCCCTTGCCCTTGACCGTCGCGCAGTGCACGACGACGGGCCGCTCGGCGGCCAGCGCCTCGCGCAGCGCCTGGCGCAGGGCGCGCACGTCATGACCGTCGATCACCCCCACGTAGGCCCAGTCGAGCTCCTCCCACCACAGCCCCGGCGCCCAGAAGGCCTTGATCGACTCCTTGAAATGGGGGCCGAAGCGCTCGAAGGCGGCGCCGATTCCGGCCGGCAGCTTGGTCAGACCGCCCTCGACGCCCTCGCGGGCGTGCCACAGCTTGGGGTTCATCCGCACCCGGTTGAAGTAGCGCGACAGCGCGCCGACGTTGGGCGCGATCGACATCCCGTTGTCGTTGAGCACGACGACGATCGGCGTCCCCTCGCCGCCGGCCTGGTGAACGGCTTCGAAGGCCACCCCGCCGGTCAGCGCGCCGTCCCCGGCCACCGCCACGACCCGACCGTCCGGGCCGTGGCCGCGGCGCATCGCCTCCTTGATCCCGACCGCGTAGCCGATCGAAGTCGAGGCGTGCCCGGCGCCCATGATGTCGTGCTCGGACTCCTCAATCGCACAGAACGGGGCCAGTCCGCCGTACTGGCGGATGGTGGCCAGCTGATCACGGCGGCCGGTGAGCACCTTGTGCGGATACGCCTGGTGCCCGACGTCCCAGAGGATCTTGTCGCGCGGCGAGTCCAGCAGCGAATGCAGCGCGACCGCGATCTCGCACGCACCGAGATTGGCGCCGAAGTGCCCCCCGATCTCCCCCACCGTGTCGATGATGTGCGTGCGCACCTGCTGAGCGACGAGCGCCAGCTGCTCGTCGGTGAGCCCGTGCAGGTCCTGGGGGCGCTGGATCGAAGACAAGAGGTCTGGCATCAGTAACTCCGGTTGGCGATGAAGTCCGTGATTTGCGCGAGCTGCGCGGCATCGAGCGGGGCAGCATCCCTCAGCGCCGACTGCGCACGCTCGTGGCACTCGCCGGCCAGCCTCCGCGCGCCCTGCAGTCCGAACTCGGTCACGTAGGTGCGCTTGCCCAGCCGCTTGTCGCTGCCCTGCTGCTTACCCAGCGTCGCCTCCGATCCGGTCACGTCCAGGATGTCATCGACGATCTGAAAGAGCACGCCCAGCTCGCTGGCAAATGTCCGGTAATGATCAATTGTGGCAGGTCGACGGTCCCCGGCCACCAGCAGCACGCACTCGACGCTCGCGCCGATCAGCCTGCCCGTCTTGAGCGCATGCAGGTGGCGCAGTCCCGCCGCATCGGGCGCCGCGGTCTGCGCGACGTCCATGAACTGCCCGCCGACCATCCCCCCGACCCCGGTCGCGGCGGCCAGCTCGGCGGCGGCGGCGAGCAGATCGGCGGGCGCGGCCTCCTGGGCGGTGAGCAGGAGGCGAAACGCCTCGGCGAACAGCCCGTCGCCGGCGAGGATGGCCACGTCCTCGCCGAACGCCTTGTGGCAGGTCAACCGGCCGCGGCGCAGGTCATCGTCGTCCATCGCCGGCAGATCGTCATGGATCAGCGAATAGGTGTGGATCAGCTCGACGGCGGCCGCCAGCGGCAGCACCCCGGCGCGCGGGCACCCGACTGCGGTCGCGGTGGCGAGAGCGAGCACGGGTCGGATGCGCTTGCCGCCGGCCAGCAGCGAGTAGCGCATCGCCTCCTCCAGGCCGGCGGTGACGATCTCCTGCGAGAAGGTCAGCGTCTCCAGGTAGCGCTCGACCTCGGAGCGCAACTGCTCGGGATAGGCAGGGCTGTGCGTGGAACTGGATGCGGCCACCGGCTCAACCGCTCAGTATGCCGGGACCGGGACCGCCCCGCGAGCGGACATCAGGCGGCGGGGAGCGGGAGCTGGCCGGGCAGGTCGGGCAGCGGCTCGAGCGCCGCGCGTCCCCGCTGATCGACGTGCGCGCTGGCCTCCGAGGCCAACCGAGCGCATTCCTCGATCAGCGTCAGGGTGGCCTCGGGCTCCAGATCGCCGGCCCGCAGCTGCTCGACGGTCTGCTCCAGGCGCGCGGTCAGCTCGGTCAGAGGATCGTTCACCGAGCGAAGGTTACCGGCCCCCCTGCGGTGGGTCGGCACCCCGGGCGCGGGCCGCTCAGCGCACGCCGTCGAGCGCCTCGTTGACCAGCCGGTCGGCGTGAGCGTTCTGAGCCCGGGGGACGCTGCGGATCTGCCAGCGCTCAAAGCCGCGCAGCGCGGCCATCGCCTCCAGGTACAGGGGCTTCATCGCCGGGTGCTTGACCTTGTAGGCGCCGGTCAGCTGCTTGGCCACGAGCTCTGAGTCATTGACCAGCTCGAGCTCGCGCGCGCCGAGCTCACCGGCCCGTTGCACGCCGCGCACCAGCGCGCGATATTCGGCCACGTTGTTGGTGGCGGTTCCGATCCTCTCGCCGAGCTCATCCAGGACCTCGCCGCCCGCGGCGCAGATCACGACCCCGATCGCCGCCGGACCGGGGTTCCCGCGCGCGCCGCCGTCGACGTGCACCGTCACCCGCCGGGCGGTGGTGGCGCTGGTCACTCGCCGGCGAGATCGGGCAGCTCGCCCGGGATCCGCGGGCGGCGCCGGTCGCGCACCTCGCGCTTGCCTCCGGCGACGCCCCCGGCATCGCGCCGCGAGGACCTTCGGCGATCGACGATCACCGTCACGTTCGGGTCCTCGGCGTAGTAATCGGACAGCTTGGGCAGCAGATCGCCGGCCATGGCCTCGGGGACGACGCAGTAGATCACAGTTCGGATCCTAGACAAGACGGCCGGTGGAGGACCATCGGATGTCCGTTCAGTCCCTGATCAGAGCGCCAGGCGCCCGCGGTCGTCAGCGGCGGCGTTGGCGCAGCGCTCTTCGGGAGCCAGTTCGGAGAGCTCATAGCCCTGACCCGCCTTCTGCATGATCGGGTCGTCGTCAGAGAGGTCGACCTCGTAGCGATACCAGCAAAGCTCCCAGGCCACGACGACGTTGACGCCACTCGGAGTCCCGGCCGCGGGGAGCACCGAGGCCTCGGGCAGCCCGAGCGAGCGCGCGATACCGGCCACGGTCTTGGGGTGCTCGGAGCCGTTGAACACCTCGATCGCGGTGGAGATCTTGTGCTCGACGCTGGTCGGAACAGCGCGCACGTGACGGGGCTCGCGCACCTCATTGACCTGGCGCTGCGAACGCGGTGGCGAAGCTCGAGCCGGCGCGGGAGCCCGCGGGGGCGGCGCCGGCGCCGGCGGGTCATCGAAGCCCGGCGGCGCCTGATCCTGATCATCGGGTGAAACCGGCATCTCACGGCGCGAGCGCAGGCGTCCAAGCAGCGAGCGGCGACGGTCGACCCGCAGGCTCGTGTCGGCGACATCGGGCAGCGTTCCCTCCCGGATCCAGCCCCCATGCAGCGCGCGGGAGGTGCACAGCTCGCACACCGAGTGGCGTGCCCCGCCGCCGACGTAGACGTGGGCCCGCTCGCCGCGCAGCAGGGTGCGCCCGCACACGTCACAGATCGAGATCGCGGTGGTCGTGCTGATTGCCCTGGTATTCACGGGCCAGGAGCCTACTACGCTTTGACCTCCTGCCGCTCGGCGCGGGCCGCCTGGACCACCTTTGCCGTCAGGTGAGCGGGGATCTCCTCGTAGCGCTCGAACTCCATCGTGAACTCGCCCTGGCCGCCGGTGATCGACCTGAGATCCGGTGCGTAGCTGAGCATCTCGGCCATCGGGACCTCGGCCTTGATGTCGGTCATCCCGGCCGCAACCGGCTCCATCCCCAGCGGACGGCCCCGCCGGCCGTTGAGATCCCCGATCACCTCTCCCACCGTATCCTCGGGAGCGTTGATGCTGACGCTCATGATCGGCTCGAGCAGAACCGGCGCGGCCTGCTCGAGCGCCTCGCGCATCGCCGTCGCGCCCGCCACCTTGAAGGCCATCTCCGAGGAGTCGACTGCGTGGTAGGAGCCGTCGTAGAGCCGCACGCGGACGTCCTTGACCGGGTAGCCGGCCACCGCGCCCTCCTGCATGGCCTCGTGCACGCCCTTCTCGACGGCGGGGATGAACCCGGTGGGGATCACCCCGCCCTTGATCGCGTTGACGAACTCAAACCCCGCCCCGGCCGGGAGGGGCTCGATCTCGATGTGACAGTCACCGAACTGCCCCCGGCCACCGGTCTGCTTCTTGTGCCGGCCGTGGGCCTTGGCGGGCCTGCGGATCGTCTCCTGATAGGGCACCCGCGGGGGCTTGAGGCTCACCTCGGCGCCGAAGCGCTGCTTGAGCCGAGCCACGATCACCTCGACGTGCACCTGCGAGAGCCCAGCGATGATCTGCTCGCCGGTCTGCGGATCGCGGTGCAGATCAATCGTCGGATCCTCCTCCTGCAGCCGACGTAGGGCGGTGAACACCTTGTCCTCATCGCCCACGGACCCATTCCCCACCCCCGCGATCGCGAACGCCATGACCGGAGCGGGCAGTTTGATCGCCGGCATCGCGATCGCCTCGCCCTGTGCCCCGAACGGGGTATCGCGCGCGGCCAGCCAATCCCCGGCCCGGGTCTCCTTCAGCTTGGCCACCGCACCGATGTCGCCGGGGCCGAACTCGTCGACGTGAGCGGTCTCGGCGCCCTCGAAGGTGAGCAGCTGCCCGACTCGCTCCTTGCTGTGGGTGCGGGTGTTCAGCACCTGGGTGTCATGGCTCATCACGCCCTGATAGACGCGGAACAGGTTGATCCGGCCTGCGAACGGATCGGCCCGGGTCTTGAACACGTACGCGAACAGCTCCTGATCCTCGACAGCGGACAGCGTCACCTCCCCGACCCGCAGGCCGCCGTGCTTGACCGGCGAGGGCAGATCCTCGACGATCGCGTCGAGCAGGCGGTCGGTGGCCAGGTTGCGCGTGGCCACGCCGCAGGTGACCGGGAACAGCTGACCGTGGTTTGTTCCCTCCTTGAGCGCGGCGACGATCTCCTCATGGGAGATCTCCGCTCCCTCCAGGTAGCGCTCCATCAAGGCGTCCGAGGTCTCTGACACCTCATCCATCAGCTTCTCGCGGTACTCCTCGGCCTGGGCGCGCAGCTCGTCCTCGATCGGGATCTCGGCACAGTTGTCAAGGCCAGCCCCGTCGTAGGCGTAGGCCTTCATGTCGATCAGGTCGATCACGCCGCGGACCTCGTGCTCGGAGCCGATCGGGATCTCGGTGGCCACGACGTGCTGACCGAAGGCCGACTTCAGCGACTCCAGGGTGCGGAAGAAATCGGCCCGCTCGCGGTCGAGCATGTTGACGAACACCAGGCGCGCGAGGTCAAGCTCAGCCGCTCGCCGCCACAGGCGCTCGGTGTGGACCTCAACGCCCATCACGGCATTGACCACGAACACCGCCGACTCGCACACCCGCAGCCCGCCGAGCGCATCGGCGATGAAGCTCGGTTCGCCCGGGGTGTCGATCAGGTTGACCTTGCGCTGCTGCCACGGGAAGCTCTGAAGTGAGGCCGAGATGGACATCTGGCGCGCCTTCTCATCCGGATCTGAGTCCGATGTCGTCGTTCCCTCGGTCACCGACCCGAGGCGGTTGATGACACCGGCCCTGAACAGCAGCGCCTCGTGCAACGACGTCTTGCCACTGCCGCGGTGGCCGACGAGGGCCACATTACGGATGCGATCCGCGGCCTTGTGCATGGGTCCTGCTCCTCTCGCTCGCTCCTCAAAGCACGAACCCTACGCCCCGGCGGGCGCCGTTGCCAGGCCCGGCTAGTCGAGCTCCCCGGCGAGCTTGGAACGCAGGCGGAGCACCGCTTTGGTGTGCAGCTGGGAGACGCGCGACTCGGTCACGCCGAGAACTTCACCGATCTCTCGCAGCGTCAGGTTCTCGTAGTAGTAGAGAGCGACCACGAGCTTCTCTCGCTCGGGCAGCGCGGCGATCGCATCCGCGATGCGGTCGCGCAGCTCGGACTCATCGACGAGGACCTGAGGGTCGGGCGCGCCGCGGTCGGGAAGCGTGTCGAGCAGCGAGACCGCATCGCCGCTCGAATCCGAGACGCTCCACAGCTCGTCCAGGGCGACGATCGTGGAATTGGAGATCTGGACGAGCGAGCTCTGGAAGTCGCCGACGGAGATCTCGAGCTCGCCAGCCATCTCCTCGTCGCTGGGGGCGCGCTGGAGCTTGGCCTCGAGCCTCGTGTTGGCGCGCTCGAACTCCCGGGCACGCGCCCGGACCGAGCGCGGTACCCAGTCCAGCGTGCGCAGCTCATCGATGATCGACCCGCGGATGCGGGTGATCGCGTAGGTCTCGAACTTGATCTCTCGCGAGAGGTCGAAACGCTCGATCGCGGAGATCAGGCCGCCGAGGCCGTAGGAGATGAGATCGGCCTCCTCGACGTGAGCGGGCAGGCCCGAGCCCATCCGCCCGGCCACGTATTTGACCAGCGGCGAGTAGGCGACCACGAGGCGTTCACGAGCCCGCTGGTCTCCGGAGGACTTGTAGCGCCTCCACAGGTCCTGCAGCTCGATCGCCTTGACGTTGGTTTCCAGAATTACCCCCAGCTGTGGCGCTAAGCGCGCGGATGTGAGCTTTCGTAGGCCTGCCTGAGCCGCGCGGACTCTACCCGAGTGTAGACCTGAGTCGTCGAGATGCTGGCGTGGCCGAGCAGCTCCTGGATGGCCCGCAGATCGGCTCCGCCCTCCAGCAGATGGGTCGCGAAGGAGTGACGCAGGGCGTGCGGATGGGTTCCTGACAGGCCCGGCGCCTGCGGAGCGGCCAGCCTCGACCAGGTCCGCAGCCGTCGGCGGACATCCGAGGTGGAGAGCCGACGCCCCGATTTCGAGATGAACAGCGCGCCGGTTTCGCCGCTGTCCAGGGTCGGGCGCCCGGTGACGATCCAGCGCTCGAGGGCAAGCAGCGATGGTTCGCCTGCGGGCACGATCCGGGTCTTGCCCCCCTTGCCCTCCACGCGGACCGACTCCGAGTCGAAGTCAAGCGCTGCGACGTCGAGCGAAACGAGCTCCTCGGCCCGCAGCCCGGAGCCGTAGGCGAGCTCGAACAGCGCGCGATCACGTAGCGCAAGCGGGGTCGAGCCGGGGATGCGCTCCAGCAGCGAGTTGACCTCGGTCGTCTTGAGCACGCGCGGCAGGCGCGACGCGCGCTTGGGCGAATGCAGCAGCTCAGCCGGGTTCTCGCGCCGGGCGCCGAGCTCGATCTGGCAGCGGAACAGCCCGCGCAGGGCGGCGAGCTTGCGGGCGATCGTGGACGGCGCCTGACCGCGTTCTGACAGCGAGGCGACGTAGCGACGCAGCGCGCGGATGTCGATCGCGTCGGGCTCCAGGCCCGCCGCGCCGGCCCAGCGCGCGAACTGTCCGGTGTCGCTCGCGTACGCCGTGCCGGTCTTCGCCGCCACCGCGCGCCGGCGCAGGTCATCGCTATGGGCGGCCAGGGCGCCGGCCCAGGCTGGGGAGAGCTCGGCGCCTAGCGGGTCGGCCGCGCCGGCGCAGGAAATCGAGGCGGTGTCTGGCATGCGTGGTGAGGAGTTCGCCGCTGCGGGCGCAGGCCCTTCGCCTCGCGTCGGGCGCCGGTCCGTCAGGCGACGTGGACCAAGGTCCCGATCGGCGTGTACGGGTAGATCTTGCCGGCCACGGCAAAGGGCATCTCGACGCATCCCAGGCTCTGGGGCGACCCGTAGGACGCGCGCGTGAAGCCGTGCAGCGCGTCGCCTCCGTTGAAGTAGCTGACCCAGGGGATGCCCGTGTCGTGATAGTGACTGCCGTCGGGGTTGGTGCCGCTCATCGTCGTGGTCCTGAACCGCTCGTACACGGGGTAGGTGCCGGTCGCGGTCGGAGTCCTGGCGATGCCGGTGTTGACCGGGGTGGAGGCGATCACGTCGTGCCCGTTGTGCCACAACGTGAGACTCTGGCCGGAGACGCTGACCGACACGAACGTGTAGCCCGAGCTCGATCGGCGACCGGCCCGCACCGCGCTGATCAGTGCCTTCCACACCTGCGGGCCGGCGACACCGTCGGCGGTGAGACCGTGATCTGACTCAAACGCCATCAGCGCCCCACGGGTCATGGTGCCCGAGGCGCCGGGCAACCAGAAGCCCTTCAGCGCGGACGGCGTGTTGCTCCAACGCCAGCTGAACCTTCCGGCCGGGGCGGAGACCGCGGCGGCGAGTTGATCGGCGTTGGTCTCACCGACGCCCGCACCGGAGTAGTGAAAGCTCAGCGGCAGGTAGCCGAGCATGGCGAGGATCTGCTGCGCACGCAGGGTCGATCCATCCGGCACCGTCCAGGTCGGCGCCCCGCCGGCCAGCCGCACGCCGCTGGGCAGGCCGAGCTGGACCCTGGCCCCGAGGCCGTAGCCGTAGCCGGTCGGCCGAAACACGATCGTGTGGGCATTGAGCGTCTGCCAGGCACCCGCGGTGCGCGGCGAGACCGCCGGCCGGCTGGCGCCCAGCGCCTTGGCCACCGGTTGTGAGAAGGTGAGGGTGATCGGCGTGCCGGGCTTGATCGGCGTGCCGGGGGCCGGGCTGGAGACCGCGGCGGCGGCGCTGCCGGCCGGGAACCAGCTCACCGTGGCGAGGTTCGCGCTCTCCCAGGTGCGGGGTGCGCCGGCAACCGAGAGCGAGCCAGCCTGGCCGCTGTGGGGCACGGTGACGACGTCGGTCGGGGTGGCCAGCGTGCGGCGCACCGGCGTACCGTTCTGCGTGGTGACGAGCACGGACACCGGGGCCCTGAAGTGCAAGCTCAGCGGTGCGCTGCCGCGAACGGTGACGTAGTGCGAGCGCAGGCTCGCGGTGGGCGCTGTGAGTGACATGTGAAGGGTCTGCGTGCTGTCACCCAGCCACGAGATCCAGCCCGGTCGCTTGACGGTCAGATCCACGCTGAGCTTCTCTCCGGCGGGGATCAGCCCGGTCGGCCAGACCCGGTCACCGCGCATCTGCACTCCGACGGTGCGGCTGTGGGGCCCGGTGACCACGCTGACGCTCTGGACCGTGGCCCCACCCGCCGGCATGCTCACGCGGGCCAGCGCGCGCGAGTCCGCGGTCAGGCCGGCGTGGCTGGATGAGACGACGAGCCCCCCGGCCGCGACCACGACGAAGAGCGCGAGCACGAGCGCTCCCGCGATCCACGGTCCGCGGGAGCGCCGGCGGCCGCCCGCGGACATCGGGTGACGGCGGTTGCGCACCCGCCCGCGGCGGTCGCCGGGCGTCCGCAGGTATGAGACGTTCGCCACCGGTGAGATGGTACTGAGCGGTACCCGGCCCGCAAGGGGACCCTGCGCTTGCGCGCGCTCTTGCACGCTCGGTTTCACGCCGGGCGCGCCCACTACCCTAATTGCGCAGGCTCGTGACGATCAGGCTGCAGCCGATAGCAGCTCAGCTGGCGCTGTCGAGCGGAGTCTGCGCGCCACCCCGGGCGGTCTCGCGCATCCACGCCCGCTCCCACTGCGACAGCCGCCACAGGTCACGCCTGACCCGCGCCGGATCCAGCTGACGGCCCGGGAGGTGCATGTTGGCGGTCGAGATCAGCCGCCGCTCGTCCCCGGTCAGCGCCATCCATTTGGCCAGCACGTCATCGGAGTCGGGCAGGCGGCTGGAGCCGTAGGGGCGCTCCTCGTCGGGAAAGGCCACGCAGTACTCGTTGAGCAGACGGTGGGTCTGGGCCAGGTAGGCGACGATCGCCCGGTGGGGATAGATCAGGTAGGCGTAGGCGGCGCCACCCGAGCCACCGCTGTCGAGGTCGGCCGGCCCGTCAGACAGCGTGCCCCAGACCCGGATGAAGCCCAGGTCGCGGTACATCCCCCACTCCTCCTCGTTGACGCAGGACTGCAGCAGCGCGCGGGCGCGCTGCTCGGCGCGCCGCTCGCGACCGGGGTCATACGGCATCTCGGGCGCCAGCCGTCGACGCGCCCGGTGACGGGTCCAGATCTCCTGCACCCGCGGCAGCAGCTCCTCGGAGAGCAGCGCGATCGCCACCAGCACGGTCGCGATGAGCGCCAGCAGCACGGGCCGACCGGTTTCTAGCGCCCGCCGGCCGCCCGCGGGAAGAAGATCACGCGGTCGGCATCCCGCGGGATGTCGGGAAAGGAACGCACCATCCGGGCCTGCCGCCGGCCCCGGGGATCATCGAACGGCACCGCGGCCCACAGACCCGCGTCGAGCTGCCGGCGAAACTCCGAGACCAGGCGCAGCTCATCCTCGGCCAGCTCGATGTCGCCCTCGGCGATCAGCACCTCGCCGTGTCCGGGCTTCATCCTCAGAAAGCGCACGGTTGAATTATGTCACGGCCAGCACGTTGACCGGACCGGGACCGGCGCCGACCCCGCGCAGGCCGTGCCGGACGGCGTGGGCGGCCATCGCCCGGGCGACGCGCGCGGCCTGGACCGGCGAGTCTCCGAGCGCGAGCCGGGCGGCGAGGACCGACGAGTGCGTGCAGCCCGAGCCGTGGGCGGCGCCGTCGGGGTGACGCGGGCCGTCGATCGCGAGCACCTGCGCGCCGTCGTAGAGCAGGTCGCTGGCCCGCGCGCGATGGCCGCCGGTGACGATCACCACCTCGGGTCCGAGCGCATGGATCGTGCGCGCGAGCGTTTCGGCGTCGTCCGCGTCGCCGCCGGCTCCAGCGAGCACCCGTGCCTCGGCGAGGTTCGGGGTGAGCACGGTCGCACGCGGGAGCAGCTGCCCGACCAGGGCGCCACGAGCGTCGGCGGACAGCAGCTCGGCCCCGGACTCCGAGACCATCACCGGATCGATGACCACCGGGATCCCGGGCGCCAGCTCTCCGAGCGCCTGCGCCACCGCATCGATGCTCTCCATCGTTCCGAGCATCCCGATCTTGACCGCGTCGATACCGATGTCCTGCGCCACCGCGCGCACCTGGGCGACGATCATCTCCGCCGCGATCGCCTGCACGGCACAGACGGCGATCGTGTTCTGCGCGGTGATCGCGGTGATCGCCGTCATCCCGTGCACGCCGCAGGCGGCGAACGCCTTGAGGTCGGCCTGGATCCCGGCGCCGCCGCCCGAGTCCGAGCCGGCGATCGACAGCACGCAGGGAGGTCGGCGATCGGGGAAGCGCGGGGGCATCCGACGTCGAGGCTACCGACGCTCACCGGGCGCAGACCGTCCACCTCCCCCCCGCCTCGCGCCGGATCAGCCCGCAGAGCTCGAGCGCAGCCAGCGCGGCGAGGCCGGCCTCGGTCCCCAGGCCCGCTCGGGCCAGCGCGGTCTCGGTCGGCTGACCCTCGGCGAGCGCGTGCAGCAGCGCCCGCTGGCCCCCGGGAAGCCCGCCGCCGGGTTCGGACTGCCCGCCGCCGGGTTCCGACTGCTGCGCTCGCGCCCCGAACCGCGCGGACGCCGCCGGCCCGAGCGCGAGCCGCTCGAGCACGTCAGCCGGGCCGGTGACCAGCGTCGCGCCGGCGCGGATCAGCTCGTGCGGCCCGGCCGCCAGCGGCGAGCTGACCCGCCCGGGGACAGCCGCCAGCCCGCGCCCGAGCTCGCGCGCGAGCGCGGCGGTGAGCAGCGCCCCCGAGTCCGGCCGGGCCTCGACGATCACGGTCAGCGCCGACAGCGCGGCGATCAGCCGGTTGCGCGCCGGAAACATCCAGCGCCGGGTCGCGGTCCCCGGCGGCAGCTCGGACACGACCGCGCCCACCGCGCGGATCCGGGTGTGCAGTCCGCGCGCCGAGGCCGGGTACGGCCGCTCGGCGCCGCCGGCGAGCACGGCGACGGTCCGTCCGCCGGCGTCGAGCGCCCCCCAGTGCGCGGCGGAGTCGATGCCCCGGGCCATCCCGCTGACCACGGTCAGGCCGGCCGCGGCCAGCCCCCGCCCGAGACCGCGAGCGACCTCGGTCCCGTACGGCGATGGCGCCCGAGCGCCGACGACGGCCACCGCGGGAGCGTCCCGGCCGTCGCCGTCGTTCGCCGGCGCCGGGCGCGGCCCCGGACCCGGCGCCGGGGCGGGCTCACCCGCGTACGGCGGCTCCGGCTCGAGCACGAGCTCGGGCCGGCCGGAGATGTGCAGCACCGCGGGTGGCGCGGGCAGCCTGCGCAATGCTCGCGGGTAGGCATCCCGGCAGCGGCAGATCATGCTCACCCCGGACGTGGCCGCACGCGTCCGCGCGCTCGGCGCGGAGAAGGCGGCGTGCTCGCGCGCGACCGCGTCGCGGTGGCGCCCGGCGACGGCGGCGATCAGGTCCCCGTCCTCGAGCGCCAGCAGGTCGCCCAGGGCCGAACCGACGTGATCCAGCGCACCGGCGAGCGCAGCCAGCAGCCCGGCGCGCGTCAGGCAGTGATCGCACGCCCCCTCAACCTCGGCGCCACCCGCCGCCGCCGGACAGCAGCTTGGCGTGCTCACCCGACGCCGACCCCGACGCCGACCCCGATCCCAGCCCCGGCCCGGGCCCCGGCCGACGGGCCGGAGCGCTCACGCAGGCTGAGCGCGGTCAGCACGTGGCCGGCTCCGATCCGTTCCCCGCCGGCCAGGTCCGCGATCGTCCGTGCGACCCTGAGCACACGGTGACGCCCGCGAGCACTCAGCAGGCCGCGCGCGTAGGCCCGGCTCAGCTCGGCCTCCGCGCCCGCATCCAATCCCGCCAGCCGTTGCGCGATGCCGGCGTCCATCTCTCCGTTGGCGCGCAGCCCGGTGGCGGCCAGGCGTCGCGCCTGGCGCTCGCGGGCGGCAAGAACCCGGTCGCGTACCGCCTGTGAATTCTCACCCTCGCCGGCTCGCAGCGCGTCCGCCTCGGGGCGATGCACGTCGACCACGAGGTCCATCCGGTCCAGCAGCGGCCCGCTCATCCGCCGCCGATGGCGTCGCAGCTCGGCCTCCCCGCACCCGCAGCGCTCATCATCGACGCCGGCAAACCCACACGGACAGGGGTTGGTCGCCGCGACGAGCATGAACCGGGTCGGAAAGCGCAGCGCCCGCTGACTGCGCACGATGCTGACGCTCCCGTCCTCCAGCGGCCCCCGCAGCGCGTCGAGGCTCGGCCGCGCGAACTCCGAGAGCTCGTCCAGGAAGAGGACCCCGAGGTGGGCCAGCGTCGCCTCACCGGGCCGGGGCGGGTTGCCCCCGCCGGCCAGCCCGGCGGCCGAGATGGTGTGGTGCGGGGCGCGGAACGGCCGCGCGGTGACCAGCGGGCCGGAGTGCCGGCCGGCGATGCTGTGGATCCGGGTGACCTCGATTGCCTCCGTGCGGGTCAGCTCGGGCAGGATCGACGGCAGGCGCCGGGCGAGCATCGTCTTGCCGGTGCCCGGAGGGCCTTCCATCAGCAGGTTGTGGGCGCCCGCGGCGGCGATCTCGAGGGCCAGCCGCGGAGCCGCGTGTCCCCGCACGTCGCGAAGGTCAGGGCCCGGCGGCCCCAGGGGCGCTCTGGGGCCGGGCACGGGTAGAGGTGGCGGCGCTGCGCCGGCCAGGACCGCCGCCGCCGAGCGCAGGTCGGCCACGGCGACTATCCCCAGGCCATCCACCAGCGCCGCCTCCAGCCCGCGCTCACGGGGAACTATCAGCTGCTCGCAGCCGGCCCTTCGCGCGCCCTCGGCGACGGCGAGCGCACCCGGCGAGTCACGCAGCTCGCCCCCGAGCGACAGCTCCCCGAACACGGCGTACCCGTCCAGGCCGGCCGCCGGGACCTGACCGGCGGCGGCGAGCAGCGCCAGCGCGAGCGCGGCGTCAAAGCCCGGCCCGGCCTTGCGCAAGAACGCCGGGGCGAGATTGGCGGTGATCCGGGCCGCGGGAAAGCCAAATCCGGAGTTGAGGATCGCGGCCCGGATCCGGTCCCGCGATTCGCGCACCGCGGTGTCCCCGAGTCCGACGATCGTGAACGCGGGCAGCCCGGCGCGGATGTCGACCTCGACCCATACCGGCCGCGGCGAGACGCCATCGATGGCGAAGGTGAGGACCCGGGCGAGCATGGCCTCAAGCTAGGGATGATCACGTGCCGGGTGGGTGACGCAGGTGACGATTGCGCGCCGATCCCTGGCCCGACCGGCACACAACCGGCAACCCTGTCACCCACGCCTGAACCGGCCGCGCGTAGCGTCGCCGGTGATGAGCGATGATCCCCGTCACACCCTCGGCGCCACCGGCGAGCGGCTCGCCGCCGAGCACCTGCAGCGACGGGGCTATCGCATCCTGGAGCGCAACTACCGGACCCGGTGGGGCGAGCTCGATCTCGTCGCCTTCGACGGCGCGACGATCGCCTTCTGTGAGGTGAAGTCCCGGCGCGCGGGCGGGACCGCCGGTACGCCCTGGGAGGCGCTGAGCGCCGGCAAGCAGGCCCAGGTGCGGCGGATCGCCGCCCGCTGGCTGCATGAGCGCAGCGATCGTCCCCGGGCCGCGAGCCTGCGCTTTGACGCGATTGGCGTCAACTTCGATCGCGCCGGTCGGCTGCTCAGCCTCGAGCACCTCGAGGGTGCGTTCTGAGCCTCAGCCGAGCGCGAGCTGCTGGTAGGCGGTGGACTGAAACGAGAGGCGGTGCAGCGGCGAGACGCCGAGCCGCCCGATCGCCTCGCGGTGCTCAGGAGTGGAGTAGCCGACGTGCTGGGCGAACTCCCAGCCCGGGTGGGTGGCGTCGGCGCGACGCATGTACCGGTCCCGGGTCTCCTTGGCCAGCACCGAGGCGGCGGCGATCGCCGCGCTCTTGGCGTCTCCACCGATCACCGCCCGCTGGCGGTGGCCGAGCTCGGCCACCGGGAAGCCATCCGACAGGCAGATGCATCCGTCCCGGGCGACCTGGCACAGGGCGTCGCGCAGCGCCGCCAGGTTGGTCCTGTGCAGCCCGCGATCGTCGATGCCCGGCGCGCAGCGCGAGACGACCGCGACCTTGGTGGCCAGCGCCAGGATCACCGGGTAGAGCGCGGCGCGCCCCTCCGGGCTCTGCTGCTTTGAGTCATTCAGCGCGCCCAGCGCGCGGGCCTGGGCCGGGCCGATGCGCTCGAGGTCGAACAGCACCGCGGCGGCGACCAGCGGACCGGCCAGACAGCCGCGACCGGCCTCGTCGGCGCCGGCCACGAACCGGGCGCCGAGTGACCGGTCGAAGTTCAGCAGCCTGCGGCCGGGGCGGGCGCGGGCGCTACGGCCGCGGGGGGCGCGGGAGCGGCCGCGCTGGGTCGAGCGCGCCGGCGCCGTTTGCGGCACGGCCTCAGAGGGTGCCGACGCGATCCGGGGGCCAGTAGGTGAAGAAGGCGATCCCGATGATCCACTTGTCGGGGACGGGACCCCAGAAACGGCTGTCGTCGGACTGGCCACGGTTGTCGCCCATCATGAAGTAATGGCCGGGCGGAACCGTGATCGTTCTCGGGAAATTGCAGGTTGCGTCGTTCCCGCAGGGCCGGATGTAGGCGTCCTTCTCCCGCTTGCCGTCGCGATAGACGCGTCCGCCGCGAATCGAGATGCGATCCCCGGGAACGCCGACCACCCGCTTGATGAAGGTCTGAGTTGACTCCGAGCTGGTCGGGGTGTCGCACGCCTGCGGGTGCCCGTCGCCCTGGGTGGTTGACCCGCACACCGGTGTGAGCGGATCGGCACCGTGCGGCGGATGAAAGACGATTACGTCGCCAAGTCTGGGCGTGGTGCTCAGCCGGTTGGCCAGCACCCGTTGGCCGATCGCCAGCGTCGGTTCCATCGAGAGGCTCGGAATCCGGTAGGGCTTGACGATGAAGGCCTGGATGAGCAGCGCGAGCCCGACCGCCACGGCGACCGTGACCACCAGCTCGACCAGGGACTTCAGGCCCGACTTGCTCCTGCTCTTCATGCTCGCTCCGAACCGATCGCGCACAGGATTCGATCGCCTACAGGATTCCGACCCGGCTCGGCGGCCAGTAGGTCATGAACGCCTGCCCGATGATCCACGCTCTCGGAACCGGCCCCCAGAACCGGCTGTCGAGCGAATCCGGGCGATTGTCGCCCATCATGTAGTAGTCACCCGGCGGGACGGTGATCGTGGCCGGGAAATTGCATTCGGCGGCGCCCAGGCACGGCTGCGCGTAGGGGTCGGACTCGCGCCGGCCGTTGCGATAGACGTGGCCGTCGCGGATCGACAGGTGATCGCCCGGCATCCCCACCACGCGCTTGATGTACGTCTGGGAGGAGTGGCTGGGTGCGACCGAGTCACAGGCGCTGGACGCCGCGGCTCCCGCGGGATCCTCCCCCTGGCCGGGGTTGACGCACGTCTCGCTGCTCGGCGGGTGAAACACGATCACGTCGCCGACCGACGGTGAGGAGAAGTGCGATCCGATTCGATCGACGAGAACCCGCTGGCCGATCTGCAGCGTCGGCTCCATCGAGGCGCTGGGGATCTCGTAGGGCTTGACCACGAAGGCCTGGATGGCCAGCGCGAGCCCGAGCGCCACCGCGACGATCCCGACCAGCTCCACCGCTGACCGCAGCAGCGGCTTCCTGGTCTCGGTCACACCGGTCAGTCGCCGGCTGCGGACGACCCGTCCGCCGGGGCCGGTGCCGGGGTGACCGCGACCGTCTCGTCAGCGGGCGGCATCACGCCGGCCGCCTGCGCCTCGGCACCGTAGTCGTCCTCGGGCCCGTAGAGCAGCTCGCGCTCGACCGCGATCTCGGGACCCGCCGAGCGGCGTTCACGGACACGCGCGCGCTTGCCGATCCGGTCGCGCAGGTAGTAGAGCTTGGCCCGCCGCACGTCACCGCGAGCGGCGACCTCGATGCGCTCGATCTTGGGAGAGTGCAGAGGGAACGTCCGCTCGACACCGACCCCGAAGGAGGTCTTGCGGACGGTGAAGGTCTCACGGGCACCATGGCCCTGGCGCTTGATGACCACGCCCTCGAAGACCTGGGTGCGGCGGCGGGTCCCCTCGATGACCTGGAAGTGGACGCGCAGGCGGTCGCCGGCGTCAAACGCCGGGACGCGGCGGAGCTGGGATCGCTCGAGGCTGTCGATGACGGTGCTCATGAAGTGAAAGTGGTGTCCGTGCGCCCGCGACCGGCATGGCGAACGCGTCTGCGCGGGGAAGGATTTGGTCGAACATCGCGGCCAACGGCGCGTGCCCGCCCCATGCGGCGCCTATGGTAGCGGACCTCCGCTGACGCGAGTTCGGCGCGTTGCGGGCGCCTACGCCGGCCCGTCGTGGCGGCGTGCGCGGGCGCGGCTCTGCGCCAGCCGCCAGCGGGCGATCTCGGCGTGATGGCCCGACAGCAGCACGTCGGGAACCGGCCAGCCGCGGTGCTCGGCCGGGCGGGTGTAGTGCGGATACTCGGGACCGCCCTGCAGCGCGGGACTGAAGGACTCCTCCAGCGCGGAATGCTCGTGCCCCAGCGATCCGGGGAGCTTGCGCAGGACCGTGTCGCAAAGCACCATCGCGGCCAGTTCGCCGCCGGCCAGCACATAGCGCCCGATCGAGATCCGATCGCTGCTGAAGTGCTCGAGCACCCGCTCGTCAAAGCCCTCGTAGCGCCCGCACAGCAGGGCCAGCTCGGGCTCGGCGGCCAGCTCGTCCACGAGCCCGTCGTCGAGCACGCGGCCGCCGGGATCAAGCGCGATGATCCGGACCCGTGAGCGGACCGCGACCGGGTCCTGCGCGTAGCGGGCGCGTAGCGCGGCCTCGACGACGTCCACCCGCAGGACCATTCCCGCCCCGCCGCCGAACGGCGTGTCGTCGACCTGCCCGCCGCTGAGCGGCGTGTGGTCGCGGTAGTTGGTCAAGCCGAGCTCGTGGCCGTGACGCAGCGCGTTGGTCACATGGCGCTGGCCGGTGAACCACGCGAACGCGTCCGGGAACAGCGTGAACACGTCGATGCGCATCAGCGCTCCCCGAGGAAGCGCAGGTCGATCTCGATCACCCGCGCGCCAACGTCCACCTCGTGGACCGCATCCCCGACGAGCGGGACCAACAGCGGGGGGCCGCCCTCGAGCCGGGCCACCTCGAGCACCTCGCAGGAGGGCAGACCGATCAGTGCCACCACGGTTCCCACCTCGATCTCCCCGTCGCGCACGGTGCAGCCCTCGAGCTCATCCGCCCACCATTCGTCCTCGCCGAGCGTTGGCGCGGTGTCACGAGAGGCGAACAGCTCCTCTCCGAGCAGCGCCTGGGCGGCGTCGCGATCCTCACAGCCCTCCAGGCGCAGGATCGGCCGGGCGTCGAACCCGGCGCGCCGGGTGACCGTGCGCCGGGCGCCTGCGACCTCCAGGACCGCACCGAGCACGAGCAGGTCGGGGACGGGCTCACCGACGTGAAAGCTTCCGTCCAGGCCGTGCGGGCGCGCAACCCGGCCCGCCCGCAGCCGGCGGCGGGCGTCGGTCAATCGTCGACGATGTCGACGAACACGCGGCGGCCGTCCTTTGTCGCCGCCGCCTTGATCACGGTGCGCAGCGCGTTGGCCGTTCGCCCCCCGCGGCCGATCACCGCGCCGTAGTCATCCGGAGCGACCGTCAGCTCGAGCACGAGCGATCCGTCGTCCTCCTCGGTCTCGATGACCCGGACCGCGTCGGGCTCGGACACCAGACCAACCGCCAGGTACTCGAGCAGGTCGCGCATGCGCGCCAGCCTACGAGATGTTCTGGATGCGCAGCAGCTTGCGGACCGACTCCGAGGGCTGGGCCCCGCGTGACAGCCAGTCACGGATCCGCTCCTCGTTGAGCACGATCGTCGAGGGGTTCGTCTGGGCGTTGTAATGCCCGACGGTTTCGATCACCCGCCCGTCGCGCTTGGAACGCTGGTCAGCCACCACAACCCGCCAGATGGGGTTCTTGCGGCCGCCGATTCTCGTCAGTCGAAGTCTCACTGCCATAGCGACCGGTGAGGTTAGCGTGTCGGCGAGGCGACTGCGTTTGGCACGCTCAGCGACCGGTCTGGCGCATCAGCGCCCCCAGGTCGGGCATCTTGCCCTGGGTCACCTGGCGCATGATCTTGCGCGTCTGCTCGAACTGCTTGATCAGCTGCTTGACCGCCTGGACGTTGGTGCCCGAGCCCCGGGCGATCCGCAGCCGGCGCGAACCCTTGATCAGCTCCGGGCGGCGACGCTCCTCGGGGGTCATCGAGAGGATGATCGCCTGCAGGCGGTCGAAGTCGCGCTCGTCGATCTTCATCCCCCGCAGCTCCTTGCCCAGGCCCGGGATCATGCCGAGCAGGTTCTGCAGGGGACCGAGACGGCGGATCTGACGCATCTGGTCCAGGAAGTCGTCGAGCCCGAACTCCGACCTGCGCAGCTTGCGCTCCAGCTCGGCGGCCTGGGTCTCGTCATAGCCGGCCTCGGCCCGCTCGATCAGGGTCATCACGTCGCCCATGCCGAGGATCCGCTGCGCCATCCGGTCGGGGTGGAAGCGCTCGAACTGGTCGAGCTTCTCGCCGGTGGAGGCGAACATGATCGGCTTGCCGGTGATCGCCTTGACCGACAGCGCGGCGCCGCCACGGGCGTCGCCGTCGAGCTTGGACATGATCACGCCGTCGAAGTCCACGGCGGCGGCGAACTGCTCGGCGACGTTGACCGCGTCCTGCCCGGTCATCGCGTCGACCACGAGCAGGATGTTGTGGGGGGTGACCGCCTGCTTGATCTCGGCCAGCTCGGCCATCAGCTCGGTGTCAACGTGCAGGCGGCCGCTGGTGTCGAGGATCAGCACGTCCTTGCCCTCGGCCCTGGCGCGGTCCAGGGCCCAGCTGGCGATCTGCACCGGGCTGGGGTCGGTGCCCTGCTCATAGACGGATGCTCCGGCCTGGGCGCCGACCTTGATCAGCTGCTCCACCGCGGCGGGGCGGTACACGTCACACGCGGCGACCGCGACCGAGGACTTGTGCTCCTCACGCAGGTAGCGGGCGAGCTTGGCGGTGGCGGTCGTCTTGCCTGAGCCCTGCAGCCCGGCCATCAGGATGACCGTCGGCGGGCGCGGCGAGAAGGACAGCGTCACGCCCGACCCGCCCATCAGGTCGGTGAGCTCGTCGGAGACGATCTTGACCACCTGCTGGCCGGGGTTGAGCTTGCCGATGATGTCGGCCCCCAGCGCCCGGTCGCGGACCGCGGCGGTGAAGCTCTTGACCACCTTGAAGTTGACGTCGGCCTCGAGCAGCGCGAGCCGGATCTCGCGCATCGCGGACTTGATGTCGTCCTCGGTCAGCGTGCCGCGAGCGCGGATGTCGGCCAGCGTGGCCTGAAGCTTCTCGGAGAGGGACGTTTCCATCGGAAGGACTGAGGCTACCTCCCTGTCGCACAGCGGGGTGATGCTGGCTATGCGGCGGCCCGATCCGGGCCGATCAGGACACGAGCGCGCGGGCGAACTCGGCGGCATCGAACGGCCGCAGGTCCTCGAGCTGCTCGCCGACGCCGATCAGCTTGACCGGGATTCCGAGCTCGGCGGCGATCGCCAGCGCGATGCCCCCCTTGGCGGTCCCGTCCAGCTTGGTCAGGACCAGACCGGACACTTCGATCACCTCGGCGAACAGCCGCGCCTGGCGCAGCCCGTTCTGCCCCGTGGTCGCGTCCACGGTGAGCAGCGTCTCGTGCGGGGCCTCGGGGATCTGCTTGGCGATCACGCGCCGGATCTTGCCCAGCTCGGCCATCAGATCGTCCTGGGTGTGAAGCCGCCCGGCGGTGTCGACGATCAGCACGTCAGCGTCCTGGCGCAGGGCCTGGGTGACCCCTTCGAAGGCGACCGACCCCGGGTCGCAGTCCGCCGGCCCGCGCACGAAGCCGACGCCCGCACGCTGCGCCCACAGCTCGAGCTGCTCGACCGCCGCAGCCCGGAAGGTGTCGGCCGCCGCGAGCACAACCGACTGGCCGAGCTCCTGGCTGAGATGCCAGGCCAGCTTGCCCACGGTTGTTGTCTTGCCAGTGCCGTTGACGCCGGCAACCAGGATCACCGTGGGATGCGGCCGCAGGTCGATCCGCTCACCGCCGGTCTGTGCGATCTCGGTGAGCAGCTCGACGAGCCGATCCGACAGCTCCTCCCCGCCGGTGAGCTTCTGCTCCGAGGCCTCCTGTTCGAGCTGGGACACCACCTTGGCAGTGGTCTGGGCGCCGACATCGGCGTAGATCAGCGCCTCCTCCAGGCGCTCCCAGGTCTCGTCGGAGAGATCCTCGAACAGGGTGGCCTGGATCTCTGACGCCAGCGCCTGCCGGGTCTTGCGCAGGCTCTCGCGCAGCCGCCGGAACCGACCCGTCCGCCGCTCCTGCGCCGGAGCATCTCCGTCGGCGACCGCCGCTGGCGCTCCGTCCACCACGATGAAGAGATCTCGCCACTCACGCGCCATGACGGCGGCGACTGTACCAGCGCTGCGGCGGCGCTCAGGCCGCCTGGAGCTCGGGCAGGCGGCGCGAGAGCACCTTGGAGATGCCGTCGGAGCCCATCGACACCCCGTACAGCGAGTCCGCGGCATCCATCGTGCGCTTCTGGTGGGTGACGACGATGAACTGCGCGCGTGAGGAGTACTGGCGCAGGAGCGCGAGGAAGCGATCGATGTTGAGGTCATCCAGCGCGGCCTCGACCTCGTCCAGGATGTAGAAGGGACATGGCCGGGCCAGGAACACCGCGAACAGAAAGGCCAGCGCCGTCATCGACTTCTCGCCGCCGGAGAGCAGCGACAGGCGCTTGGGATCCTTGCCGGCCGGTGTGATCTCGATCTCGACCCCGAGCAGATCCTCCTCGCTCTCCTCGGTCTCGGGCTCGTCACGCTCGGTGGACTGCGATCCGTCGGCTCCGGATCGCGCGCCACCGATCACCCGTGCCGGGGGCGCCGTCTCGCTGACCAGCCGCAGCCGGCCGCTGCCCCCCGGGAAGAGCTGGCCGGCGAGCTCCTCGAAGCCGCGCGCGGTCGCGGCGAAGGTCTCCTCGAAGGTGGTGCGAATCTGGCGGTCGGTGTCGGTGATGAGCTTCGCCAGCTCGCGCAGCGCGGCCTCGAGATCAGCGCGCTGAGCCTCGAGCTGCTCGACGTGGGACAGCGCCTGCGCATACTCGTCCTGAGCCAGTGGGTTGACCGGGCCGAGCTGCTCGCGGCGGCGGGCCAGGCGAGCCAGACGGCCGTCGAGCTCCTCGCGCGCCGCGTCGGTCAGCGGCTCGGTCGCGGGCTCGGCCGCGAGCGCCAGCCGGCCGGCCACCTCGGCCAGCTCGGCCAGCGTGTCGGCGGACCGGTCACGGGCGCGCTGAGAACGGATCTCGGCCGCGGTCAGGGCCTCGTTCTCCGAGCTCAGAGCGGCGTGCAGGGTCGCCTCCTGCTGAGCGCAGGAGCGCAGTTGCAGGGCTGCGTCCTCGCCGACCTCGCGGTCGGCGGCCAGGGCCGCGTCAAAGCCGGCCAGCCGCTCGCCGATCACCGCCACCGCGGCCACGAGCGCGGCGGTCACGGCGCTCACCGCCGGGAGCGCGGCTCGATCGGCCGCGAGCGCGGACTGCACGCGCTGGATGCGCGCGGCACGCTCGGTGCGTTCGCGCTCGGCACGGTCGCGGTTGCCGCGCTCGGCGGCGAGCTCGGCCGAGATCTGGGCGCGGCGGCCGGCGTCGGCGCCCTCGTCGGGAGCGGCGCGCCGCCGAGCGATCTGGGCGGCGAGCCGGCGCTCGGATTCGGCCGTCTCGTCGAGCGTGCGCAGCGCGGCGCGGTGGGCTTGGACGGCGGCTTCGCGCACGATGCCGGCCTCGGTGACGCGATCGGCGGCCGCCTCGAGCGCCTGCTTGGCCTCGATCTCGACCTGGGCGGAGGACTCCATCGCGCGCACCAGCTCATCGCGACGGTTGCGCTCGGCGAGGATCCGCTCCTCGCCGACGGCGGGCGCCTGGCGCAGCTCGCGGGTGTGCGATGACCAGACGCGTCCTGCGCGGGTCACCGCCGTTCCCTGCCAGTCATCGGGCAGAGCGTCGAGATCGTCGACGACGAAGGCGTCGGCGAGCAGCGCGCGGGCGAGCGCGAGCGCCGGCTCGCGACCCCGGACATGGTCGACCAGCGGCTCAGCTCCGGAGGGCGGCGGGGCGCTGCGAGTGTCGACGTCCGCCGAGACCGAGCGCACCAGTGCGCGGCCACCGTCGCGACCGGCGCGCTCCAGCAACGCCGCGCCGGCGACACGGTCATCGACGACCGCGGCCCGCAGCCGCCCGTCCAGCACGGCGGCCAGGGCAAGCTCATAGCCGCTTTGCGCGTCAAGGTCATCGGCCAGCGACCGCGCCCCGCTGAGCGACCCGGCCTGGTGGCGCAGAAACTGGTTGACGCCGGCCAGCTCGCCGCCGATCCGCGCGGCCTCCCGGCGGGTGGCCTCGGCCTCGCGTTCGGCGCCGCGCTGGCCCTCGCGCACCACCTCCAGCGCCCTCTCGGCGGCCTCGCGCTCGGCCTGGCGCTGCTCCACGGTGGCGCGCTGGCTCTCCTGAGCGGCGGCGGCACCCACGCGCTCGTCCTCCAGCGCGGTGAGCTGACGCGCGAGCTCGGCCTCGCGGTCGCGTTGCAGCGCTCCCAGCTCGTCCTCCAGCGCGGCGATCCGCTGCGCGGCGCCGGGATCGGGCCGGTCGGCCTCGGTGGCGGCGGCCAGCGCCTGCGCCACCTGCTCGGCGCGCGCGATCCGGCCCTCGATCGAGACCGCCGCGGCGCGGGTGGACTCGACGCGGTACCCGATCCGCTCGGCCGCTCCGCGGGCCGCGTAGGCGCGGCGCGAAAGCTCCTCGCGCTGGGCGCTGCGGGCGGCCAGCGCCTCCTCGGCGGCCTCGCGCCGGCGGGCCACAGCTGCCAGCTCGGCCTGCAGGGCGCCGCGTCGCCGCCGGATCTCGGTCACCCCGGCCGCGGCCGCACTGACCTCCTCCCCGCGCCGGCGAGCGGCGTCGCGCACGAGCTCCCAGCGGATCTCCAGCGCCTGGCGCTCGAGGCGGGCGTGCAGCTCGGCCGCCTCGGCCTGGCGCTTGAGCGGACGCAGCCGCGAGCGCGCCTCACGCTCGACGTCGAGCGCCCGGTCGAGATTGTCCTGGGTGCGCGCGAGCTTGAGCTGCGCGCGGCGCCGGCGCTTTCGGTGCTTGCCCAGGCCCGCGGCCTCCTCGATCAGCAGGCGGCGCTCGCGGGGCTTTGAGGTGACCAGGGACTCGACCCGGCCCTGGGAGATGACCGAATGCATCTCCTTGCCCAGGCCGGTGTCCGACAGCAGCTCGACGATGTCGACCAGCCGGCAACGCGCGCCGGCCAGCTGGTACTCGCCCTCTCCGCTGCGATCCAGCCGGCGGACGATCGAGACCTCCGAGGCGCCGAGCGCCAGCGCGCCTTCGCTGTCGTCTAAGACGAGCTCGACCTCGGCCTGGGAGGCCGCCTGACGACCTGGCGCACCGCCGAAGATGACGTCCTGCATGGACTGGCCGCGCACGTTGACCGGCGACTGCTCGCCCAGGGCCCACAGCACGGCATCGGTGACGTTGGACTTGCCCGAGCCGTTGGGGCCGACGATCACGCTGACGCCGGGGCCGAACTCCATCCGGGTCCGGTCCGGAAAGGACTTAAAGCCCTTGACGGTGATCGACTTCAGGTACATGGCGGCTCCCTGCTCATGATCGACCCAGGCCCTCGAGCGCGATCCGCGCGGCCTGCTGCTCGGCGTCCTTCTTGCTGCGCCCGACGCCGCTGGAGAGCTCTATCCCGGCGACCGTCGCGGCGACCGTGAACGTCCGGTCGTGGGGCGCTCCCTGCTCGTCGAGCACCGTGTAGAGCACGATCTGCGCCTGGCGAGCCAGACGCTCCTGCAGCGCGGACTTGTAGTCGACCGAATGCTCGAGCGAGTCCTCGATCTCCTCGCTGAACGCGGCCACCACCGCCGCGGCCGTGGTCTCGTAGCCAAAGGTCAGATAGCAGGCCCCGATCACCGCCTCGATCACCGAGGCGAGCACCCGCTCGGTGCTGATCAGCGCCTGCAGCGAGGAGCGCCCCCCGGTCTGGGGAGCCGCCGTGCGCAGCCGCTCGGGCACCCCGAGGCGCTCGGCGACGGCACGACAGGCCCGCCCGGAGACCGCCTGGGCCCGGACCTTGGTCAATCGCCCGGGGCCGTACTCGTCGGCCTCCAGACGCGGGAAGAGGTGCGTGGTCACGGCCAGGCCGAGGACGCTGTCGCCCAGGAAGGCCAGCCGCTCGTAGGAGTCCGCGCGGCGGTGCGTCCAGGAGGCGTGCGTGAAGACGCGGCGGGCCAGCTCGTCGGGCAGCTGATCGAGCAGCTCGTGCAGCGCCTGGGCCGAAACCGGGCGAGGCCTGCCTTGAGTCCGCGCCCCCGTGGTCACTCAGCGTCTGAGCCGGCATTCGTGGCCGCTGAAGGGTGCGGCGCGCCGTCGGCGCCGTTCTCGTTCCCGCTCGCGAGCACGAAGTCGACCGCTTGACCGACGGTCAGGATCCGGGCGGCCTGCTCGTCGGACATCCTGACCCCGTAGGAGTCCTCGAGCTCCTGGACGAGGGTGTAGAGGTCCAACGAGTCGGCCTCGAGGTCCTCGCGGAACCGCGTGGCCT